>Ga0307423_1000057_pt1 | contig 61162 bp, 42 predicted proteins | sample SalMarWE160310MG_FD_202154 | JGI IMG/M metagenome (GOLD analysis project Ga0307423, IMG submission 202154) | Salt marsh sediment microbial communities from the Plum Island Ecosystem LTER, Massachusetts, United States - WE1603-10 | ecosystem: Environmental > Aquatic > Marine > Intertidal zone >...
CGTTGATCGCACCCACCGCCGCATGCTGTAGGAGAGCCGAGGGCCCCGAGGTCTGGTGACCCTGGATGTTGGTCATGACCTCGATGAGCCGGCGGTTGGCCACCGCCCAGCCGATCCTGAAGCCGGTCATGGCGTACTGCTTGGAGACGCCGTTGATGACGACCAGCTTCGAGCTCTCGGTGTGGTCCTTGGCATGCGCGTAGCAGCTCACCGGCTGGCGGCCGTCGAAGATGAGGCGGTGGTAGATGTCGTCCATGATCAGGTACAGCCCGCGCCGTTCGCACAGCTCGACCATCTCGGCGATGAACGACTCCGGGTAGACGGCGCCGCTGGGGTTGTTGGGGCTGTTGATGATCACGGCCCGAGTGTATGGGCTGAGAACCTGCTCGATGTCCTGGAGGCGGGGGATGAAGCCGCCGTCCTCGGGCGTGACCGGGACCGGAACACCGCCCACCAGCCTCACCATGTCGGGATAGCTCACCCAGTACGGGGCCGGGAAGATGACCTCCTCCTGAGGGTTGAGGATGGCCTGTAGGCAGACCATGATCGCCTGCTTTGCGCCGCCCGACGCCATGACGTTCTCGGGGGCGGGGGAGCGTCCGTAGAACTCCTCGGTGTAGCGGATGATCGCTTTCTTGAGCGCCGGGATGCCGTCCGCCGGCGTGTAGCGGACCTCCCCCGAGCTCAGCAGGGCGGCTGCGCCGAGGATGGCGTCGATGGGGGCGCGTCCCTTCGGCTCGCCCCCTCCGAGGTGAATCACGGGGTCCCCTTTCGCCCTGAGAATCGCCGCCGTCTCGTTGAGCTTGAGGGTGACCGACGCGCCGATGGTGCGTCCGATCTGGGAAATCGTCATGGGATCGGCTCGGTCCTTTCTTGGAGACATGTCCGTTGCTCACACGGATCGCTCTCCAGGTCCTGCCTCGGGTTCCACGGCTGGGATCCGAGGTCGCTGTCCGGGGGATTATCGCAGAAACCCCCGAGGTTCAATACCCCCGTTTTCCTACAGCCTCGGATGGGAACCAACCACAGAGGCTCAGAGAACACAGAGAGGGCAAAGAGGCAGAAAAGAGCAAGAAGAAACGGGTTTTTCTCTCGACCACGGGGAGAGGAGATGAATCACGGATTTCACGGATTTCACGGATTGTAGAAGAGAGCGGCATCGATTCTTGTCGGACTTGGGGGTCTGGAGTCGACCTCGGAGGGACTGCCGCGCGGGGCAGCAAACGGTTTGTCGATCTTCCTCTCCCAATCGGTGTAAATCCGTGTAATCCGTGGTTTTGTTCTTCTGTACCTGTGTGGTTATCGGTTTCCGGGTCTTCCCGCCGTTACCCGTGGCGAATGACACTGGCTACAATGCAGAACGGACGATGAACATGACTGATGGGGTTTCCGGTCACCTGGAGCGTCTGGGGCGGCATAGCGAGCGGCTCAAGCGGCTGCGTCGGCGGCTCCACGAGCGCGCTCCAGGTGAGGTGGTCATCGACGGCAGAAGGCTGCTCGACGACCTTGTCAGATGGGGAGTTCCGATTCACGAGCTCTACCTCGACGAACCGACCGCCGGGGCTGCGTGGGCAGGCTCGTGGTTGCACGCGGCAGAGCGGGCGTTCGTCGTCGATGAGCGGGTGCTGGAGCAGCTGGCGCCGACTCGCCATTCGCAGGGTGTTCTGGCCGTTGCCTCCGAGCCGGAGCCGCCGCCGTGGAGCGGGCGGGAGGGTTGTGCCGTCTTCCTGGACCGGATTCAGGATCCCGGGAACGTCGGCGCCATCATTCGTGCTGCCGCGGGACTCGGTGCCGAGGCTGTACTGCTCTCACCGGGCTGCGCAGACCCGTACTCGCCACTCGCGGTCCGCGGTTCGGCGGCCGCCGTGTTCCGGGTGCCTGTGGAGACCGGCGTCGGGGCGGGTACGGCGGCTGAGCGCGTCCGACGGCACGGCGGAGAGGTGTGGGCCACCGGCGCGGACGGCTTGGCGATCGAGCCTTGGCAGCCTCGGCGGCCGCTGATCGTGCTTCTCGGCAGCGAGGGTATGGGCCTCGACCCCGCCCTCGTCGGCCTTGCCGACGGCGTGGTCACGGTGCCGGTCGGCCGCGGCGTGGAGTCTCTCAACGTGGCCGTGGCAGCCGGAATCATTCTCCAACACCTCCGTGTGAGCCGTTCCTGCTGACCCCCTTGCGCAGCCGACGTATATTGGAAGGAGAGCCAGACAACTCGGGCGACGGGAGGTGACCATGCTGGATCGAGCTGTCCTTCGGCGGCTGCATCGTTTGACCGAGCACGAGGCACTGACGCTGACCCTCTACGTGGCGACGGACCAGAACCGGCCGTCGCACCGCAGGCGTGGGTATGTGGTCCAGGCCGAGGCCATGCTGAAGGAGCTTCGCTCCTCGCATGGCGATGACGGCGACCTGGCAACGGCGTGCGAGGGTGCACTCAGTCTCGTGGATCAGCTCGAGCCAAGAGGGAGGACCGCCCTCGTCGTGGTGCATCCGGCGACCGGGGTGGCAGAGGTGCACACCATCCAGGTTGACATCGCGCCCTCGGTGCACTGGCGGCGCGGCGCGTTCCTGCGTCCGGTCGTCGAGGCGCTCGACGAGTATGAGCGTTTCGCGGTGGTGCTGACGGGGAAGAAGCGTGCCCGCATCTTCACCGTCTACCTCGGCGAGATTGTCGAGCGGACCGACCTCCTGTCGGCCACCAGCACCAGAGCTCAAACGACCGGCACCGACCAGTGGTGGTCTCAGGCGAGGTTTCAGCGCCACCACGACAGAGAGGTGGCATTGCACGCCAAGCGGGTAGTCGATGCCCTCTTCGACCTGTCGCTCAAGATGCCGTTCGACAGGTTGATTGTCGCGGGGCCGACCGAGGCGGCCGGACAGGTGGCGCGCCTGCTGCCACGCCGAGTGCACGGCAAGCTGTTGAAAACGATCAATATGGCAGTAACGGCGACGGTTCAGGAAGTACTGGATCGTGTCCGGGAGGTGCAGGAGGAGATGGAGCGCGAGCAGGAGCAGGAGCTGGTGACGGGCCTGCTTTCCGAGCTGCACGGCGGCGGCAAGGCGGTTTCAGGGCTGGATGCCGTGGTCGATGCGCTCAGCCGTGGCCGCGTGTGGAAGCTCTTCTACGCCAAGGGCACCGAAGCCTCCGGTTGGGAGTGCCGCGGTTGCGGCGCGTTCACGGCGACCGACCAGGAGAGGTGCCCGATGTGTGGAGAGCCTCTGGAGAGCGTGAAGCGGTTCGTGGACCGCCTGAGTCAGGCGGTGCTGGACATGGGCGGGAGGGTCGAGATGGTGGACGGACCTGCCGCGGACAACCTGCGAGAGGTCGACTCGATCGCCGCGCTGCTGCGGTACTGAAGCGGGCGAACGAAGCGATCGCTTACAGCGGGATCACCTTGATCAGCTTCGAGATAGTGCGGAAGTCCTCCGTGCCGCAGCGGTCGAGAAGCTCGAAGAGTGCCGACTCAGTCGAGGAAATGATGGCGCCGGCCAGCTGCAAGCGATGCAGGGCCCACTCACGGTCGGCGGATCGCCGTGAGTTGACCGCGTCGTGAGGGATCTGCACCTGGTAGCCGGCGTGGAGTAGGTCGAGGGCGGTTTGCGCCACGCACACATGGGTCTCGATGCCGGTGAGCAGGACCTGTCGCGGGCGCAGCCTCTCGAGCGCCGCTACGAAGGCAGTGTCCCCTGAGCAGGAGAAGCTGTCCTTGACGAGGGGCGTGCCGCCGGCGATGGCGGCGAGCTCGGGGATCGTGTTGCCGAGGCCCTTCGGGTACTGCTCGGTGACCAGCACCGGTAAGTCGAGGGCCTGGAATGCACGTACGAGGACGGCCAGACGCGGCACGTGACGCTGGTCCGCCATGACCGCGTTGATTCTCTCCTGTACGTCGACGACGACCAGAGCGATGGAACCGGCGTCGAGGATGTCGGGATGATGGCGCATGGTGCTTCCCCTCCTTGTCGCTGGGCATTGTAGCGGCGCGGGGGCGGTACACTCTCAACGTGAGGCGGGGCCTCGATCTCAGGGTGCTGATCGCCGGCGGTCTCCTGGTGGCGGCCATGCTGGCGGTGGCGACGATGTGGCTGTGCCGCGACCGGCAGCCTCCATCCTCGGGCGGGGCCTTGCCGCCGGAGATGGCGGCCTACGACGTTCAACACGTGGCTCTCGACGTGACCGTGCTGCCGGCCAGGAGGTGGATCGAGGGAAAGGTCGACACCGCTGTGCGTGTGATCGGCCCACTGAAGACCTACCTCTGTGATCTCGACGGTCGCCTGCACGTCATCGATGCCCGGGTCGACGGCCGCCGCGTCTCGTTCCGTCAGCACGACGGACGGGTGCAGGTGCGTCTGCCGCAACGCTGGCGCCCGGGCGAAACCCACCGTGTGTACCTCGGCTACCGCGGCCGGCCGATGGTCGCCGTCAAGCCGCCGTGGGGCTCCGGGTTCGTATGGGCGACGACGCCTGAGGGACGGCGGCCGTGGATCGGTGTCACCTGCGAGGAGGATGGCGCCGACGTCTGGTGGCCGTGCAAGGACAACCCAGCCGACGAGCCGGATGCGGGGATGGACATTACATTGACGGTGCCGGCCGGGCTGGTCGGGCTCGCCAACGGGCGGCCGATGGGCACAGCGGACAACGCTAACGGGACAATCACCAGCCGCTGGCGGGTCTCGTACCCCATTAACAACTACGACGTTACGGTCAACGTTGGTCCGTACCGTTCGCTCGAAGAGCGCTACCACGGCGTGGACGGCACCCTTGACGTGCCGATTCTCTTCTGGGCCCTTCCCGAGGACCTGGAGATGGCCCGGCGCCTGTGGGAGGAGGCCCCCACCATCCTCGAGGTTCTCGGCCGGCGGTTCGGGGAGTACCCCTTCCTCCGCGACAAGTACTGGGCGGTGGAGGCGCCGTACCTCGGGATGGAGCACCAGACGCTCATCGCCTATGGGGGCGGGTTTGCCGACAACAGGTATGGCTTCGACACGATCCTGCTGCACGAGACGGCTCACGAGTGGTGGGGCAACAAGATCACGGCTGCGGACTTCGCCGACCTCTGGCTGCACGAGGGGTTCGCGACCTACGCGGAAGCGCTCTACGTGAACGACACCCAGGGCATCGATCGCTACCTCGAGTACATGCGCAGGCTTGCCGCTCAGGTCCGAAACCAGGTACCGGTTGTGCAGGGAAGGAACCTGAGCTCGAGCCGCGCCTATACCCGAGACATCTACACCAAGGGAGCGTCGGTACTCCATACACTCCGTTGGCTGGTGGGCGACGACGCTTTCTTCGCCATTCTCCATGGTTTCCCGAACGACCCGCGCTTCGCCTACAGGACGGTCACGACAAGGGACTTCACGCACTTCGTGGATCAACGTCTGAAACGCGATCTGTCCTGGTTTTGGGAACGCTACCTCTACCGTGCGAGCCTTCCCGAGTGGCGCCTCCAGAGGCGTTCCGCCGAGGGTGGGGAAAAGGTCTTGGTGAGCTGGGATGACACGTCGTTCCAGATGCCGCTGCCGGTCCGCATCGGGAGCCGCTCCACCCGCCTCGACATGAACGGCGGTCGCGGTGAGCTCTTCGTCCCTCGGGGAGCCAAGCTGAGCGTCGATCCGGACAGCTGGGTTCTTGCCCGGCCTGCTCACGAGTGATGGAGACGTGACCGGATCGACATCCGTCGATGTCGCGTCCTCAGCGTGGGAAGTCGCGGAGGGCATGCAGGTGGCACGTCGAGAGTGCCGGAACACCAACAGCACGCCGATGGGCGGCATGCCGGAATCCTGTAGCGTATCGAGACGGCGAGCGGCGGTCGCTCAGGGGCCGGGAACGGGCCGATGCTATACTGAGACGCGGTGACCACTAGTGAATCACAGAGGATCAGTACTCGCAGTTGACGACGACCCGGCGGCCCTCGAAGGGCTCGCCGCCGCGCTCGGCAGCCTCGGCTACGACGTCTGGCAGGCGCTCGATGGCGAGTCGGCGCTGATCCTGGCTCGCGAGCAGCAGCCCGACGTCATCCTGCTCGACGTCATGATGCCGGGGATGAACGGCTATGAGCTCTGCCAGCAGCTCAAGGCGAACGATGAGACCCAGCTGATACCGGTCGTCTTCCTGACCGGACGAAGCACGCGGGAAGCTCGCCTCAAGGGTCTAGAGGTGGGGGCCACCGACTTTCTCAACAAGCCGTGCGATGTCACCGACCTCGAGGTCAGGGTGCGCAACCTGGTCGGCTTTCGCCGCCTTACCGAGGACCTCGAGTCGGCCGAACGGATCCTGTTCTCGGTCGCCCGCACGATCGAGGCTCGCGACGAGGACACGGGGGAGCATTGCGACCGGCTTGCCCATCTCGCGACACGCCTCGGTCAGCGGCTCGGTCTTGCCGACGAGGACCTGAAGGCTCTCAGGCGCGGGGGGTACCTGCACGACCTCGGCAAAATCGGCATCTCCGATGCCATCCTTCTTAAACCGGGCAAGCTCACCGAAGAGGAGTGGGTGACGATGCGCCGGCACGTGAATATCGGGGTCGAGATCTGTGCCCCGATGCGCACGCTCAAGCCGGTCCTGCCCATCATTCACCATCACCACGAGCGCCGCGACGGCTCGGGATACCCGGACGGGCTGAGCGGCACGAAGATCCCGTATCTCGCGCGGGTCTTCCAGGTGGTCGACATCTACGACGCGCTCACCAACGACCGCTGCTACCGGAAGGCGATGAGCGTTCCGGAGGCGCTCGACCTGCTTCGGGCGGAGACGTTTGACAAGGGGTGGTGGGACCCCGAAGTGGTGACCGTGTTCCTGCGCATGATCGAGGATGCCTGACCGTCGCCGGTACGGCTCATTCCGTACAATACCCTCATGACGAACGGGCAAGCCGTGCCGAGTGATGCGACCCCGAGTGGCGGATTACCGCCCGGCTCGCTACTGAGCGGCAGACGGCAGACCCCATCTGGCTGTGCGCGCTGGGGTTCGACCGGCTGCCTGGCCGGAGTCATCGTGCTGGCGGCGGTGATGGTGACGAGCTTCTTTCTCCTCGACACGGGCGTTGACTGGGCCGTGGAGAGGGCGCGTGCACGGCTCGAGGAGCGGCTTCCCGGCGACCTCACCGCCGCGGAGCGGGAGCGGTTCCATAGCGATCTCGATGTGTACTTCGCCCGACTGCGGGCCGAGAGAGGATCTGCGCCGCTCGCGGGCGCGTTTCTGGAACGGGTCGGCGTCGTGCTCGAGGACGGGAAGGTGACGAGGATCGAGATCTTGGCCCTCGACGGCTTCCTCCGCCAGCATGCTTCGCCGCCGACTGCAGGAGGCCCGCGATGAGCCGGAGCTTTCGTCTGGAAGCGCCGTTCCGTCCAGCTGGGGACCAGGAGCAGGCCATCGGCCGGCTCGTCGGAGGCCTCGAAGAGGGTTTGGCCTGCCAGACCCTGCTCGGGGTGACCGGCTCGGGAAAGACCTTCACCATGGCCAAGGTGATCGAGACCACGGGCCGCCCGACCCTGATCCTCTCGCACAACAAGACCCTGGCTGCCCAGTTGTACCAGGAGTTCAAGGCGTTTTTCCCGGCGAGCGCCGTCGAGTACTTCGTCTCCTACTACGACTACTACCAGCCCGAGGCCTACGTGCCGACAACCGATACCTATATCGAGAAGGAAACCAGCATCAACGAGGACATCGATCGCCTGCGGCTGTCGGCGACCCGCTCTCTGTTCGAGCGGCGCGACGCGATTATCGTTGCCTCCGTGAGCTGTATCTACGGCCTCGGCTCCCCCGAGGCATACTACGGCATGATGCAGCTGTTCGAGGTCGGGGAGGAGGGGCCGCTCGACGACGTCCTGCGCCAGCTCGCCAAGATGCAGTACCAGCGGACCAGTCTCGACCTCGCGCCGGGCAGCTTCCGTCTGCGCGGAGACACTCTCGAGATCTACCCGCCGTACGACGACATCGCGGTGCGAGTGTCGTTTTGGGGAGACCAGGTGGAGTCGATTCAGCGCATCGACCCGATCCGAGGAGTCATCCTGGAGTCGGTGTCACGGCTTCCCATCTATCCGCGGACCCACTACGTCACGCCGCGCGAGCAGCTGCTGGCCGCGATCGGCGGCATCAGGGATGAGCTTGACCAGCGGCTGGCGGAGCTGAACGCGGCGGGCAAGCTGCTCGAGGCGCAGCGTCTGGCCCAGCGCACCCGCTTCGACCTCGAGATGCTCACCGAGCTCGGTTACTGTCAGGGGATCGAGAACTACTCCCGGCACCTCACAGGGCGCTCCGCAGGGGAGCCGCCGCCGACCCTCCTCGACTACTTCCCTCGAGATTTCCTGTGCATTATCGACGAGTCGCATGTCACGGTGCCGCAGGTGCGCGGGATGTTCCACGGCGACCGTTCGCGCAAGCAAACCCTGGTCGAGCATGGCTTCCGCCTTCCCTCCGCCCTCGACAATCGTCCCCTGACCTTCGCCGAGTTCGAAACCCGCCTCAACCAGGTCGTGTTCGTCTCGGCCACCCCGGGACCCTACGAGCTGGAGCACAGTGAGGGAGAGGTGGTGGAGCAGCTGATCAGGCCGACCGGGCTGCTCGACCCGGCCGTCGAGGTGAGGCCGGCCCAGGGGCAGGTGGACGATCTTATTGGCGAGGTGCGCGAGGTGGTGGGCCACGGTGAGCGCGTGCTGGTGACGACGCTGACCAAGCGCATGGCCGAGGATCTCACCGCCTACATGGCAGAGCTCGAGATTCGTGTTCGCTACCTCCACTCCGAGATCGACGCACTCGAGCGGACCGCAATCCTCGCCGATCTCAGGCGTGGTGAGTTCGATGTGCTGGTGGGAATCAACCTGCTGCGCGAAGGTCTGGACCTGCCGGAGGTGGCGCTGGTGGCGATTCTCGACGCTGACCAGGAGGGTTTCCTGCGCTCGGACACGTCGCTCATCCAGACCGTCGGCCGCGCCGCTCGCAATGTCGACGGGCGTGCGGTTCTGTATGCGGATCGCGTCACCGGTTCGATGCAGCGCGCCCTTGATGAGACGGGTCGCCGTCGCGAGACGCAGGCGGCGTTCAACGTCGAGCACGGGATCGAGCCGCGGACCATCATCAAGGACGTGGCCAGCCCGCTGGTGGTGATGTCGAACCTCGACTACGCAGGACCGGGCGGACGGCCGACTCTGGCCGCCGAGGCAGCCGGTGAGCTTCCCGAGGACGAGGCCTCGCTGCACAAGCTGGTCGCCGAGATGGAGCGGCGGATGCGCGAGGCGGCACGACGTCTCGAGTTCGAGGAGGCCGCGAGCCTGCGGGACCGGGTCAAGGAGCTGCGCGGCCGGCAGATCTACAAGTAGGGGCCAGGCCGGAAACCCCGTCCGGGCCTCTGGAGGTCATAACAAGAGAAGCTGGCGATTGGGCTGGCAACCGCGAATCAGGATGACGGCCGCCTCACGTTTTGCCGAGGACGCTGCGGATGGCGTTCAGGAGCTCGCTGACGGGATACGGCTTCTGGAGGAACGCGTTTACACCCGCGTCGAGCGGCTCCTGGCCGTCCCTTAAGCGGCTGTAGCCGGTAGAGAGGATGACGCGGACATCGGGCGCTATTTCTCGCAGGCGCTCAAGGGCCTGGCGGCCGCCCATCTGCGGCATCGTCATGTCCAGGATCACGAGATCGACCTCGTTGCGGTGACGCTCGAAGGCTGCGATCGCCTGCAACCCGTCCTCGGCCTGGAGCGTCGCGTAGCCGTAGCTCTCGAGGATCTCGACCAGCGCGGAGCGGACAGTGGCGTCGTCGTCGACAACCAGGATCGTTCCCGAGCCGGTGCTCTCGACGGCGTCGGCCGGCTGGTCGGCTTCCGCCACGCCGTCGGAGGTGGGCAGCTCGACCGTGAACGTGGTGCCGCGACCCGGTGCGCTGTCGACCAGGATCCTGCCGCCGTGGCCGGTGACGATTCCATACACGACGGCCAGGCCGAGGCCGGTGCCCTTCTCGCGGGGCTTGGTGGAGAAGAACGGCTCAAAGATCCGATCGCGCGTAGCTGCGTCCATCCCCTGGCCGGTGTCGGATACGGTGACGCGGACGAGGTCCGGAGCGGGCGGGCTTGCGGCCCCGGGTGTAGCTAGGTGCGTGCCGTTAACGACGCGGGTCGAAACGCTCAGGATGCCGCCGTTCTGCATGGCGTCCCTGGCGTTGAGGCAGAGGTTCAAGATGACCTGCTGCAGCTGGCCCCGGTTGCCGGCGACCGCCGGCAGGCCGGGCGTAAGGTCGGTCTCGATGAGGACGGATGGATCGATCGTCCTCTTCAGGAAGGTGAGGGTCACTTGCACGACCTCGTTGACATCGACAGGGCGCTTCTCCCACAGGTCGCCGCGCGAAAACGCGAGCAGCTGCGAGGTGAGGGCCGTGGCGCTGTCCACGCTTCTTTCGATAATCTCCAGCTGCCGCAGGTGCTCGGGCTCCTCCAGCTTCATCTTCAGCAGCGAGGTGTAACCGAGGATGCCGGCGAGGATATTGTTGAAGTCGTGCGCGATGCCTCCGGCGAGGTTGCTCATGCTCTCCATGCGCTGCATGCGGATGATCTGATCCTGCATGCGAGCGGCCTCGGTCTCGTTGTGCAGGATGCCGCGGTGGGAGACCACCGTTCCGGCCTCGTCACGCACCACGGTCGCCGAGACGCGGCTGACGATCTCCTTCCCGTCCAGGCTTCTCAGGAGCAGGCGGTAGTCGCGCACCGAGCCGTCGCGGTGGAGGCGGTTGACGAAAGCCCGGCGCTGTCCCGCGTCGACAAACAGGTCCCGGCCGACGTTGACCGCCAGCAGGTCCTCTCGTGACGCAGCGCCGAAGAGCTCGACTCCCGCTGGGTTGATGTCGAGCAGCCGGCCGTCCGGGGTGCTGACGTAGATCACGTCGACGGAGTCCTCGACCAGGCGGCGGTACCGTTCCTCGGAGCGCTCGAGGTCAACCTGCCGGCGCTGGTCGATGCGATACATCCAGGCCACCGCGGCGGCAAGGGGAAGGCCGAGAAAGAGCAGCGCGTAGGAGAGCAGGGGGCTGGTCAGATTTACCTGTTGCGGCCTCGGCGCCAGCGACAGCACCCAGCTCCTGCCGTGGATGGTGAAGGCCGCGCTCGCCCCGAGCCTTTCGGAGCGAGCGGTCCGCTCGACACTGTTGGCGAAGACAGTCCGGCCGTCGATGGCGAGGCGAACGGAGTGAGTGTTCAGCACCGGTCCCCTGAGACACGCCTGGACCATCGGCCGGATCCGGAAGACGCCGTTGAGGTACCCGAGGTTCTTGCCGTGGGCCCTGATCGGGAAGTAGCTGGCGATCCCGAGGCCGCCCTGGACCAGCGGCAGCGGGGGCGTCACCTGCACGGTTCCCGTGCTCTCAGCGCGCCGGAACGTGGCGCCGGCAAAACGATGATCGTGGAGGTCGAAGTTCTCCGCGGCGAGGTTCGGCTGCCGCGGCACGACCCAGCGGATAACACCGTCCGGGTCGACCCAGCTCACGGCCTGGTAACCTGGGAACTGGCGCTGCAACGATAGGGATCGCCGCTCGAACGCGGCGCGGTCGGTGTAGGGCGCGATCTGCCACTCGCGGCGGATTTGGTTGACCAGCTCGAGGCGTGTCCTGACGGCGTCCTGGAGTCTGGCCGCGGCCTGATCGGCCATGACGATGGTCTCGCCTCGGAGCAGGTTGGAGTGGTGGAGCTGCGCCTGAAACCAGAACCCCGCGACGCAGGCCCCGAGGACGAGGAAAACGCCGATCGGGATGACCACCGTGCGAGTGAGGACGGAGCGGGACATGGCGCAGGTTCCATCCTACAGGAATCCGCGCCGGTCGCGAAGCGGGCGCGCTACACTCGAGCGAGCTGAACCGAAGGGAGATCACTCATGGCACAGCGGCGTCGGTACGGCGGCGACGCGGTGATTGTCGGCGGCGGAATCGCCGGCATCGTCACAGCGCTCGAGCTCCTCGACCGAGGCAAGCGTGTGGTCCTCCTCGATCGCGATACCAAGACCCGCTTCGGCGGCCTGGCGAAGGAGTCTTTCGGCGGCATCTTCATGGTCGGAACCCCCGCTCAGCGCCGGCTCGGGATTCGTGACACTCCCGACCTCGCCCTTTCGGACTGGCTGTCGGTGGCCCGCTTCGAGGCCGGTGACCAGTGGCCCCGGCGGTGGGCCGAGGCGTACGTCAACCGTTCGCAGGAAGATGTCCACGACTGGCTGAGGGCACGCAACGTCCGGTTCTTCCCGGTTGTCCACTGGGTCGAGCGGGGGCTGTACGCGCCGGGCAACTCGGTACCGCGATTCCACATGGTGTGGGGGACCGGTCACGGGCTGGTGGAGGCGCTGCTCGAGTGTCTCGAGCGCCACCCACACCGCGACCGCCTCGAGCTCCAATTCGACCACCGGGTCTGCGAGGTGGAAACGGCCGGGGGCGCGGTCTGCGGCTGCTCCGGTGTTGTCGAGAGCTCGGGCGAGGAGTTTGCTGCGGCTGCCGGCGCCGTGGTTGCGGCTGCCGGCGGCATCTGTGGCTCGCTGGAGAGGTTGCGCGAAAACTGGTACCGGCCGTGGGGCGAGCCGCCGCAGACGATTCTCAACGGCGCGCACCGCTATGGCAATGGAGAGGTGCACGACCTGGTCGCTGCTGCCGGCGGAGTGCTGACCCATCTCGACCTGCAGTGGCACTATGCCGCCGGCGTCCACCACCCGGATCCCGACCGCCCTCGGCACGGCCTGTCGCTGGTGCCGCCCAAGTCGGCTCTGTGGATGAACGCCGAGGGACGTCGCATCGGTCCGGTGCCCCTGGTCACCGGCTACGACACCCGGTTTCTCGTCGAGCAGATCCTGCGCCAGCCGCGACAGTACTCATGGCAGGTGATGAACTGGAAGATCGCGTGCAAGGAGCTCGCGGTCTCCGGGTCCGAGTTCAACGAGGCCATTCGCGACAAGAGGAAACTGCGGTTCCTCAAGAACGTGCTTCTCGGCAACCCGGCGTTGGTGCGGCAGCTTGTCGATCGCTGCGAGGACTTCGTGGTGGCGGACACGATCGAGGAGCTGGTACGCGGGATGAACGCACTCACCGGCGAGGAGCTGGTCGATCCCGACGCCCTGAGCGCCGACATCCGGAGCTATGACGCGCAGATCGAACGCGGCCCGAAGTTCTTTAACGACGATCAGCTGCGGCGGATCGCCCACTGCCGGCGCTACCGGGGGGACCGTGTTCGGACCTGCGCATTTCAGAAGATCCTCGATCCTGGAGCGCGGCCGCTGCTCGCGATCCGGGAGCATATTCTCGCCCGCAAGAGCCTCGGTGGCATTCTGACGGACCTCCAGTCGCGGGTGCTGGATGACCATGGCAGCCCAATCCCGGGTCTGTACGCGGTAGGCGAGGCCGCCGGCTTCGGGGGCGGTGGCATTCACGGCCGCGGCTGCCTCGAGGGGACCTTCCTCGGCGCCTGTATCGTCACCGGCCAAGCCGCGGCCCGCTCGATCTGAGGGAGCTTCGGCCCTGTGTGAGTGAGGCGCCCTACTCTTCGGCGGCCGCGACGCAGTCGCGGCCGGCGTGCTTGGCCTTGTACAGGCCCTGGTCCGCGAGAGTCACGAGCTGCAGCGGCTCGCCGTCCGCCGATGGCACAAGGGCCGCTACCCCGCAGCTGACGGTGAGGTGGCGACCGGCGGGCGAGATGCCGTGCTCGAGACGAAGTGCGGTCACGGCCATCTGCAGCTGGGCGGCAACCTTGAGCGCGCCGGCGAGGTCGGTGTCCGGCAGGACCACGGCAAACTCGTCGCCGCCGTAGCGTGCTACCGAATCACCGGCCCTGGGCAGGGCGTCGGCGAGGCCGGCGGCCACTGACTTGAGGCACTCGTCGCCGCGAGGATGGCCGTAGGCGTCGTTGAACGGCTTGAAGAAGTCGATGTCGAGCAGGACGAGAGCAAGCGGCTGGCCGGCCCGTGCTGCCCGACGCCACTCCACCTCGATCAGCTCGTCGAAACGGCGACGGTTGCCGACGCCAGTGAGGGGGTCGGCGTACGAGAGCTCGACCAACAGCTGATTCGCCTCGGCGAGACGGCGCGTGCGTGTCTCGACCAGCGCCTGAAGCCGTCGTTCACGGCCCCGGTGGGCCCGCAGCCGCAGCTGGAGCGAGCCGTACGCTGCGAGCGACAGTACGCCGGCCAGCAGCGCCAGAGCCCACCATGTCTGCCATGGCGCCGGCCGGATCATGAAGCTGTGCTCGGCCGGCCCGGTCACGTTGCCGGCGTAATCGCGACCCCAGACACGGAAGGTGTAGCGGCCCCGGCCGAGGGTTCTGTACTCCCTCTTGACGTCCGTCATCCACGAGGAGGGCTGCGCGTCGAGACCGACGAGCTGGGTCCTGTACCGGGATTCGTCTTCGTGGAAGAACGACAGCAGCGCATAGCGAAAGACGACATGCCGGCGGTCGTGCTCGAGGGCGGTTCCCGCGGACAGAGGCGAGCCGTCATCGCCGTAGCTCGCGTCGAGGGTAAGCAGGTCGGGCGAGCGATCCGGACTCTCGGCGGCCGGGTCGAATACGGCGGCCCCGCCGATGGTACCGACCCAGATCCGGCCCCGGCTGTCGACGATCCCGGCCCCACGGTTGCCCTCGTTGAGCGGCAGGCCGTCCTCGGCGGTGAAGGAGGACAGCGCGTAGTCCGAGGCCGCGCCGCCGTCTCCGCCAATGTGTGCCAGGCGCGCGACGCCCTTGTTTGTGAGCAGGTAGATCCTCCCCCAGGTGTCTTCGAGAATCTGGTAGATCACGTTATTCGGGAGAGCTGGACTGGTGCTGTCGGTGAGGGTGAACAGCAGCCTGCCTCCATTGGACAGGTCCAACACCGACAGCCCACCGCCGTCGGTTCCGACCCACAGCGTCCGTCGCCGGTCCGGTCTTTGCTGTTCCATGAGGCACTGGACCGTGGTGTTGAGCAACTCCGAAGTGGCCTCGTGCACCCGCCACGTGTCTCCGTCAAGGACCGCAAGGCCGGCCGCCGTGCCGGCCCAGACCGTGTCCGCGCCGTGGCCGTCACCATCGGCCAGCAAGCAGGTGACGGAGTCGTCGGGTAGCCCGTCCTGTGCCCCCAGCGCCGTCCAGCGGCTCCTGCGAAGCCGGGCCAGGCCGTGACGGGTCCCGACCCACAGCGATCTTCCGCCGTCGGCATCGCGGGTTTCGGCCAGCGCCTGGACCATGTTGTTGGGGAGCGCACCGGAGGCTGCCGAGAAGGTGGACCATTGTCCGTCGCGGAGCGCGGCAAGCCCGCCGTTGCGAGTTCCGACCCAGAGAGTCGTGCCGCCGCCGAGGTCGTGTGTCTCGAGCAGACACTGCACGGTGTCACTGGGAAGCTTGCCGGTCCCACGGCTGATCCGCGCCCAGCGGCCGTCGAGCAGGCGCTCGAGTCCGTCGCCATCCGTGCCGAGCCAGATTGCCGCCGCACCGTCGGCCTCGGCTGTCTCGAGGATGCTGTTGACCGGCGCCGATGGCGCCTGGACCACGGGCAAGGCTTTTCTCCACGTGCCCTCGGTGAGCTGTGCCAGGCCTCCGTTGCGGGTTCCGACCCAGAGTACGCTGGGACCGTTGGTCGGATGGGTTTCCAGCAAGCTATAGACCGCTTCAGAGGGCAAGCCGACGCGGGCATCGATGACCTCGATCGTGCTGCCCACAATGCGGGCCAGGCCGCCACCGTCGGTCCCAACCCACACCGTGATCGGACCCGGACCACGCCCGGCCGTGACAATGCTGGTGACGAAATCGCTGGGGAGGCCGTCTGCCCGTCTGAGTCGGCTCCACTGGCCTCCCTCGAAGCGTGCAAGGCCACCGCCGTAGGCTCCGGCCCACAGGATGCTGTTGCCGCCCGGGCCGACGGCGCCGGCGAGAGAGTTGACAGAGCCCTGGGGGAACTCGGGCTCGCACCGAAAACGGCTCGCCCCGGGCGACAGGCGAGCCAGTCCTTGCTCGGTACCGGCCCAGATCGTGGTTCCGTGGACCGGCTCGTGCTGGGCATAGAGCGCCCAGACCAGGTTGCTTGGCAGCCCATCCGCGGTTGTGTAGAGCCGCCAGGTGCCATCCTCGAACCGTCCGATGCCACCCCCATAGGTTGCGGCCCAGACCACGGATCGGCCCGACTCGGCTCGGGTCTCGACGAGGGCGTTGATCCGGAGGCAGTCTGACAGCTTGGCCAGGGCGTCGACCGCGGTCCAGCCGCCGTCGCGCAAGCGGAAAAGTCCTGCTGCCCGCGTACCGAACCACACGCTGCCGTCGCTCGCACCGAGAATCGTACGCACGAAGTTTGATCGCAGCCGACTCGGCATATCCACAACCGTCCAGCGCCGTCCGTCGTAGTAGGCCGCTCCGTCCTGCGTTCCCACCCACAACCGGCCCCGGTGGTCGACGGTGATAGCGTGGACCGTGTTCTGCGGCAGGCCTTCGGAGTCGCGGAACACCCGGAAGGCGTAGGCTGTCTCGTTGAATGGATCGAGCCGCGGAGGTGAGCTCGGAGCGCCGCCGCCGGCCCCGGCCACGGCGGCTGTCAGCAAGGCACAGGAGACACCGGCCCAGGCCGCCATGGCGATTCGGAGCGGGAGTCGGAGGCGAGCGGTCATCCACACCTATGATAGCGACAATGACTGCCTGCCGCCAGCCGGGCCCAGGCTAACATTGGATGGGCATATTGGACCGTAATTGGTACTTGCCATGGGTCATATTGGCTCCTATATTGATGATTGTCACCATCCAATATGGCAGCTTCAGAGTATTGGCTGGTGGCACGGAGAGCCGATGCAGATCGTGATCGACCGCCAAAGCAGGGTCCCCCTCTACCGGCAGATCGTGGACCGTATGCGGGAGCTGATCCGCTCCGGAGCTCTTCCCGAGGGATTCCGCCTGCCGCCCGAAAGGCGTCTGGCCGAGGCGCTCGGCATCAACCGCAGCACCGTTCTCACGGCCTACCGTGAGCTGAAGGGTGAGGGGCTTGTGGATGCGCACGTCGGCCGTGGGACCTCCGTCCGTGCGACGGCCGCGCCGGTACCTGCAGTGGGTGGTCCTCCCGGGCTGCCGTGGCGCCAGCTGTTCTGCGAGCGGGCGCTCAGGGTCCAGGAGCCAGTGGTTCGCGATCTGCTGGAGCTGACCGAGCGCAGGGACGTGATCTCGCTCGCCGTCGGTCTGCCGGCGCCGGAGCTGTTGCCGCTCGGACTGCTGCGAGAGATCTTCGTACGCCTGGTAGACGATGTCGGGCCGCCGCTGCTCCTGCACTGCCCGACCGAAGGCCACACGCCGTTGCGGGAAACGCTCTCCCACCGGCTCGCGACCCGCGGGATGACCTGCTCGCCGGCCGAGGTGCTGGTGCTGTCCGGATCACAGCAGGGGCTCGACCTGGTGGTGCGGGCGCTCGTGGATCCCGGTGACGTGGTGGTGGTCGAGGAGCCCACGTATGTCGGCATGCTGCCGGTTCTCCGCGGCGCTCAGGCCCGGGTCGTGGGTGTGCCGGCGGACGCAGACGGCATGCGGACGGATCTTCTCGCAACGGTGCTCGAGCACCAGCGGCCGAAGCTCATCTACACGCTGCCGACCTTCCAAAACCCGTCGGGCGCAGAGCTGGCTTTGCGCCGTCGGCGGGAGCTTCTGGAGCTGGCGACCAGGCACCGGGTGCCGATTCTCGAGGACGATCCCTACTCCGAGCTGCGCTACGACGGCAGTCCGCTGCCATCGCTCAGGGCGCTCGATGACAGCGGACAGGTCATCTACCTCAGTACGCTCTCGAAGCTGTTGTTCCCGGGTCTACGCCTCGGCTTCCTGGCGGCGCCCCGTTCAGTTGTGCACCAGCTGGCGCTGCTCAAGCAGGGCACCGACCTGCATGCATCGAGCGTCGGCCAGCTGCTGCTCGAACGGTTCCTCAGCGACGGTCACTACGAGCCGTACCTGCAGAGCCTGCGAATCGCCTACTCCGAGCGCCGTGACGCCATGGACGCGGCGCTCAAGGAGGGCGCAGCGGTGGGGGTGCGGTGGCAGCGGCCCCGTGGCGGCTTCTACTTCTGGTGTCGGCTCCCGGACGACGTCGAAAGGTCGCGTCTGCTGGCCGCCGCGGCCGACGTTGGGGTGGCGTTCCTGCCGGGCGACGCCTGCTTCTTCGAGCCTCCGGAGCAGGCCTACGTCCGCCTGAACTTCTCCTACCCGTCGCCAGAGCAGATTCGCGACGGGGTCGGTCGTTTTCTCGAGGCAGTCCGGAGGTCGATCCGGCCGGCGCACCGAGCGGTGCCCGAGGCGGTCGGCATGCCGCCGGTTGTGTGACCGGCCGATGACACGAGTGGAGGGATAACATGAGCACACGGCTGGCAGGTCGAATGGCGTCGATGCGCACCTCTGAGATCCGCGAGATCCTCAAGCTGACCCAGAGGCCAGGGATGATCTCGTTTGCCGGCGGCCTGCCGGCGGCCGAGCTGTTTCCGGTCGAGCAGATGGTACGGGTGACAGAGGAGGTACTGTCGCGGGACGGCCACCGGGCCCTGCAGTACTCGACCACCGAGGGGGATCCGCCGCTGCGGGAGGCCATTGCCGAGCGCATGAACCGGACCCTCGGTACCAGCGTGCGGGCAGATGAGATCCTCATCACATCGGGCTCGCAGCAGGGGCTCGACCTGTCGGGCAAGCTGTTCCTTGACGAGGGTGACGTCGTCCTGTGCGAAAGCCCGACCTACCTCGGTGCGATCAACGCCCTGAGGGCGTACCAGCCCCGCTTCGTCGAGGTGCCGACCGACGACGGCGGCATGGTGATCGACGAGCTCGAGCGGTGTCTGGCCGAGAACGACCGGATCAAGGTGGCCTACGTCGTGCCCGAGTTCCAAAACCCGACCGGCCGCACCTGGTCGCTGGAGCGCCGGCGCGCCTTCCTCGAGATCATGGCACGCCGCGGCATCCCAATCCTCGAGGATAGCCCTTACGGAGAGCTGCGGTTCGAAGGCGACGGGATGCCGTCGCTGAAGACCCTGGACACGCACAACCTGGTCGTGTTTCTCGGTACCTTCTCGAAGACCTTCTGCCCCGGTCTGCGGGTGGGCTGGCTGGCCGCCTCGCCGGCGCTGCGCGAGAGGTACGTCATGGTGAAGCAAGGCGTTGACCTGCACACGTCGACCCTGTGCCAGCGGCAGATCGCCGTTTACCTCGAGCTGTTCAACCTCGATGCCGACATCGAGCGGATCCGCGACACCTACCGCGGGCGGCGCGATGCCATGCTGCGGGCGATGGACGAGTCGTTTCCCCCCGGCATCCGCTACAACCGGCCACAGGGCGGCATGTTCCTGTGGGTCGAGCTCCCCGATGGAATCGACGCGAGAGAGATCCTCAAGAGCTCACTGGAAGACGGCGTCGCGTTCGTGCCTGGTGCGCCGTTCTTCCCGAACGGCGGCCACGAGAACACGTTGCGCCTCAACTTCTCGGCGATGCCGGAGGAGCGGATCGAGGACGGGGTGCGGCGGCTCGCTCGAATCCTGACCGAAGCGGTGGACGCGGTCGGCGTCCGGGCCGCGGAGGCCCCGCTCACCGCGATCGCCGGGGAGCGCCTCGGAAGATGATGCGATGAGGGTCTACCAAGTCGACGCGTTCACTGCCGAGCCGTTCTCGGGCAACCCGGCGGCGGTCGTGCCGCTGGACGGGCCGGCCGACGACGCCTGGATGCAGGCCGTGGCGGTGGAGATGAACCTCTCCGAGACCGCCTTCGTTCATCGCGAGGGCGACGACTTCCGGCTGCGCTGGTTCACGCCGGCGGTCGAGGTCGAGCTGTGTGGTCACGCCACGCTTGCGACGTCGCACGTGCTGTGGAGCGAAGGGCTCGTAGGGGCCGGTCTCATCCGCTACAGAACCCGCAGCGGGGAGCTCCGGGCGCGGCCGGACGACGACCTCATTGAGCTCGACTTCCCGTCCCGGCCGCCCGCGGCAGTCGAACCGCCCGCCGGTCTTGCCGAGGCGCTCGGGATTCGCCCGCGGTGGGTCGGCGGGAGCGTCGAGGACCTCCTTGTCGAGCTCGAGTCCGACGCGGTCGTCCGTTCCCTGGCCCCGGACATGGCGGCACTCCTGCGCGTGACCGCCCGCGGCGTCATCGTCACGGCAGCCTCGGCCGATGAACGCTTCGACTTCGTCTCGCGCTTCTTCGCCCCGGCGGTCGGCATACCCGAGGACCCGGTCACCGGCTCCGCGCACTGTGTTCTCGGTCCGTTCTGGAGCGAGCGTCTCGGTCGGGAGAACCTGGTCGGCTACCAGGCATCGGCGCGCGGCGGTGTCGTCCACGTTCGCCTCCTTGGGGAGCGCGTGGCCCTCTCCGGCCGCGCCGTCACCGTCCTCCGCGGCGATCTCCTGGTGTAGCCCGGGTCATCCGCTCGCGATCTACTGCGACGGGCGATACGCCAGCCAGGGCCGTGCTCTTCGCGTCTCGCTGTCCTCAACATACGGGGAGTGGACCACCCCCCACCCGACACATACCCCGTAGGGGCCGGGTACATGGGTCATGGTTCTGACCGGCAAGATAGGTGAGAGTACATCGTCGTCGTCGAACCTGTGGAGGCTGTGGGAAACGGGGGAGGGGCGGGAGGAGGCGAGCGGCCATCCCGCCGCGGGCGGCGGGGGCACCGGGCACAGGAGGCTTGGGGAGGGTTCTCCGAAGCCCCGGCGGCCGTCTGGGTGTTGCCGCACCCAGCCGTCTCGCGTCTCCGGCGGTCGCACGGCCACGACAAGGGATCGGCACCCTCACGGCGCCCACCGGAGGCCGCTCGAGCTGCCTCCCTCAATCGTGTGGCGGATGCTCCCGTCGCCAAGGACCGTGGGAGCCCGGCGTCGGCATTCCCCTCCCATGGCGCCGCCCTGCCCCACGCCCTCCAGGGGAATGCCTCGCCCGGCACGCCCGTTTGAGCGCACCATTCTCTGAAGTGCGTTGGGCCTGCGTTCTCCGGGTGGGTTGGGGGGACGTCTAGCGTCTGGCGTTTTCCGAGGCAGGTCAGCGGAGGCGGACCACCGCTGCCGGCAGGACGAGCAGTGTGGCGATGGTGCCGACCGCGAGGCCGCAAATGACCATGATCGCGAACGGTTGGAAGACGTGCTGACCGGTGCCGAGGCCGACCGCCGAGGGCAGTAGGCCGGCGATCGTGGTCAGGGTGGTAGCGAGGATCGGACGCAGGCGGATGCGGGCCGCCGTGCGCAGCGCGGTCGCGGGCTCGGCCCCGTCCCTGTGCAGGCGGTTGGCGAAGTCGAGCAGCACGATGCCGTTGTTGACGCCGATGCCGAGCAGGGTGATGGCGCCCATGGCGGCTGCCACGTTGAGACCGGCGCCGGTGAGGGCGAGGCCGGCCGCGCCGCCGCCCAGGCTCACGGGCACCACAGCGAGGATCCACACGGCCTGCTTGAGCGAGCCAAACTCCAGGGTCATGATGGCGAGGATCACCGCTGCCGCCGACAGCAGCACGAAGGCGAGCTCGCGTGCGGTCTTGAGCAGGACCCGGTATTGGCCCGTGCACTCCACGCTGTAGCCCGTCGGCAGCCTCATGGCGGCGAAGCGGCGGTCGAGGCGGTGCGCCACTCCCAGCAGGTTGCCCTCGACCTCGGCGGGGAGGGTCAGCTGGCGCTGGCCGTTCAAGCGTTCGATCTGGGCGGCGACCCGGTGCAGGGTGAGGGTCGCTACCTTTGCCAGCGGCACGACCGTTCCTCCGCGGGCCGGAACCGGGAGGGTGCCGATGGCGTCGAGCCCTTGCCCGAAACCCTCAACCTTCAACAGGATCCCGACCTGCTCTCGGTCTCGAAGCACCCGCAGCACCTCGTCGCCCCAAAGCGCCGCGGCGACGGTCCGGCGCGCGTCGGCCGGGTCGACGCCGACAGCCGCGCAGCGCTCGCCGTCGATGCGGACGTCGAGCTGCGGCCTGTGGAACCGGGAGTTGTTAATGACGTTGTGGACCGCCGGATCATCGTCGAGAATCTTCTCGACGCGCAACGAGATGGCCTCGAGCCGAGCCAGGTCGGGTCCGAAGATGGTAACGCCGAACACAGTGGGCAGGCCGGAAAACGCCTCGTCCATCCGCTCCTGAGTGGGCTGGTGCAGCTGCAGGATCACGCCCGGAATGTCGGCCGAGGCCTGGCTCAGGCGCTGCAGCAGCTGATCGGCGGAGGGCCGCCCGGAGTCCAAGGGAGCAAGCTTGATCCGTAGCTCGCCGCGGTTGATGCCCTCGACGCTGGCGCCACCCTCCGGCGCGCCGACCCTCTCCTCCACCAGAAGCACGCCGGGCAGCTTTGCGGCGCGCAGGCCGATCTCCTGACCGACCCGTAGGCTCTCCCGCAGCGACACGCCGGGCGGCAGCACGTACTCCACCAGCAACGCCCCCTCGTCGACCGGTGGCAGCAAGGAGACCGCGCCGTGGCGCAGCGCCAACGCGGCGACCATGAGCAGGCCGAGGACGGCGGTCGTCAGAAGGGTCAGAAGGCGGTGACCGAACACCCACCCGAGTGCGGCGTCGAGCCGCTGCTCGAGATGCAGCAGGACGCGGCGGCCCGGGGCTTGCCGAAGAACGTCGCCGCGTCCATGCGCCAGCATGACCGGAACGGTCGTCAGCGAGAGGACGAGCGACGCCAGCAGCGCCGCCGACACAGTGAGACCGAACGGGCGCAGGAACACCGCGGCGAGGCCGCCCACCATCAGCAGGGGTACGAAGGCGGCGACCGTGGTGAAGGTTCCCGAGGCGTCCGCTGCGACGATCTCGGCGGTCCCCGAGGCGGCGGCCTCGGCGGGTTCCTCGCCCGCCTCGCGGTGGCGGAAGACGTTCTCGGTCACGACGATCGCGTCGTCCACAATCATCCCCACCGCGAGCGTGAGCGCGGCCATGGTGATCACGTTGAGGCTCTGGCCGGCGAGCCACAGGACGATCAGCGTTGCGAGCAGGGACAGCGGGATCGTGAGGGCGACGGCAATCGTCGGCCGTGGCGAGCCGAGGAAAAGCCACAGCACGAGCACCGCGAGCAGCGCTCCGGCCACCAGGTCGTGAACGATGGCGCGCCGCGCCTCGACCAGGACCTCGGACTGGTCGTAGAACTTCGCGATGTGAGTCCCGGGAGGCAGCAAGGTCCGCGCCCTCGCGAGCGCTGCCTCGACCGCACGCTCGACGGTGATGGTGCTGGCCCCAGGCTGCTTGCGCACAAAGACCGCCATCGCCGGCACGCCGTTCGCCCGCACTTCACTGTGGCGTGGCGCTCGCCCCTCGCGTACGGTCGCGATCTGGCCGAGGGTCAGGCTGCGGCCGCCGGTGAGCGCCACTGGTACCGCCGCCAGGGCGGCGGTGGTCAGCAGCCGCGAGTCGGCCCGGACCACGACATCCTCGTTGGCTCGCTCGATAAAGCCGGCGACGTCGGCGCCGTGGGTGCGCCGCACGGCGTTCTCAAGATCGCCTAGGGTAAGGCCCAGAGCGGCCAGCCGCTCCGGCTGAACATCGATCCAGAATGCCAGGCGCTCGCCGCCGATCACGTCCACCAGCGACACCCCGTCCACCGTCATCAGCCGCGCGACCAGGTCGCGGCGCACGATCGGACCGATCTCGACCGGCTTGCCGGCGCCCCAAATGGCCCAGCCGCCGACCTCCTCGAGCGTGGTCCCGATGTGCTCGAGCCTGGGGACGACGCCGGCCGGGAGCCGTGAGCCAATCTCACCGAGCCGGCCCAGCACGATTTGCCTGGCGTCGCGAACCCGGGTGCCCCACGCGAACTGCACCGTGATCACGGCCACGCCCTGCATCGTGGTCGAGGCGACGCGGCGGATGCCGGGGGCTCCCTTCAAGGCGTCCTCCACCGGGCGCGTTACGGTGAGCTCCAGGTCCTGCGGCGCGGTTCCCGGCGCGTGGGCGATGACCTGCACCACCGGCACGTCGAGGTTGGGGAACAGGTCGACGCTCATGTGGCCGGCGCCGTACAGGCCGAGGAGCGTCACCACCAGGGCGCCGAGCCCGGCCTCGAGCGGCCTCTCGATGAGGTGGGCGATCAGGCGGCGCATAGGGAGGAGGTGAGGAGGTGAAGAGGTGAGGAAGTAAGGAGGTGAGGAGGTGACGAAGTGAGGAGGTGCCGCCAGGTAACTGCGCGGTGCCGGGTGGGCCTGGAGAGCACACTACCTGGCCGCGTTGCCGCACCCGGCTTCATCAGTCCTCGACCTTGTAGGTCTGGGCAAAACCGGCCCAGTAGAGCTCGTAGGCGCCCGCCGTCACGACCTCGTCGCCGGCCGCGAGGCCGCTGGTGATCTCGATCCAACCGGGCCCTGTCTCGCCTGTGGTCACGGCGCGTTCTTCGAATGGCGTGGCATGGCCGACGAAGACCAGCGGCCGATCGTCCTTGTCCCGCACGACGGCCGATGCCGGGACGGTCACGGCGTGCTCGTGAACCGCCGCGACGATGCGCCCGCGCACGGCGGTCCCCGGCGCCAAGGAATCGAGGGCCTTCCCGGTCAGCCAGACCCGCACCGTGCCCCCGGGACCGACCGTCGGCTGCACCGCGGCAACCGTGGCGAGGAGCGGCCCTGCGGAGGCGCGGTCGATCTCGGCCGCCTGCCCCTTGCCGAGCTCGAGGCTCGACCTGGGCATGACCTCGGCCGTAACACGCAGCGAGCCCGGCTCGAGGATTTCGGCCAGCGGGTCGCCGGGCGCGACGTCCTGTCCCGGGCTGACCTGGCGGTTCGTGAACCGTCCGGAGACCGGTGCGGTGACCTGGAGCGCCGAGTCAAGCTGTGCGAGCGCCCCATGTGCATCGGCCAGGCTGGCCCGACTCGCCGCAGCATCCCGCTCCGCCCGGGTGAGCTCACCGGGGCCGGCGAGATGGGACTGCGCTCGACGTTGTGCCTGCGCGAGGCGTGTCGCAGTCGCTGCGACCTGCTGCCGTGCGCTGTCGGCAGCGGCCGCGAGCGCCTGCCGCCGAGCCTCGACCTGGGGCCCGCCCAGGGTCAGCAGGAGCCGTCCCGCAGCCACCTCCCCGCCGTCCGCCACCGCCACCCGGGTCACGCGGCCCTCCACGAGCGCTACCAGGCGGACGGCGTGGGCCGGCTGGACGAGACCTGTGAAGGGCAGCCCGACCTCCACCCGCCGCGCAGCGGCACGCACGGTAGTGACGGCGGGCGCCGGCTGCCGCGGCGTCCCGGGCCCGCTGCCGCAGCCGACGGCGAGGACGACGATACCGAGAGTAGAGGCGAGCCCGGCGACCCGCGCCGGACGTGCCCGTACCGGTGTTGCCGTGATGCGGCGGCAGGCCGTCAGGAAAGGGGAGGAGGCGTGTCTTTGCAACTTCGTCATGGACCGGCACTCTCCGGATTCTGCTCCGGCGGGGCCGGTGGGCCTGGTACGTCGCCCCCGCCCGCCAACTCGTGCATCGAGACCAGGTGGGCGAACACGCCATCCGCCGCCAGGAGCTCCTGAAACGTCCCCTGCTCCACGACCCGGCCCCGCTGCAGGACGAGGATCGCATCGGCGTTCCTGACCGTGGACAGGCGGTGCGCGATAACCAGAGTCGTTCGCCCCTTCATGAGGTTCTCGAGGGCTTCCTGGACGAGCCTCTCGGCTTCGGCGTCCAGCGACGACGTTGCCTCGTCGAGGATCAGGATTGGTGGGTCCTTGAACAGGGCGCGGGCGATCGCCAACCGCTGGCGCTGTCCGCCCGACAGGTTGAGGCCGCTCTCACCGACCGCAGTGTCGTAACCGTCCGGCAGCTTGACGATGAACTCGTGCGCGAAGGCGGCCCGCGCAGCGGCCTCGAGGCGATCCTGGGGAGCGTCGTCGCGACCGAAGGCGATGTTGGCCCGGACCGTGTCGTTGAACAGGATCGTGTCCTGGGTGACGAGGCCGATGAGGCCGCGCAGGCTGGCGAGAGTCGCCTCGCGTACGTCGCGTCCCGCGACGCGAACCGCGCCCCGCTGCACGTCCCAGAACCTGGGAATGAGCTGCGCGACGGTGCTCTTGCCGGCGCCGGACGGGCCCACGAGGGCGACGGTGCGGCCGGCCGGAACGGAGATGCTGAGATCGGAGAGAACCCACGTTCCCGCCTCGTAGGCGAACCACACCCTGTCCAGCTCGACGCCGTCTCCGATTCCTTCCACGGTGACCGCTTCTGGCAGGTCGAGGATGTCGACCGGCTCGTCGATCACCTCGAAGATCCGCTGCGACGCCACCACAGCCTGCTGCAGCGCCAGGTTGAACTGGTTCAGGTTCTTGACCGGAGCGTAGGCAGCCCAGAGGCCGAGCAGGAAGGCCGAGAAGTCTCCCAACGTCATGGCGCCGCTGGCGATCCTGGACGACGCGTAGGCGATCAGGGCCAGCGCTCCCAGGGCGCCCACGATCTCCATTACCGGCGCGTTGGCGATCTGGATCGCCCGCGCCCGCAAGTTGGCCCAGAAGTGGCGATAGGTCGCGTTTCTGAATCGTTTCGCTTCGAACTTCTCCATGCCGAACGCCTGGATCACCGTCATGCCCTGCACCGCCTCGTCGAGGACAGTGGTGAGATCGCCCATCCGTTCCTGCGACTGCCAGGAACGCCGCCGAAGTCGGCGGGCGAAGTAGACCACCGGGGCCAGCAGCGCCGGTGCCAGGAGGAGCACGACCAGGGACAGGTGCAGGTTCAGCGAGAACAGGTAGGCGAGGATCGCGATCAGCGTCACCGAGCTCTGCAGCAGGTCGCCAAAGCGCTCCGCGAGCGCCTCCTGGACCAGGCGGACATCGTTGACCACGCGGGCCATCAGCATGCCCGACGAAATGTCGTGGAAGTAACGTGGGCTCTGGCGGAGGACGGCGTCGAAGACCAGATTGCGGAGATCCCTGACCGTGGCCAATCCCAGCTGGGCCACTGAGTAGCGAGCCAGGAAGGTGAACACATTCTTGACCACGATCGCAACCAGCACCAGCAGTAGCAGGGTCGAACGGCCGGTGCCGAGGCGACCCTGGATCCAGCCCTGGGCCTGCAGCGAGACGGAGTCGAGCCAGCTGACCAGGAACGGCTTCGGCGTGACGGCCGCGCCGGCGACCGGCGACGCGCTACCCGGGCTCAGCAGGCTGTCATAGATCGGGCGGATCAGGTTGAGTGCGAACACGGTTGCACAGGCCACCATCGCCATGCTCACGACCACCAGCAGCACCCACGCTGCGTGGCGTCGGGCCACCCACAGAACGCGTAGAAAGTGCTTCACGACTTCAGGTTACTCCAGCCGCCGTGGCGGGGGTCTCACTCCGGATCCAACGGCGGTACCACCACTCGAGCACGATCAGGAGCCACAGCTTGTTCCACCGACGAAGCGCCCGGCGGCGCAGCAGTAGCTCGACAAACCGCGGCTCGATGACGCCGTCCTCGGCCAGGGCGCCGGTCATCAGCTCGCGGGCGAGGGTCGACATACCGCCCTCGCGCAGCCACACCTTGAAGGGCGGCGAGAAGCCGGACTTGGCGCGGGTGAGAACGTCCCTCGGCACCACCTTGGCTGCGATCTCCTTCAGGAGCCTCTTGTCTCCGTTCCCACTGGACAGCTCCTGCCACGGGATCCGGAACACGGCCTCGACCAGCCCGTGGTCGAGCAGCGGCACGCGGGCCTCGAGGCCGTGGGCCATGGTCGTACGGTCGAGCAGCACGAGACAGTTGTCCGGCAGGAAACTGCAGAGGTCGTGGTTGAGGATGGCCGGCACCAAGGGCCATTCGGCGCGCCACGTGCGCTCGTGAACCCACAGGTGCTCTCCCTCCGGGACCGCCGCATCGACGCCGTTGCCGAGCAGTCGCCGCTGCTCCCAGGAGTCGAAGAAGCCGCGCACCAGAAAGGAACGCTCGGGCTGAGTGCGGCCGACGAGCTTGAACGCGCCGGGCGCCCGCATGCCGAACGGCAGGCGCCGTAGCAGGTCGACCAGTGGGTTGGCGGCCGCGGAGAGGGGGCGCCACAGCGGCCCCAGCCTCGACCGTAGATGTGCGTAGCCGACCTGCGAGGCAAACCAGCCGTAGCCGGCGAAGACCTCGTCACCACCGGTACCGGACAGCGCCACCTTCACCCGTTGCCGCGCAAAGCCGGCCAGAACCAGCGTTGCCAGCACGGAGGGGTCGTACAGCGGCTCGTCCATGATTCCCGCCAGCGTCGGCAGCAGGCGGCGCGCGTCGTCTCCGGTGAGCTGCATCGTGTGGTGCTCGGTGCCGAGCGCGTCGGCGACCAGGCGGGAGTAGTGGAGATCGTCCTGAGAGCCGGCGTCGAAGCCCACGCAGAAGGTGCTGAGGGCGTCCCCGACGCTCTTTCTGGCCAGCGCGGTGACGGTCGAGGAGTCGACGCCGCCGGACAGGAAAGAGCCCACGGGCACGTCGGCAACCATGTGCGCCTCGACCTGCTCGCGGAGCAGCCGGCCGATTCCCTCCACGAGATCCCCGCGGCCTCCGGACAGCTCCTGCGGCTCGTAGCACAGCTCCCACCACCGTCGTTCGCTGACCCGCCCCCCCTGCCAGCAGAGCGCGTGTCCGGGGCGCAGCTTCTTCACGCCGCGAAAAACTGACCGCTCATGAGGGACGTAGCCGTAGGCGAGGTAGCCGCGGAGGCCGTCGTCGTCGAGCGCGACCGACAGCTCCGAGTGGGCGAGCAGCGCCTTTGCCTCGGAGGCGAGCGCGAGACCGCCCCCCGGCAGCTCGGCGTAGTACAAGGGCTTGATCCCGATGCGGTCCCTGGCGACGTGCAGCTGCCGGCGTCCGCCGTCCCACAGGGCGAATGCGAACATCCCGCGCAGGCGCTCGAGGTACCTCTCGGCGCCCCACTCCTCGTAGCCGTGGATGATGACCTCGGAGTCGGTCTGGCTCCGGAATGTGTGGCCGGCCGCCTCGAGCTCGCGCCGGAGCTCAAGGAAGTTGTAGATCTCGCCGTTGAATACGAGCTGGATGTCGCCGCGCTCGTTCGCCATCGGCTGCGCCGCGGCCTGGCTGAGGTCGATGATCGCGAGCCGCCGGTGACCCAGCCCGACCGTGGCATCAGGGCTGACCCACGAGCCGTGGCCGTCGGGGCCGCGGTGCCGGATCTGCTCACACATCTGCGCGATGGTGGCTTCGTTGACCCGGCCCCGTACGTCCACCCAACCCACGATTCCGCACATCTCACATCTCCGTTCGCGCCCGGCCTTGCTGCACCTTACTCATGTTGCCTCCCTGCCGACAAGACCGAAAAGATGACCGGCAGCACGAGCAGGACGAGAGGTACCGTCAACACGAGTCCAGCGATGATACCGATCGCGAGCGGCTGCAGCATGGCGGCTCCCTCGCCGATGGCGAGGGCCAACGGCAGCAGGGCGAGGGCGGCGGCGAGCGCGGTCATCAGGATGGGCCGGAAGCGCAGCCGCCCGGCGGCGATGAGGCCCTCGGTGAAGCCGAGGCTCGCCGCCGACTCCTTCCACTGCGTCATGTAGAAGATGGCGGCTTCCGAGGAGATGCCGATGATCATGGTGAGCCCCATCATCGACGAGATGTCGAGCTCAGTGCCGGTCCACCACAGTCCCGAGAAGACCGCGGTCGCGGCCAGCAGGTCGGTGATGAGGATCGCGACGGGCGCCGCGAACTTCTCGTACATGAACAGGAGCAGCACGAACACCAGCGCTGCAGCTGCCCCGAGGACGGCGAGAAGTCCGCGGAACGAGCTCTGCTGCTGGGCGTAGAGACCGCCGTAACGGAGATAGAGGCCCTTGGGCATCGGCAGTCCGGCCACCGCGGTCTTGACGTCCCGGATGACCGAGCCCATGTCCCGGCCGGTGATGCGGCCGGTGACCGCGACCATCGTCTTCAGGTTCTCGCGGACGATCTGTGGCTGCCCGGTCACCTCCGTGAAGCTCGCCACCCGTCCCAGGGGGACGTTGCGGCCATCCCCGGTGCGGAGGCGGAGCTGGCGGATCCTGTCGAGCCGCGAGCGGACGTCCCTCGGCGTCCAGACTCGGACCCCGACCATCTTCTCGTCGCGTTGCACCTGGGTCGCGACCTCGCCGTCGAGAGCGATCGTGGCGAGCCGGGTGACGCCGTCGGGGTCAAGACCCAGCGTCTGCGCCTTGAGCCGGTCGACGTGAATCTCCAGGGCGTCGCCGGCCAGGACTACACCGCTCTTGACGTCGACCACGTTGGGGATCGTGGCGACCGCCTCGGCGACCTTCTCCCCCTCGTGCCGCAGCTCGTCGCCGCTCGAGCCGAACAGCTTGATCTCGATCGGCTGGGGCACCGCCGTCAGGTCGCCGATAAGGTCCTCCATCAGCTGCGCGAGCTCGATCTCGAGCCCTGGGACCTGGCGCAGCGCCCGCTGACGGATGTCGTTCATGACCTCCTCGATCGGCCGCCGCGGCTGTCCCTTGAGGCGGATGAAGTAGTCGCCCTCGTTGGCCTCGGTGATGCCGCCGCCGAGGGCGAGGCCGGTGCGCCGCGAGTAGGTCTCGACCTCGGGGGTGCTGGTGATGATCTTCTCGAGCAGGCGTAGCCGGCGGTCGGTTTCGGCGAGGGAGGTGCCGGCCGGCGCAACGTAGTCGAGGATGAAGCCGCCCTCGTCCATGTGGGGCATGAAGCCGGAGCCCACGTGCCGGTAGGAGACCCAGCCCAGGGCCACGAGCGGCACGATGACCGCGAGCAGCAGCACCGGCCGGCGCAGGAACAGGCGCAGGATCCTCTCGTGGGCCGCGAGCACGGCCTTGAACGCCCGGCCCACGTCCTCCTTGGCGGCATCGCGGGCGCCGAGAAAGGCGTCGGACAGAACCGGTACGGCCGCGGCCGCGAAGAAGTAGGAGACGACGAGCGAGCAGGCCACGGTCAGGGACAGCGCCTTGAAGAAGGCGCCGGTGACGCCTGAGAGGTACGCCAGTGGGGCGAAGATCACGATCGTGGCCAGCGACGAGCCGGTCAGGGCTGGCAGCATCTCCTCGGCGGCGGCGGGGATGATCCGGTGGTCGTGCTCCGGTTGCAGGCGCAGCCGGCGCACGATGTGCTCGACCATGACGATGCCGTCGTCGATGATCAGTCCGACCGCTGCGGCCATGCCGCCCAGGGTCATGATGTTCAGGCCCATGTGGAAGACGAGCAGCAGCAAGGCGGTGGCGGCGAGCACGGCCGGCACGGCGATCGAAACGACCAGAGTGATCTTCCAGTTGCGCAGGAACAGCAGCAGCACGACGATCGCGAGGGCGACGCCGATGACGATCGCGTCCCGAACCGATCCCGCCGACGCGTTGATGAGCTGCGACTGGTCGTACCACACGCTCATGTGGACGTCGGACGGGAAGGTGCTTCGCAGCTGCTGCAGCCGCTTGCGAATCTCCTTCGAGATGAGGACGGTGTTGCCGTCGGGCTGCTGGTAGATGTTGGCGAGCACGGCGTCGCGGCCGTCCGCGGTAACCCGGGTCCACTCAAGGCGGGTTGCGTCTCTGATTGACGCCACGTCGGAGAGGAGGACGACGCCGGTGGGACCCTGGCGGACGATCACCCGGCCGAGGTCGGCGGGATCGTGAAACTGGGTGTCGGAGAGGATCAGGTAGAGCTTCTCGTTCTCCTCCAGCCTGCCGACCGCCTGGACCACATTGGCCGCCGAGACGGCGCGCACCACGTCCTCGAGCGTCAGCCCGAGAGCCTCAACCTTGGCGGGGTCGACGAGGGCCTGGAACTCCTCTGTCCGCCCGCCCAGCACCTTGATCTTGGCGACCCCTGGAACCGTCGACACGAGTGGTCGCAGGTCGTACAGGGCGAGGTCGCGCAGCTGGACCTGGGAGCGGGAGGCCGAGGTCAGGCTCAGGCCCATGACCGGGAACACGGTCGGGTCCATACGCCGAACCTCGTAGCTGACGCCCGCAGGGAGCGAGCCCAGCACCTGGCCGACGGCGGACTCAACCTGCAGTGTGGCCGAGATCATGTCGAGGCCCCAGCGGAAGTTGGCGGCGATCTCACAGCTGCCGCGGGTGGTGGTGGAACGGACGCTGAGGACACCGGGAACTGTGCGAATCGCCTCCTCCAGGGGTCGGGTGACCTCGATGACCATGCGGTCGGCGGGGCGATCACCAGCATCGGCGTTGACCACGATGCGCGGAAAGGTGGTCCGCGGGAAAAGGCTGACCGGGAGCTTGAGCAGCGAGGCGACGCCGCCGGCCACCAGCAGGGCCATCAGGAACAGGATGCTGCGCCTGTGATCCTCGATCCACGTACGTGCAGACATCAGTGTCCATCCCCCGTTGCAGGAGCGGCGACGGCCATTCCGTCGGAAAGGCTGGTGCGGCCGGTGGTGACGACGACCGCGCCATCGTCGATACCCTCCCGGGCCTCGATCCAGCGGTCGCTCTCGATGCCCGTGCTGACCTGTCGCCAGCGGGCGATCCCGGACTCGATGACGAACACGCCCGGCCGGCCCCCGTTCGTCATCAGCGCATCCCGCGGGATGCGGATGGCGTCGTGGGCCGCCCGGATGACGACGTCGACCCGGACCCTCGTGCCGGCCACCATCCACGCCGGGATCTTGCTCGGCCGGACGAGGGCCTCAACCAGCTGTGTCTGCGGGTCGGCGATGCGGTGCAGTCGGGCGAGGACAGCGTCAGCGACCGCGTGGCCCTGACCCTCGAACACCGGCGAGATGCGCACCGCCATCCCTGCCTTGAGGCGCGCCGCGTCCTCGGGCTCGAAGCCGGCGCGGACCGCGATCCCATCCGCCGGTGCCACGAGGAAGGCGCTTTCACCGGGATGGACAATGGTGCCCGAGGTCACCAACACCTGTACCACGACGCCGGAGAACGGCGCCTCGATAGCCCGCGGCTCGGCGGCGCCGTCTACGCCCAGGCCCGCGAGGGTGGCACGAGCGTCGGCGACCTCTTTCTCGGCCTGCTGGACGCTCTCGTTGGTGGCGAGGTGGGTCTGAAGCAGGCGTTGAACCCGCTCGAGGTTGCGTTGGGCGAAGCGGAGGTTGATGCGCGCCTGCTCGACCTCGAGGCTGGACGAGGGAAGCGGGCCCAGGTCGAGGAGGGGATCGCCCTTGGCGACGGCTTGCCCCGGGGTGACCAGGAGCTGTTGGACCTGACCCGACCTGAGGAAGGAGACGGTTCGCGTCTCGTGCGGGTCGAACTCGACGGTGCCGAAGGTTTCCAGGGTCTCCTCAACGGTGCCGCGTTGCGCTCGGGCCGTGACGACGGTGGCGACTGGGGCAGCGGCCGTCCGTGAGCCGGGTGACTGGGCGGGAGCCTCGTCACCGCATCCGCAAGCGGACAGCAGGAGTAGGCACGAAGAGAGAGCGGTGAGCTGGCGGTGCAACAACATTCGGTCGGGACCTCCCTACTGTTCCGGTGCGAGCCGGTCGTGACCACGGTCGGCGGTCGCGGATCGGTCTGCGTGCTTGGAGGCCGGGGGCGTATCCTCGGCCCCTCCAACTGCCGTGGTGAGGGTGATCCTGGTCTCGAGGCGCGCCTGAAGCAGGGCTGCGAGCTTGAGACGCAGGTCGAGGAGCGTTGACCGCACCTCCTGCCAGGCCAGGCGGTCGACGTCTCCCGACTCGACGCCCTTGTGCTCGGCGGCCTCGAGCGGTACGAGGGAGCGGAGGGCGCGCCTCGCGGCGGTGATCTGATCAGCGAGGAGGGCATCCTGGTGTGCCAGCCGCTCGACGTCGGCCCTGGTCTGGGCGATCCTCGCCTCGTACTCGTGCCCGAGTCGGGCTCGCGTGGCCCGTTCGAGGGCGATTCCCGCCTGGTTGCGATCGAAGATTGGGATGCCCAGGGTCACCAGGCCGCCCAGGAACTTGAGGGCGGTCTCGTTTCGCTGCTTGACGACGGCGATGGAAAGCGACGGGAACTGCGCCAGCACCGCCTGGCGCACACGCGCCTCCTGGGCCCGGTAGCCGAGCCGGAAGGCCTCTAGGTCGAGGCGCCCGCTGACGGCTCGTTTCACCAGCTCCGGGCCCGCGGGCAGCGGTGCGAACGTGATCGCATCCTCATCGGGCACCACGGGTGCGACGTTCGCGGCCGGCGGCAGACCGGTGAGCAGGTTGAGGCTCGCGTGGGTCTCGGCGGTCGTGCTCTCGAGGTCGCCCTCGAGCTGCCTCAGGCTCGCCATGGCGGAGCGGTGCACACCCAGGTCCTGGATCGTGGCATCACCCTTGTCGACCGCGTCCTCGAGCACCGACACGGTCTCCGACTCGAAGGCGAGCTCCTTCTGCACCAGCCGTAGCCGCCGCTCGAGCATCGCCAGACGGACGGTGTCGAGGCGTGCCGCCTGTGCCACCTGCCACTCCTGCCAAGCGATGCCCAGGTCCACCGCCTGCAGGTTGGCACTGGCCTCGGCCACCCGTGCGGCGCGGCCAATCAGCGAGCCGAGGTCCATCTCCAGGCCCAGGTTCGTAGCGTTCACCGTGCCCTCCGAGCCGGCCCCGTGGGGATGGTCGACCTCCCCCGAAAACACTGGGTTGGGGAGGATATTCGCACCGACCAGCTGAGCCGCGGCCTCACCGCGGGCATCCCGGATGGCCTTGAGGTCTGGGTTCGCGAGCACCGCGAGCACGGCCGCCTCGTCCGGTGTCAGCCCGTCGGAGAGGTCGAGCGTGACCGGCTTCAGGATCGGGTGCTGCAGCTGCGCCGCCTCGATCTTCAGGCGCTCGAGGTTGGGCATCTGCCGCACGGCCACATCCTGTGCTGACGGCAGCGGCTGAGGCCGATAGGTCGCACACGAACAGACTGAGACCAGCGCCAATGCAAGAGCCAGTACCCGGCCTCGCAATATCGATCTCAAGACTTCACCCCCATGGGCCGCGCCGCGACCCTCGCCACCGACGAAGACGGGGCAGGGCGCCCTCGGTGATGCGACCAGTATAACCAGCAGGGCCGTGAGCGCCGCCATTCCTTCCCGGGCCCGGCAGCCACCGGGTAACGTCGCCCGCCGGGATGAGCGTGCACCTGCATCGTGATGAGCCTCCAAATCGGAAGGATGTCCTTGTCTTGCGCTTCGGCTGGGAACAGACGCAGCTCCCGAAGGAGGACATGTCGGGAGCCTTCTCCGAGAGTCGCCGGGCAGCTCCTCGGACCTTGCGTTCCTACCTGCCTCTGGGGTCCGGCGTCTCGGCCTCGGGTCCGCTCAAGACCTCCCCGGTGGCGAGGATCAGCGCCTCGACCTTCTTGCCGTCTTGCTTGCCTCGGACCTCCCACGCATCGAGCAACATCCGCTCGACGCCTACGCTCGCGGCACCACGCTCTGCCTGTTCTGGAGTCCCCTCGGTATGACCGGCGGCTGCCGCGGTCTCTTCCTCGCCTGTGGCGCCGGGCTTCCGCGTCGCCTTCCCAGCTTGCCTCTCGTCGGCCTTCTCGGCCTCTTCGGTCTGTCCGGAGCTCTTCTGGATCAGGGCCGCAACGCGGGCGGGCAGAGGTCCCGTGGGGAGCTCAACGTACACAACGCCACCGTTGCCGAGGATCTTGACCTCTCGAGGGCCGTCGGCGGCCTGCCAGGACGCCGCGTGAACCGTGTAGCCCCACTCGGTTTCCCTGTGAAGTCCCGTCAGCTTTGCGCCGCCGGTTTCCTTTTCCAAAGTGGCGCGAGCCGCTGCGGGGAGATCGGTGATCGCCTCGGAGATGTCGTTGTCCGGGCCCGCCTTGTGGACGCGCTTGACGACGATCTTTCCGAAGGGGTCCACGAACCGCTCGCGCACGGTCCCTGGCTCGGGACTGTCCTCGAGCTCATACACGGCGACGCGCACGTGATCGGCCCCTTTTACTCTTGCACCGAGGGTCTTCTTGGCGGACTCCATGACATTCCGTGGCAAGGCGTCGGGCGTGCTTTCGTGTTCGACGGATACCAGAGTTCCGTCCGTCAAGGCGGTGACCTCGATGTCTCCGCCGTCAGTGTGGTACTCGGCGGACCAGGTGGCGAGGCCGTGCTCTACCTCCTGTTCCATGCCTTTCGGTTTGGCCTTCGCCGGCCCAAACCGTGCCAGGGTCTCCCGTATCGGCGCGGGCAGCTGGGCGACCGACTTGATGTGCACGGCGGCGTCCCCCTCCCCGTGCTCGTCCTTCGAGCAGGCCGTTGCTGCAATCCCGATTCCGACGCATCCTGCCAACACCGCGCACAGGATCGATACTTTCCACGTCATCGTCCGTCTCCTTTCTAGTTTTTGTTTGCTTCCGGGGATCCCACCAGCGCAGACCTCTTCGCGGTGAACCCGTGGTAGACAACGCTGACCTCGTCGTCGAGGATGAGGCCGATGTCCGGCGCATAGATCTTGGTCGACCGCTCCTCGGTGTTGAGAGCGCTGGACTCTTCAGTCTCGAGGCAGTGCTCGTAGGTCGTGCCGGCCGGGGTGTCCAGCGTGCTGTCCAGGCTCACGATCTTCGCCCGGTCCATCGCCACCCCGGGCGCCAGCTCCTGGTAGTAACGCAGCCCGAGCCGCGCAGCCCCCGGCATCATCAGACCTGGCCTGTTCTGTCCGACAAAGGCCCGCCAAGATCCTGGATGACCCGTGATCTCGCCGTTCCTGTAAGCATCGACAGCCTCGCCGAAGTAGAAGAGGTCTCCGGTAGACCGTGAAATGGCATAGAAGTCTCTGGAGACCTCAACGAGCTGGCCGTTCTGCCACTCTCTTTCCTCGACGACTCGAGTTGTGTAGGACGCCACCCTCTCCGTCTCGTCGAGTACTGTGATGGCGACCTTCGAGCCCTTGCCCTCGAGGACGATCCGGTATCCCGGCTCGAGGATCCAGTACCGGTTCCGGCCCCTCGTGGCGAGGTCGCTGCGGTCAATGGCGAACTTCCTTGTCCACGCTGTCGCGCCGTGTGGGCTCCCAGAGGGGCTCTGGCGTGGCGCACGTGCGAATGAGGTAACCGCGAGAGTGGCCGTTACAGCGGCGATCACGAGGCCCGACCGACTTCTCTGTTCCATCGTGCTTCTCCTGTAATTGCACTCGTGGTTCGCGGGGCGCTACCGACAGTGTGTCGAGTGTGGCGGGCTGCACCGCTCACCAGGCGATGTCCCCCGACACGCCATACGCACCGGGCGCGATCGTTGGGACGATCACCACATCGACCATCCGCGGCGCTCGGCGCTCGTGGCGGGCGACCACCCAGTGCCCGACCTCGGCCCCGATCAGGGCCCCGGCCACCACGTCGGACGACCAGTGGCGGTCGAGGTCCATCCTCTCCCAGCCGACGGCGCCGGCGAGGCCCCAGACGGCGCCTTTCAGCAGCAGGCTGTGGGTGTGGGCCGACACCACCGAGGCGACGGCGAACGCCTCGGTCGCCTCGCCCGAAGGAAAGGAGTAGCGATGGGAGAACGGGTGGAGTGAACTCGCGCCGAGCCCCTCCGCGGGACGCGCACGGCCGACGACGATCTTGAGGGCGGGCGTGATCAGCCCGCCGGCGATCAGGCTGGCCTCGAGCCCGTCCTCGGCCGTCGCCTTCAGGTTCGGGTTGTGGCCGGCCTCGCCGACCAGCCAGGTGACGCCGAGTGCGCCGAGTGCGCCCCAACCTCCCGCCGGCCGGATGGCGTTGGCCAGGCTGTCGGAGCTCGAGGTCCGGTGCCGCTGGATCCGCGTCTGCAGCTCGTTGTCGAGGGTGGCCGCCGACCCCACCGCAGCAACGCCGATGCCCAGCCGCTCCCAGTCGCGCGATCTCATGTGGGCCGGGCGGGACAGGAGGGCGGCCAGATCGGAGCGCATCCGGCGGGCGAACGACTCCTGCGATCGTTCCTTTGTGGAGTGCGCCGGCTTGAACGCCAGCGTCTTGTGGACCTGTGGACGGGCGGTGGGCTTGGCCGCGAAGGCCGCTGGCGTCGCGGTCAGCAGCAGGGAAAGGACGACGACGTGGGGACGGTATTTCATGGGAAGTCTCCTCACTGGGCCTCCGCGAGCTCGCGGTAGATGCGGAGGTAGGCGGCCGCCATGCGTTCCGCCGAGAACGTGGTGCGCGCGCGCAGGCGGGCGGCCTCGCCCATCCTGGCGCGCTCCTCGCCGTTCTCGAGCAGGCGGACCACCGCGTCCGCCAGCGGACCGGGCTCGCCTGGCGGCACCAGCAAGCCCGTCCTACCGTCGACGACGGCCTCGGTCAGGCCGCCGGCTCGGCTCGCCACCACCGGCAGCGACATCCGCATCGCCTCGAGTGCGGCCGAGCCGAGACCTTCCTCCAGGGATGGCATCACGAACACATCGGCGTTCGCGAGCAGGTCCCCGATCGGCTCCCGGAAGCCGAGAAGCCGGATCGAGGCAGTGAGGTCGAGGGTGTGAATCAACGCCAGCAGCCTGGACCACTCGGGGCCCTCGCCGGCGATCAGTAGCCGGGCCTCGGGGACCCGTTCGAGGATCGAGGGCCAGGCCGCGAGCAGGATCCTGTGGCCTTTCTCGGGGCTCAGGTGGCCGACGCTGAGGACCGTCGGTCCGGCCGAGGTCACCGAGTCGATGACCCCCGAGGCCGAGGTCAGGCGGATGTGCTCCGGGTCGACGGCATCCGGGATGCAGCGCAGCCGTTGGACGGGGGTCCCGGCGTCCAGCAGACGACTCTCCGCCGCGGCCGAGACCGCGACGTAGACATCGGCCGCCGTGCGGTACTTGCGCGCGCGCCGAACCCGGAAAGCTGTGCGGCGGGTGTAGACAATGCCCATGACCCGGCCGAGACGCCGGGCGGCGGCTGCAAGGGTGAGCGCGGGTGAGCTGTGGACGTGGAGAATTGGCGGCGGGCTTCCGTTGAGCGCTCGCAGGAGGCGCGCGAGGTTGGCCGGATGGAGCGTCATCTTGGGGTGCAGCGGCGTGACAGCGAAGCCGGCGCCAAACGCGTGCTCGATCAGGGGCGAGCCCGCGGGCGCCGCCAGCGCCTGCGAGATCCCGAGCGGAACGAGCTCGCGCATGAGGAGAAAGACCTGGCGCTCTCCGCCCCGCCAACCCCGCTCGGAGGTGATGTGAAGGACGGAGATGCCCGCGGATGACGCCTCGCTCATGACGCGAGTTTGGCCAGAGATGGTGAACGCCGTCTGGCGGTTTCATGACAGTTCTTTAATCAACACCGAGCTCTCCAACCGCCAAGCCACGGCTGTCGACTGTAAGACTTTTCTTTTCTCATCTTAGCGTCCTCAGCGACTTCGCGGCTAAGACGTCGCCTCGACTTCCCTGGGTCGATGCTGACGGCGAGACGGTTTGCAAACCGCAAAGCCGCGAAGCACGCGAAGTACGCTAGGAAGATCTTTGGGTTGAGACCTTTGTGGTCTTGGTGTCTTCGTGGTTGAGCTTTCGCCCTGTGGGTCCCTGGGTCCGGGTCAGTCGGTCGCGGTCGGGAGGAGGACCCTGATGCGGCTGCCGCCGCCCTCGGGGTGGTCGAGGGTGACGCTGCCGCCGTGGGCAGTGACGACGGCGCGGACGATCGACAGGCCGAGCCCCTTGCCCGGTGAGCCGGGGCCGTGCACCAGGCGGTCGAACGCATGCGCCCTCACCTCGACGGGGAACCCGGGCCCGTCGTCGGACACCTCGATCAGCGCCTGGCCGTTCTCGGGAGCGACCGACATGGTCACCCGGCAGCCACTTTCGAGGTGGGTGGTGGCGTTGTCGAGCAGGTTCATCAGGAGGCGCCGCAGGAGGTTGGGATCGCCGTCGACCGGCACCGGCGCCGGCGCCCGCAGCTCGAGCACGATGCCGCGCTCGGCCGCCGCCGGCAGGAAGAGGTCGGTGAGGGCGGCGGCCAGGTCGGCGAGGTCGAGCCGGCTGCGGGTCAGGTGCAGTGCACCGGCCTCCGCCTCGGCGGTCTCGAGGGCCGAGTCGACGAGGGCGGTCAGACGGTCGACCTCGTCGATGGCGGCGGCCAGGCCCTCCAGACGAGCCGCCTCGTCCGTCGCCGTCAACGCGCCCTCCAGCGATCCTCTGAGGGAGGTGATCGGGCTCCGCAGGTCGTGGGCCAGCGAGTCCGCCATTGTGCGGACCTGGCCGACGGCGGCCTGGATGCGGTCGAGCATCGCGTTGAAGGTGAGGGCGAGGTTGGAGATCTCGTCGCGGTGCCCGGGGTCGTCCAGGCGCCTGTCGAGGCTGGCAGCGGTGATCCCGGCAGCGGCCTGGGCCATTCTGTCGACCCGGGAAAGAACTCTCCGGACGCCGACCCACGAGACGGCGAAACCGAGCAAGACCATGCCCGCCCACACCTGGAGGAACAGCTCCCTCGTACTCTCGAGAAGCTCCAGGTCGGCGCTCGGCGTGACGCCCGTGACCACGATCCTGCCGTCCGCCAACCGGTTGGCGATCACTCGTACCGGGTACTCCCGGCCGGGAAGCCGCTCCCACGTTGGCGTCGTGACATAACGGCCGACGTTGCGGGCGACCTGGAGCCCGACGACCGCACCGCCGATCGACTCCTCCGTCCAGACCTTGCCGCCGGCATCGAGCACGACGAAGAAGAGGACCGGGGTGTCCTCGGGCCTGGCGATCCCGCCGTCCGGTGGCAAGGCGACCTGAGCAAGCTCGCTGACCTCCGCTTCCAACTGCTTCCTGGCGTCGGTGGCTGAGCTCGTGGCAACCATCTCGGCGACCGACCGCGCCTCTCCGGCGAGCCAGGCGTCGCCGCGGTGCAAGATCGATCGTGAGAGGGCGGCGTAGGCGGCCGCGAACGCGATCGCGGTGCCGACGGCGAACGCCGCGGCGCTGACGGCCGAGAGACGCCAGGCAGCCGTGCGGCTACGCCTTGAGGACATAGCCGACCCCACGGATGGTGTGGATGAGCTGCCGCGTAAACCCCTGGTCGACCTTGTCGCGGAGGCGGTGGATGTAGACGTCCACGACGTTGGTCTGAGTGTCGAAGCGTGTATGCCAGACGTGGTCGAGGATCATGGTACGGGTCAGGACCCGGCCCGTGTTGCGGCACAGGTACTCGAGAATCGCGAACTCGCGCGGTGAGAGCGCAATCAGCCGTCCACCTCGGCGCACCTCTCGCCGCAGGAGATCGATCTCGAGGTCTGCCGCTTGTAGACGTGGGCTCTCCGCCTGCTGGGGCGTCGCCCTCCGCAGCAGGGCGTGCAGCCGGGCGAGCAGCTCGGCGAGTGCGAACGGCTTGGTCAGGTAGTCGTCGCCCCCGAGGTGGAGCCCGCGCACCCGGTCGTCCACCGACCGCAGCGCCGACAGGATCAGGACCGGTGCCGCCACTCCTTGGCCGCGACAGCGCTCGATGAAGGCCAGGCCGTCCATGCCGGGCAGCATCAGGTCCACGATCAAGGCGTCGTGCACGCCTTCGCTCACGAGATCCAGGGCGGTCTCGGCCGAGCCGGCAACGTCGACCGCGTAGCCGTGCTCCGTCAGGCCTCGCTCAAGAAAGTCGGCGATGTGGGAATCGTCCTCCACCACGAGAATCCGCACGTCCGGCCTCCAACCTCCAGCCCTAGACCACCATTCAGCTGGGCCTAGGCTCTATTAGACACGGTGCGAGGCGCGAGCGCAAAGTGACACCTCGGAGAACGGCCGACCTCGAGCCCGGCTGCACTCCGCGTCATGGTGGTGATGAGGTGGCCGGACTCCCTGCCGCTCAGGAATCCATGCTCGGGCGCGCGGGGCCGTCGGATTGCTCCCCGGCCAAGCTATGTTGTGATGAAGGGAGGTTGGCTCGAGGTGGAGGAAAGAAGATGACCGAACGAACGAAGGTCACCGTCGACCGCGACCGGTCGGCGCTGCTGGTTGTGGATATGCAGCCGGACTTCATGCCGGGTGGCGCCCTGGCCGTGGACGAGGCGGACTTCTTGATCGATCCCGTGGGACGCCTGATGACGAGCGGGATGTTCGGCCGTGTCATCGCCACCCAGGACTGGCATCCCCCGGGCCACATCTCGTTCGCGTCGAGCCACCCTGGCCGGAGCCCCTTTGACGTGATCGATCTGTGGGGCAGGGAGCAGATTCTGTGGCCCGAACACTGCGTGCAGAAGACACCCGGCGCCGCGCTTCACGATGCCCTGCCCTGGGCCTGCGTCTCGGCCATCGTGCGCAAGGGAAACGACCCGGAGGTCGACTCCTACTCTTGCTTCCGCAATAACTGGGACAGGCACGGCCGACGGCCACCCACCGGGCTTGCCGGCCTGCTGCTCGAGCTGGGTGTGGAGCAGGTGGTGATCTGCGGCCTGGCCCGCGACTTCTGTGTCAAGTGGAGCGCCGAGGATGCCCGGGCCGCCGGCTTCCGCACCGTCGTGCTGTGGGACCTGAGCCGTCCCGTAGATCGCGCCTCGGATGAGCGTGTGCGGCGCGACCTCGCAGCGCGCGGGGTCGAGATCACCACCTCCGGGAAGCTCGTCGCCTGAGCCCCCGGGGTCGGGCTGGAAATGTCTCAGGAGATCGGTCACACTTGATGGTGTTCTTCCCAGGGAGGTGAGATGGAAGGTCCGCCGTTGCGGTGCCGGCGCTGGCGCGTGATCGTCCTGTTTCCGGCCGCCTTCGTCTCGATCGCCGGCCCCACGGCCGGCCTCCTCCTGCTCGGCCTGCTCGGGCCGCCGCCGTTCGTGCTATCGCAGGACGCTGAGCCGGGCGCCTGGGTCGGCGCGGAGCGGCAGGTTGAGGGCGCGATGGTGGTCGTGCGGCGGGCCGATGTCGTGGAGGGGGCCGGGAAGACCGCCGATGAGCTCGCTGCGACGGTGCCGATGAAGAGGATCGACAAGACCGGGCACGACTGGCGGTACATCCGCTCCGACGACGGTCGCGCCGGACGGATCCTTCCCGTCGACGGTTTCGTGCTCTCGATCGAGGGCAGGGACCGGCGGCAGGTGGACAGTGCGCTGGCCGCCCTTCCATTCATCGTTGAGAACCCCGAGAAGAACCTGGTCTACGAGCTCCTTAAACATCACCTTGGGCTGTTCCTGTGGGGGGTCGGCATCTACGTGGTACTGGTTGCGGTGGCGATGGCGCGGGGAGCGGCGTGGGCGGCCAGCATCGAACCGCCCAGGAAGACGCGGCCTCTCGACTTCGATGCCTTGCGCTCCCGCCTGCTCGAGATCAATGAGCTCGACGTGCCCGCCGCCATCCGTGAGAAGCGGCCGGGGAGGATGACTGCCGAGTGGCGTCTCGCCGACGCACGGTGGACCGGGCTGTTCGAAAAAGCTGGGTTGACGATCGTTCACCGCGTCACGATGCGGCTCGATCCCGAGCGGCGCATTGTCCGTGCGATCGATTCACAGCGCAAGGTCAGGTGGTCCGCAGGGGTGCCGACGGCAGCTTGGTCGGCATCGTTCTTCCGTGGCATCGTATTCTGCCAGGTGGAGGCCGGCGCGCAGTACGGAGTGCTGTTCCGCGATGACGGCTGGCGGGTGGACGCCGCCTACCGTTACGCCTTCAACCTCGACGAGCTCAAGACGCCGGTGGTCGCCGCCATAGTCCTCTCGGGCTGGACCTGGCGGCCGGTGGTAACGTTCCTGCGCCCCATCGGCGGGTGACGGAACCCCCTTGGGCCGCATGCGACCAGTGAAAGCTGGGAATGACGTCTGAACTGCCAAGCCGCTAAGGCCGCCAAGTCCGCAAAGGAAGCTTATTCTCTTCTGATCTTTGCGTTCTTCGCGCCTTCGCGGTTCAGTTGCTGCCACAACCTGACCATGTCGTCGGTGCAGGATCGGGTCAGTGTAGGCGCCCGGTGGGGTGGTGGAGTCAGTCGTCGTCCTCGCCGCGGATCCCCTCGATCCCCTCGCGGACCAGCCACGGCACCATCAGCAGGGCGGCCAGCGGGTCGGCCCACCACCAGCCCGCGACCGCGTTGCAGACCAGGCCCAGCAGCAGGGTGAAGGACAGGTAGGAGCAGGCCAGCGTTTCCTTGGCCTCGGCGCGCAGCGCGCCGCTTCCGATCTTGGCTGCCGCCCGCAGCTTGGCCCAGGAGATCAGCGGCATGAGCACCAGCGATGCGGCGGCGAGGACGATCCCGACGGTGCTCTCCGCGGCAGCCTCGTGGTTCCTCAGGGTCCACACCGCCTCGAACCCGACGTAAGCAGCCAGGAGCAGGAAGGTGATACCGACGAATACGAGCACCCGACGCTCCGTCCTCTCGACGCTCTCCTCGTCGGCCCCGCGTCGTTCGAGGCGCAGCCGCCATAGCAGGACGGCCGCCGCGGCCAGCTCTATAACGCTGTCGAGGCCGAAGCCGACCAGGGCGATGCTGTGAGCCACGATCCCGGAGGCCAACGCCACTCCCGCCTCGATGGCGTTGTACCCCATCGTTGCCACCACAAGGCGGTGCGCGATTCGCATCCAGCGGCTCTTCTGGTCGGGTGAGATCTCTGTCATCGTGGGCGGTCCCTCGCTGTCGGCGTTCCGCGTCGACATGATACCTGGTCGCAGCCCCGAACTTCGAGCATGCCGCGTGTATAGTTGCTGCGGCATGGTCATGGACAGGCTCGAGCAGGCCCGGCCCGCGAGTTGGCCCCGGAGGACGCGGGCGTGACGGCGACGCCGTGGCGGGTGTGGGTGGACACCGGAGGGACGTTCACCGACTGCCTCGGGATCGACCCGGAAGGCCGCCTCCACCGCGCCAAGGTGCTTTCCTCGAGCGCGCTGCGCGGCCGCATCGCGGCCCTGCGCGACGCCCGGTCGGTCGAGGTGGACGCGCGCTGGCAGCTAGCCGGTGACTTCTTTGCCGGGTGCACGTTCTCGCTCGTCGGCGACCGTGCGGCCGGCGTACCGGTGGCGGGCTGGGAGGCGGAGAGTGGCACGATCGCACTGGCCGCGGACGCGCCGCAAGGCGCCGGACCGGGGCGCGGGTTCGAGCTGCGTACCGACGACGAGGCTCCGGTGCTCGGCGCACGCCTCCTCACCGGCACCCCGTGTGGACGGCCGCTGCCACCGATGGCGATGCGCCTGGCGACCACCCGCGGCACCAACGCGCTCCTTGAGCGGCGCGGCGCGCCGGTGGCGCTGTTCATCACCGCCGGGTTCGGCGACCTCCTGCTGATAGGCACTCAGCAACGGCCGGAGCTGTTCGCGCTGGCGGTGGACAAGCCGGCGCCGCTGTTCGCCGCCGTGGTCGAGGTCGACGAGCGGCTTGCCGCGGACGGATCAGTGCTCAGGGCCCCCGATCTCGCGGTGCTGAGGCCGGCCGCCGAGGCGCTGCTCGCAGGCGGCGTCTCATGCGCCGCGGTCGCGCTCATGCACGCCTACCGGAATCCGGCCCACGAGCGGGCCGTGAGCGACCTCCTGCGCCAGATCGGCTTTGCGCACGTGTCCTCCTCGGCGCAGCTCGCACCGTTCATCCGGCTGCTGCCGCGGGCCGAGACTGCGGTCGTCGACGCGACGTTGGCTCCGGTCATCTCCGACTACCTGTCGCGGGTCTCCGGGGCGCTCGGCGGCGACGGCACACTGCACGTGATGACCAGCGCCGGGGGTCTGGTGCGCGCCGAGGAGTACCGTGCCAAGGACAGCCTGCTCTCGGGCCCGGCCGGCGGCGTCGTCGGTGCGGCGTGGGCCGGTGGACGGGCCGGGTTCGCGCGCGTCATCAGCTTCGACATGGGCGGCACCTCGACCGATGTGGCGCGCTTCGAGAGCGACTTCGAGTACCTCTTCGAACACCGCGTTGGCGACGCCCACCTGGTCGCCCCGGCCCTCGCCGTGGAGACGGTGGCGGCCGGCGGTGGCTCGATCTGCCGGTTCGACGGGCGCCGCCTGCTGGTGGGGCCAGAGAGCGCGGGCGCCGATCCCGGACCGGCCTGCTACGGGGCAGGGGGCCCGCTCACGGTGACCGACGTCAACCTGTTGCTGGGCCGTCTCGACCCGGAGCGCTTCGAGATCCCCATCGACCCGGCCGTCGCCCGCCGCGCCGCTGAGGACCTGGTTGCCGCGGTCGGGGGCGCCGGTCTCGAAGCGGTGCTCGAGGGCCTTCTCGACATCGCCAACGAGCGCATGGCCGACGCGATTCGGCGCATCTCGCTGCGCCGCGGCTACGACCCGGCCGACCACGCGCTGGTGGCGTTCGGCGGCGCCGGCGCCCAGCACGCCTGCGCGGTCGCTCGCCTGCTCGGCATGACGACGATTGTGGTCCCTGTCGATGCCGGCCTGCTCTCCGCTCTCGGCCTGGGCCGAGCGGTCGTCGAGCGCTTCGCCGAGCGCCAGGTGCTGCGCCCGCTGGCCACCGTGGAAGGCGGGCTCGAGGACCTGCTCGCCGAGCTCGGCACGGAGGCGTCCGCCGCCGTGGCAGGGGAAGGTGTGGCGGCCGAAGAGGTGAGAGTGCGCCGGCGCATCCTCAACATGCGCTTCCTCGGTCAGGACAGCGTGCTGGCGGTGGAGCACGAGCTCGGCGTGCCACCGGCGGCCTCGTTCCTCCGCGCCTACGAGGCGCTCTACGGCTATCGGCCCGAGGGTCGCGAGGTGGAGCTCGAGTCGGTGCGGGTCGTGGCCTCGTCACGGCCAGACCCGCTCTCGGCGACGGTCCCGACCGCTGTGCCGGCACCCGCTGCGGCCGGCCGGCGCCGCTGCTTCGTGGGCGGCGCGTGGCGGCAGGTCGCGGTCCACGAGCGTGCCGAGCTCGAGGTCGGCGCCGAGACTTCAGGTCCGGCGTTGGTGTTCGAGCGCCACAGCGCGACAGTGATCGAGCCGGGGTGGAGAGCCGAGGTGGACGCCTCCGGCGCCCTCGTGCTCCGTGCGGGGGGCGGCGATGACTGACCGTCCCGACGCCGTGCGGCTCGAGCTGTTCGTCAACCGCTTCACGACCATCGCCCGCGAGATGGGGGAGATGCTGCGGCGCACTGCGCTCTCCACCAACGTCAAGGAGCGCCTCGACTTCTCCTGTGCGCTGCTGGACCCATGCGGGCGCCTGGTGGTCAACGCGCCCCACATCCCGGTCCACCTCGGCTCGCTCGGGCTGTGCGTGCGGCGGGTCGTGGCGGAGCTTCCCCTGGGCCCGGGCGACGTCGCGGTCACCAACCACCCCGCGTTCGGCGGCTCGCACCTGCCCGACGTCACCGTGATCACCCCGGTGTTCGGCGGTGGCGACCTCCTGGGCTACGTCGCGAGCCGTGCCCACCACGCCGAGATCGGTGGCACCCGCCCCGGCTCGATGCCCCCGAACGCGAGCTGTCTCGCCGAGGAGGGTGTGGTGATCGCGCCGCAACTGCTGGTGTTCGCCGGCGAGCCGCGCTGGGCGGAAATCGAGGCGTTGCTGAGGGGCGGTCCGTACCCGTCGCGAGCGGTGGGCGACAACCTCGCCGACCTGGCCGCGGCGGTTGCCGCCAACCGGCACGGTGCTGCCGCACTCGAGACACTGGCGGAGCTCCACGGGCCCGCCGCCGTGCTCCACTTCATGGCGGCGGTCGAAGAGCTCGCCGAGCACCACGCCCGGGCCGCGCTCGGCCGCCTGCCGGCAGGCGTCTACCGGGCGCAGGAGAGCCTCGACGATGGCACGCCGCTGACCGTCGAGGTGTGCGTAGCAGGGGATCGCGCCTGCATCGACTTCACGGGCAGCGGCGGCGTCCACCCCGGCAACCTCAACGCGACGCCGGCCATAGTCACCAGCGTCGTGCTCTACGTGCTCCGCCTCCTGGTTGCGGCGCCGCTGCCGCTGAACGAGGGGCTGCTCGCGCCGGTGGAGCTGGTGATCCCGTCCGGGCTGCTCGACCCGCCGTTCCCGGCCGACCCGCGCCAGGCGCCGGCCGTGGTCGGCGGCAACGTCGAGACCAGCCAACGGCTCGTGGACCTGCTGCTCAAGGCGCTCGGGCTGGCCGCCTGCTCGCAGGGCACGATGAACAACGTGCTGTTCGGAAACGAGCACTTCGGCTACTACGAGACTGTGTGCGGCGGCGTCGGCGCCACTGCGGATGCAGCCGGCGCGGACGCCGTGCACAGCCACATGACCAACACCCGCATCACCGACCCGGAGGTGGTGGAGCACCGCTACCCGGTGCGAGTGGAACGGTTCGCCATCCGCCGCGGCTCGGGCGGGCGCGGGCGGCGGCGCGGCGGCGACGGGGCGCTGCGAGAGCTCGTATTCCTGGCGCCAATGAGCCTGTCCGTGCTGTCCCAGCACCGAACCGTAGCGCCGTACGGCATGGCCGGGGGCGCGACCGGGGCGACCGGGCGGCAGCGCGTGATCCGGGCCGGCGGTGCGGTCCTCGAGCTGGGGCCGGTGGACGGCTGCGAGGTCGGTCCCGGAGACCGCCTGGTGCTCGAGACGCCGGGCGGCGGCGGCTGGGGTGCGCCGGAGGCTGACTCGTGAGACGGCTGCTGGCGGTGGCGTTCTGGTCGGTGATCGCGGCGGCCTTCATCGGCCCGGGGACGGTGACGACCTGCGCCTCGGCGGGGGCGCGCTTCGGACCTGCGCTGCTGTGGGCGCTCACCTTCTCCACCGTGGCCTGCCTGGTGCTGCAGGAAGCGAGCGCCCGCATCACCGTGCTGTCGGGAAGGACGCTTGGCGAGGCGCTGCGGCCGCCGCGGCGCGGCGGCGTCGGCGCGTCCTGGATGGTGGCCACCGCGGCGGGGGCGATCCTGCTCGGTTGTGCGGCCTACGAGGGCGGCAACATCCTCGGCGCGGCGGCCGGCGTCGGCCTGGTCGCGGCCGTGCCTCCCCCGCTGGTCGCAGTGGCGCTCGGTGCGGGGGCCGGCACGTTGCTGTGGCTGGGCAGCACGCGCACCGTGGTGCGGGTCATGAGCGTCCTGGTTGCGGTGATGGGGGTGGCGTTCCTCTACACCGCGGCCGCGCTGCGCCCGGTGGCCGGCGCGCTGGTGCTGGGGGCGGTGGTGCCGAGCGTGCCTGCCGGCGCCGGGCTGCTTGTGCTCGGGCTCGTGGGCACCACGGTCGTGCCCTACAACCTGTTCCTGGGCTCCGGGATCGCGGCCGGCCAGCGGCTCGACGAGATGAGATTCGGACTCGCAGTGGCGATCGTGCTGGGGGGATTGATCTCGATGGCCATCGTGGTGGTGGGGAGCGCGGTCACCGGCGCCTTCGGCTACGCGGAGCTGGCCGGCGTTCTGGCCGCGCGTTTCGGCGCCTGGGGGCGGGGGCTGTTCGCGGCCGGGCTGTTCGCGGCCGGCTTTTCCTCGGCGATCACCGCGCCGCTGGCGGCGGCGATCACGGCCCGCAGCCTGTTCTCCCACTCCCGGGCGGGACGGCTGTGGGGCGAGCGGGCGTGGTGCTACCGCGCCGTCTGGCTCGCAGTGCTCCTGGTTGGCGTCGGCCTCGGTGCCACCGGAGTGCGGCCGATCCCCGCGATCATCGCGGCGCAGGCGCTCAACGGCGTGCTGCTGCCGCTGGTCGCCGTGTTCCTGCTGCTGGTGGTCAACGACCGCGCCCTGCTCGGCGATGGCGGGATCAACCGTACGCCTGCCAACTTCCTCACGGTGGCGGTGTGCGCGGTTGCGGTGCTGCTCGGTGCCGCCAACCTGGTGCGCGCGGTGGCGGCTGCCCTCGCGCTGCCGGCTCCGACCGACCGCCTGGTGCTGTGGACCGCGGCGGCAGCCGTTGCTGCGCTCGCGGTCCCCACCGCCCGCGCCCTGCGCCGCCGCCGAGCGGGCTAAGAAGATTCTCCTGTCTGCCTTCGTGTTTCCTGCCTTTGTGCTCTTTGTGCCTTGCTGGTTCACTCCTGGCCGGTCTCGCTGCGATCGCTCTTGAATGATGCGGACTCAGGCGCTCTCGAGGTGGATCGGCAGTCGGCTATCGCACTGGTAGGCCGCGGCCGGTGACCAGGTAGGTGGCAAAGCTGCCGAGCCAGTGGCCGCCCTCGTAGTGCTCGCCGGTAACCGCGGCGAGCCCCGACTCCCGGTGCACCGCGGCTGTTGCCAGCAGCGTCTTCACCCGCGGGTCGCCGGCCGGCAGGCCGGCAGCGATCCCCTCGAGCATCCAGGCGCGCGACAGGTTGAGGCCGTCGAGGTGGGCGAGCTTGCCGTCGCTGGGGTCGGTGACCACGCCGAGGGGCAGCCAGGCGGTGGATCCGTCGAGCGGCAGGTTGGGCAGGAAGCCGCCGAGCCAGGCCGCAAACTCGGCCGGCGGCAGTATGCGGCGCACGAGGTCGGCCTCGGCCAGGCACGGCGACAGGAAGTCCTGGCCGGAGGGTTCGTACGAGATTGGGCAGTCGCGGTCGGCGACGTAAAGCTCGCGGGTGCGGGTGGCGACGAGTTGCTCGACGGTTTGGTTGCCGGTGCTCCGCGCCCAGTCGAGGACGAGGCCGAAGGCGAAAGCGGTCTGGCTGTGCTCGCCGGTGCGGATCGGGTGGCTGAGCTTGGGCAGCCAGGTGGTGAAGCGACCGGCGGCGGCGTGCTCGAGCGGTGCGAGCGCGGCGGACCAGCGCTGCGCATCGGGGTCGTGCCACTCGTGCAGCTCGGCCGCGAGCTGGAGCAGCCAGGCGAGGCCGTAGGGCCGCTCGAACGTCTCGTTGCCGTCGCGCTCGAGGTAGCTCACCTCGGCGGCGATGTGCTCGGGGGTCAAGCTCTCGGCGAGAGCCGTCCGGGCGCGCGGCACGAACGGGGCGTCGGGGAAGGTCCTGGCAAGGCGCACGAGCAACCAGTGCCCGTGCACCGCCGAGTGCCAGTCGAAACAGCCGCAGAACGCCGGCGTGAGCTCGCGCGGCGGCTTGACGTCGGCGTCGGAACGAAGCACGTGGGCGATCTTGTTGGGATACTCCTTGTGCACGCAGGCCAGCGCCAGCTCGGCGAGGCGGCCGGCGGCTTCGCCATCGATGCGTGACGGAGGCTCTCCGGCGCGGACGAAGGCCGCACCGAGGACGGCCGCGAGGGCGAGAGTGAGGATGCGGATCATGGGTCGATAGTACTACGTGAGGGAGTGGGGCGCCTGAGGAAGGTGAGTAAGTGATTAAGTCATTAAGTAATTAGGTCCCGTCCGCCCACCCGGAGAACGAGGGCGGAGTGTGCTCCGGAGCAGGGTGCGTTCGACGGGGCGTGCGATGCTTCGGTGGTTTTCCTGGAGCGCGGTCACGCTTCCGGTCTACAAGGGGGGAACCTCGAGCCTGGCACCCCGGCAGGAGAGCGAGCTCATGGTCGTGGCCAGGGGGGTCGAAGAGGGGGCAGGTTGGCCCCACGGCCATCTCGCTTTCCAAAGGGTCACCGGCGCCGAAGGCGACGAGTAACCCACGGAAGGACAACCGGCTGTGTGGCTACAGGGCCGATGGAGGCGCCTCGTTGCCTGCGCGGAGCCACAGCTCGGAGGTCCCCGGCGGGCAAATGCGCCGACTCTGCCGTTCCGCTGCTGCGGCCGGTTCCTCCGCATCGTTTGTGATACTGTCTCAACACAGGGGGGTCCTTTCATGAATCGCGTGGTGAGCGCTCTCGGCTTTGTCGTCTTTGTTGTTGTGTTCCTGACGCTCGCCCCGTTGCCGGCGTTCGGCGCCACGTCTGGTCAACAGCCTGACATCGTCTTCGTCAACGGGAGCGTCGTGACCATGGACAACGCCCACCCGAGCGCGGAGGGGTTGGCGATCAAGGGGGGCCGGATCCTCGCCGTAGGAAGCGATGCGGAGATCCGCGCGCTACGAGGACCCGGCACACGGCTTGTTGATCTGCACGGGAGGGCGCTGCTGCCGGGGTTTGTCGAGGCCCACACCCACATCCTCAACGACGCGGAGATGGTGGGGATGAGCTGGGAGGAAGCGCAGGAGCTGGCCCTGCAGTCCGGCATCACTTGCATGGCCGACATGTACGTCGACCCCGACATCCTCTCCAGGATGCGAGAGTTCGAGCAGGTCGGTAAGCTCCGCGTCCGGACCAGCGTGTACCTCGTCTACGATACCAACTGCGGCGTCGTCCTCGGCGACTGGTACGCGGCGGTCCCGCCAACCCGTACGCCGGGCGAGATGCTGCGCATCGGCGGTGTCAAGATGTTCGCCGACGGCGGCTCGTGCGGTGACCCGGCGTTCAGCTTTCAGTACCCGGACTCGGAGAGCTACGGCGACCTCTGGCTGACCGAGGCCGAGCTCACCCAGGCCGTGGCTGCCGCCGACCGCCGGGGTTATCAGGTTGCGATCCACGCCTACGGGGACCGTGCGGTGGAGACCGCGCAGAACGCCCTGGCAGCCGTTCTCGGCGGGGGACCGAACAACCACCGTCACCGCATCGAGCACAACGTTGTCGTGCGCCCCGATCTCGTGCCGCGATACGGTCAGATCGGGATCGTTCCCGTGGTCTTCGGCTACTTTCCCACATGCTCGGAAGACAGTGACCAGGTTTGGGAGTACTACGTGGGGACCGAGCGGCTGTCATGGGTCCGCGACAACCGCAGGCTGCTCGACGCCAACCCGGGCGTCACGTTCGCCTGGCACGCCGACTTCCCCTGGGTCGGCCCTGCCAGCGCCATCCAGAACCTGTACGAGTTTGTCACCAGGAAGCAGCTCGACCAGGACGGGGTCACGGTCTGCGAGCCGCCGGACTGGGTGACGCCGACGGCGGTTACCGTCTCCGAAGCGCTGCGCATGATGACCATGGGCTCGGCGTACGCCCTTTTCCGCGACACCGAGGTGGGGAGCCTGGAGGCCGGCAAGTACGCCGACCTGGTCGTCCTCTCGGCCAACCCGTTGGAGATCGATCCCGACGACCTCAAGGACATCGGCGTGCTCATGACCATGGTCGGCGGCAAAGTCGAGTACTGCGCGCCGGCGCAGATGTCGCTGTGTGTCGGCGGCACGGTCGACCTGGCGCTGCACAAGCCGGTGATCGCTTCGTCGTCGTTGGCGGCGAACCCCCCGGAGCTGGCGGTCGATGGTGACCTCGGCACGACCTGGGGAGCGGGCGACTTTCCCGAGCAGTGGATAGAGGTGGACCTCGAGCGGCCATCCACGGTCACCAACATCAAGCTGGTGCCCGACCAGTATCCGCACGGCGACACGCGGCACCGGGTGTGGGGAAAGGGCGTCGGGGCGTCGGCGGAGTACAGGCTCCTGCACGAGTTCACCCGGCACACGACCAGCGGCCAGGTCCTCAGCTACACGCCTTCCGAGCCGTGGCGGGGGATCCGGCTCGTCAAGGTGGAGACCACCTCCAGCCCCTCATGGGTGTCGTGGAAGGAGATCGAGGTGCGCGGCCGGCCTGCTCCCCTCGCCCGCCGCGCCGCCGCCCGTGTGACGCCCAAGTAGCCCACACTCTTCACCGTCGCGTGAAGCGAAGCGTGCGAGCTGTTGGTGATGGCGGCGTTTTTGACCCGACAGGTGCGGAACTGAAGGTATCCGCGCAGGGTGGAAGCGGAGATCGGCGGTGGGGCGGAAGCCGACTGCAGCGTGCGCGAGCGTATGATGAGATAGATTGACAGCTCAGCGAGCGTGCCGGCAAACAGGGGAAGGCAAGAACTGTGAGGGTCTCGGCCTTGGCACGAGCCAGGCCGCTGCAGGGCCGAAGGAGCTGAGCCACGCGCTTTTGGACGCACAAGGCCAAGGACACGAGATTCAGGTGCCAGGCGCCTTTTCAAGAAAGGAATCGGAATGGATCGTCTCCTTCCCTCGCTTGAGGGAGTCATGCCGCCCATCCCCACGCCGTTTACGGCTGAAGGCGGCGTGGCCTATGACAGGCTGACGGAGAACCTCGAGCGCTGGAACGAGTACCGGTTGTCGGGCTATCTGGCCCTTGGTTCCAATGGAGAAACCGTCTATCTATCATCAGAGGAGAAGATCCGCATCCTGGAGACGGCTCGGAGGACCATCTCCAAGGACAAGGCATTGGTCGCAGGGACCGGCTGCGAATCGACCCTTGAAACCATCACCTTGACGCGCCGGGCGGCTGAGGCCGGAGCGGATGCAGCCCTGGTCATTACCCCCCACTACTACAGCGGCCAGATGACTTCGGAAGCGCTGGTAGCCCATTTCTTCTCCGTGGCCGATGCCTCACCCATTCCCGTTCTCGTCTACAACGTACCGAAGTTCACCCATCTCGATCTTGACGCCCCGACCGTCTCGCGCATGGCTGAGCACCCCAACATCCTCGGCATCAAGGACAGCGGCGGCAATATAGAGAAGCTGGGTGACATCGCGCGTTTGACTGGCGGCGGATTTCAGGTGCTCGCCGGGTCCGGAGGTTCTTTCCTTTCGGCCCTGGTCGTGGGGGCCGCAGGGGGCATCATGGCCATGGCCAACATTGCACCCCAGCAGACCATAGACGTCCAGGACCTCTTCAGGAAAGGCCAATGGGAGGCGGCCGCCGAGCTGCAGCGGCAGTTGATCCCCATCAACGCAGCCGTGACCGCCAGGTTCGGAATAGCGGGTTTGAAGGCCTCCCTCGACATGCTCGGCTACTACGGCGGACCGGTCCGGTCACCACTGCTCGAGCTGCAACCGGACGAGAAAGAGGAGCTGCGAAGCCTTCTCGCGACGGGCGGGATTCTCGGGTCGCAGTAGATCGCGAGCGGATGACTCGGGCTACTCCCTCAGAAAGTGGCAGTTGTATCCGTCCGGGTGCTTCTCCAGGTAGGCCTGGTGGTACTCCTCGGCCTTGTAGAACGGCCCCGCGTCATCGATCTCCGTGACGACCGGCTTGTTCCACAGCCCTGAGCCGTCGATCTCCGAGCGTACCCGCTCCGCGATCCGGCGCTGCTCGCGGTTGAGCACGAAGATTGCCGACCGGTACTGGCTACCGACGTCGTTGTGCTGCCGGTTCTTCGTCGTCGGATCGTGGAGGTGGAAGAAGTAGCGGAGTACCTGTGCGTAGCTGACCTCAGCCGGGTCGAATACCACCTTGACCGCCTCGGCGTGGCCGGTATCGCCGCGGCAGACTCTCTCATACGTCGGGTTGGGAACGGTGCCGCCGGTGTAGCCGACCTCGGTGCTGATGACGCCGTGGAGCTGCCGCATCAGGTGCTCGACGCCCCAGAAGCAGCCGCCGGCGACGATGGCGACCTCCTGTGGGTCATCGTCCTCCTTCGCCGACGCCTTTGGCGCCGGCGTCAGGCCGTCGGCCACGAACGGCGCCAGGTACTCGCCGTACCCCTCTGCCTCCATCCGGTCGACGGGCACGAAGCGCAGGGCCGCGGAGTTCATGCAGTAGCGCAGGCCGGTGGGCTTGGGGCCATCAGGGAAGACGTGGCCGAGGTGGGAGCCGGCGCCACGTGAGCGGACCTCCGTCCGCACCGCGAACAGACTCCGGTCCTGGTGCTCGACAATGTTGCCGGGGACCAGCGGGCGGGTGAAGCTCGGCCATCCGGTCCCGGACTTGAACTTGTCGAGCGAGCTGAACAGCGGCTCCCCCGAGACCACGTCGACATAGATGCCGGGCTCGTGGTTGTCCCAGTAGGCGTTGTGGAACGCGGGCTCTGTAGCGTCCTTTTGCGTGACCTTGTACTGCAGAGGGGTCAAGCGCGCCTTCAGCTCATTGTCGGACGGTTTGTTGGGCGTTGACATCGTGCTGGCTCCTTCCGGGGTGTCGGCCTTCTGCGCCCGGGGGCCGCCGGGGGCACCGGCTGCGAGGCCGCAGCTGCTCACCGCAACCGTGGCGGCGAGAACAAACGTGAGCGGCATGGTGCGTGCGTATCGGTTCATGACGGAGACCTCCAGGAGCTCGTCGGATCATTCGTCGCCGCCGGCCTCGTACCCTCCTCTTAGAGAACAACGGAACGGCGGTGGACGTTTCCAGCCCGTACTGAGCCGGACGGGGCGCAACTGTTACGATCGCCGCCATGAGGGTCCTCTACCTCACCGACCGGCTATCCGCCCGCGGCGGCGCGGACTGGCATCTGGCGCAAGTCACGGCTGCGGTGGCGGCCGCTGGGGCGGCGGTAACCGTCGCCTACGGGCGCCGCGAGGAAGGCTGCCGGCTGCCGGCAGGCGTGACCGGCGTCGTGGTTCGCGGGTTGGGCTCCCCGATGGCCGACGGCTCGCGGCTCGGCCGGCTCGCGCGGCTGCTCGCCGCGTGCGACGTGGTGCACGTCCAGAATGTGATGAACCCGGTTGCCCTCGCCGCCGCTGTCGCCACCGGCCGGGCGATGGTCACGGTGCAGGACCACCGCGTATTCTGCCCCGGTCTCGGGAAGACGCTGCCCGGCGGCCGGCGCTGCGAGCACGTGATGTCTCTCGGGGCGTGTGCGGAGTGCCTTCCCGATGTGGGCTACCGCGAGCGCACCCTCGCGGTGACCCGCGCGCGTCTCGAGGCTCTGCGCGGGGCGTGCGTGGTGGTCCTGTCGCGCTACATGGCGGTGGAGCTCGAGGCCGCCGGACTGTCCGGGGCCGAGGTCATCCCGCCGTGGGTCGAGCCGGGCCGCGAGCGGGTCGCTGCGGGCGACGCCTTCCTCCTCGGCGGCCGCCTGGTGCCCCACAAGGGGGTCCTGGACGGCCGGCAAGCGTGGGCGGCCGCCGGCAGGCCGCTGCCGCTGCGGGTGGCGGGCGCAGGTCCCGTCGAGCCGGAGCTCGAGGGGACGGTACGCCTCGGTTGGCTCGGCCAGGAAGCCCTGCGGGGAGAGCTGCGCCGCACCCGGGCTCTGCTCTTCCCTGCCCTTTGGCAGGAGCCGTTCGGGCTTCTTGGGGTGCAGGCGCTGGCCCAGGGGACGCCGGTCGTGGTCGCCAATGCCGGAGGTACCTGTGACTGGTCGGATGCCGGCTGCATCCATGTCGCCGCGGGGGATGTCCGTGCAATGGCCGCTGCCGTCGGGCGACTCGCAGCTGACCCGTCACTGGCGCTCCGGCTTGGCAGGGAGGGGAGGGCGATGGTGGCAAGGCGCTTCGCCCGCAGCGACATCGAGCGGCGTCTTTTCAGGCTCTACGAAGTGACCGGCGGACGCGGCTGCTCATGAGTTGCTTTCGAACGGACGCGCCCAGAGGTCGGCCAGTGTTCCCGCTCGCCGCGCCTTGACGCTCTACGAACGGTTGCCGATCAGACCGTACAGGAAGGCTCGGCCGGTTCACCAGCCGTGCTCGACCATGTGGTCGCCCAGGTAGCGGCCGAGAGCGGCGGAAGTGCTCTTGCCGCGCCGCGGGCTGCCGACCAGCAGGAAGGCATGCCGGTCGTCGCTCACGAAGGTACTTCCCAGGGCCGCCAACAGGTGGCGGAGGGCGACGCGCATCGCGTCGGCGGCGGTCGCTCGACGGACGACGGCCGCCGCGATCGCCTGCGAGCCTTCCTCGTCCTGGCAGCGCCCGGCGTGCGGATGGAGAGGGGCTGCGGAATCTGCACTTCCGGCACTGCGGAATTTGCACTATCGGCCGAATCCGACAAATATGCAACTCTAATATCTCTATTGGTTTCAGAATGATAGGTTGGTTGGCACCGGGCTTGCTCTGGATGGTGTCGGGAGCGCGGAGGATCATTCGCCGCTGCTGCCGGGAGGACGCGATGAAGAAGTGGGTTGCCGTTTGCGTGGCGTTGATCGTGGCCGGGGCCGCCTACGCCTACTGGTCTCGTTCGGACAATGCGGCCGAGAGCTCCTACCGTTTCGTCTCGCTCGAGAAGGGCGACCTCGAGGCGGTGGTGTCGGCGACCGGCACCCTCCAGGCTGTGAGGACGGTCGAGGTGGGTACCCAGATCTCGGGCAGGATCGTCAAGCTCCTGGCAGACTTCAACGACACCGTTAAGAAGGGCCAGGTCATTGCCCAGCTCGACACGACGCTGCTCGAGAGCACGGTGCAGGACGCCGAGGCGTCGCTGGAGAGCAAGCAGGCGCAGCTGGCGCAGGCCCAGCGGGAGCTGACGAGGCAAGAGTCGCTGCACAAGCAGGGAATCGCCTCCGACTCGGACCTCAACAACGCTCAGTACGCCGTCGACGTTGCCGCTGCGGCGGTCAAGTCCGCCGAGGCGACTGTAGATCGCGCCCGCCAAAATCTCGACTACGCGACCATTGCGGCGCCGGTTTCCGGCACTGTGATCGAACGTGACGTGGACGTGGGGCAGACGGTGGCGGCCAGCCTGTCGGCGCCCAAGCTGTTCCTGATCGCCAACGATCTGTCCGAGATGCAGATCCTCGCCGCGGTGGACGAGAGTGACATCGGCCAGATCCATGAGGGTCAGGCCGCCCGGTTCACCGTCAAGGCCTACCCCGAGCGGCAGTTCACCGGCACAGTCAAGCAGGTCCGGATGCAGTCGACGGTCGACCAGAACGTGGTCAGCTACAACGTCGTCATCAACGTCAAGAACACCGACCGCAAGCTCCTGCCGGGCATGACGGCGACGGTGGAGTTTCTGGTCGCCCAGGCCAAGGACGTGCTCAAGATCTCGAACTCGGCGCTTCGTTTCCGGCCTACCGAGCAGATGGTCCAGGAGCTGCGCGCACGCCGCCAGCAGGCGCGGGCCGGCGAAGGTGGGACCGGTCCCGCCGCGCAGGCGGGATCCTCGCCCGGGCAGGGCTTTCCGCGCGCGGGCCGGCAGCATCCGGGGGCCGAGGGCGAGCGAAGCGACAGGGTCTTGCTGTGGTACCTCGACGCTCACGGCCGCCTCGCCGCAGCGCCGGCCCGCATCGGCATCACCGACGGCCAGTACACCGAGGTCTCGGGTCGAAAACTGGAGTCGGGCATGAAGATCATCGCGGGGATCACCGAGGCGGGTGGGACGGCCGGCAGCAACCCGTTCCAGCGGCAGGAGGAGTCGCCCTTTCGCCGCCGCGCGTTCGGGTTCTGAGGCAAGCCGATGAACGACACGCCCGTCATCCGCACCGAAGGCCTGACCAAGGTCTACACCATGGGAGCGACCGAGGTGCATGCCCTACGCGGAATCGACCTCACCGTTGGCAGGGCGGAGTTCGTCGCCGTAATGGGCGCCTCCGGCAGCGGCAAGTCCACTCTCATGAACATCATCGGTTGCCTCGACGTTGCCAGCGAGGGCAGCTACGAGCTCGACGGCGTCGCCGTGCGCGGTCTCGACAGGAACCAGCTCGCCGACATCCGCAGCAGCAAGATCGGCTTCGTGTTCCAGGGCTTCAACCTGCTGGCGCGGACGACGGCGCTGGAGAACGTCGAGCTGCCGCTGCTCTACGACCGCTCGGGCAACGGCACCAGCCCCCGGCAGGCTGCGATGGGGGCGCTGGAACGGGTCGGGCTCGCCGACCGCTTCAGCCACCTGCCCAACGAGCTGTCGGGAGGTCAGCAGCAACGTGTTGCGATCGCCCGGGCCCTGGTGACCGAGCCGGCGCTGCTGCTGGCCGACGAGCCGACCGGCAACCTCGACACCCATACCTCGGTGGAGATCCTGTCGCTGTTCCAGGATCTCAACGATCAGGGCATCACGATCGTCCTGGTGACCCATGAGCTCGACATCTCGCAGTACGCGAAGCGGATCGTGGCGCTTCGCGACGGCCGTGTGATCCGTGACTCGGGGGTTGCCCAGCGCCGCGACGCTGCAGAGGACCTCAGCCGCCTCGGGCGGCTCGAAGAGGAGATCTGAGATGCGCCCATCGATCCTCGTCAAGGTCGCCTGGAAGAGCATCCTGAAGAACACCATGCGCACACTGCTCACGATGCTCGGCATCATCATCGGTGTCGCCGCCGTGATCGTCATGGTGGCGGTTGGCCAGGGAGCGCAGGCGCGCATCAGGGAGCAGATCGAGAACCTCGGGACCAACATGATCGTGGTCACGCCCGGCGCCACGCACCAGGGAGGAGCGAGCCAGGGCGCAGGGAGCTTCAACCGGCTGACGGTGGGCGACGTGGACACCATCCGGCGCGAGAGCACCCTACTGAACGGGGTGTCGCCGGTGATTTTCACCCACAGCCAGGTCATCGGCGGCGTCGGCAACTGGCGAACCACCATCAACGGCGTCGCCACCGACTACCAGGTGATCAGGAACTGGCCGGTGTCCTCGGGCTCGTTCTTTTCGGCTGCCGACGTTCGCGCCATGCGCAAGGTCGCCGTCATCGGCCATACCGTGGCCGAGAACCTGTTTCCCGGCCAGGATCCGGTCGGCGATCAGATCCAGCTCCGCAACGTGCCGTTCAAGATCATCGGCGTCCTCGCCAAGAAGGGCCAGACAGCCAACGGTAACGACCAGGACGACATCATCCTGGCGCCCTACACCACGGTCCAGAGCCGCCTCGCCGGCCACCAGTTCATTCCGCAGATCCTGGCCTCGACCTCGTCGCCGCAGGACATTCCAGCCGCCGAGGAGGAGATCCGGGGGATCATGCGCGAGGCCCATCACCTTCCCTCCTGGGAGGACGATGACTTTACAGTGCGCAACCAGGCCGATCTGGGTGAGGCCGCCCAGAGCACGACCCAGGTCATGACCCTGCTGCTAGCGGCGATCGCCAGCATCTCGCTGCTCGTCGGCGGCATCGGGATCATGAACATCATGCTGGTCTCGGTCACCGAGCGCACGCGGGAGATCGGCATCCGCCTGGCCATGGGTGCGCACGCTTCGGATGTCCTGACCCAGTTCCTGGTCGAGAGCACCGTGATCAGCCTGATCGGCGGGGCGATCGGCACCGCCCTCGGCTTTGCCGGCGCGCGGCTTCTGGGTCACTTCGCCGGCTGGACCACCGTTGTCGCGCCGCCGACCGTGGCCGTCGCGCTGGTCTTCTCGGCCGGCGTCGGGATCTTCTTCGGCTTCTACCCCGCGCGCAAGGCGTCCGCGCTCAACCCGATCGACGCCCTGCGCTATGAGTGACGCCGACGGCGCTTGTTCGAGATGGTGGCTCCGACGACAATGGGGAGGAAGCGTGCATGCACGGCGAACGGAGCCCGACGGATGAGTCGACCGGCCAACCCGTCCCTGACCTTGCTGCACCGGGCGCGCCGGGCCCTGGTGGCGGTGCCGCTGGTGATGGCGGTGGCGCTGGCGGCGACGGTGGTGAGCGGCTACTCGAACGTGCGGCACGTTCTCGACACCGTGATCCGCAGCCAGGGCGAGACCTTTCTGCACAGCGCCCGCGCCCTGGCAAGGCCGGACGCCACGTGGACGGTCTCGGATCTCCAGCGGCTCCTGGACGAGCATCGCACCGCCGGCCTGCGCTATATCGCGTTGTACGACACCAACCTCAACCCGCTGGCCTCCGCCGGTACCCCCGAAGGCACGGAGCGGGAGCTCCGGTCCAGCGTCGAGAACGCTGCCCCGCGTCGCTTTGTCGAGGTCGGCTCCCGCATCCGGATGGCGTGGCGGCGCCGGTTGCCTGCCGAGCTGGCCGAAAAGGGGCTGCGTTCGCCGCGGCCGCTCCTGGTCGAGTTCGAGCCGTTGGCGGCGAATGAGCTCAGGTCCGGCGCCCTGAGGACGCTCGGCATCGGCGGCGTCGCCTCGCTGGCCCTGGTCCTGATGTCCGCCTTCCTGTGGCGCCTGACGTTGCGCGCCGAGCGCATCCAGGAAGAGCGCGAGCGCGACCGCAGGCTGGCCTCGCTGGGCGAGCTGGCGGCGGTGATCTCACACGAGATCCGCAACCCACTGACCTCGATGAAGGGGCACGCCCAGCT
>Ga0307423_1000058_pt1 | contig 60879 bp, 47 predicted proteins | sample SalMarWE160310MG_FD_202154 | JGI IMG/M metagenome (GOLD analysis project Ga0307423, IMG submission 202154) | Salt marsh sediment microbial communities from the Plum Island Ecosystem LTER, Massachusetts, United States - WE1603-10 | ecosystem: Environmental > Aquatic > Marine > Intertidal zone >...
AATACCCATGGGGGGATGGAAACGACCCATGCTTTTTCAGGACACGGGCCTCCCCTGGGTCCCGCCTTCTCCCAACTTGCCGACACCGACCTCAGCCCTTGTTTACCCCGGCCAAGTGCTGTGGGAGGGAACGAATGTGTCCGAGGGTCGAGGAACGACCCAGCCTTTTGAGGTTTTCGGCGCCCCGTATCTGGACACGGTCCGCCTGGAGACCAGGATATTGAAAACGCCTCTTCCCGGGGTGCGCCTGCGTCCTCTTGCCTTCGAACCCATCTCAGACAAATGGAAAAACCAGGTGTGCCAAGGTTTTCAGCTTCATGTGACGGACCCTGGGGTGTACCGGCCATACATGACGACGCTGACCATCCTGCACGGCCTCTTGGCGTTGCATGCCGACACTTTTCAATGGAACCCCCCGCCCTATGAATACGAATTCGAGAAACTGCCTTTTGACATCATTACAGGAGACCCTGCGATCCGGGAAGCCATAGAAAAACAAACCGCTTTGGAGGATTTAGAAGAGCGATGGCGTGACGAGTTGGAAGCGTTTGCAGAAATCCGCAAGGCCTGCTTGCTTTATGAATGAACCGGGCCGCTTGTTCATGCACCCTGGGGTTGAGAGGGGCGAGGGAAAAACGCAAGATGGCTGATTGCAGCTGGAAACGAATGATGTTTAAGGGCCATAAGGTGTGGCTCTCAGTGGACGATCAGCAAAAGCCGGTGGTCCGAGACAACAAGGCTTTAATCAAATACCAGCTCGATCAGGATTATGAATACTGGGTGCCCGCAGGATCGGTTAAACCCATTGATCCCTCGCAATTGAAAAAGAAACCCGACAGGAAAGCACCTCGACCCCAATCATCGCCAGACAGAGTGCCCGACAATCTTCAAGAGCGATTGCCCGCCAATACAATCATAGCTTACACCGACGGGGCCTCCTCGGGCAACCCCGGCCCGGCAGGTATCGGAATTGTGCTGCGCTTCGGTTCTCGGGAAAAGGAAATATCTCGATATATCGGGATTGCCACGAACAATGTTGCCGAGCTGACAGCCATTGAGGCCGCCCTTCGAGCGATTCGCACCACAAAGCTTCCGGTCCGGCTCTATACGGACAGCGCTTACTGTCACGGCTTGCTGTCTCTCGGTTGGAAGCCTAAGACAAACCAGAAGCTGGTAGCCGATCTAAAAAGACTGATGGAGCGGTTCGAGAATTTAAAGATTCTAAAGGTTCAGGGCCATGTGGGTGTTGAGGACAACGAACGGGCCGACAGGCTGGCTCGCCAGGCAGTTCTCAATGGAACGTGAGCGGAAGTAACGGGTCGGGGACGGAATGTTGGAATACTGGAACAATGGAATGCTGGGGGGAAGGGCAAATCTGCCAAACCCATTATTCCAATGAAAGGCAAAAGGCCTTATGCGTTAGGACATAAGGCCTTCTCTCTTAACGGATTTCACTCGTGTGCTGATCAGGAACTCAGAGTTTGATGACGCCCTGTCATGCCGGCCAATCTACTCTCGTCCAAGCCTCAACGACGGCGAACGTCTCTTATTTCTTTGCTTTCTTCTCGTCTTTTCCTGCTTTGAGATCCTCAACCTCTTCTTTTAACTTAGCGACCTCTTTCTTATATTCATCAACCTCCTCCTTGTTCACAGAGGTTCCGAAATCCTCTTCCTTGGTCTTCCACGTGTCCTTCAATTCATCGAAGCCCAAGTAAATCGCAAGGGCACCACCCGACAGAAGGGCGAATGGGATAGCTCCTGCCAACAGCTGCAAGAAGGGTTTCCACCATACTGCCAAACCAATGATCCCAAGGACCGCCGCAGCCGCCCCACCGATTAGCGTCTTCATTTCGCACCATCCTCCTTTTTATGAAAATTGAAACAGCTTCTCCGTCCGTATTCGAACTTCCGTAACATAACCCGAAAAGCAAATCAAGCACAAAAATTTCTATCCATCCCTTTTTCGGTCAAACATGGAAATCACGTTATCGACCGCAGGCGCCTCTTTTTTCTTCAAATCTTGGTTAGAGGGCAGTCCCTCCTTCGCGGGTTTTCGGCACCCCTCGACCTTTTCCAATCGAATCTGTCTGCCGTTCATCGTAAACGGCTCGCCATCAATATATTCCTCTCTGATTGTCCAGGTAACCTCGGTTACGGGAATCTGAAAAATAAGAAGCCGTACCTGATACCAGTCGCGTTTTCGATCAGCCGCAATCTCCTCAATGCGGGCAAAAAAGGCAGGCTGTTTTTCGAGGTGAACCAGGACAACGTCTCCCGTAGTTGCCATAGCGGCCTGCATATACCATATTATTTTCAAATTGACACAGGAAAAAATTGTGTTAACATCCAAGAGCAACTGACTTGCCACCGCCCCCTAAATAACTATCTGTAATTTCACTGCAAATTTTCCTTTGCCGGCCGGCCATGGCGTTAAAACCATGGCCGATTTTTCGAACAGGAGCGGAGGAATCGACCCCCCCATTCCTGGACCAGCGCCAAGGACGACCGAACCGTTATGCAGAAAGATGTGAGACTGTGAATCTGGGCCACCGAATAAAAGCGAGAATCAGGAGATGGACCGATGCCATCCTTCAAGGCCACCACGACCACTACACGTGCGTGCTCGCGAAAGAGTCCGGGTTTTTGTTATCGTCGGTTCTGGGTACGCTTTTTTCCGACGTTTACATCAGCCCGACGCAGACTTCGTTTCTGAAAAGGCTCTCAACACAAGGGTTCATCGTGTTTGTCTCTAAGTATAAGAGCGGTTTTGAATACCTCTTTTATCATGTGCGTTATAGAGACGCCGGGATACCCTTTCCGGAAATCGGGTTTGACTATAGAATCCTTCTCTGGCAGAAGGTCTCCCGCGTAGCTCGTATCGTCCTTTCTCACGCGGACTACCTGCTCAGGAACAAAAAGCTCCCCAATCCCTATGAATCGGATTTTTTTAAACGTAAAATGGAAGCCGGTGCTTCAGCCTTTCTCTCGCTGGTGGACCAGCGGGGCTTTTATCAGCGATTTGTGAAGGCCAAGCAGGACCCTTTGGCCTATCTGATCGACATGCAACGGGCGATCGACCGGCCGATATATATCATCCCCCAGTGGCTGCTGTTCAGTAAAAAGCCCCACCGTCCGCCGAAAAGCATCATCGATATTCTCTTTGGGAGCGAAGAAAATCCGGGCAGACTTCGAAGATGGGCGGTTGTGCTGCGAAGCCCGGAGAAGGCCTTTGTGGAAATCTCCGACCCGGTCAGCCTTAAAGATTTTCTTCAGGAGGATGGGAACAAAAGTTCGGACGATGAACAGCTTTCCTTCGCCCTTCGAAACAGACTCCTGGAACAGATGAATCGACACCGGCAGAGTATCACCGGCCCCGTGCTGAAAACGCGAGAAGAACTCAAGGAACTGATTCTGAGAAACGAATTGTTTCAGAGCGTGCTCAAAACGCACGCTGAGGCCCAGAATAAGGATGCAAGTGAGATTTACAGAGAGGCCGACGGCTATTTGACCGATATCGCGGCAGACTACAGCCCCGCCTTTGTTCAGACCTTATCACGGGTGATTGGATGGATCTGGAAGACCATGTATGATGGCGTGACGCTCGACATGGAAGGCCTGCATCGGGTGAAACGCGCGGCGACAAAGGCCCCCCTCGTCTTTGTGCCCTGCCACAAAAGCCATTTTGATTACCTGATTCTGAACTATCTCTTGTATACGAATAACATGCCTTGTCCCCATGTTGCAGCAGGACGCAACCTGGCCTTCTGGCCCGTCGGCACCTTGTTCAGGAAGAGCGGCGCTTTTTTCCTCAGGCGGACCTTCCGGGGGGCCAAGCTCTACGCAAAAGTCTTCGCGGCATACGTACACATGCTGATCGAGCAGGGGGTTAACATTGAGTTCTTTATCGAAGGAGGGCGGAGCCGGACCGGCAAACTGGTCCTCCCAAAAACAGGGCTGGTCTCCATGCTGCTCGAAGCATTCAAGAACGGGGTCTGCCAGGATCTCATGTTTGTGCCGGTTTATATCGGATACGATCGTCTGCTGGAAGAAAAAGCGATTCTGAAGGAGCTCGAAGGCGAGGGGAAGGAAAAGGAGAGCTTCTGGCAAGTGCTTCAGGCACGAAAGGTCTTGAAAAAACGGCATGGCCGTGTCTATGTTCAGTTTTCTGAACCCATCTCGCTCCGGGCTTTGGCCGCAGCATCCAGCCGGGATTTGCTGCAGATGAGTCAGGCCGAATATCAGGCTTGCGGCCGCAACCTATCCTATCGGATCATCAATGCCATTAATCGCGTCTCCGTGGTGACGGCTCAGTCCCTCACGGCTTCCGCTATCTTGAATTATCCGAAGCCGCGATTCTGCCAAAAGGAACTCATGGTTTTTGTTGAGACCTACCTGAGCTATCTGCTTTCCCAGGAAGCCCGTCTCTCGGAGAACCTTGAAGATCTTCAACGAGCGGTGGGAAAGGTCCTGTCAACTTATGCCGATCGAAAGTTCATCGGGAGACAAAAAACACAGAAAGAAGATGAGGGCCTTGTAGACGAGAAGTGGTATGTCACTTGGGAAAACAAAAGATTGAATCTGGAGTACTACAAGAATAACTGCGTCCATTTCTTTATTCCCGCTGCATACACGGCGTTAGCCATTCTCTCCTACGATGCTTTCCAGTTCTCGGCGTCGGTCCTGCACTCGGATTACGAGTTCTTACAGGATTTCTTTAAGTACGAATTTGCCTACGATGTCGACAGGGCGCCTGCATACATGGTCAGGAAAACCCTTAAAGCCTTTATTGATGATGCCATCCTCATGCCTCACGCCACCCTGCCGGACACCTACAATATTACAGCTGCGGGTTTTCGCAAACTGCAGTGTTTTGCAGGTTTTCTGAAAACCTATTTTGAATCCTACTGGGTTGTGCTCAAGGTTCTGAAAGCGCACGATCGGCGAGACCTCGTGAAGAAAGAGTGCATGAAAAAGACTCGCGCTCTGGGTAATCAGTTGTACAAAAAGCAGGAAATAGACAGGAGTGAAGCCCTATCCCACGTCAATTATGAGAACGGCCTGACTTTTTTCAATTTCAAAGGAATCAGGAGCGTCGAAGACAAAGAGAAAATCGACTTTTACTCACAGGTCATTCAGAAGTACCTGGCATGTTTTATCGTCCAAAAATGATCGCCCCCCTCATTTTTCTTTATCCGGCCCCGGTTTTGTCGCCACAATCAGATGATGGGGAAACAACTTCTTTGCAACCTGCAACACGTCCACACCCGTGACCCGATCAACAAGGCCGGGATACCGTTCGTCATAATCGCAGCCCAGTCCCAAAATTTCGTTAACCGCCGCGCTTAACGCCTGTGCTGCAATCCCCTCCAGACTCATCTCGTGACTGCTCACACACAGGACCTTGGCGTGTTCCAGCGTTTTGGTATCCACCTCGGTTTTTTGAATCAGGGTCATCTTATCCAGGATGGTTTTGAGGACCTCCTCATAGTTTTCCGGCGTGGTTTGGGCCAATACCCCAAAATACCCGGCGTCCACCCCGAAAGCAGGATACGCATAGACAACGTAAACCAGGCTTTTGTCCCCGCCCCGCAAGGCGTTGAAGAGCCATCCGCTCGGATAGTTAATGCCCGAAATAACGGCATCCAGGACATCCAAAGCGGGACGGTTCGGATCGTTCAGCGTCAAGCCGTTGTATCCGACCATGAGCGCTGCAGAGGTCTTTTCATTGAATACTTCGAATGCCTCGTCATGGACAATGTTGCTGGTCTCCTTTTCAATAATCGGGAGAACCGGAATGCCCGGTTGAAAGCCGGCAAAAGCCTTTTTAACCCTGGAAGCGGCATCCTCGATGTCAAAATCCCCGAACACAGCCAGCACGGCGTTGTTCGGCAGGACGACCGACTCATAAAAACGCTTAATGTCTTCCCGGGAAAAGCTGTTGACCGCCTCGGCAGAGCCGAGCACATCATTTCTGTACGGATGCTTCCGGTAGTAATGCCGCTTAAAGAGCCGGGTCACCTCCGTGGTCCATTGCTCATCAAGTCTCTGAATGGCCAGCTGGGTCTCTTTCCGTTGCTTCTCGATCTCCTCTGCAGGAAAAGTGGGATGGAGAACCACGTCCGAAAGGACCTCCAGGGCCACGTCAAAGTCTTCTTTAAGGACCGTCACGGAGACGCTCACGGTATTGTAACCGGAACTTGACTGAAGCGTTCCGCCCAGGTCCTCGATGGCTTCGGCAATTTCGATTTTGGATCGATTCTCTGTTCCTTTGGTGAGCAAGGCGGCCATGAACTGAGAAAGACCCGGCTTCTCTGCCGGCTCAAACCGGAGCCCCCCCCTGGCTACAAAGTTCAGGGTAACCATGGGAACGGCCGCCATCTTTTTGAGCAGCAAGGTCATGTCGTTGGGCATAACGATCTTCTGAATTCGCGCCCGGGAAGCCGATGTCTCCGCCTCCGACCTTGGCGCTTCAGATCCTGCTTCCGATGGTTTAACGATCGCCACAGTCATGCGATCCCGCTGAAAGTACTTCTTGGCGACCCGCATCACATCTTCGGCCGTCACAGCCTGAACCTTCGACACGTAGTCTTCGCTGAAATACGGATCGCCGGTGGCGGCCCAGTCCGAAGCGAGTTGTCTGGCTTGACTCTGGACGGTCTCCTGATCAAAGACATGATCTGCCACGACTTTTTTCTTGGCTCGCTGCAGGGCCTCGTGGCTCACCGGATGATCCGCCACAGTTGAAAGCTGTTCCAAAACGGCATCCAATGCTTCTGACAGATTCTCGCGGGCGAGATCCATGGAAACAAAAAACTGGCCTTCGATAAAAGCAGGCGTCCAGTTGCCGGCACTGATCGAAAGAACCAGGCCCCTGTCATCGCGGAGCGTACGATAGAGTCTTGACGTGCGACCATCGCCCATGACGACTGCAAGAACATCGAGAGGATAAAGGTCGGGATCCGCCAGGGCTACGCTTCGAAATCCAAGTTGAACCTGCGTGAGCCTCGCCGTGGGCAAGCTCTTTTCCACTCTGCGCTCGGTGAGCTGCGGCGGCTCGGCAGGAAGAACATACGGTGGGCTCGGCGCTCGCTTTAACGACCCCGCAAGATCGATCACTGTTTTAAGGGCTTCTTCCTCCTCGATGTCTCCGGCAAGCGTAACGATCATATTTTCAGGCGTGTACCATCGACGATAATGGGCGACCAGGTCTTCCTTACCCATCTGAACAAAGACTTCCCTTTCGCCTATGACCGGATATCGGACCGGATGCTCCCTGTATGCGGTCTTCATGAAAAGCTGCCAGAGCTGGCGGGACGGATTGTTTTCCCCCATCTGCAACTCCTGAAGAATGACCCCCTTTTCCCTTTGATATTCGGTTTCATCAAACCGGCAGTCGGTGACATAGGTCAAAAGAAGGGAGAGGGCTTCTCTGTAATGAGGGCGCGTTGTCTTGATAAAGTAGACCGTGTGCTCATAGCTTGTATAGGCATTGCTCACGCCCCCAATCGCCTGGAGACGCTCCTGAATCTCCGCCTCGGTCAACTCAGACGTTGTTCCTCCTGAGACCACGTGTTCGAGGTAGTGAGAGAGGCCGCCTTGAATCCGTGTTCCTTCATAGATCGACCCGGTCCTGACCAGGACCTGAGCAGAAACCACGTCGGACCCGTGAGTCTTGCGGATCAACACGGTCAGCCCGTTTTTCAATACCACGAAGAGGTCTTGGGGCCTTGAAGGGATCAACCGGTCGATTAGGGGATTGTTCAGGGCTTCAACGTCGCCCTGATTCGTCTTTGCGGGCGCTGTTTCCTCATAGGCCTGGCAGCGAAAAGGAAATAGGAAAGCCGTGAGAAAAAACAATGTTGGGACGACCCGTTCAATCATCCAGGGCCTTGTCCGGGGTCTATGATAGATCATGGTGAGGTCTTCTCCTTATCCCTCGGGCCTGGATCGCTCGGTTGCTTACCCTGAGGAATCCGACCCCGCGGAATCGAGTTTCGTTTGCCTCTAAAAGGTGGATACCGGGTTACGGTGCGTGGCCGCGTGCGAAACGTTGGATTTGCCCTTTTAAAGATAATTTTCTTTTAATATAGTTTCTTTATTCAACACGTCAACCGGCTTCTCCAAGATTGACTGGAACACCATTTGGACGGAACGGGTCCCCATTCGGGCAGGGGAAGAATGTTGACACCGGTTCCTCCAGGAGATATTGTTTAGTTTTTAGTCGAAAAAGGGGCCAACGCATTTTAACGATCACCACGATAAATGAAATGCATGAGGAGGCATCCCGCCTGTTGCGATCGGGCAAGGCCGTTGCTTTTGTCCCAACCATGGGTTTTCTTCACGAAGGACATCTGGAACTGATGCGCCAAGGACAAAACCATGGCGAGGTCCTCATCATGAGTGTTTTCGTCAACCCCACACAATTTGGCCTTTCAGAGGATTTTGAGGCCTATCCGAGAAATTTTGATCGAGATCTGAGCCTGGCCGAGTCGGCGGGCGTGGACATTGTCTTTGCGCCTCAAGCCGAGGCTATGTACGATAAAGAATACCAGACTCATGTGGAGCTGGACAGGCTTCCCAGGCGCCTTTGCGGCCCCCGGAGGCCAGGTCATTTCAGTGGCGTGGCCACGGTGGTCACCAAGCTTTTCAATATAGTGAGACCTCATGTTGCCGTCTTTGGAGAAAAAGACTATCAGCAACTGGTCATTATTCGACGGATGGTGCAGGATTTGAATTTTGACATAAGGATCGTCGGCGTGCCCACGGTCCGGGAACCCGACGGGTTGGCCATGAGTTCTCGAAACGCCTATTTATCTGAAGATGAGCGGGCCTCAGCCCTGTCTCTCTTCACAGCGCTTCAACAAGCCCGACAAAACGTGGCCCGGGGAATGAGGGATGCCATACAGCTTATTCACGAAGCATCAACGCTCATCGGCTCCCATGCTTATACAAAGATTGATTATGTGTCCCTTTGTGACCCTGAAACCCTCGATGACGTCGAAGCCGTTGAGGGACAGACGCTCTTGGCCTTGGCAGTCTGGGTCGGCAAAACGCGGCTGATTGACAACACCATCTTGAAACCCTGAACCGTCGCCCTGTTTCATGGCAGCGTGTTCTTGATTTGCAGCGAAAAAGTATGAGGACAATATGATACGGACTTTCTTGAAATCAAAAATTCATCGGGCCACAGTGACCGAGGCCGATCTGAACTATGAGGGCAGTCTGGGGATAGATGCAGAACTCTTGAAGGCCGCAGACATCCGGCCCTATGAATTGATCCAGGTTTATAATATTAATACAGGCGAACGGTTTGAAACCTATGTTATAGAGGAAGCCGCGGGGTCAGGGGCCATTTCCCTGAGGGGCGCAGCGGCTCGAAAAGGCGCCCCCGGAGATTTGATCATCATCGTTTGTTACACCGCAATCGATGACAGGGACGTGGGAGATTTCAAACCTGCCATTGTCCTTTTGGATAAAAACAACAGGATTAAGGAGGAGACATGAGCAAGAAAGACTATCTGTTTACCTCAGAGTCTGTCACGGAGGGGCACCCCGATAAGGTGGCTGATCAGATATCGGATGCCATCCTCGACGCCATCATTGCTCAAGACCCGAAGGGTCGGGTGGCTTGTGAGACTCTGGCAACCACCGGCCTGGTCTTCATTGCAGGAGAGATCACGACCGAATGTTATGTGGACATGCGTCAGATCGTCCGGGATACGATCCGCGATATTGGCTATAACTCATCGACTATGGGCTTTGACTGGGAAACCTGCGCTGTCATCACCAGTATTGGTCAGCAGTCCCCCGACATTGCCCTGGGGGTCAACGGAAAAGGGCCTTCCAAAGAACAGGGCGCAGGAGACCAAGGGCTCATGTTCGGCTATGCCTGTGACGAGACCCCTGAGCTGATGCCCACGCCCATTTACTATGCACACAAACTGGCCATGCGTTTGGCAGAAGTACGGAAGAACGGCTCCCTCGACTTTCTGCGCCCGGACGGGAAGACGCAAGTCACCATTGAATATGAAAAAGGCAAGCCGAAGCGGGTGGAGACCATAGTCATTGCAGCACAGCACAGCCCGGATATTTCGTATTCCGAGTTAAAGGAAGCCATCATCGAAGAGGTGATCAAGAAGATCATCCCCAAGAAGATGATCGACGGAGACACCAAGTACTTCATCAACGCCACGGGACGTTTTGTAATCGGCGGTCCCATGGGCGACGCCGGCTTGACGGGACGAAAGATCATTGTTGACACTTACGGAGGTCAGGGCAGCCATGGAGGGGGATGTTTTTCGGGAAAGGACCCGTCCAAGGTCGACCGGAGCGCTTCATACATGGCAAGACACGTTGCAAAAAACATCGTTGCGGCCGGGCTCGCTTCGAAGTGCGAGGTCCAGCTCGCTTACTCCATCGGTGTGGCACAGCCCGTGTCGGTACTCGTTGACACGTACGACACGGAGGTCATTCCCCGTAGGCGAATTTCTGAGATTGTCCGGGAGGCCTTTGACCTGAGGCCGGCACCCATTATCGAATACCTGAAACTTCTCAGGCCAATTTTCAAGAAGACGGCGTGTTACGGCCATTTCGGTCGCAATGACCCGGACTTTACATGGGAAAAGACCAACATGGTCGAGACATTGATTGAGAAAGCGGGTCTTAAGAAACCGAAGAAGAAGACATGAGCCGAGAATGAGCCGCCCGGCCGCTGTGCGTGAACAATGAAACTCCCCGCCGACAGGGGATCTTCGACAAGCGGACGGGGTATCGTGAGACAATTACGTTTCGTGACCGCTGAACCTATAAGAAATCCCCCTTGCCCCCTTTGATAAAGGGGGAATTCTTCTCCTCCCTTTCATAAAGGGAGGTCGGGAGGGATTTTAAGGGGTGTTGAAAATTTAATCAAAATGGCAGGAAAGGGAAATCGAGATGATATTTGATGTAAAAGACGTTCAACTGGCGAAACAGGGCAGGCTTCGTATTGAGTGGGCCAAGCAGAGCATGCCTGTTCTGGGGCGAATTGAGGCGAGGTTCTTGAAAGAGAAGCCTCTAAAGGGCGTTCGCCTCGGCGCCTGTCTTCACGTGACGACCGAAACGGCCGCCCTTATGCAGACCCTTAAAGCCGGCGGTGCCAAGGTGAGGCTTTGTGCATCGAATCCCTTGAGCACCCAGGATGATGTGGCCGCCTCTCTCGTCAGGCACGACAGAATTGAGGTCTTTGCCATAAAAGGAGAGGGCAAAAAGACATACTATGACCACATCAATGCCGTGCTTGACCTCAAGCCGATGTACACCATGGATGACGGGGCCGACCTTGTCTCCACCCTTCACTCGGAACGGAAGGCGTTGTTGGAGGTGATTCGCGGCGGTACGGAAGAGACCACCACAGGCATCATCCGGCTCAGAAGCATGGCGGCCGCCGGTGTGCTCAAGTACCCCATTATTGCCGTAAACGATGCCGACACCAAGCACCTCTTCGACAACCGATACGGCACAGGGCAGAGTACGATAGATGGCATTATCCGGGCGACCAATCGCCTCCTGGCCGGCTCCCGGTTTGTCGTCTGCGGTTACGGCTGGTGCGGACGCGGCGTTTCCATGCGGGCTCGCGGAATGGGCGCCAATGTGATTATCACGGAGGTCGACCCCTTAAGGGCCCTGGAGGCCGTCATGGACGGCTTCTCGGTGATGCCGATCAATGAAGCAGCCAAAGTGGGCGACATATTCTGTACGTTGACCGGGGATGTGAATGTCATCAGCAAGGCCCATTTTAAGATCATGAAGGACGGGGCCATCGTCTGTAACTCCGGCCACTTCAATGTGGAACTCGATCTTTCCGGACTTCAAAGCATGACCAAAAAGCAACGGCAAATTCGCCCCTTCACGGTCGAACATCTCTTGAAAAACGGCAAGCGAATCTATGTGCTGGCAGAGGGACGGCTAATAAACCTCGCGGCGGCAGAAGGGCATCCTGCGAGCGTCATGGACATGAGCTTTGCGAATCAAGCGCTCTCCATTGAATATATGGTGACAAGGCAAGAACCGCTGCCTGTGGACGTCTACCCGGTCCCGCCGGTGATTGACAAGATGATCGCCAAGGAAAAATTGTCATCCATGAATATTTTCATCGACACCCTGACCCGAGAGCAGGAAAAATATCTTGCTTCCTGGGACATGGGCACCTGACCCGCAACCGGCAGGACCTGCACCTGCCCTAAAAAGGGTGCGAAACTCAAGCAAGGAAGCCAGGCCCTGAGGGCCTGGCTTTGTTTGGCCCCCAACGAGATTCTTTCTGACCACGCCCGTCGATGATCCCGCTGTGAGGCACAGGACTATCTAACTTTTTTTCGCGTCCGGCGGGCCCTCAAAATGCTGGCTGCCGCCTCCTCAATGGCCTTATCAGAGATATCCACGATCCGCCACAGGGGGTTCGCCTCAAAAACCTCCTTACACCACTCTATCTCGTCGGATATGATGACGGGGTCGGCGTATTTCGCGTAAGGGGCTAGCCCCAGTTGCTCCAATCTCGCCTGGCGCAGTTTCACCAGGGTCTCGACGCTGATGACGAGGCCAAAGACATTCCTCTGAGGTACCTCGAACAGCTCTTTCGGGATACTCATATCCGGGTGAAGGGGGATATTGGCAACCTTGCACCCCTGGTTTGCAAGATACGTCGACAGGGGCGTCTTGCCGGTTCGAGACAGACCCACAAGGATGAGATCAGCATATTTCAGTCCCCCGGGCATCTTTCCATCGTCATGTTTGACCGAAAAGTTGATCGCCTCAATCCGCCGGTAGTAGTCTTCATCCAAAATATATTGACGGCCGGGAATAGCCATCGGTTGTTCTCCCAGAAAAATGGATAGTTGAACGATAAAATCACCGATCAAGTCGATGGCCTTGATGCCCCGGCGCTCAGCCTCCGCAATCAAAAAATCCCTCAAATCGGGCTGGATCACGCTGAAGGCCACGAGAGCGTCCTCTTCGGCCGCCTTTCTAGTAATCCGTGAAATCTGCGGCTCATCCTTGACCAGGAAAAATGATTTCACTTCAATCCTCTCACGGCTGAACTGGGATAGAGACGCCTTTGCGATCTTGCTGATGGTCTCCCCGGTCCCCTCACCGACGAGGTAGATAACTTTCTTCTTGGGGGTCGGTTTCTTTCTACGCTGAGTCTTTTTTTTATTCATATGAACTCCCACAAAAAGAACGTCGTGCCTCCGTAGCGAGTCAAACGCCTGCCCACATGATCAGAGGCGAGCGGCTTGACAATTAAATCCGCCGGAAGCGCTCTGGCCAGAGTCGCCATATAGGGAACGAGTTCCGGGGGAGGTCTCAGAGCATAGAGGAGTTCCACACCCCTATACCGGTTTGCCTCCGGTGCGGTGATGTCATCCACAAAAAATTGAAGACCCTGGTATGAAAACCGTCTCGTGTCGGTCGCAAGAACACACAGACCTCTCCAGGTCAACGCCATGGCCACATCAGGGAAGCCGCCGATGCCGATCTCGGCCACGGTTCCATACCGGGAAGAGACGTAGTCAACCAGTCCTTTGCAGCTTTCCCGCACGGTCTAATCCTCTACGAACTTCCAAAAGAATATCTTCTCCATCGGTATTTTGGCTATCTTCGGCTTGGTCGTCACCCCTAGTGCTTTCTCCATTTGAATCTTTTGCTCCAACGCGGCCACACTTCGCCTGGATGCCACCACGGCATCAGGATTCACTGAGATGGAAGTACAACCACACCGGATCATGAACTCGAGGTAATCCGGGTAGACACTGGGGGCCTGTCCACAAATAGACGTGGTCACCCCATGCTTGTTGCAGACCGCCATTGTGTATGCAATGGCTCGCAATACGCCCAGGTTTCGCTCATCATAGAGCTCCTGCACGGAAGTGTCGTTTCGGTCCACACCAAGGACAAGCATGGTCAGATCGTTTGTCCCGAAACTGACACCATCAATACCTTCCTTGCAGAATTCCTCGATCATGAAGCAGGCGCTGGGCACTTCCACCATGATCCAGAGTTGGAACCCCAGATTGGTCTTGGGGTCCAAGCCTTCTTCGGCCATGATTTTCATCGTTTCCCGAAAAACCCTCAGGGTCCTGACAAAGGGAACCATGACCCAGATGTTGGTCAGGCCCATGATTTCCCGCGCGTGCCTGATGGCCCTCAATTCAAGCCTGAAAATATCATCCTCTTTCATGTATCGGTATTGGCCTCGATAACCGATCATGGGATTGGGCCCCACATGGTCCCGTTCATATTTCTCTCCGCCAGGCAATTCCAGAAACTCGTCAGGCTTGAAATCGAGAAATCGATAGACAACCGGTCGGGGGAAGAAAGCTTCGGCCACCTGTCCGACGCCTCGCGAAAAGGTGTCCAACATGACTTGTTCCCCGCCCTCTTCAAGAAGAAGCCTCGGATGTTTCCCAATGCTCAACATGAGATGTTCGGCTCTGAGCAGCCCAACCCCATCAGCATTTGTTTCCCGGGCCACCTTTTCAGCTATTTCAGGAATAGAGAGATTGACGTACACCTTGGTCGCCGTGATGGCCTGAGCGGTGACATTCACGGGCACAGCCACGGATTCGGCGGCCAGGGGACGAACAGCGGCCCCTTGAAAAATGAGTCCTTTTTGGCCGTCCACGGTCACCATCTGACCATTCTTCAAGACCTGGGTCGCCTTTTCGCAGCCTACCACGGACGGAACGCCGAGTTCCCGGCTCACGATGGCGGCATGGCAGGTTTTTCCGCCCAGGTCTGTGACCACCGCAGAGGCTATCTTCATGATCGGGACCCAATCCGGGGTGGTCATCTTCGTAACGAGAACATCCCCCTTTTCAAAGCCGGCCATCTCTTTAATGTCCAACATCACCTTAACCCGGCCTGATCCTTGACCCGGGCTGACCCCCAACCCCCTGACAAGGATATCTTTTTCTTCCAGATTGCTCGTCTCCTCTTTTTTCACTTTGGCCTCCGTTCCATGCACCGTCTCAGGTCTTGCCTGAAGAATGAAGATTCGACCATCCTTGTCTACCGCCCATTCGATGTCCTGATGACTCCCGTAGTGCGTCTCTATCCTGACCCCGTATTCCGCCACCCGAAGGATCATCTCATCGCTGAGGGCGGGTTTTTCCCTCATGCTCTTGGGAACAGCGATCCATTTGGTGCTCCCTTTCTTGTCGGATACGATTTGCCTGTCTTTGTTCACAATCTGTTTGTCTAAAATCCGCAGGGGGCTCTTTTGCACAAGATACTCATCCGGTGTAACCTGTCCGCTCACGATGGCTTCGCCCAGGCCCCATGAAGCGTCAATGATGACTTTGTCTTTGTCTCCACTGACCGGTTCAATGGTGAACATGACACCCGATGCCTCGGAAAAAATCATGCGTTGAACAGCAACACTGATCAACACCTCATCGTGTGCGAACCCTTTCTCGTTTCGATAGACGATGGCTCTGGAGGTAAAAAGCGAACTCCAGCATCGCAGAACATTTTTAAGAAGGGTTCCCTCGGTTGTGTTCAGGTAGGTGTCCTGCTGGCCTGCAAAACTGGCTCCCGGCAGGTCCTCTGCCGTTGCTGAAGATCGCACGGCAACCGGAACGCTCTTTTGTCCGGCCTCCTTGCAAAGGGCCCGGTATGCCTTCACTATGGCCTTTTCCATGTCTTTGGGCATGGGAAGGCCTTCCACGTATTTTCTGATTTTGGCGGAAGCCTTCTGCAAGGCTGCCATGTCGTCCACCTGGGTATCGGACAGGATCTTGTTAATCTTTTCGCCGGCACCCGTCCTTTCGAGAAAGACTTTATACGCGCGGGCGGACACGGCGAACCCGTTAGGCACCGGGACACCGAGTTGACCCAACAGCTCGCCCAGATTGGCACACTTGCCGCCCACGAGAGGTATGTCTCCGCGTCTCAGATCCTTGAACCATAGAACAAAATCCTCCTTCTTCATGGCCGCACCATCCCCTTTCTGAAGCTCGTTATTCGTTACCTGTCATCCTTATTTTTTGAATAGTGGTTATCATAAATATGCTCCGATCGGCACAACCCTAAACCAATGGGACTTTCGCCGAGCACTTATCATTTGAGGCAACTTGCCTGATACTACGACAGAAGCCATTGCGCCTGAGACTCTTGCACTTTTTGGCCAAACGCCTCTCACGTAACGGAGCATTATTATAAAACCACTCTAAACAATTTGGTTGGCAATCTCCTCGATCGACATGTTCGTGACATCGATGACTTCAAGCCCCTTTATCTCTCTGAATATCTTGTGACTGTATGCCAGTTCCTCCTTGATGAGCCTCATATCCGTGTAGTCGGTTGATCCCGCATATTTGAGCCGCTGGTGCCTGATGAAAGCCAATCTGTCAGGAGCAATGGTCAATCCCACCTTGCGTCTTTTCAGGCTAAACAGTTTCTTGGGGGGGGTAACGTGCAGAATGAGAGGAATATTGGCCACCTTCAGGTTTTTGTTACACGACAGATAAAGACTCGTGGGCGTTTTGGAAGTCCTTGAAACGCCAAGGATGATCAAGTCTGCCCTGCCCAGCGTGGCAATGCCCTGACCATCATCATGTTTCAGGGTAAAATCGATCGCCTCGGCCGCCCGAAGCGATTCGTCCGCAATGCCCTTCAGCAGCCCGGGGTGGAACGCGGGTAACATATTCCAGCGTCTTCCCATCCGCTCCAAAAGGGGACCCAGGAGGTCGATGGTGTAAACATCCCTTTTCTGTTTTCTCTTCCCCATCCATTGGCGGAGCTCCTTTGTCACAAAGGAGTAAATGACGATCGCCTCGTGCTTTTCAGCTCTGGCTAAAATGCTCTCTATCTGCTCTTTGGTCCTGATATAGGGGAATCTCTTGAAGACCGGTTTAACCCGTTTGAATTGGACCAGGACCGCGCTGATGACCCGTTCAGCTGTCATGCCCGTCGCATCGGACACGATAAAGACGTGGACTTTTTTCTTGGGCGGGCTCATCAAACTGCGCACCTTCAGCGGCCAACAAGGACCTCGGGGCCTTCCTGGCGTGGCATTTATGATGAACGAACAGGGATGTGGGAAAGTAACTGCACGAACCTGCAGAGAAAAGTGTCGCTTGCTTTATACCACAGCAGGGACCATCTATCAAGCTATTTGGAAACGGATCCACCGGGCCGGCGTTCAATGATGAGACCTCTTGCTCACCCAGAAGAAACGAAATCTCCTTTAAAAGCTTGATTTGGTAAACGTTTTGTGCTACCGAAGCCCTCACCGTGATATTGTAACCCGCGGCTTCAGTTCCTCACGGCTCAGTCGCACAAGTTCTCGTAGAAAGGAGCAGTCTTGATGAAACGCAGGCCTGAGTATGTTTACTTCTTTGGTGCTGGAAAGGCAGACGGCAACGCGAAAATGAAGAATCTCCTTGGGGGTAAGGGTGCCAACATTGCTGAAATGGTTAACCTCGGCATGCCCGTGCCTCCGGGATTCACGATCACGACAGATGCCTGTAACGACTTTTTCAGAAGGAAGAGCAAACATCCTCCGGGTCTTAAGGAAGAAGCAAATGCTGCCCTTGCACGCGTTGAGAAACTGATGAACCAGAAATTCGGAGACCCCGAAGACCCGCTCCTCTTCAGCGTGCGCTCAGGCGCTCGTGCGTCCATGCCGGGCATGATGGAAACGGTGCTCAATATCGGCCTGACAACCAAGACCATTCCGGGGGTCATCAAGAAGACGGGCAATCCCCGATTTGTCTATGATGCCTACCGTCGCCTTATTGCCATGTACTCTGATGTGGTCATGGAAAAGGCCGCAGGCTGGGAGCCGGAAGAAGGCATGGGGATCAGGGCCCAGTTGGAGGCCTTGATCGACAAGGTTAAGGCGAAGAAGGGTTATGAAACCGACCTCGATCTGACGGCGGAGGATTGGAAAGGCCTTTGCGACCAATTCAAGAAGACCGTGAAGAAGGTCCTGGGCAAACCGTTTCCGGATGATCCCATGAAACAGCTCTGGGGGGCCATAGATGCGGTGTTTCTGTCCTGGTTTGGCAAACGTGCCGTGGCTTACCGACGAATCGAGAAACTGCCTGATGAGTGGGGAACGGCGGTCAATGTTCAAACCATGGTTTTCGGAAATATGGGCGACGACTGCGCCACCGGTGTTGCGTTCACCCGCAATCCCGCCACAGGAGACAACAACTTTTACGGTGAATGGCTGATCAATGCGCAGGGAGAAGACGTGGTTGCAGGCATCCGCACGCCTTTTGCGATCAATGATGTTTCCAAGGGGGACGCGAACCGACACCTCCCAACCCTGGCTGAAACCATGCCCAAACTGTACAAGCAGCTCGACGGCTTCAGGCGCAAGCTCGAAACCCATTACAAGGACATGCAGGACATCGAGTTTACCATTCAACATGGCGTCCTGTACATGCTTCAGACCCGCGTCGGAAAGCGGAACGGCCCGGCGGCGATTCAGATGGCCGTTGACATGGCCAAGGAGGGGTTGATCTCAAAAGAGACCGCTGTCGGCCGCGTCAGACCGGAGCAACTCGATGAACTTCTCCACCCCATGATCGATCCCAAGGCTGAAAAAACGGCCACCAAGTTGGGAAAGGGTCTGCCGGCCGGACCCGGCAGCGCCCGGGGGCAGATTGTCCTCACGGCAGACCAGGCGGAGGCCCTTGGCTCGAAGGGCGAAAAGGTGATCCTGGTTCGCGAGGAAACCTCACCGGAGGATGTTCACGGCATGAAGCCTGCGCAGGCCATTTTAACCTCTAAGGGGGGCATGACAAGCCATGCCGCTCTGGTGGCACGGGGCTGGGGCAAGTGCTGCATCGTGGGCTGTGGGGATATCACCCACATTGATCTGAAGAAAAGAACGGTAAACTTCGCCGGGAAGGTCCTCAAGGAAGGTGACTGGATCACCATGAACGGCACCAAGGGGTTGGTCTATGAAGGTCAACTGCCCCTGATCGCCATCGGCCCCGAGAGGAGTCCGAGTTACAAGAAGCTTATGACCTGGGCTGATCGAATACGACGACTCAAGGTCCGGACCAACGCGGACACCCCCGAGGACTCCAAGGCCGCCGTGGCCCTGGGTGCTGAGGGCATTGGACTGACCCGGACGGAACACATGTTTTTTGGCGAACGCATGTGGGCCGTACGAGAGATGATCATGGCAGACGACTCCAAGGGCCGCGAAAAGGCCCTGGCAAAGTTGCTGCCCATGCAGCGCAGAGATTTCTATGGTATCTTCAAGGCCATGGACGGTCGTCCCGTAACGATCAGGTTGCTCGATCCGCCCCTGCACGAGTTTGTTCCCCACGAAAAGGCCACACAACAGGAGATGGCTTCGCGCCTCGGCGTACCCGTCAAGGCCGTAGCCGCCAAGGCTGATTTTCTGTCCGAGTTCAACCCCATGCTCGGTCACAGGGGATGCCGGCTCGGCATTACCCACCCTGAAATCACAGCCATGCAGGCCCGCGCCATCTTCGAGGCCGTGGCGAAGTGCCGTAAGGAAAAGATCAAGGTATCTCCGGAGATCATGGTTCCGCTGGTGGGCACGCTGGAGGAATTCAAGGACCAGAAGACGATTATTGACCGCGCGGCCCAGGAAGTCATGAAAAAGACCAAAACAAGATTTAAGTACATGGTGGGGACCATGATCGAAATTCCAAGGGCCGCTCTGGTTGCAGATCAGATTGCGCAGGAGGCCGAGTTCTTCTCTTTTGGAACCAACGATCTGACCCAGATGACCTTTGGATATTCACGCGACGATGCCGGGACTTTTCTCCCAGAATATGTGCAGCGAAAAATCCTGGCTGATGACCCTTTTCAGACCATCGATCAGAGTGGGGTCGGGGAACTGATGAAGCTCGGCGTGGAACGTGGCCGGAGCGTTCGAAAGAACCTCAAGATCGGCATCTGCGGGGAGCATGGCGGAGAGCCCGCCTCGGTGATTTTCTGCCACCGCATCGGACTCGATTATGTGAGCTGCTCGCCCTTCCGGGTGCCCATTGCAAGGTTGGCGGCAGCCCATGCGGTATTGGCCGACAAGAAGAAGTAATTGATGCGCATAAGATGAAAACAACTTGACAGACGCGAAGCCCCCCTTGCCAGGCGGGGCTTTCTCGTTTTCAGGTCCGTAGCAAGTGTCCATCCACAGATGGCCCTTTGGATTCGTGGATGGGCACTAGCAAGCAAACGCCATGATCTATTTGGACCACAACGCGACCACGCCGATCGCCCCGGAAGTCGCTCAGACCATGAAGCCGTACTGGGGTCCGGAGTTCGGCAATCCGAGCAGCTGTTATCACCTGGGACAGTCTGCCAGGGCAGCCCTGGATGCAGCCCGGCTGCAGGTTGCCGGATTCCTGGGCTGTCAACCGACCGCAGTTGTCTTTACCAGTGGGGGTACGGAATCGAACAATGCGGTCATCAAAGGCGTGGCCCACAGCCTCAAAAACAAGGGTCGCCACATCATCACGACGTCCATTGAACATCCGGCCATCACGAATCCCTGTCTCTTTTTGCTCGGTCGGGGCTACGACGTCACCTTCCTGCCGGTAGATAAGACCGGGCTCCTGGATCCCGTCGCAGTTAAGGATGCTATTCGACCCGATACGATCTTGATTTCCGTGATGCATGCCAACAACGAAACCGGGACCATTGAGCCCATTGCTGAAATAGGAGACATTGCAAGGGAAGCGGGTGTGCTATTCCATACGGATGCGGCCCAATCAGCGGGAAAAATCCCTTTGCCGGTGTCGGAACTGCATGTGGATTTCGCGTCCCTGGCCGGGCATAAGATGTACGCCCCAAAAGGGGTCGGCGCCCTGTTCATCAGAGACGGGCTGCGTATCGAGCCTTTGATGCACGGCGCCGGTCAAGAGTCGGGCCGCAGGGCCGGCACGGAAAATGTGATGTTCGCCGCTGCTCTTGGAAGGGCCTGCACGCTGGCTCGAGAGCGCATGTCAGAGGATGCCGAGCGGATTCGCCGCCTGCGAGAGCGCTTGCATGAACGTCTGTCCTCCGGCGTCCCGGGTCTCGTCCTGAATGGGCACCCGCACCATCGTCTTCCGAACACCCTCAATGTTTCCTTCCCGGGGGTGGAAGGCGGCAAACTCCTTAATGCCATACCTGAAATTTGCGCCTCGACCGGAGCGGCGTGCCATGAGCGTTCAGTGACTATTTCACACGTTCTCGCTGCCATGCAGACCCCGGAAGCCGTTGCCCGTGGGGCGGTACGCCTCACCCTCGGACGAGGAAACACGCGGGAAGACATTGACCGGGCGGCGGAAATGCTCATAAGGGAATACCATAACATGAAATGACTTCCCTTCTCCCCTTTAATCGGTTAATCGGTTGAGCCAAAAGCTGATGAACTCGCAAAAAGTCGTCACCCCGGTGAAAACCGGGGTCCAGAGGGATTTTAACTTATTGATTTTACTGGATACCACGCTGCAGTTTATCCCGCACTCGGTGCGGGGCCGGTATGACGGAAAAGTCGATTTTCCGACTTTTTGCGAGTTCATCAAAAGCTGAAAGCCCGTCGGCCTAGGCGCAAGTGAGTTTTGTCTTGTTCCCCTATATCAACAAGGTGGTGAAGCCATGCTAAGCGTAAAAGATATTATGACAAAAGAGGTGATCACGGTCCCACCCGAAATGGAAATCGCTCGTGCGGCGAGGCTCCTTCTGGGAAAAAGTATCAACGGGGTCCCCGTCGTCGATAAAACGGGTAAGCTCGTGGGAATCCTGTGCCAGAGCGACCTGGTCGCCCAGCAAAAGAAGTTTCCCCTCCCCTCTCTTTTTACCCTGCTGGACGGGGTCTTTCCCCTCACCTCTATGAAGCATCTCGAAAAGGAGGTTCAGAAAATCACCGCCACCACGGTGGCCGACGCCATGACGCCAAATCCCGTCACGGTCGGACCGGAGACGAGCATTGAGGAGGTGGGCAGTATCATGGTGGACAAACATTTCCACACCCTTCCTGTGCTTGATGGGGGGCGGCTGGTTGGGATCGTGGGGAAAAAGGATGTTTTGAAAACGCTCATATCAGGATAAGAAACAATGTGACCCATTGGGGGCGATTCCCCCGCTCAGCGAGGCAGGGGTACGCTGAACAGTTTCCTGCTGCCGCTGGCAGGGGTTGCAATAGCAGACTATGGCTGTGCCCTGAAATGCCTTGCATATGGAAGTCTCCGACTCGTGCAAAATTCAGGTGACACCCCGTGATTGACATGGAAAAGGAGGCCGGTGAATGAAGACGTGTCGACTGGATGAATTTATCCAGGAACTCACCCCTTGGCTGTCCCGTGACTATATCCGGAAAGCCTATTTGACTGAAAAAGGGGATCTGGTGCTGGAGTTTCTGGATGGTGTCAAGAATGGCTACCACATTGAAGACTGTACCGAAGCCCATATCCAAGGGATACTGAAGGATTTGAAGAAGAAGGGTGTCGCAGTCGGAGAGTGACGCCGGCCTCTCCATTTGTCTCTGACCACGCCGCTGGGGCTTGGCTCTCCGTATTTCACTAAGCGCATAGGAGGATCCAAATGAGCATTCGGTTGACATGGTACAGCCACGCGTGTGTTTTGATTCAAACGGGAGACAAGCATCTTTTGGTCGATCCTTTCATCAGCGGAAATCCTCTGGCACCCATCAAGGCCGATCAGATTGCCGCCGACTATATCTTCGTCTCACACGGTCATGGTGACCACCTTGGCGATACCGTTGAGATTGCAAAACGAACGGGCGCCATGGTCATTTCCAATTTTGAAATCCACAACTGGCTCGCAAACCAGGGGCTGCAAAACTTACACCCCCAGCACATCGGCGGCGGGTTCAACTACGCGTGGGGACGGGTCAAACTGACAATCGCCCAGCATGGTTCGGGCCTTCCGGACGGGTCCTGCGGTGGGAATCCGTGCGGATTTCTCTTCTATATCGAGGGCAAGAAGATCTACCACGCCTGCGACACCGGGCTTTTTTACGACATGAAGCTGATCGGCGAAGAAGGCATTGACCTGGCCATCCTCCCGATAGGAGACAATTTCACCATGGGGCCGGACGATGCCTTGCGCGCCGTCAAGCTCATTGACCCCAAACAAATTCTCCCGATTCACTATGACACCTTTGACGTCATCAAACAGGATGCAGCCGCCTGGAAGGACCGTGTCGAGAAGGAGACTTCCGCCCGGGTCATCGTGCTCAAACCCGGTGAACATCTCGACCTATAGCTTCCGGCATTATTCTGCGCCTTTTCTTCTAGGCAAAACCATGCACGCAACATGTACCTTCCAACGACTGGTTGTGTTGATATCGACCGTATGGTTCGTGGCGACCGGGTCCGGCCTTGCTCAGGAAACAGATCAACGCTCGATGGTGGGCCAGTCCTCCTTATGTCAAAACACATTTACCGCCGCTGGGGACTTCCGGAGAGCAAAATCGATTAAGGAAATATGGTCATCAAACAAGAACTTTTTCGCCAGTGTGGATCGCGACCGAAAAGTCACGACCGTTTACGGGGTCAAGTGGCGGGGAAACATCGGAAGGTCGAAAAAACTCTGGACTCTTGATGGCACTTTTGACGCGGCATGGCTTTCAAATGACGGGCGGCACTTGATCGCAGGGAACCATGCAAACGATTTTCTTCCGTTGAGCTTTGGCAAGGAAGAGGTCATGTTACGCTTTTTCAAGACGGGTCAATTACTCAATCAAATTGTTCTCCATGAGTTCATCGAGGATTTTCCCAAACTGCGGAAAACCGAAGCCGGCTATGACTGGGGACGGTATTGGGGCCTAAATTCGGCCGGATACTTCGTAGTGAAATCGATAGAGCAAAAGATTTTTTTGTTTGACATAAGGACTGGACAACCAACAACATTCAAGTCACAGGCTGCAAGTCAATTGCCGGGTTGGGACGTTTTTCAGGACATCATGAGGTGTTATGAATTTCAATATCCCTCTGACCATCTTCTTGATAAACAGTTGATGCCCTCGGGCATGCCAAGCGGCTGGACGTTTTTAAAAAGAAAGGACGGCGGCTGGATCATCGGCACATCTGTGGAGGATGCAGACGTGTTTTTCCCGGCGTCGCACGACTCCGGGAAAAGATCTTTTGAAGCTTTTGTGATCGATAGGGCCGGAGCCATGTTCTGCGCCGATGGCCCGACCAGCTCGCGCTTTATTAAGGGCGTGGTCAGTCAAAGGAGATTCACCAACCCAAACGGCCTCCTGGGAATCGAGCTTTTCTTACTCGAAGTCGAGGAGGAACACCTGGAGGACGAAGAAGAGACAAAGGCTGAAGAAAGAACTATTGGCCCGGTCTATGCCGTTTCCATATCTCAGCCCAATGAATCGCACCGTGTGTTATTTCTCAGACTCAACCATGAGCGACCGGATTTGTCTCAAGCAAGAGAACTGCTGCAAAACATGGTTAATACAGTCACAGTATTAAGATAACGGGCGAGGATCCTTCATCTCCCCGGGACCGGTTATGCGGCGTATTCGATGGGTCGTGAAACCACAGCGTGTCGTAACCAAGAATGGAAAACATCCGACTTCGCAAACCATTTGCAGTCGCCAACTGGAAAATGGCGATGACAATTCGTGAAAGCCTTGCCTTCGCCCGGGAGTTCTCCACCGCGGTGGACGATCTCGCCGAATCAATGACTATCGTCCTCTGCCCGCCCTATACGGCGCTCTATGCGCTATCCAAGGCGCTCTCCGGCGTGTCGCTTCAACTGGGCGCACAGGATTTATGTGCAGAATCCAAGAAGACGCACACCGGAGAGATTTCAGGGGCGCTCCTTTCAGATGCGGGGTGCAAATGGGTTCTTCTGGGCCATTGGGAGGTCCGTGATCGAACAGGCGAGACCGACGCACAAGTTAACAAAAAGGTGCATGCCGCCTTTACGAGCGGGCTGCAGCCGATCATTCTTATAGGAGAAGGTCGTTCGGAAGGGGGACAGGTTGAGAAAATCTTGACCCTGCGACTGCCTCGTCTATTCGCAGGCTGTGATCCGGGGCAGGTTGCTCAGATCGCCTTGATCTATGAACCCGAATGGGCGGTTGGAGCCGAAAAACCCGCCCCGCCTGACGCCATCGTTGCGGGCTGCAGTTTTATCCGGGGGTGGATATCGCGGGCTTACGGAACCGATATTGCACAAAAGGTCCGCATCGTTTACGGCGGCAGCGTGACACCGGAGAATACCAAAAAGCTCGTGGCCTCGCGCGACATAGACGGATTAGGTACAGGTCGAATGGGTCGTGACCCGATCGCTTTCGCTCAAATCGTGCGCTTGATCGCAAAAGCAAAAGGATTGATCTGATTGGACAGGAGGCCTGAACCTGGTATACTCATATCCTGAATAAGCGAGACCTTTGAAAAACGTTCATTTTTGTTCAAGGTCAAGGAGGGTGAGGATTTAAACCACAGGAATACTCAGAGTATTTTGAGGATTTAAACCGGAGCCCAACACAGAGATTGGGCAAAAAGGGGTGTTTTTCAAAGGTCTCTAAGCCACGGACAAGGTGAGACAGAGTCCAAATGGATAGAGAAAATAAAATCGCTGAAAAGCTGCCTCAGGGGCTGACGGTCATAACGACTCACGTCAATGCCGACTTTGACGCTTTTGCCTCGATGCTGGCAGCGCAAAAGCTCTATCCCGGATCGCTAGTGGTCTTTCCCGGCTCACAGGAAAAGAATTTGAGGGACTTTTTTGTGACATCGATGGTCTATCTTTATAACATCGTCAAAATCAAAGATATTGACATGAATGCCGTGGCCCGTCTCGTATTGGTCGATACACGCCAGGCAAGCAGGATCGGCAAATTTGCTGCCATCGTTGACCGGCCCGACCTTGAGATTCATATCTATGACCATCATCCCCCGATGCCCGATGACCTCTCCGGCACGGTCGAGGTGAATCAGATCACGGGTGCCACCATCACGATCCTGACGAAAATCCTGAAAGAAAAAGAGATCCCCATTGCGCCTGAAGAAGCCACGATTATGGCGCTGGGCCTGTACGAAGACACGGGTTCGTTTACCTTCTCTTCGACGACCCCTGATGACTACATGGCTGCCGCCCATCTCCTTTCCAACGGAGCCAACCTGAATGTCGTTTCCGACATTGTCACCCGGGAATTAACCCCGGAACAAGTCGGTCTCCTGAACGACATGATCGAGGCCGTGACCCACCGGAACATCAATGGTATCGATGTCGTTTTAACCAGTGTTGCCCGAGATGCCTACGTTGCCGATTTTGCACTGCTGGTTCACAAACTGAAGGACATGCAGAACCTGAATGTTGTTTTCGCTCTCGGGGCCATGGAGAATCGCATTTACCTGGTGGCAAGAAGCCGGCTCCCGGAGGTCGATGTCGGCCAAATTGCCATGGCTTTTGGCGGCGGGGGTCATCCCACAGCTGCGTCGGCGAGCATTAGAGGGCAAACGCTTGTCCAGGTGGAACAAAAGCTCTATGCTTTCTTAAGCCACATGATCAATCCTAAACAGTTAGCGAAGGACCTGCTCTCCTCTCCCGTCATCCACGTCGGCCCGAAGGTCACGGTCAAGGAGGCCGAGGCGTGCCTCACGCGTTACAATGTCAATGTCCTCATCGTTCTGGAATCGGGCAACCTGCTCGGCATCATTTCCCGACAAGTGATTGAAAAGGCTCTCCACCACAAGCTCGAGGATGTCCCGGTCCGAGAATACATGACGACAGGCATTGACAGCGTGGGGCCGGATGCCCCCTTATCTGAAATTCAAAAGAAAATTATAGACGGTAAGCAGCGTCTTTTACCGGTCATGGAAAATGGGCGCGTCATAGGCGTCATCACAAGAACGGATCTGCTCAATGTTCTTGTGAGTGAACCGGCCCGCATCCCTGAGTTCTCAGTAGAAAGCGACGACTTGGAGCACCATGTTCGCCAAAGAGGTGTGGCCAATTTTCTCCAAGAACGTCTTCCCGAAAAGATCATAGGGCTGCTAAAAGCTGTGGGAAGGATTGCCGATTCACTACAATACCATGCCTATGCCGTGGGCGGTTTCGTGCGGGATATCTTTCTGTATCAGGAGAACCTGGACATTGATGTCGTGATTGAAGGCGACGGCATTCGGTTTGCCAGGGCCCTGGTGGCCTCATTGGGTGGACGGGTGCGGGCCCATGAGGAATTTGGAACGGCCGTCGTGATCCTTCCCAACGGGAGGAAAATCGATGTGGCCTCGGCTCGCCTTGAATACTACAAGTCGCCGGCTGCCCTTCCGACGGTGGAAAGCGGTTCCATTAAGCTTGACCTGTATCGAAGAGATTTCACGATTAATACGCTGGCCATCAAGCTGAATCCTGATGGGTACGGCACCCTCATTGACTTCTTCGGCGCTCAGAAGGATCTCAAGCAGAAAACGATCCGTGTATTGCACAATCTGAGTTTTGTCGAGGATCCCACCCGGGTCTTTCGCGCCATCCGGTTTGAGCAAAGGTTTGATTTCAGAATTGGAAAATTAACCTCGGGCCTGATCGAGAATGCTGTGCGCATGGACTTCTTCAAGGAGCTGAGCGGGCGACGTCTTTTTTCTGAACTCCGCCTAATATTAGAGGAAGAGAAGCCCATCATGGCCCTGCGACGCATCAGCCAGTTTAATTTACTGAAAGTGATTCATCCCCAGCTCATTTACAATCAAGCCCTGGAGAGACTCCTCAATTCGATCGAGAAAGTCATCACATGGTACAACTTGCTCTTCCTGGACGAGCCCTGTAGGAAGTGGATGGTCTATCTTCTGGGCCTTACGAGGTCCTTTGACAATGCAAACCTGGAAGGCCTCTGCGATCGACTCATACTGAACCAACAGGACCGGAACATCGTGGTTGAGCAAAAGCTGAAAGGAGAAGCTTGCCTGAAGTGGATGGCATCTTCACCTAAACACAGAAACAGTGATTTATACAGAGAACTCAGACCGTATCACACAGAAACGCTCCTTTACATGATGGCAAGTGCCCATCGGGATTTTATGAAAAGGGCGCTGTCCAATTACATAACCAACTTGAGACGCGTCAAGCCCTTGCTGGACGGCAATGACCTCAAGAATATGGGTTACGAACCGGGGCCGGTCTTTCGGGAGATCTTTGATGATCTCCTTGATGCCCGTCTGAATGACGAGGTCAAAACGCGATGGGATGAAGCGGAATTTGTCCGGATGAAGTGCAAGCCGGAGCACAGTAAAGAATTCAGGCCCAAAGGACCTGGCTTTGATTTGCCCCCAGAGAAGGCACCGGAGTGATGTTTCACGGGTTTGATCTGAACAAGTTGATCGTCATGATCGTGCCGCTGCTTTTTGCAGTCACCATCCACGAGGTCGCTCACGGCTGGGTCGCCTATCGTCTTGGAGACCCGACAGCCAAGTGGTCGGGACGGCTGACCTTGAATCCGGTCAAGCACCTCGACCCAATGGGCTCTATCATTCTTCCTCTTGTCCTCTTTCTGGTCAGGTCCCCTATTCTCTTCGGGTATGCGAAGCCGGTGCCGGTGAACTTCCACAATTTGGCCGATCGGCGCCGCGGCATGATTCTGGTGGGGTTGGCCGGCGCCGTCGCGAACATCCTGTGTGCCTTTCTGAGTGGCCTCCTGTACAGGGCCGTGTGGAGTCTCAGGCCGTGGTGGGACGGTTCGTTTTTCTCGGGCATCTTATCAGACGCGGCGGGCATGCTGGAGTTCAGCGTCGTCATTAATGTCGTCCTTGCCATACTGAACATGGTTCCCATCCCCCCCTTGGACGGGGGCCGGGTCCTGGCAGGGGTTCTGCCGCCCGCCTATGAGCCTCGACTGGCCCGGATAGAACGCTTCGGTATTGTTATTTTTCTCTTTTTGCTTTTCAGCCACTCCCTGGACTGGCTTCTGGTCCCCGTGATGCAATTGCTCATGAAGCTTTTTCTTGGCGGGTAGGATCAAGGCTGGATGCTGAGTTGCGTATTTTCATCCTCGTTTTGCGCCGCGCCATACATCTGGTCCGGCCCGAGAATTTTCGGAAATCGGGAGCGAAGCGCCCTGCGCGCCTCATAACAGAGATGACAGGCATCCGCATACGCTGACTCGTGGGACAGTCCGTAGCGACAGACCAACGCTGCCGGACCCCCCTCAAGCAGCGGACCGATGACGGGGTCTGAATCCGGGTCATAGCGCTCGCAAATCTCGGCCAAGGATCTACGATAGAGATTGCCGATGGAGATTCCTTGACAGATGTGCAGATTCCCCATGGGATCCACGTGCACCCGCCCCGGTTCGCGAAGGTCCTCATAAGGGCATTCGGTGAACCAGCTCCAGGGGCGTCGGGTCGCTCTTGCCACAAGCTTTTCCGCGGCTCGGCCGCGATACATAACGCCGGACTCGTCCGTGGGAAGCTGCCCCACCACGGAGGCTGCGTTTGTCTGTTCGGGCTGGGCAATGGTGATGACGCCAACCGGGATGCCGAGCTTCTCTGCCGCCGCACCCACATTTCTCGCCTGGCGGCTGAACTTCTCATCGTAGTGATATAAATCGCTGCTGACCGAGAGATCCTGAATCAGTCCTGCAAACGGTTTCAGGCATTCGAGGGCGTCGAGTTCGTCGGTGGCCCAGTATCCGTTTGTTACGAGGCCTGCCCGGAAATCATAGCCGGCTGCCGCATGAACCCCCCTCACCAAAATCGCATAATAAAGGAACGGCTCTCCACCCTCAAAGTAAATCCATTCCACCGTGCCAAGGTCTTTGGCTTGATTCAAAATATTTCGGATGTTTTCAAGGGTCATGGTTCCGCTTTGCCAGGGGCTGCCCCAGACAAAACAGTGATCGCACTCCAAGTTGCACTGGTATGTCAAAAGCAAATGCAGGCCGGTAAGCTTCATATTATCTTCAGATCACTCATGGGCACCAACTGGAATAATGGAATAGTGGAACAATGGAATACTGGGTGTTTAAAATGATCTCTTGCCGATATACCCAATACTCCAGTACTCCGGATTCTCCATGTTTCTGACCACGCCAGCAGAGCTCTTACGACCCGAAAGGCGATTTCCCGGAACCACGCTTCGCTGCCGGCCGATAAAGGCCCGACTTATTCGCACCGATCAGGCCCGACTGATACGAGCGCTCGTCGATCGGGGAGAGTCCGGCGATCATAGATCTCGTCACGATGGACACTCTCCCAATCTCATCAAGCCGCTGTGCGATATGTTCTAGGGGTTCATCGGCCGTCATCCAGTTCTGCTTGTCAAACACCCCGAGATTCAGAGGCCGGGTATAGCCGCGCAATGTTTTCTCGCGCTCCACGTTGAAGTATTGCTCAAAGTACGACAGAACCAGCTCCCGCAACGTACGGTATATCGGTTCACGAAACCGCAACCCCACGAAATTGGAATTAGCCACAGCACCCCAATGGCCGTTACGCTTGAAAAGTGCCACCACGTGGTCGTCATCTCGACGATTGGGCAGCATATCCAGGATGAGTGGAGGCTGGCCTAAACGACGCAGCACGGCGGCTGCAAACAACGCCCCGTCAAAGCAGTGGCCCGTTCGCTCGCGCAGGACACGCAGCGGACAACGATACGTCTTGTCCGTGCTGTAGGCAAGCTCGTCGAGAAAACTCTGGATTCTCCCTGGCGTGGTCAGGCGTCCCATGGCTCGGCGTTCAGACCTGGTTAGCGCCTGATCAAAAACTTCAACAGCTTGCATCAAAACCTCAAATCCGCGAAAAAGACTATCCTTTTTTCTCCGGCTTGTCTGCTTCAGGTTTTTCTATTCCAAGAAGTTCAACTTCAAAAATGAGTGTTTCGTTGGGCCCGATATCTTTTCCTGCCCCCCTTGCTCCATAAGCCAGCTCCGAAGGGACAAAAAACTGCCATTTCCCTCCTTCCTTCATGAGCTGTAGACCCTCGGTCCAACCTTTTATGACTCTGTTGAGAGCAAAAGTAGCCGGTTCACCGCGCTTATATGAACTGTCAAATTCTTTCCCGTCAATGGTTGTTCCCCGATACTGGCATTTCACAGTGTCCGTTGCCTTCGGAGAGGCCCCGGTTCCTTCCTTCAGAATCTTGTACTGAAGTCCACTTTCGAGCGTCACAACACCCTCTTTGGCCTTATTCTCTTCAAGGAATTTTGCCCCTGCTTCTTTATTTGCTTCCCCCTGTTTTTTTCTTTCCTCCATCTTCTTCATGCCCTCAGCCTGTTTTTTTGCTCTCATTTTCTGCTGGAAAGTCATCATCGCCTTGTTCATTTCTTCTTCATTCAGGATTTGTCCGCTGCCCGTGAAGCCGTCTTTGATACCCTGATTGAAAATATCAAGATTCATACTCAATTCATCTTGCCTGAAACCGGAACCCATTTGAAAGCCGATGCTGTAACTCACCTTGTCATCTTCTGTTTTAAGATCCGTCCCCGTAATTGCTTTTTGCTCCTGAGGCTGCGTTTTTCCGCACGAAGACGCAAAAAGAGAAACCACCGCAAGTAAAATCAGAACGTTTTTCATGATATTCTCCTGTCAGTAATGAGTGTTAACACAAAACTTATCGCACACCACCTATTCGCGAAAGGGTGAATTTGGAATCTTTTAAGTTTACCATCCATGCTCCCCATTCGGCAATGCGAAATCGGCCTGATCCTCATACGCCCATGTAAATTCCCCTGCCTGTTCTCTTGATCGTTCCCTTCTTCACGGCCCTGAAGACGATATTCCTCACTTTTTTGTCTTCAAGGCCGGTCTTCTTGACCAGCGTGGGCACATCCACGCCTTTTTTCGATCTCTTGATGATTTCCAAAACCCGATCGGTGGCTGTTATGGTGGCGGGTTTCTTTTTCGACGTCGGTTTCTTCCTGTCAGAAGCCCGTCGTGCTGCCTTGGGCTTCGCTTTCACCTTGGTTTTCCTCGCTGCTTGCTCCTTTTCAAACTTCTCCACCGCTTTGATCATTTTTTGTGTGGTGTTCGTCAGGGCCCTGAGCGCATCCGCGGTCCGCCTCGCCGTTGCTTCAGGGGTAACAGCACTCTGAGCTCTTTCGAGCTGTTCAAATGCCTTCTTCTTGAGTTTGTCCGTCAGTTCCTTTGTCTTCTTTGTCAGCACATTGAATTCCTTTGTGATGGTTTGAAACTCTTTCTTCAACTGTTTCATTGACTCTCTCCTCCTGTTCTTCGTGTCGACATGAAATCCCTGTTTCCTTTACAGCGGGGGTATCGTAACACAATGACTCTTTGTGACCCAGAGCAATAAATAGCGAATCCCCAAAAAAATGTCAAGGGATATTAAAGAGTTATCAATGGCTCCGCATCGGGCTCCGTTCGGCAGTTCAATGCCACGACTTCCGAAAAAGACAGCACTATGGCAAATGAATGCAGTTCGGCACGCCAAGCGGGCGGATGAGACAAGGTGACCTGCCTCTAAGACACTGCGCTTGTAAAGAGAATAATCGGCTGCCGGACCGGTCCATGCCACCCGGTCTTATCGGCCGAATCGCTCCGGAATGCTGGCATATATATTGCGTAATATGCCTGCTAAAGAATTGTGGCAAAAACAAACCTCTTGTAAGGATGGAACGCAAAGCCTTCGGTCTCCCTGTCGGGGGACAGCGGGGCTACCCAATTCTTGGCCAAAAAGTCCACTCTTCCGGGGAAGAATGGGCCCCCTGACACGGAAAAGCAATGAGGCAACCGGCAGATGACTGTCAAGAAACCATAAGAGGTTTTTATAGAACTGTCATTTTTTTGGCAGTCGCCCTTGTCACAAGAGGAAAATGGCATCCATGAAAAAGCTGCGTTCATTTCTCCTCGCCTTTGTGGTTGCAGGCCTGGTGGTATTTTTAGGGCATCGTGAACCCCTCTGGGCCTCTGTGGTTGTGGACAATGCGGACGTTCCCGGCTTCACGGTTGCGGGGACCTGGGGAACAAACACCACCGATCCCAAGTGGGGTGCGGATTATCGTTCCCATGAAACAGGCACCGGAACCAACACCGCTACCTGGTCCGCGGATCTGACGGCTGGCAACTACAATGTCTATGCGTGGTGGGTGACCGGTGATAACCGGGCCACCAACGCACCCTACACCATCAACTATGATGGCGCCTCAGACACGGTGAGGGTCTGTCAGGAGACCTGCAACGGGAAGTGGGTCTATCTGGGCAATTACTATTTTGATGGTTCGAGTTCCGTGGCCCTTTCCGATGATGCCGACGAATATGTGATTGCCGATGCGATCAGGTTCAAACCGGGGGTTGCAGACAACCCCTATCCGATTATAGACACCAGCCACATCCGCTTCAGCGGAACCGACTGGCACGGCTCCGCCACATCGGGTTACAATAGTGATATTGCGTGGCACGCCGCGGGGACAGGAACCAATACCGTCACATGGACCACTGATATTCCGGAAGCCGGAACCTACAATGTCTACGCCTGGTGGACCCCCTATTCCAACCGCGCCACCAATGCCCCGTATACGATCAACTACGAGGGAGGCTCTGAAACGGTGCGGGTCTGCCAAGAACTCGGCGGCGACCAGTGGGTCTATCTGGGCAATTACCCTTTTGGGGTCGGTGCCTATTCCGTGGTTCTCTCTGATGATGCAGACGAATACGTGATGGCCGATGCGATCAAATTCGAGCCCGGCGCTCCGGACAACCCCTATCCGATCGTGGACACCCCCTATATCCGATTTCAAGGAAGCGACTGGCACGGAAACACCACGGCCGGCTACAACAATGATTCCGCCTCCCACGTCGCGGGCACCGGCAGCAATACCGCCACCTGGACGACGCACATTCCGGCCCCCGGGAACTACAATGTCTTCGTTTGGTGGACGGCCTATTCCAACCGCGCCACCAATGCCCCGTACACGATATTCTACGAGGGGGGGTCGGAAACCGTCCGGGTCTGCCAGGAAATATCCGGGAGTCAATGGATCTACTTGGGGAATTACTACTTTGATGCGGGCTCCTATTCCGTGGTCCTGTCTGATGCTGCCGACGAGTACGTGTATGCCGATGCCATCAAGTTTGAGCCCGGAACGCCGGACAACCCCTACCCTGTGGCAGACACGAACCATATCCGGTTTGAGGGAAGTGGGTGGCACGGCGTCGCAACCACGGGTTACAATGAGGAATTTGCTTATCACACCGCAGGCACAGGCATCAACGCCGCAACGTGGACCACGAATATTTCACTGCCCGGAAATCACAACGTCTGGGCGTGGTGGAAGGCATCGACCGACAGGGCCACAAACGCGCCTTTTACGATCTACCATGATGGTGCCCCTGAAACCATCTACGTAAACCAGAAAGAGAATGGCGGCCAGTGGGTGCTGCTGGGAAACTACGATTTCAGCGAAGGGACGTTCAGCGTGGTCCTCCGGGACAACGCCAACGGCCTGGTCGTTGCCGACGCCATCTGGTGGGACAACACCGGGGATAACGAAGCCGGCGGGCTCGGAGACGGCATGCGCGACGGCTGGGAACTGTATTACGGCCTGGATCCCTATACCGATGACGCCGCCCTGGATGAAGATAGCGACGGCCTCGACAATTTAGGCGAGTACACCAACGGGACAGACCCCACGGAGCCCGATTCGGATGCGGACAACCTCGAAGACGGCGGTGAAATAGCCAACGGCACCGACCCCTTTGATCCTGACACGGACGGAGACGGGCTGTCCGACGGGTGGGAGGTCGCCCACGGCTTCAATCCCCTTGTGGACGATAGCGACCTGGCACGAATCTGGGACAACGACAGCGCCGACGGGTTGTGGTCCACCCCGGCCAACTGGTCCGGTGACACCCTCCCCCAGGCGGGTGACGTCGTCGTCTTTAATGAGACCTCAACAGATGATTGCACGGGAGATTCAGTCGCCAACAATCTCCTGCATATTCTTTTGGACTTTGGATACGGCGGAACACTCACGATAGAGGCCAATGCCATTGCCGGTTCAAACGCCCTGACCCTGGCCGGGGACCTGACGCTCAACAGCGGGACAATCGTGTGCGAAGGGGATCCTTCGGCCATCAACGAGGCGTCCGGCGGCACGGCAGAAGACCCCCACGGTGAAGGCATGCTGATTCAGGCGAGCAACATCTTTGTGGGCTCAGGCGCGATGATTCATGCTGACGGACAGGGGTTTGCCCCTGACGCCGGCCCGGGAAACCCTGAGCATTCAACCAGTCGTTCTGCCGGCGGCAGCTACGGGGGCAGGGGCACTTTTGGCGCTTATTATCGACCCGCGGCCACGTACGGCTCGGTTGATCAACCCACGGCTCTGGGCAGCGGCGGCGGGGGCGTCAATGCCGGACGCGGCGGCGGCGCCATCAAACTGGCGGCCACAAACACACTGACCGCTGACGGCACCATCTCAGCCCGCGGGACCCAGGGAGCTTATGATTATGCCGGCGGCTCCGGGGGCAGCCTCTGGCTGGTTTGCAATAGCCTGGTCGGTCAAGGGGTCATCCGTGCTGACGGCGGCGCATACGGCGGCGCCAACGGGGGCGGCGGGGGCGGCGGCAGAATTGCGCTGGCCTGGACCAGCGGAAACCGTAGCTTCAGCGGCACCATCAGTGCGGCAGGGGCCATTGGATATCGATCCGAATACGGGCTGCCCGGCACCCTTCATGTTGGCGGCGGCCTGTGGAACGAGCTGTGGAACGACACCTATCCGGTCAATGGCTCTGTGGCCCTGGCGCCGGGCACATACAACATCACCACCCTTCATGTGACGGACGATGCCGTGCTGAGTTGTCAGGGGGATGCTGGCGATGGCCCGGTCACTGACAACCCGGACGGAACCTTTACCGGTGATTGGGGCACCTCCAGCTATGCGCCGGGATACTACGGCGATGATTATCACTATCACGAACCCGGGGCCGGAACAGACACGTTCACATGGACGTTGACGGTCACCACGCCTGGGACCTACGAGGTCTTTGCCCGCTGGACTCAAGACCCCAGTCGGGCGCCCGATGCCACCTATACGGTTTATCACGACGGCGGAAGCACACCGGTTTCGGTGGATCAGCGATCGAGCGGCGGCACCTGGGTTTTCCTGGGATCCTATGCTCTGGATGGGTCCGGGGATTATGTGGAACTGACTCAAAGTCCCAACGGATACGTGATCGCCGATGCGGTCATGACGGCGCTGCCCGACCGGGGCGTTATTCTGGTTTCCGACAACGTCACCATAGACACGGGTGCAATGATCAGTGCGGACGGCGAGGGTTTCGGCGCCGACGCCGGCCCGGGAACGCCGGGATATGCAAGCAATCGTTCCGCGGGCGGCAGCTATGGCGGCATGGGCTCTTTTGGCAGCAATTATCGGCCGGCGGCCACCTATGGCTCTGCGGAGCAACCCACGGCTTTGGGCAGCGGCGGCGGCGGTATGCATTCGGGTCGGGGCGGCGGCGCGCTCAAGCTCACCGTGACCAATACCTTGACCGTCAACGGCGCCATCTCCGTCAACGGGACCGTGGGACTCTATGACTATGCCGGGGGCTCGGGGGGGAGCATATGGATAGCATGCAATACCCTGGCCGGTGACGGTGCCATCCGTGCTGACGGTGGCGCATACGGCGGCGCGAACGGGGGCGGCGGCGGCGGCGGCAGAATTTCTCTGGCGTGGGCCAGCGGAAACCGAACCTTCAGCGGCACCATCAGTGCCGCAGGCGCTGCCGGCTATCGATCCGAATACGGCCAGCCCGGAACCATCTATGTCCCCGGCGGTCTGTGGAACGAGCTATGGAATGACACCTATCCGGTCAACGGCTCTGTGGCCTTGGCGCCGGGCACCTACAACATCACGACCCTTTACGTGACCAATAACGCCACCCTGGCCTGTCAGGGAGACAATGACGGCGATCCGCCGGAAGGGGCAGGCGTCATCATCGTCTCCGACAATATCACCATAGACACCGGGGCAAAGATCAGCGCGGATGGAGAGGGCTTTGCCGCTGACGCCGGCCCGGGCAATCCGGGGCATTCAAGCAATCGTTCTGCGGGCGGCAGTTACGGCGGCATGGGCGGTGCCGGCACGGTTTCGGCTGCGGCGCCCACCTATGGCCTGCTCTACGAACCCGCGGCGTTGGGCAGCGGAGGCGGCGGCTTCCATGCCGGCCGGGGCGGCGGTGCGATCAAGCTGGTGGTTGCCGATACGCTCACCGTGGATGGCCTCATCTCCGCAAACGGGACTCAGGGGCTGTATGACTACGCGGGGGGGTCCGGCGGCAGCCTGTGGCTGGTGTGCGGCACCCTGGCCGGTGACGGCACCATCCGTGCCGACGGTGGCGCGTACGGCGGCGCCAACGGTGGCGGCGGGGGCGGTGGCAGGGTCCACGTGAGCAGAACGACCTGGGCGTACACCGGATTCATGACCGTCTTCTTGGCCATGGGCTACAACAACGGCGAAGACGGCACCCTCTATTATGACAACCCGTTTCTGGAGTGGGCGGGCGAAGGCAACTACCAAACCGACGGTCTCGATCCTGAGTGGGGCAAAGCGACCCTCACGACATTTACGTATCGTGTCAGTTACAGGCACCTTTACGACAAAGCACCTTCGGCGGGCTACCCGAAAGTCCACATTTTCAAGGACGGCGCCGAGATCACAGGCAGCCCCTTTTCGTTGACGGCAGTGGACCCCGGCGACACGCAGTACGATGATGGAAAACTCTATGACTACGCAACCGTCTTTGATATCAAAGGGAACTACACTTACTATTTTGCTGCTGAATCCCCCAGCTGCGGTCCCGGCATGGGTGAAGGCACGGCAGAGATCGAGGCCCCTTCCGTGGTGCCGTTGTTGGTCGCTCAGAATCAGCGCACCGGGACCTGGTACGAAGAAATCCAGCCGGCGCTGGATGCCGCCGAGTCCGGAGACACGGTCCAGGTCGAAACCGGGCTAACCTATCACGAACCGACCACGATCATCATCCCGGCCGGCGTCACGCTCACCGGGGACACGGATTATCCTGCCGACACGACCATCAAGACGACTGACCTGTTACCCGTGGTCGCTTTAGAAACGGGCTCGGCCGGATCCGCTCTGAAAGGGCTGGCCGTCAAATCCACAGCGGAAAACCTCACAAGAGACGTGCCTGGACGGAAATACTACATCGACATCGGTGACGGCAGCTCAAATATCACCATAGAGAAATGCCTCATCGGTCGGGATGATTATGTTTCCGGCTGGTCCGGTACCGACAGTCGGTTTCTCGCCACAACGACTTACAATGACGGGGGCATACGAACCGGCGAAAATGCGAGCAACATCACCATCGCCTCCTGCAAGATCCGTTACCTCACCGGGCCCGGCATTGCTGTTGAAGACGGAAGCCATGACGGCATCGTGATCTCCAACAACCATATCTACGGAAACATCCTCCCCTATGATCTGCGTACCGGCGACACCACGTGGGCCCACGCCCCGGGCATCGGCCTTGTCGGAACGGCCCGGGCCGACATCATTGCCAACAAAATCTATGAAAACAACGTGGGCATTGGTTCCCATGACCTGACCGGTACGGATGGGACGGAGGGAACACTGCTCATAGAGAGCAATATCATACACCACAACAACCGGGCGGGAATCGGGTTAAATACGCAGAGCAACACTTATTTCAAATCAACCGACATTGCGGGCAATGAAATCTACTCAAACGGCGGCGGACAATACATGGGAGGCGTGCGCATCCGGTATGCTTACGATCTCAAGTTACGACAAAACCACATCCACGACAACTTGAGGATGGGCGCGTACCTGGACCGCGTATACGATTTTCAGATTTATAACAACTACATCTATCGAAACTACTGGAATGTGCGCCTGGAATATGTGGGCATCAGCCAGACGGATCAGAGCTTTGTGTACAAAAACATCATCGACGCCATGGGCAACGTGAGGGGACTGCTGCTCACGGCCGGTTCAAATATCACGCTGAGCAGCAATATCATCCAGAATGCCGACCGCTGGGGCCTGTATTTTAGCAATCAAAGCGGCCCCATAGACTTGAGGCACAACAGGGTGAGTGATAACGGCAGGCCGGGCCTGAGAGCCCACGGGGCGTTCAGCGGCAACCTGTTCAAAAACCTTTTTGTGAACAACCATCGGGCAGGTATCCGGTTCTGGCCCGATGCTTCCGGGGATCTGCAAATCTATAACAATACGATCGCCGACAGTACCTGGGCCGGCCTTGAATTTGCCGGCGGCTTGACCACGAGCACGTACTGCCTGTTCCATAACATCTTTGCCTTTAACGGTCGGGCTGGATACAAGTACGGGGGAGATACCTGGCCTGATACGGACCGGTGGGACTGGGTGGACAAGCACGACAACTTCTTCTTCTGGAACTACAGCTCGAAGGTGGCCGGAAACCCCGACTCGCGTGAGCGTCTCAACTTTCTGTATGCTCAATGGGGCGGCCGGGGCGGCAACGGCGTCGATGACATCACCATGTCGGTGGCCCACCTGAATTTGGACGAGGAAGCCTGGAATTTTTCAAACGACCCGGACGATCCCTACAGCCTGGATCCGGCAGATACCACGGGTCTGTTACAACTCTCGGATGGCCTGTGGCCCGGCGGTGCCTACAGTGCATATGAGGGGCGCTCCGCCACCTATACAGAACCGGATCCGCCGACCCGATCACCGGCTGATTCCTACGAAGAGCCGCCGGCTGTGGAGCCGCCGGACGTGGCCGAGGTACCGGAACCTTTCCCGGGTTAGGAGATCTCAATGACGGCAAGCGGAAAGAGACTGGCGGCAACCATTCTCGTCATCGTGTCCGTGTTGAGCCTGGTCGGCTTCGCCATGGCGGATGGGATCGCGTTTCCAGACCCCGCCCTGGAGGCCGTGATCAGAGAGCAGTTGGGTGTGCCCGTGGGGGATATTCAAGACTCGGATTTAGAGACCCTGGACGTTCTTGATGCTTCGGGTTTGGGGATCGTCGATATCACCGGCCTGGCTCACTGCGTGAACCTTGAGGTCTTGAATCTGAGCGAAAATGCCATTGCTGACATCTCGGAGCTCGTCGGGCTGCAAAATCTCACCATGCTCGATCTGAGCGATAACCCCCTTGAAGAGATCGCACCCCTTGCCGAGTTGACCGCCTTGACTTCTCTTTCTCTGGCCTACGGTAGATTCAACCCTGATGATCTGGACGAGGTTTTAACCCACCTGGTCAACCTCGAGTCCCTGGATGTTTCGGGCGATCGATTAACAGGCATGGGGAACCTGCCCAGCCTGTCAAAGATAGAACGACTGATTCTGGCCGACAACCGGATCGGCAGCATCTCGGGTCTTCGCAACTGTTCAAGGTTGTCCTATCTCAATCTTTACAAGAACAACATCACCGATATTTCCGCCCTTGCAGATCTCGGCGCCCTTTTGTTCGTGGATTTGCACGGCAATGTGATCGCTGACTTCAGTCCGGTGCAACACGTGGCCACGGTTTATCGGGATACCGACGCTGACCATGATCACCTGCTCGATACCTGGGAGGTCACTCATTTCGGGAATCTCTCCAAAGACGGCAAGGGCGATTCAGACAACGATGGGTTGAGTGATCTCAGGGAGTATCAGAGAAACACGAATCCCAAAGACGCCGACACGGACACGGATGGCATGGCCGATGGATGGGAGGTCGCAAACGGGCTCAACCCGCTGGCCGACGACGCTCTGGACGATAAGGACGGCGATGGTCTTTCCAACTTACAAGAGTATATGTCCGGCACGGATCCGGGAATGTGGACATTGCTGCTCAGCCTCCTGGGCCCCGAAGACGGCGCGGTCTTGCCCGACAAATATGGCCCCACCTTTGTCTGGCAATGTTCCGGCGAGGTACGATTTAAGGTCGAGTTTGCCTCAAAAGCGGATTTTTCAAAAAACCTGCTCACGTTGCCCGCCCGAAAAAACAAATGGCTATCCCGATCCTCCTTCACCCCCACAAGCAGCCAGTGGAAAACCATCAGGACAAAGGGCTGTGCCTACTGGCGGGTCAGAGTCAAAGCGCAAGGCAGCGGTGAGCACCTCAGCGAGGTGAGAACCTTTACGATCCAGAGGGCGCGTCCCAACCGCTTTCCCTTCTGGTGGTGAGGTCTGACCAGAACACGAAACAATCTCACGGTCGGTTTTTGCGACACCAGCCTGCAACTCGAGTTTATGCAACATCAGGGTTAATCGAGGCGTTTCTTAAAACGCCTAACGGCTCCTGCAAAAACAACGATCCCCAAAATGACTAACGCCACAAACTGGGGCCACAGAATTTCAAACCCCACCCCCTTAAGGAAGATGCCCCTGATGATGATTAGAAAATGCATAAGCGGATTGAGCCGGGTCAACCACTGAACCAAAAGAGGCATGTTGGCGACAGGGAATACAAATCCGCTGAGCATGAAGAAGGGAAGAATGAAGAAAAACGTGGTCATCATGGCCTGCTGCTGCGTAGCGGAAATCGTCGATATGAACAGTCCGATGCCAAGGGTACTCAGCAAAAAGAAGCACGTGGCCACAAAGAGCAGGCCGATATTGCCGGCGAGAGGAATATCGAACCAGACGATTGCAAAGGCTGTGACGACGATCATCTGCGACATGACAATGATGATATAAGGGATGGTTTTTCCAAGGATGAAATCAGCGGGGGTCAGCGGCGTGGCGATCAACTGCTCCATGGTGCCGCTTTCCTTTTCCCTGATGATGGCCATAGACGTAAAAAGCAAAGAGATCAACATGACCACAAAGGCCACAATCCCTGGAACATAGAAGTTTCGACTGTCAAGATTTGGATTATACCAGGCCCGGATCCGGGCGTCGATTCTGCCGTAGTCAAGCTTTTTCTTATAAAGCTCTTTGATGAACTCCTGGCTCAAGCGATCCAATACGAGTCTCGTGTAGGCGATTCTGAGAGAAGCCATGTTACTCATGGTTCCATCAGCAAGGATCTGAACATGGGCGGTGTCGCCCTTTCGGATGCGCTCGCTGAAATCCGGTGCAACTTTGACGGCGAGGTCAACTTTGCCATGCAGAAGAAGCGCTTCCAGGTCTTTTGGTGTATTCTCGTAGTGGGTAATCCTGAAGGTCTCGTTCGCATCAAGGGCATCCGCCAACATTCGACTCTCGCGAGAGTTGCACTGATCCAAAAACCCCACCCTGATATCTCTCACATCCGTGGTGACCACATAGCCGAAAATAAGTAACTGCACGACCGGTGCGATGATCAAAAGGGGCCTGTTCTTCTTGTCTCTGAAGAGCTGGATGAACTCCTTTCGGACCAATTCGCGTACCCTGAGCCAGCTCATCCTACATCCCCTCCCTTTTCAGGATCATAAGATTCAGGATGGCCAGAACGCCAAACATGCCGACAAGGACGACAAAGCTTGGCCAGAGCTGACTCATGTTGAGATTTTGCAGATACAGTCCTTTCAGGATATCGATGAAATACGTGGCCGGAACCGCATAGGTAACTATCTGGAGCGCCTCAGGCATGTTGTTGACCGGAAAAACAAAATTGGAAAGAAGCAACGAGGGCAGATAAGTCAGGAGTATGGCAAGTTGGTTGGCGACCAGCTGCGATTTGGTCACTGAAGAAATCAGCAAGCCCAGACTCAGGGCAACGAAAAGGTAGATGGAAGAAGCGAGTACGAGCAACCAGAAGCTTGACTTCATGACCACGCCGAACAGCATTTGACCCATGAGAACGGCTACAAGGACATCCGTCAGACCAATGAAGAAATAAGCAGCACCCTTACCGATCAGGAATTCACCCGCTTTTATGGGAAGGGAACGAATGGTTTCCATGGTTCCGTTTTCATACTCCCGGGCCACGACCAAGGAGGTCAACATCGCCCCGACAATCATAATGATGATCGCAATGATGCCGGGCACAATGAAATTTCGACTCTCGAGATCTTCATTGAACCAGACCCGGATTCGCCCCTCAATGGGTGGTTTAATCTTTTCCATGCCGTGACGGTTCAGGTAATCACGAAGGCGATCTTGATTGTAACTCTCCAGAAACGCCGTGATGTAAGCCCGGGAGGCTCCGGCAAAATTGGGGTCGCTGCCGTCGATGAGAACCTGCAGTTGGGTCTCACGGTCAGCACGAATGTCCGAGGTCAAGCCCGGCGGGATGATCACGGCCAGCATCGCCTTACCGCGGTCCAGGCCCTCTGCTGCAGCCTTCGTATTCTGCATGAAGCCAACCACGTGGAAATACGAGGAAGCATCGAGCTTGCGGATCAGGTCGCGGGTCAATGAGGTTTTATCATGATCCACCACCATGGTATCAATCTGGTCCACGTCGAGGCTCAAGGCGTAACCAAAAAGAAGAATCAGAAGAAGCGGTATGATAAAGGCGAGGTACAGACTCCTGAAGTCCCTGATCAAGTGGTAGAACTCTTTGCGTGCAATGGCTCTGACACGGACGAAGCTCAATGGCTGCTCCGCGACATCAGTTGAATAAAGGCATCATTCAGGTCCGCCCCCTCACGACCAGGGCAAGTTTGCGCAATGATTTCCGATGGCGCGCCTGTGGCGGCGATCTTCCCTTCGTTGATCATCAGGAGTCGTTGGCAATTCTCGGCTTCATCCATATAGTGCGTGCTCACGAGAACAGTCACTCCCCCCTGGGCCAGCCGGCTGATGAATTCCCAGAAGTGCCGGCGAGTGATGGGGTCGACGCCGGATGTCGGCTCGTCCAGAAAGAGAATCTCGGGCTGGTGAAGAAGCGCGCACCCCAGGGCGAGCCGTTGGCGCCACCCGGGAGGCAATTCCCGGGTGAGCCGATTGCGAACATCTTGCAGCCGAATGAGATCGAGGGTCTGCTCAATTTTCTCGGTCCACAGACGTGAGGGGACGCTGTAGATGCCAAGATAGAAGCGCAGATTTTCAAAGGGCGTCATGTCCAGATAAAGAGAGAATTTTTGAGACATATAGCCGATGGCGTCTTTGATTCGCTCCGACTCGGTGAAGATATCGCGACCAGCCACAAATCCCTCACCCGAGGTGGGGGTAATGATGCCGCAGAGCATTCGGATGGTGGTCGATTTTCCCGCCCCGTTCGGACCCAGGAAGCCAAAGACTTCTCCTTTTCTGACTGTAAAAGAGATCCGGTCCACGGCCACAAATGTGCCAAATCTCTTTTCGAGATTTCTTACGGCAATGGCATCAGAATTGGAAGCGATCATGCAGCAACCCCTCATCCACCTGCTTGATCCGTTGAATCATCGCCTCCTCAAGGCTCGAAAAGTGAGATTGAAGCTGGTCAGGCACGGCGATATCCAGAAGCCGGCTTCGGTGCATCAGGCCCAGACAATCACATTTTTCGCCTTCGTCCAGGTAGGCCGTGGAAACCAGAATCGTCATGCCCTGGCCCTTCATTTGGGAGAGAATCTCCCAGAACTCTTGACGGGATACGGGATCCACACCGTTTGTGGGTTCGTCCAGAATGAGGAGTTGGGGTTCATGGACCAGGACGCACGCCAGACCCAGTTTCTGCTTCATGCCGCCCGAGAGGTCCCCGGCCAACCGGTCGATAAAGGGCAGAAGATTGGAGAACCCGAGATAACGCTCCCTCCGTTTCTTTCTCTCAGGACCGGAAATCCGGAAGATGTCCATGAAGAATTCAAGGTTTTCACTAACCGTCAGATCCTGGTAAAGCCCAAAACGCTGAGGCATATAACCGATCAGGGCCTTCACCTTTGTTCTTTGAGAAACCACATCCATACCGTTGATCCGGATGTTCCCGGCGGAGGGCTTCAACATGGTCGCCGCCATCCTCAGAATCGTTGACTTGCCCGCCCCGTCAGAGCCGACCAGCCCGAAGATGGCACCCCTGGCGACGTTAAAGGATATGTGGCTCACAGCCTCGGTTTGCCCAAAGGTCTTCGAAACATCGTTGACCGCCACAAAAGCGCTTTTCCCCCCAGGCACTTCAGGCCCATCCGGGCCACCCTTCGATCTGCAAGGGTCTGACGCGGTCATCCCGACAACAAAATCCTTAGCGGAGCCATACATCGGCAGGCATCCCTGATTTCAGTTCCAGGTCCGGGTTGGGGATGGAGATCTTCACAAGGTAGACCAGCTTCACCCGTTCTTTGTGGGTTTGGATGAATTTTGGGGTAAACTCGGCCTCAGGCGAAATGTATGAGACTTCTCCTCTATAAACCTTCTCCGGGAAAGTATCGACTTTGATGTCGGCCTGTTGTCCGGGCTTGACTTTTCCAATTTCTGTTTCGTCCACAAATATTTTCAGGTCCACGGTGGTCAGGTCTGAAAGCGTCAGGACTTCGCGACCCGGCACAACGACCTCGCCCGGTTCCACCTGGCGGTTGGTGATGATCCCGCTGTAAGGGGCGCGGAGTTGACTGTATCTGAGCTGAATCTCTGCAAGTTCAACGGAAGCCTTGGCCGAGTCCAGCTCGGCCCGGGCCCCATCCACCTGCTTCCGGGTGGCATCTATCTTTTTCAAATTGCTTCTTGCTTGCGATAGAACGGCCACGCCTTCGTCCAACTTAGCTTTCGCGGTCTGGATGGTTTCCTTGCGAGATCCTTCCTTCAATAAGTCAAAGGTTTCTTTTGCCCGTTCTTGTTCCTTAAGCGAGGTCTCATAATGCAGGTCCACGGCATCCTTTTCTTTTTCTGAGACGGTGTCGCTTTGAAAAAGGGCATCATAGCGCGTTTTGTTTCTCGCCGCCTTTTCCACGACATCTTCGGCCGCCTGCAATGCCAGCCGGGCCCGTTCTATGTCCTGAGACCTCGATCCCGCTTCCAGCTCTTCCAGCTGGGAGCGCAGCGCACCGACACCCGCCTCGGCCCTGACCACCCCAGCAGGAAGCGTCTGTTCGTCCATCTCCAGGACCGCTTCCAGTTGTCGCACGTTTTCTTCCGCTTTTCTCAGGTTCGCCTTGGCCTGTGCCAAACGGGCCTCATATTCAGATCGATCCAGTTCGGCGAGCATTTCGCCCTCTTGGGCCCCTTGTCCCTCATCCACCAGGACCGCCACAACCCGGCCCCCAACCTGAAAAGACAACTCGGAATCCGTTGACTCGATCGTCCCTGAATAGTAGAGTGGCCTGCCTTGACTTCTGCGTTGACCTAAATAAACGAAGAGACCCACGCCGATCAGCAAAACCGCGAATACGACCATAATCACGCGCTTCTTCATATCAATTCCGTTCGCTCTCCTTCACACCATCGAATACGCTTCAGCCGGAAGAGGCTCCGCGCAAAAAATACTCCGACCGCTCAGGACCTTGAGAGCGGTCAGCGAATTCACTGACCGCGAGTTCTCACGAGACTCTGGCCATGAAGCCAAAATAGACAAAACCTTTGGCCAGAAACAGGGTGCGCAACTTGAGTTTTATACTACTACTCTCAAATCTACCGAAATTCAAGGCCTTGTGGAGCCGGAGGGGCCCGGTTTCTGCTTCAGGACCCTCGGCAGACTTCATTAAGAATCCTTATAAGACGCTTTTCCAGATCTTCTTCCTTGCCCCGGAAAAGGTGATCGGCACCCGGCACAACCTCTATGAGTTCTTCCGCTCTTGCGGCAGAGACTCTTGCCGTGACCTCTTCCGGCCTCGCAACCTCGTCATGTTCACCCACGAGGATCTTCCGCAACGGGCCGGCTTCCAGGGAGACCCCTCCGGGCAACAGGAAAGGCGGCGGTGAGATAAGCACAAGATGGTCCACACGGTGCCCTGACCTATGGCAGTAGAATAGAGCGACAGCGGCGCCAAAGGAATAACCGGCGAGAACCCGGGTTCCAGGATCAAGACTTCGCTCAAGAAAATCGAGGGCCGAACCGATATCGTCCTGCTCGCCGGTTCCTTCGTCGTAGTGACCCTGGCTGCGGCCGACGCCCCGAAAGTTGAAGCGCAATGTCGCAAGGCCGCAGGTTTGAGCGGCCCGAACCATGGTTTCTACCACAGGGTTGTTCATGCTGCCGCCATAGAGCGGATGGGGATGAAGCGCTATGATTGCCCCGTTTTGAGCCGCAGTCTCACTTCCGAGGCAGCCCTCAAGGAGACCCGCATCACCAGAAATCTCTATGGGGTGTTCCTTTAGCAAGCCAGAGGCCATGGCGACTCCTCACATATTCGGGGCCGGCCGAGAGTTCCCAACAGACTCTGGCCAGGAAGCTAAAACAGATAATACCTTAGGCCAGGAACGGGGCGCGAAATTTGAGCTTTACTATTTGTAGTCAGGCGGTATAACGCTCGGGAAGTGAACATCCTTCGGCTCTTCAGGACCAGACCGGCGCAACGCTAACGCCCGTTGCCACACTTTTTCATCACCATTCGCCTTGAAATAGGCTGCCTTAAAAACATCCATGGCCCTGACACCCCGTTCAGGGCGGGCACCGTCACAGGACCCGATCTCAAAGAGTTCCTGAAGCCAGGTGTTCATGCTCCTGATATGCCCTGCGGTGATAGAACCATCTTGGCTGCTCTCAGCAAAAGCAACAGCGTAGCCTGCAACCTCCTTTTCCTTGATCCACCCGCAGCCTATATCCTGGGTGGTCGCGCATGCCACGAACGCCCCAAGCATTAACAAAGCAGTCCCGGTCATGAATGCTTTGCTTCTCGACCAAAAAAACCAGGCTTTCAAGTGTTTCATTCTGTCTCCTCCTTCCTTCTCACCCGACTTCCTTCCTCACACAATCTCACTCTGATTGAGCTCAATCAGGGTCTCAAAGTGCGCCTGTCGGGAAAGGAGATGGCAAGACCCTCACCGCCCCAGGAAGGCGATACATTCTATCTCAATCAAGGCACCCAGCGGCAGCTTGGAGACCTCCACGGTGACCCTGGCAGGTTTATGCCCGCCAAACGCCCTGGCATATATTTCATTCACAATCGAGAATTTGCCCAGGTCGGTCAGAAATACGGTTGTCTTGACGACATGGCTTAAATCAAGTGATGCTGCCCCTAAGACCGCCTTAAGGTTGTTGATCACCTGCACGGTTTGACCCTCAATATCGTCGCCGGCAAGCTTTCCGGTATCAGGGTCGATCGCAATCTGTCCCGAACAAAACAGAAAATCCCCCGATCTGACGGCTTGAGAATAGGGCCCGATCGCTGCAGGGGCCCGGTCGGTTGAAATCGTGTCCATTTGCTCCCCCTTCTTCGCTTTAAGCCGATGACAGAGACCGAAATTTTAATTCTTAACTGTTCAATTCGACATGGTCAAACCCCGGCCGGACAAATTCCCTTGCAGCCGGAAACACCCTTTCAACTTCTTTTCTTAGGCTTTCGAGATGCACAATGATTTTGAGCAATTCACTCTCATCTGGCAAACAGAATGGGCGCAGCTCGCCCCAGGCCGCTATGGAACGCTCTATCCCAATGAGGGCGACCTTTGCAGAACCGTCTGAGTCCCTGGCAAATTCTTCCCGCGAGCCGTCCTCTTCTTCCAAGGCTCCCCGCACCGCCCTCATGAGCTTCACATAGATTTGATGCCGGTACCACCGCACGACCTCCAACGCGTCCTTGCCCATGGAACGCGTTTCAAGTGGATCCCCATCAGGGACCGGGACTTCCATCTCAGACCCGGAGTCATCTACTTTCTCTTCGGATGGCTGCGAGACTGAATCGAACCAGGCCTCCACCATGTCTGAATAGGTCTTAGCCATACGGCAACATTTTTGCGAGCCGGCTATCTCATCGTTTAACCTTTCGTCCTCCACCTCATCTTCACTGACTGTTGCATCGAGGTCTATGCCCTCCCGCTCCGCCATGTCTTTTATGAGTTCAAGCGTCACCCTGAATGTCTCAGACAACCTGAGCCAAAAGGCCCTGTTCCTCGTATCAAGGCTTTCCGGATCTTGAGACTCTTCATCAGTAAGCGCAAAGTTCATGCAGCGACTCGTGAAGGGACACCGCTCACACCACCGGTCGCAATAATTGTAAATACCCGGAATGAAGCGCTCATCTCCGGCAAGCTTCAGCAGGTCTTCTTTATTCATGGTCTCCTCAGGATTTCCCAGCCATTATCATATGATATACCTGGTTTCTACCAGATTCCAAATGTCGCAAAAATTGAAGCGCCCTGCAGGCCCGTTTATAGTGGTTCTCATAAATACGTTCCGATTGACACAACCTTAAGCAATGGAACTTTGGGCAGAACACCTATCATGCGGGGCAACCCACCTGATACCACGACAAAAGCCATTTCACCGCGTCGGGCGGATAGGGTATTCGCTGAACGCAAGCCTACAGCCATTTCCTGCAATACTACCCGCAAGGCTACTAAAGGCATTGTAGGCCCAAGTGAAGCGAATCCTCTCGCCGCCTGACTCTCTTCCAACACCTCTCATGTAACGGTGACAAGCCCTTCTTAAATGGCTTACCAGCTTCTCCATGATGCCCGTCAGGCCTCTATCATTTTAGAGGCCATTTCAAAACTTCATTTGAGCCTATTTTGCGGCCTTTTGTCTAAAAGCGCTTGACGAAGCGGAGCCTCAAAATCTTGAGCTGTTTGATCCGCCTCGGGCGGAGAGTTCTCAAGATTTAGCATAGGGAGTTTAGCGCTTTACAAAAGCCGCAAGCCAGCGATGAAGGAGGTTTTGAAATGGCTTCTAGGTACACCCTTCGGCACAAGGGCTGTGTTTTTTCATATGCAGAAGATAGTAGTAGGCGGACAGCGCAGCCCTCACACCGTCTCCTGCCGCGATATTGTTTTGTTTGAAGGGGTCCTGGGTAACATCTCCGGCGGCAAAAATACCCTCTCTGGAAGTCCTGCCGGTCAGAGGATCAACCCGGATCTCCCCGTCATCGTTTGTTTCCACCAGGTCTTTGACAAATTCCGAATTCGGAACCGCTCCGATTGCAATGAAAACGCCCTGAACAGCCAGCTCGGCTGTCTCACCCGACTCGGCATCTCTATATTGGACGCCCGTGACCGACTGGTCTCCCATGATCTCTTCCACGGCGACGCTGCCTAGAATGCGAACCTTATCAGCCTCTCTCACCTTTTCCTCATTAATCGGGTCGGCATCAATAGGATCCCGCCAGAGCAGGTAAATTTTTTTCGCGTAGGCCAGAAGATCGATCACGGTTTCCATGGCCGAATTGCCGCCACCCACCACGGCAACATCCTGATCCTGAAAAAGCGGCGCATCGCATGTTGCGCAATAGGCGACGCCCCTGCCGTCAAACGCATCCTCTCCGGGCACGCCCAGTCGGCGCCTCCGGGCTCCGGAGCCAACGATCAAGCTTCTGCATCGGTACTTGGCCTGTTTGCCTGTCGTAACCTCGAACGCACAGTCCGAGACTTCTTTAACGGACAAGACCTTCTCCGGCATTTTGACCGAAACCGTTTTCTGAGCCTTCACGTGGGCCTCCAGCTTTTCGGCCAACTCAACGCCTGTAATCTTCTTCTCGCCGATCCAGTTCTCAATACCGCCGGAGACCACAGACTGCCCTCCGAACCCCTCGGTAATGAGCAGGCTTTTCATTTTTTTTCGACCCGCATAGACAGCTGCTGCCACAGCTGCGGGCCCACCCCCGATGATAATGGTGTCATAAGGCTCTTCGGTCATGCTGCCCCCTCGTATCTGAATGCCATTTCCACCCCGTTCCTTCATCCATCTTTTTTAATCTCATCCCGCCCACCAGTCAATGGGGTATACCCCGGATCCGCCGCACGGGCCTATCCTTCAACCAGCCGACGCAGTTTCTTCATGTCCTTTAGAAAAGACTGGTGCCACTTGGGGTTTCGTCTTGCGGCCGCAGGGTGATAGGTCACAAAGAAAGCCCCCTCCTCTTTTCGAATAATCTTCCCCCTTGTTTCGGCAATGCGCTCAATGCCCAGCAACGCTTTGCTGGCCACACCCCCCAGAAGGCAGATGATCCTGGGCCTGATCATCTCGATTTGACGACGGGTGTGCGCCTCCATGCAGGTATTTTGCTCGGTTTTTCCGGGCCTCCGGTTTCGAGGCGGCCTGCACTTCACCACGCTGGTGATGAAAAGGTCGTCTCTTTTCAGCCCTGCCTCTCTCAGCACGCCGTCGAGAAGTTTTCCGGAAACGCCCACAAAAGGTCTGCCGGTAAGATCTTCTTCCCTTCCAGGCGCCTCACCGATAAGCATGACTGTTGCCGTCGCCGGGCCTTCGCCGGGGACGGCCAGCTTACGGCCCTTGTGAAGCTCGCATCGTGTGCATGATCGGATCTCTTGTGCAATCGACTTCAGTGTCACGAATTCCCTCTCACATCTCAGCCGGTCACCACGTTTTTCGTTCCGCGTCTTCCTGGATCCTCGGTGCAGCTGTTTCACTGTCCTGACGTTGCAAAAGGCGAGGGGGCCGCAGCTTCAAGGCGTTCAAGGGTGAAGCTGTAGCGTGCTACCGCGAATCCTTGACAACGAAGGAGATGCGGTGTCATCGCCTTTCCCGAAGGGTAAACAACTTGGCTGTTTTCTAAGGTTTTCTCAATGTCACTCACAGTCAATTCCAGGAAAGCGCTCAAAAAGAACGCAAAAACAGGCTATTGTTCTTATTGGCGGCCCTGTGCCATGTTGTTTATGCAACAGTCGGGACTATATTGCTCTGCCGACACTTTGTGCTCTTCAGCCACCGCCAGCCGCAGATGCGCAGGGTCGAGGACCTCTGCCTGCCTGCCGAACCCCATGACCCAACTCACAACCTCTCGAAGGCCCCCGACCTCCATGGTCATGATCAGACTCCCATCCTCATGCTTGAAAACCTGCGAGGGGTGCCAGATGTTTTCCTTGAGATACCTTTCCAGAGACGGATCAAACTTGATCGTGACCTTCTCGGCATCTGTTCGGATGACGCCGAAAGCGTCCCTCATATATTCTTCCAGGTCAAAGTCATCGGGCGGGATGAACCCCTGATCGGTCACATGAAGAAGCCGGATGCGGTCCAGCACGAACATGCGAATGTCATCGTGGACGTGGCACCAGCCGATCAGATAAAGGGTGCCGTTAAAGAACCAGACCTTGTAGGGGTCCACCTTTCGGGTAGTCTCGCGCGTGGAGGAGAGCGAATAATAGCGCATCTCGACCACCCGGCACTGCACCACGGCATCATTGATCTGTTTGATGATCTCCTTGAATTCGGAATAATCCTTGAAGGGCTTGAAGCCGATGTGAAAGGTCTGCTCGATCCGTCTCAGGTAGGAGAGGCTTTCAGGCGGCAGGGTCGCCTTGACCTTCCGGAAAAGCTCATCCAGAGATTCGAAAAAGACCGTATCTTTGAAAACCTGCAGGATGTCCCGGTAGAAGTAAAGGCTCATCAACTCAGTAACCGTGAAGGGCACCGGGAGATGGAATTTGTACCCTTCGACAAAGCAGTAACGGCTTTGAAAGCCGTCTTTCTCAGAATAGAGGGGAAAACCGGCCGCATGGATCGCCGCCAGGTCGCGCCGGACGGTGCGGGACTGGCAACCTTCTTCGGCTGCGAGCTCGGCCACGGTCACACCCTGCTTGCTGGCCTCGATGGCCCGCAGAATTCGCCACTGCCTCGTTAACTGATCGCCTCGCATGACGGCCCCCTGCAGTAAAGGATCCAGGCCCATCGAAGATCCCGTTATGCGGGGGAGGACCTGGCTTTGTTTTGCCCCCAAAGGGGGCTTCTGAGATTAATTGTAAGTATAACCGTTTGTCCGGAGTATTGGACCCGCGCTGGAATATTGGAATACTGGAACAATGGAATGCTGGGGGGAAGAGAAGATCTGCCAAACCCATTATTCCAACATTCCATTATTCCAGTTCCCAAGGAAGTTATCTCTGACCACGCCCATAGGACGTGGCTTCTGTGCGCGGTGCATAGGCTTGTCAAATCTTCAGTAATTTGAAAGGGTTTTCTATCACAAATCCACGGACAAGTAAAGCGCCTCGTGAAGCCGCGGGGCGTTTTACGCTTGCAATGTTAAGGGTTCCTCAGATAATGGTTTTTCTTCACCCAAGAAATGGGGGAGGTTGCTCATGTTCATATCTCTTATTGAAAAAAGAAGAAGCATCAGAAAATTTGCGGGGCGAGACGTTGAATCCGAAAAAATCGACATGCTGCTCGAGGCGGCCCTTCGTTCCCCATCCTCCAGGGGGTTTAATCCGTGGCATTTTATCGTTGTCACCAACCAAAGTCTATTGGAGAAGCTTTCAAAGGCAAAACAACACGGATCGTCGTTTTTGAAAAACGCACCCCTCGGTATGGTTATCTGCGGGGATCCGGACAAATCCGACGTGTGGGTCGAGGACTGTTCCATCGCCTCCATATTTATTCACCTGGCTGCAGCATCCCTGGAGCTTGGAAGCTGCTGGATCCAGATCCGAGAGCGAATGCATGACACGACGAAGACGGCAGAAGCATACGTCAAGGACATTTTGAACATCCCGGGCAACCTGAGGGTGGAATCGATCGTCGCCATAGGGTATCCTGATGAAAAAAAGCCCCCGCACAAGAAAGAGGCGTTACAATACGAAAAAGTGCATCACGATTCTTTTAGGAGGTCCTATTACCAGCCATAGGTGTCCAACCCATCCCCCCGCCCGTCCATACAGGGGGTTTCCCTGACGGGAGTGCATCGCAGGCGGGCAGCAGGCCGGTTAACATGAAAATGACATCGCCTAATCCAAAAGTAGCCATCGTCAAAGGAGGTGGCCGGTACGAAAACATCACCCGTGCCCTGGATATGCTCGGAGCGGACGCCGTATCCGGGACGCGGCACATGGTCAAACCCAATTTCGTCTCAACGACCAACCAATTGGCCTCCACCCATCGTGACGCAGCAAAGGCAATCCTGGACTTTCTCCGAAAACACTCCGGTCGGCCGATTGCCATTGCTGAAGGGGCCGCGATGCACGATTCATTCGACGGATTCCAAAACTTCGGCTTCAACGACCTTTGCCGGGAATATGCCGGCGTCCAACTTTACGATCTCAATCGGGATGATTACGAAACCTTTACGCTCTACGACGAACATTTAGCCCCTTTACCGGTTCGCATTGCGAAAAGAGTGCTGGACAGCGATCATCGCATATCGCTTTCCATGCCCAAAACCCACGACACGGCCATGGTCACCTTGAGCCTCAAGAATATGGTCGTCGGCAGTTTGATCCGGGACATGGGAAGCAGCCTTTTCAACGCGATCGGGATGGTGGCGGACATATTCTTTGCGTGTGTTCCCGACCGCGTGAAACCTCTTTTTTCTTTCCAGGGTCTGAGCCGCCTCGGCATTACGAAAATTTCCAGCAGCGACAAAGTCAAACTGCATCAGGGATATCTCAACATGCACCTTTTCCTCTTTCAACTCGCCCGGATCATTCCGCCTCACCTTTCCGTACTGGATGGTTTTGCAGCCATGGAGGGAAACGGCCCTGTTTCAGGAGACAGGGTGGACTGGAACATCGCCATCGCCGGAACCGATCCTGTCGCAGTCGATGCCGTGGCTGCCCACCTGATGGGATTTGATCCCCATGAAGTTGGATACCTCTACTTTTGCGGCAAGGCCGGCCTCGGCCAAATAGACGTCCGCGAAATCGAGGTGATCGGATCACCCCTGGAAGCGTGCCGGCGCCCCTTCAAACCCCACCAATCGTATACGTCTCAATTGGGCTGGAAGAAGGCAGGAGAAAGGGTTTTTGAAAAACTGACGGTGCTTCAAACATCTCATCTCCGGAAATTGGCGGGACATTCGTAAATGCACAAGAAATTCGGTCGAGCCGCCCATGCTTTTTTCTTTGGCTGCTTGTTCCCCCTGCTTACAGGGCATGCGCCCCCAAAACTCCCTGTCCCATAAAGCCCTATGGTCCTCATGAAGCTTTTTACCTTGATCCTTCCCTTTTGGTACCATTTTTGAATGTCCACAAAGCGAATTCACACATGAGGAAAGGATTCACCAGAGTGAAAATAATTGCTTCAATTCTATTAATCACCCTCACATTCATGTCAGGCTGCGGCAGCAACGACAGCGGCGGCTTACCCACCTGTGAAATGCAGGCCCTGATTGATCGTGCGGTCAGTGGCAGCGGCATTCCCGGTGCCATAGTGGCGGTAGAAACCATGGAAGGGCAATGGATCGGCGTGTCAGGCCTGTCTGATTTCACTGAGGAAGAGCCCATGCGCCCGGACATGGGGATACGTTTAGCGAGCGTTACCAAGACATTCACGTCTGTACTCATTATGAAGTTGGTCGAAGACGGAATGATTGGGCTGGACGATCCTGTCGAAACGTGGCTCCCTGGTATTCTCCCGGATGGTAATAACATAACCATCCACATGCTGCTTAATCATACAAGCGGTCTCTTTGACCATGAGCGTTCCTCTGAATTCTGGGACCGTTTGCTTTCGGAACCAACATCGGTTTGGGAGACGGAGGACGTGCTGGATATTGTGAATTCACATGATGCAGAATTCGCTCCAGGCGAGGCTTGGAGTTACTGTAATTCAGGCTACTACATCCTTGGCATGATCGTTGAGGCTGTCACAAACAGCACAGTTGAAGAGGAAATGGAGACAAATTTCTTCACGCCCCTTGGCATGACGCGAACATCTCTGTCCAGGAACGGCGCCATGGGGTTTCCTTATGCCCACGGTTATTCTTGGATTCCAACGACAGAAGAGATTGTGGACACCTCTGATTGGGATCTTTCATGGGATTGGACGGCAGGAGCCGGTGTGACCACCGCTGAGGATATCCTCACATGGACCCATGCCCTATTTAACGAGCAGATATTAAGTGATGAGACTTTGCAGATCATGTTAACGCCCATCCCCCCATCGACTCATTATGGTTACGGCATCATCATATCGGATTCGCCGCGAGCATTCAGTCACGATGGCTCAAATCCCGGTACCGCAACGCAGTGGCTTTATCTTCCTGATTCGAAGATTACGATCTTTATTGCCCTGAACCGGCTGGATACGTGGCTGGACGATGATGAGCCGGTTGAAGAAGTGATCGATTCGGAAGAGGTGAGAGACCAAATCCTCATTGGATTAATGGACATCTTAGGCGTCGCCTTTTAGAAGGCGATAAAAAGGTCAGTTCTGGATATAGCCTGATTGTGGAAAAGGTGAAGTCATGACGGCGTTAAGCAGGTTGAAGAGAAGAACCGGGGCCCTGTCGTGTATGAAAAGCACAAGCCATTCTCTATCTTTGGTCCTGGTTCTGCTTATCGTCATGCATTTGGGGGGGTGTTCAGGGTCATCATCTTCCGGTGGAAATGATCCTCCAGGCCTGGAGAGCTGGGATGTTTTTGAGAATGGAACGCTTTATATCACACCAGGGGACGGATTCGATGGTGAGTTCAATGTGCTTGTCTTGAAGGGGAGCTGGCGTGAGATGGGCAGACAGTATGGTTATTTGCTCAGCATGGAAATGAATGAATTCTACGAAACCGTGGTTGATGACTATCTAATCGGAACACAGGGTCTTGCTTACGAAGATGTGAGAGAAGCAGCCGATGACTTCTATGGACAGCAGTTCTGGTATGTGCACGAGCTTGTTGAGGGGATGTCAGAGACTTCGGGATATTCTCTTGAAAAGATGATCATCATCAGTTCACTCGTTCACCTGGCCGACCTTTCAGCGGGATGTTCGAGTCTATCGGCATGGGGCGACTACACCGGGGGACGGTCCCTCGTAGTTGGAAGAAACTGGGATATTGGTGACCCTTATGGTGGCTACAAGAGATTCCTGAGTATCGTCATCTACAATCCTGCCGACTCGGCACATGCCGTCGTCGATGTAAATTTCGTTGGCACAATCTCTCTTCAGACAGGCCTGACCAGCAGCGGAATTTTCCTTGATCTGCAGAACGGGCAACACTCCGATCCGACAGAAGTCCCGGACAGGAGACTGCCCACATATATGCTGTTCGATTTCCTGCTCAATGCCTCGACACCGGAAGCACTCGACATGTGTCTCCTTGACCCTGCCAACCTGCCACAGCTGGGCCTCATTATCAATGTAGCTGACTCAAGTGAAGGCAGGGTTTACGAATGGGCGACCTATGATGTGAAGCGGAGAATGGGTAACGGACTTATGGCATCGACCAACCACTTCATTGACCCGGCGTGGACGGAGTTACCGGACGTGCCGCCCGGTGCCCAAGGAGATTATTCCCAAGAGAGGCTTGCCAATCTGCTTGCCCTTGGGGAGAAGCATAAAGGGACCATCGATGCGTTGAAAATGAGGAAGATATTCGACACAACTTTTTCTGATGGCGGCCCAACGTTCCCGGAGTATACGGTTTATCAGGTCGTCGCCATTCCTGCGGAACAGACAATTTGGGTGAAAGCGCGCGACTATTCTGACTGGAAAAGGATCGAGCTTGAGCCCCTGTTCTCCTCACCATAATCCTTGACGGCTTCGTAAAAAGTCCAACTTCTGCCGAGTGTGACAGATCCGGTCATGGCTATCGGTAAGAAAACAGCTTTTTGGGGGGATCTTTTTTTCGTTCATGGAATTATTCCTCCACAGCCCGTTTGATTTGTTCAAAGAGATCGGAATTGAACAGTTTGAGTTCGCCCCCTTCTTCTTGGGCGACAATGGTCGGCGGGAGCCGTGATGCATCATAGAGCCACCACGCATCCACCCGTGACCGATAGTGTTGAAAGAGATTTCGAATGCCTGATTCGAATCGTCTGCGTATGACGGGCTCTGGAACATTGTGCCCACCCTGCCGGACGCGGTTTTTCACACGGGCCACCGCCAGTTCCCATGCATTACCCTAACGTTGCAAAAGTCGAGGACGCCACAGCTTCAAGGCGTTCAAGGGTTTGGCTGTAGTCGTCTACGCCCAATCCTTGACAACGAAGAAGATACGGTGTCATCGGCTTTCCCGGCGGGTAAACAACTTGGCTGTTTTTTTAGGTTATCTGGATGTCACTTGCCGTGAGTTCCAAGAAACCGCTCAAAGAGACCGCAAACACAGGCGTTTCCTGCTATTGGCGGCATTTAGCCAAATTGTTTATGCAACATTAGGGATTATTTGACCTCAAATTGCATTCATCACTTTATGGTATCAAGGCGTTAGCTTGGTCGGACCCCGCCGATCCACGGGATTTAGCTCAATCGTTCCCCAAGTTCATGAGCTTACCTCAATCATCCCAATCGAACCACTGTTGCCTCACCGATGTTGCTGTACCGGTCTGGGACACATGTGAGGATGATGATTTGGCATTCTTGACCCGCCTTCGCAAGGACGGCTCCCATCAATTTAAGCCTCTCGGGGTCTGTATATCCCAGGGCATCATCTAAAATGAGGGAAGCCCCGCCGTCCTTTGAAACGGTCATCGCACAGGCCAAACGAGATATCAGAGAGATCTGTTCCTTGGTGCCCCCGCTTAAGGAATCAAATGGGACATTGCAGCCATCCATCGTCCGACTGGCAACCGACAGATTCTCAGTCACCTCAACCTCAAAGGAATCGTTGAATACCAGTCGTCCGAGCCTCTCGATTTTCTCCTTGAGGGGAGCCACATAGGCCCTGCGAGCCTTATCACGTTCCTCTTTCATGGTTACATACAGTAACTTAGCTGCCGATGCTCTCCTTATCATCGCTTTATTTTCTTGCCGTATGTAATTGAGATGACTCTGGGCTGCTTGGAGCTTTTCATGCAAACCCTCTTCACCGAATACTTTGAGGCGAGTTCGTACCTCTGTGTTTTCATGCTGGGCCGCTTCACGCTTTTTCTCTACCGTTTGCAAGGAACCTTTCGCAGTTTCCGCAAGGGTTCTTACTCGGTCAGGTTCCTTGCCGTGGAGATTTGCCTCGGCAGACTTGACGTTCTCCTCCTCTGTATGGACAAGCTTGGTGGATTTCGAATGCTCCGATTCGAGGTCGTCATCGGAGGTGATTTTCCTGGATCGCGCAAGCTCGTCCTCAGCACGGTTTAGTTCTTCCGCCTTGAGGTCAAATTCCACCCTCACTTTCTGGTGTCGTTCCCTCAGTCCATCGCGAACCTTGCGGGCCGCATCCAGTTCTGTTCTGGCTTCATCCCATGCCTTATTGGCCTTTTCAACATCGCCCTCTGCCTTTAGCAGTTCCTTCTTCGCAGCTTCCAGATTTGCAGGAAGCTTGGGTTCCAGCACCCGGGCTGCTGGATAAGCAGGGACACCTTTTCCCAGCCCCATGACTTTTCTTTCCAACTCCTCATAGGTCAAATCGCGAAGATTGTCTTTCTCGATTTCCTTCTGTCTTGCTATAGACTGCTGCGCTTCCCGTCGTGCGTCATAGGATTGTCTCGCCTCATCCGCATTGCTCACCCCAGCCTCATTGCATGAGGCATCAAGCTTTTGCTTTGCTTCCTCGACCCTTTTTAGGAGATCAGATGAACTTGATCCGGCTCTCAAGTCCATCTGTAAAGATCCTGGAATCGTAACGCGAACCCGATCAGATACGGATAGACTACGCTCCTCGTCTTTTGCGATCGTGGTATGCTCACCATCTATCTGGAAGTCGAGATCGGTCAGTCCTCGTAGCAGAACATTCGGTGCGCCGGTCTCCAACATCGCCTGAGCTGTTATTAGCGAGCGCTCAGCCTTCTGTATTGCTTTCAGACTTTTTTCGTCCACACTGTTTTTCGTCAGCACTTCATCAGCAAGGGCCGCCTCTTCCCTTGCGCGATTTAGGCGCTCTTTACGTTCCTTCAGTTGTTCCAAATGCAGCTTATTGTTGAAGTAATCAAAATCTAAACGACGTAGCTTAAGCAGTGATTCGGCCTCTTTGCGTTGCGCTTCGGCTATGGCCGAACCCGATTGTGCCCTCTCCATATCGATCTCCGCCTTCTTGACCGATGCCGTTGAGGATTTGCCGGATTCTTCGAGTTTCGCGTGTGCTTTTTGGGCTTTGGAGACCGCATCGATGAGGTCTTGGCGCACGGCCTTATCACGCTTTGCGGCCTGCTCAGATTTTTGTGCCGACTCCAACTTAAGACGAGCAGTTTCCAGAACGGTTTCCAAGCCTTTGATTTCATCGAGGGATTTCGTGTAATCAGAGAGATCCCCGCGAAGAGCCTGCTCTTGTTTCTTCAATCGTTCCAGTTCCAGGCCGAGATCTGCAGCCCGAATTATATCCTTTTCCAGGTTCTGGATCTGTTTTTCCAGGGAAACAACTTCTGTTTCTGATTCCGCCTGGGCTTTTTGGGCCTCCTGCAATTCCTTTTTCTCGCTGCCGCGTTCCGTGAAATAGCGTCCGTACTCCTCCCGAACCCTATCGAAAAGGCTTTCCTCTCGTGGATCTGCTTGGTGACCACCAGCGGCAATATCGAGCGCAGCAGACAATGATGTCTGTTTTGATAAATTGGCCTGCTGGATTGCTTCACCCTGCTGAATGCAAAGTGCTTTCCACAAATCAATGTCTATGGTTTCTCGGAGAATCTCCGTGGCGCGTTCATGGGCTTCACGCCCCGTGTGGTTTTCTGGCTTGGGACTTGTGATCGTCAGGGTAGTCTCCGGCTTCTTATAGAACCTCTTGAAGTAAGTAAATCGGTAAGGGCCGCTTTCTGCCTCTAATTCAATCTCTGGGCCTACGTCATGATGTACGGGCCTGACTGCGTCGACACTCCGATGCTTACTCGAATCAAGATAATCGAAAAGAAGCCCTACTGCCTCACTAAGGCTGGTTTTTCCCGTCTCATTCGGACCCTCTACAATGGTTAAGCCATTGGGGCCGAATTGCACCTCGGATTCATCAATGCCCCGGTAATTGGCCAGGCGGAGGCGAAGAAGTCTCATAATTCCCTCCCTGCAAGTCTAACGAGGAGCGCAAGGGCATCGCGTGAAGTGACAGCATCGGGATCTGAATCTTCAACATTTGACCGCAACCGTTCAACAGTATTACTGGCAAAACCCGAAAACCCAAGGTCTGTAAAATCGGCATCTTCCGGAATCACAATGAGATTGTCCATACGTGTTTCGAGT
>Ga0307423_1000059_pt1 | contig 60557 bp, 62 predicted proteins | sample SalMarWE160310MG_FD_202154 | JGI IMG/M metagenome (GOLD analysis project Ga0307423, IMG submission 202154) | Salt marsh sediment microbial communities from the Plum Island Ecosystem LTER, Massachusetts, United States - WE1603-10 | ecosystem: Environmental > Aquatic > Marine > Intertidal zone >...
TATCTCCTTGGCACTCATAGGATCTAACTCTCGTCGGGCCCCAACTAAGTGTTAGGTATGCCCCGCGACATGTGTGAGGGATGTGCTGCAACAGGACAGCGGAACATATTCCGCTCCTCGACGCCAAAATGCGGTTTAGCCCTTCATCAGGTCGGGCTTTCGCTGCTTCAGCTCGGGGAGCTGACGCACGTACTGGCCGATCGGCATCGCCTGATATTGCCTTTCCCACATGTCGAGCAGCTCACGCAGGATCCCGGCCTTGTCGGCGGCGGTGATATCCATGCCGGGGAAGAATCCGAGCTCCGGTTCATCGTCGCTACCGAGGAAGTCCAGCGGGTGAAGCAAGAGAGACGGCACTGTCCCCGAGAGTCGGCACATGGTGAGTGCGAAATTCCAATAGGTCTTGGCCAGGAATCTGGATTTGCCTGCGAGCCAGATCACATAGCTGAAGTGGATAGGCACCCGGAACAGCGGCATCGTCGTCACCGGTACCTCAGGGATCGTCTCGCCGTTCTGGAGCAGCCAGCGGTAGGGGCGGTTGCTGCGACGGGCATCCTTCATCGTTCCGAACAATGCCTTGCGACGTTCCTTCTCCTCGTCGGAGAGGTTGCTGGTGCGCAGGTAGTACAGACGCCCCACCGGGTTGAGCATGTTGGGGAACGTCGTGGCATCGAAGTCGTAGCCGAGCGATCGCAGCACCTCGAGCGTGTCCTCAGACAGGCTGAACCCCGGACCACGGAAACCGACGGGTGTCTTCCCCATCGCCTTCGAGATCGCGTCATGAGCTCTGCCGAGGTCGTCGACGAGCTGGGCCTTGCTGTACTGATGCAGCCACGGCTCATGCAGATAGCTGTGGTTTCCGATCTCGTGGCCGGCGTCTGCGATTGACCGCAGCACCTCTTGGTTCGATGGTGTCTCCGCATCTTTGCCGACGATGAACCAGGTGACCTTCCACCCACGCTCGTCGAGGACCTCGAGTGCTCTGGGCACGATCGTATCGAGATAGCTTGGGAACGATTGCCACGACTCGTCGCCGTGCGTCTTCAGGTACGACCACTTGTTGTCGAGGTCGAGCGACAGCGGGGCAGCTTTCTTGTTCATTGTTCTACTTTCTTTGCTGCGAGCAGTTCGGGCAGGGCAGCCTCGATGACACCGAGCGTTTCATCCACATTGAGTGTGCCGTGCAAGATCTGTGCGGAACTGACGATCGCCACGCCGGGAACCGAGGTCCACACCGGTGGAATCGACTGCGAGTGGTTGAGGGTGGAGACGGCCAGGACATTGCGCACCCGTGAGACCTTCGCCTCGATCACATTGTCGGGGGCGAATTCGGGGTACATGCGCTGGAGACCGGCGACGAAGCGGTCGATCGCCTCCTCGTCGCTCCACTGCCATGCCTCGTCGTCTGCCGTCGTGTACCGGGGGAGGAATACAAGATGCTTGCCCCCAATTATCCCGGTGCCGGTCAGCGCGGTCATCTCGATCACTCCGGTGAATGGGAAACCGTCGTCTGTGATGTTTGTCACGTAGAAGCCACCAAGCGGCCGGTCGAGAACCAGAGATGCGCACACGATCCCCTGATAGATGATGGCGTCGAGCCGACCACGCTCGGCAGGGCTGAGGCCCTCGATCACCCGTGCGATCACAGGAGCTGTGGTGGTGACGACGACCTTGTCGAAATCGTGCTGGGTCCCGTTGGCCACCGTCACGGTCACGCCACCATCGCTGTTGGGCTTCACCAGTTCAACGATGGTGTCTGTGTGGAGATCGACACCAGCTTCGGTGATCGCGGCGAGCAACGAATCGAGAATCTGCGCATAGCCGGCACGGGCGAACCCGAGCTTCTCGGTCTTCGCTCCTGAGGTGCGGGCCTGATACAGCCGCTTCATGATCGCCCATATGAACGCAGCCGATGCCTTGTCGGTGTTGCCGCCTAGCTTCGAGCGCAGCAGGGGTCGCCAGAACTCCCGGTAGGTGCGTCTGCCCGACCAGCGGGAGAGCCACCGCTCGGCAGTGATCTTCTCGAGACGTTGCCAGTTGTTGACCCGGGATGCGTACAGCATCGTTACCCCGAGCCGGAACTTGTCGATGAGACGCAGCGAAGGCAAGCGGAGAAACTCGGCGGTAGTCGAGACCGAGTACAGCTTCTCTCCCGCATAGAGACCGGTTGATGATTTCTTCCATTCGATCTCATCACCGATGCCCAACACGTCGAGTAGCTCTATCAGGCGAGTGTCTGTCGGAAGGATGACGTGGTAGTGCTTGTCCCAGCGGGTGCCTGCGATTTCCCAGGTCATCGCCAGCCCGCCCGGCTCCGGCGCGGCCTCGAAGACCGTTGCCTCGTCACCGGCGGCAACCAGGCGTCGTGCCAGCTCCATGCCGAGGACTCCGCCTCCAACAATGCCCCATCGGGTTGGTTTGGTCACCATGGCTCCTCTTGTGTTGGCTCGTCCCCGGGGTGATAGGCGAGGAGGCGATCGACGATGTATCGAGCGGTGTGCCCGTCTCCGTACAGATCAGGATGTGGCGGACGATCGGTCAGTGCCACCTTGACCGCGATCTCGATCGCCGCAGGGTCGGCAGCGGCGAGTCGATTCCAACCAACCTCGACGGTCTCGACCCACTCCGTTTCGGTTCGCAGCGTGACACACGGTGTCTCCAGCCAGTAGACCTCCTTCTGGAGGCCGCCGGAATCGGTGAGCACGGCGGCGGCGTGTTGAACGAGCGCCATCGCCTCTGCATGCCCGACCGGCTCGATGAGACGGATGCCGGCGGGGATACCGAGGTCACGGATGCGGGGACGGGTTCTGGGGTGTGCGGGGAGCACCACCGGGTAGTCGCGGGCTACCCGCTCCAGGCCGTGCATGATGGATTCGAGACGGTTCCGGTCGTCGGTGTTCTCGGCACGGTGGATCGTCGCAAAGAAATACTCTCCGGGTCGCAGCCCGTGCTTGTCCAGGGTTGCTTGTGCGTCGACGGTGTTCATAGTCCAACGGAGCGAATCCTGCATGAGGTCACCGACGATGTGCACACCCGCGGTGATCCCTTCGCCGCGGAGGTTGGCCGCGGCCGCCTCACCTGGGCAGAACAGCAAGTCGGCGAGATGATCGGTGACTACCCGGTTCAGTTCCTCGGGCATCGCCCGGTTCCACGAGCGCAGCCCGGCCTCGACATGGGCGACGGTGATCCCGAGTTTTGCAGCTGAGAGCGCCGCTGCGAGCGTTGAGTTCGTGTCCCCATGGGTGATCACAATGTCGGGCTGCTCGGCGAGGTACACCCGATCGAGCTCGGCAAGCATGGCACCCGTCTGGACGCCGTGAGAACCGGAGCCGACTCCCAGATGGTATTGCGGCTCCGGCAGCTTCAGCTGGGAGAAGAACAGTTCCGACATCTCATAGTCGTAGTGCTGCCCGGTGTGGATCAAGGCACCCGTGATCCCCTCGCGCGCTGCGATCTCGCGCGCAAGGGGAGCGGTTTGTACAAACTCGGGTCTAGCCCCGACCACGGTGAGTGTCTTCAGCGGCATATCGAATAGGGGGGTTTGTGAGTCTCCCGCCTGCCGAGTAGCTCCTCCGCCATCTCCAGGACACCGACGCCATCAGCGAGAGTCACGACGAGTGCGTTGCTATCGCCGAGCACGGCATCACGGAAAGACTCCAGCTCGGCCACGAGCGGCTCCTTCTTCTGGAATGCAAACGTGGTCCTGTTGCCCTCGGTCACGCCACGCAGGCGGCTGATGTCGTCCCATTCCGTGGGAACGTCGCCGTTCTCGTGAAAGGTGAGGTCCGCTGAGAGTAGATCGGCGACGAAGGCCCCCTTGGTCCCGACGACACTGACTCTCCGCTCTTTGACCGGGCTCACCCAGTTGACGCTCATCGTCGCGATCACGCCGGATTCGAGGACGCCAATGACTTCCACGATGTCCTCGTGCGGCCCGGCCATAACTGACTGTGAGATCGAGTGCATAGTGACGAATGGGCCACTCAGCCACCGGACCAGGTCTATGTCGTGGGTAGCGAGGTCGAGGATGACTCCGACGTCTCTGATCCGCACCGGGAATGGCCCGACCCGTCGTGTTGATAGTGAGTAGATCTCGCCGAGGTCCCCGTTCTGGAGACGGCGTCGCATCTCGATCATCGCCGGGTTGAAGCGTTCGACGTGTCCGACGACGGCTACCAGCCCCGCCTCATCGAACTCCTTGGCAATGAGCCTGGCGTCGTCAACGGTGTCCGCCACAGGCTTCTCGATCAGTGCGTGCACTCCGGCTGCGGCGAGCTGCAACCCGATCTCTTTGTGCCGGTGGGAAGGAACGACCACCGAGGCGGCATCAATGCCGATGTCCAGCAACTCCTCGCAGGTGTGCACGACTGGTATTCCGATCGCCGCCCGATTCGGATCTCCTGCCGGGTCGGCTACCCCGACGAGCTCTACCCCTTCCATCTGTCGCCAGATGCGAGCGTGGTGACGCCCCATCGCCCCTACTCCCAGTACCCCCACTCTGAGTGTCATGATTTGGCTCCCTTGATTACAGCGTCAACGACGCGTTCGATTTCGGTATCGGTCAGGTCAGGTCTTATCGGGAGAGACAGCACCTCGTCGGCGGCCCGGTCTGTCTCCGGCAGGTCGGGCACAGCCCCGTTGCGGAACGCCGGCTGGCGATGGCACGGGATCGGGTAGTAGATGCCGTACCCGACGCCGTGTTCCCGGCAACTGTCGATGATCGCATCGCGGTGCTCGCTGCGAATTGTGTATTGGTGATAGACGTGAGTTGCCCCGGCAGCGACGTGTGGTGTCTCGACGACGCCGGCGAGTTGCTGGTCATAGGAAGCGGCGATCTCCCGGCGGCGTTCGTTCCATGTGCCGAGGTTGTGCAGTTGCACTCTGCCGATGGCGGCGCCGATGTCCGTCATCCGGGCGTTGGTGCCGACCATTTCATGGTGATAGCGCTCTTCCATGCCGTGGTTGCGCAGCAACTTGACTCGTTCGATCAACTCCGGGTCACGTGCGGTCACCATGCCACCCTCGCCGGTGGTCATGTTCTTGGTCGGATAGAAGCTGTAAGTCGCGATATCCCCGAGTGCCCCGACCGGCAAGCCGTCACGCATTGCTCCATGCGCCTGTGCGGCATCCTCGATGAGGGCACGGTTGTGGTCGATTGCCAGTTCACTCAGCTGGCGCATCGGCGCCATGTGGCCGTATAGATGGACCGGGATGATGGCGCGGGTTCGGCCGTTGATCAACGCCGCCACATGTCTCGGGTCGATACAGAAGGTCTTCGGATCGATGTCGGCGAATACGGGAGTGGCGCCAATGAGCGCTGCGGCATTTGCGGTCGCGGCGAACGTAAACGAAGGAACGATGACCTCATCGCCGGCCTTCACTCCGGCAGCCTGGAGTGCCAATATCAGTGCCATCGTGCCGTTGCCGACCGCTGCGGCGTGACCGGCGTGGAACGCTGCGGCGAACTCCTCCTCGAAGGAGGCGACCTCTTTACCTTGAGCCAGCATTCCGGAGCGCATCACTGTGGTGACAGCGTCGATCTCCTCCTGGCCGATGATCGGGGATGCGAGATGGATCATTCGGGGATCTCCACCAGACCGGTGACCTGGGTCACATAGAGACGGCCGTCCGGCGAACGCCAGGTTTCACCGTGTCTCTTGAGTCGGTCTCCGTTGCGGGCGACCCAGCCCATATTGGTGGCGGGGATGCCGCCGACCAGCTCGTGGTCAAGCACATCTCGGGTTATCACGGCACCGGCCGCGACCATTGCCCATCGGCCGATGGTGACCCCGGCCACCACAACCGCACCGGCCCCGATGCTGGCTCCTTCTTCGACGATGACTGCTTGCGCGTCCCACTCGGTGGCGGACTTGGGCTCCCCTTCCTCGTTGACGGCGCGCGGTGCCTTGTCGTTGGTCAGGATGGCCCCGGGGCCGATGAAGACCCCGTCTCCCATCTGAGCGGGGGCGAAGATCTGGGCGGCGTTCTGGATCTTGCACCTGTCGCCGATGACGACCCCTGTGTCGATGAAGGCTCCGCTGCCGATGACACATTTCTTGCCGATTACGGCGCCAGATCGCACTTGTGCGCGGTGCCACACAGAGGTGCCTTCTCCGATGGTTGCTCCTGGCTCGATACGCGCGTCGTCGGCGATCATTGCTCTGCTCTCCTCAATTGGTATTTCACTGGGTGCCCCTGACTCCCCTGTAGATGGTGATTCCGGCAAGCTCGGCAACTGGCTCGAGCCCGTCGGCGGCCGCCCGTCTGGCGAAGTACTCGCCGTCGACGTCGGCGTGGAATTCCCGACTGAGCACGAAGAGGTATTCCTCTCCCGGTGCGACAGCGGCATCGAATACTTCGTCCTGTTCGGTCATATCCGGGTCGTCCGGCTCCAGCGATGGGAGGGGGACGATTCGGTCATCCAACTCCTCGTGGTAGACGAACCGGCCCGCTCCTTCATCTTCAGGCAAATCGGTGGCTTCGTCCAGACCGAGGTAGTACTCGATTGGCTTGGTCATATACCAAGCCATGCAAACAGCAGGTGTGTTGGGGTGATCTGAGATGTAGTCGGCGGCCGCCCGTGCATCCTCGACCTGGTAGTCGTCGACGGTGTCTCTGGTGATCATCGCGATGGCGGCAGTCACGATCAGCGCCCCTGCGGCGATATGTCGCAACCGACCACCGGCGTTGACATATCCGGCTGCGAGCCATATCGCCAATGGGATAGCGAGCCATGCCAGATAGCGCACCCGGAAGGCGGTGCCGACCACCGCAGAGAAGAGTGTCAGCAACACGATCGGGACGACGAACGGGACTCCGAGACGGAGGCGCCATTCACGAGAGAGTGTTTTCCATCCGGCGAAGAGAAGATAGGCGGCGGGGATGCCGATGATGATGATCCATGGCAGCGACCCAGCGATGGCCGCCGAGGTGTCGGCGGTGTGAAGTGAGCGTGCCGAGGGACCGAGAGTCATGCCGGTGAACAATGAGAGGCCCGCATATCCAATCGCGGTCACATCGACGGTGCGGGAATAATCATTGGCGGCGTCGAACGCAAAGTCGGGGATGGAGATGAAGACCAGTGGTACCAGTAGCACCGCGAGCACTCCGTGGGCGAATATCCAATTGGTCCACCGGGTGCGGTCCCGGCCGAGGCTCCAGATGATCACTAGCTCCGCTGAGGCCAGTGCCAGCGAGAACATGTAGTGCGTATACATCCCGAGTGTCGCGACCGCGATGAAGCCAGCCCAGGCCCGGGTCGTTCCTGAATCGATCACATCCCACGTGGCGAGGAGCAGCAAGGCGGCCAGGAGGATGAAGATCCCGTATGCCCGCGCCTCCTTGGACAGCAGCACCAGCAGAGGCGCGATTGCCACCGCAAAAGCTGCTGCCGTCCCGAGACGTGGGTCAATGCGTCGGCCCAGCCGGCTTGCCAGCCATACGGTGACAACGCCGCATACCGCGGCTAGAACCCTCCCGGAGAAGTCGCCCAACCCCGAGACGAGCATGCCACGGAAGATGAGGTGGAACAGAGGAGGGAAGCCGTCACCGACGCCGACGATCTCGCGTGCCGGGAGTTTGACGACCGTGAACTCCCAGAGCTCGTCCATCGAGTAGCTCTGGACTCCGATGTCAACAAAACGGAGAAACGCACCGAGGGCGACGGCCAGCGCTGTGCCGTTCATCAATCCCATTTTTGCGGCTCTTGCCCTGGCCACTCTGCCCCCTTGACAGCCCCGATCGGCACCCGTCCGTTGTGCGGCCTGCAAACCGGAGAATACCGTTTATTGCCCACAACGTACTGGACAGAAAGTGGGTATGCAGCCACGGTGCGCGGTCGCGTGGACTAGTTAGCCCATCGTGGGTACAACGTAGACGACGATGGCCCTGCGATGCGATTTTGGCGAGCCCTGGAACGGAATCTCGGCCCCGCTCGTTCGTTCACGGAACTCCCGGCGAGTCATCTGGCCGGCGGGGCCGCCCGGTGAGGGTCAGCCGTTGATGGCGCGATGCAAGAACGCAGCCATCTGTTCACGGGTGACGGGCTGCTCGGGGCAGAACCGATCGTTGTCTGGAGGGTTGCATCCCCTCGTCACGCCCGCCGTGGCGAGAGCATCGATCTGGTTGGCAAACACCGAGGGATCGTCGTCGACGAATATGTCGGCTCCTGCGCCCTCCGTGTACCCGAACGCACGCACAAAGAACCCCGCCAACTGGCCACGGGTGACCGGGTCGTCGGGGCAGAAACTGCCCGGTCGGCACCCATTGGTGACACCCGTCGCGGACAGCCATGCGATGTCTCCCGCAAATAGGGATTCGGTCGTATCGGCAAAGCCGATGGGCTCCCTGTCGGTAGCAAGAGTGTCTCCCAGCGCACGATGTAGGAATGCGGCGAATTGTCCCCGGCTCACCGGTTCGTCCGGGCAGAAACGATCTCCGCCTGCGTCGCAGCCCGAGGTGATCTCCTCGCCCACCAGCCACTCGATATCGGGCTGGAACACCGAGTCCCGGTCGTCGCAGAAGGTGTCTCCCGCGGTGGCGGAGAAGCCGTAGCAGTAGATGTTGTCCAGTCCCACGTATGTGAGCTCCCAGGCTTCGGGCTCGGGTCCCTGCGACGCCGCACCGGGCGGATAGCTGGGGATCCACCCGAAGCGTTTTGCGTTAGCGAAGTTGTTGGCTGAGAGCCATTTGTAGGCAGGCGAGTACTGGAAGCTGGTGAATCTGTAACCGGATTGTGTGATGTCGATGGCATAGCCGGTGTGGTGTTTCGAGTAACCGGGAGCAGCCGCGGTTCGCAGCCGGGTGTTTATCGCCGAATCGGTGTACGAATACAGACGGCGGAGGAACACCACCCTCTGGTCACTGTGACTGCGGTAGGCGGACTGCAACGCCAGCGTGTAGCCGGCGTCCCCCGCCGCATCTCGCAGCGCGATCCAGGCGTCGGCGGCTGATGGCTGCAATAGCTGGCCGCGCACCCAGACCAGTGCCCCGTTCGGGAGTGGTCGCCGGACGTAGCCACGGCCCTCGGCGATCTCGCGGATCCGGGCGTCGGTCGAGACACTGCCGGTTATCGATGGTGCAGGCCCGATCGGTGCCAGGTTCTCCAGGTTCGCGGTGTTGAACATATCGTTGAATTCGGCAGCCGTGAACTCGGGCAGCTCGTCGGCATTTGCTCTGATTGGGACCACGAGCAGGGCAAATGCGATTGCCGCGATCACATAGGACTTGAGCCATGGCACGCTTCCCACACTCCGAGATCGACGGCTGCAACGCAACCCGGGGATTATGCACTCGGACCGATCCAGTCCAAAGCATCATCTACCGGTGTACTCCGGCGGGCGCCTTTCGACGAACGCCTGGATAGCTTCGGCCAGGTCGTCGGAATATAGAAAAGCCGCGTTCCATAGAGCGACCGTGTCGAGCCCGGATTCGACCCTGTGCCTGCGAGCGGCATTGAGCACCGCCTTGCTCCCCTGGACGGCGAGCGGCGAGTTGGAGGCGATTGCGCTTGCCATGGTCATTGCCGCCTCCTGAACCGCGGCTGCGTCGTCGTAGACCGCAGAGGCGAACCCCATTTCGAGCGCTTCGGCAGCGTCCCAGTCCCGCCCCGTGTAGACCAGTTCCGCCAGCTTGCCCGGGTCGATGATCAACGGCAGCCGTTGTAGCGTTCCGACGTCGGCGACCATGGCGATCTTCGTCTCGCGCACCGAGAAGACGGCGTCGGCGGCGGCCAGCCTGATATCGCACGCGGTGGTCAGGTCGACTCCGGCACCGATGCAGTGCCCGTGGATTGCCGCGATCACCGGCTTGGGATTGTCGGCGATCGATGTGAAGGTGCGCTGCATCAGCTTGATCTGCTTGTAGGTGTTGAGCCGCCTGGCTGCCTCTGATTCGGAAGGGGCACCGCTGATGGCGGCAATGTCGCCGGACATCACCGCCGGTCCGAATGCCGCTAGATCCAGGCCAACCGTGAACGCACGCCCCCTGGCGGCAATCACAATGACCCTCACATCTTCGTTCTTTCCAAGCGCGTCCATGATGTCGGGGAACTCGGCCCAGAACGCCGGCGCCATGGCATTCATCTTCTCGGGTCGGTCGAGCCAGACAACCGCAACGTGGGCATCGGTCGCGACGGTGATGACGGCAGATTCAGGGACGGAGTTAGCGCTCATCTCACCAGCCTAGATTCTCAGCCTCCAGCACCGCGTCGGGCGTGTCGAGGCTCAACCACGAGCGGCCATCCTCTCCCCACGTCGACCAGACCGCCTCCTTTACGTAGGTAGTCGCGACTTCGTCGAGCATTCTCCGGAGTTTCAACTCCCCTCTTTCCAGTGCCACCTCCGCCGCATCGAGACAGACATCCCGGTAGAGCGCACACGTGACCTGAGGATGCCCACCGGCACAAGGAACCACCGCATCCCCCGGGGTACCCATGATTGCTTGCACGGTCTCGGGGCGGACCAGCGGCTGATCGACGGCGACCAGGAATACGTGGCGGCCGTGCCCGGCTCGAAGAGCGGTGACCATGCCGGACATCGGACCTCGTCCGGGGCCGCCGTGGTCGGGTATGGAGGAGAGCCCGTCGATGGTCTCGATGCGGCCCACAACGATCACGTCGAGCCCGGCCGCCTCGAGGCTGCGGGCTACGTGGCTGATCATGGGCTCCCCGCGGAACGGGACTTCCGCCTTGTCGCGCCCCATCCGGGTTGCCTTGCCCCCGGCCAGGATTGCTCCGATCGTGTCACTCATGAGGCCATAGGCTATCGCCGTCGGGCGGAGTCGCGGGACTGGGGACTTCAGGGTTTGGCGCAAGGCGTCGATAATGGCCGTATCGAGATGGGAGTCATGTAAGTGAAACGCTATGCCATGCTGATGCTGCTGGTGCTCGGCCTCTCGGCGTGCACGATCCGATTCGACATCGGAATGGATGTCAAAGAGGACGAATCGGGCTCGTTTGCCGTCTTCATCGGACTCGATGAGGAGATGAGAGATCTCATGTCGCAGTTCGGTGGTGAGGACGTGAGCCTCATGGACCAGTTCACCGGTCAGGTCCCGGAAGGCTTTGATGTCGAGGATTACTCCGAGGAAGGGTTTGAAGGGGTCCGGTTGTCGGCCACGTTCAGCTCTATCGATGAGCTGAACTCCAAGCTCGCAGCCAGCGGGAACGATCAGGGCGGGGCCGTCGGCACCGACCTTGTCAGCAACTTCAGTCTCACCCACGATGGCGACGAGTTCCGGTTCCAGGCTGATCTGACCGGTCTCGACCAGACCCTCACCGATGCGATCGGAGAAGCCGGTGGTGAAGAACTGATGCCCGGGTTTGGCCCCGACGCATTGAGCGACGTCTTCGATGCTCGTTTCCGTCTCACCTTGCCGGGAACGATTCAGGACAACAACGCGGATTCGGTGAATGGGAACACGCTGACGTGGAACCTCGCCGTCGGCGACACGAGAGATTCGCTTCAGGCAGTGTCCAGTACTGCAGGGGGCACGTCGCCGTTCTTGTTCGGCGGTGTCGCTGTCGTAGCCGCGGCCCTGATCGGCGGTGGTGTCGCGATGTCGCGACGCAAGAAGAAGTCTGCGGTAGACGCCGTCAACAGCACGCCTGCAAGTCCGGTCAGCTGAGCGCACCAGGTACGAGCGCATCGCCGGCGGCGGTAGGGGGGCGTCGTCGGCGTGCGAGCATTCGACGAAGGTGAGAGCCGGCCTACTCGGCGACTTCGCCGAACTGTTCCTGCATGACCTCACGCAGCAAGTCAACTGCTTTGATCGTCTTTGGTGAGGTGAGCGAGTAGTACGCCCACTGGCCGTCGCGGCGTGAGCTGACCAGGCCCTTGTCACGGAGCACCGCCAGGTGCTGTGACACGTTTGCCTGGGGGATTTCGAGAGCGTCAACGAGATCTGTGACCGTGACTTCTCCGTCACGCAAGAGGTCGATGATCATCAGACGCTTCGGGTCGGCGAGACCTTTGCAGATGTGTGCGTGGAGACGAGTCATCTCGTTCTTGACAGAGCTCATGCGCACATATTGGGTGGTGATGTGTCGAAGTGCAAGTTCTCAGCAATCTGTTGGCTTCTTACAGGCAGCGAAGGCGCCCATTCAATGTTACATATATTCCGGGCTCGCGATAAGGATGCGGGCTATTGGCCACACAAGCCACGACATCGCCGGTGCGTAGCGGTGACTCAGAGTGCCCGCGACGCCACCGCCCGCTTCATAGACGTGGTCAGGAATTCCGCACGGCGCTTTTCGGCCTATGCTCATCTTCATCGGGCGGATGATTCCACCCGGATCTGAAGGAGGACTGGGGATGAAGAGAACCTTTCATTTGTTGGTGACTGTGTTGGCGTTCGCGCTGATCGCTACGGCGTGCGGCGGTGGCGACAGTGCCGGCGATCTCAATCTGGTGACCGATGGCACACTCACGATCTGTGTCGACGCTCCGTACCCGCCGATGGAATTCGAATTGAACGGTGAGTACACCGGCTTCGACGTTGAGCTCATGCGGGCAATTGCCGACGACCTCGGGCTCGACCTGGCGGTCAACAACACGGGTTTCGACCCGATTACGTCAGGCCTCGCCATGGAAGCGGGCGATTGCGATATCGCGGCGTCGTCGATCACCATTACGGAGGATCGTGAGAAGAACATAGACTTCTCTGACCCGTATTTCACTGCCGATCAGTCGCTGCTGGTGACGAAGGCATCCGGTTTGACCGGCCTCGCCGACCTTGCGGGTCACAACATTGGCGTGCAGACCGGCACCACCGGTGAGATCTATGCCAACGAGAACAATCCCGGAGCGCAGATCATCTCGTTCGAAAACCCCGGCGACCTGTTTACGGCGCTCGCCGCGGGTCAGGTCGATGGCGTCCTTCAGGACATCATCCCGAACGCCGATGCGGCGCTGAACGACGACACCGTTGAGATAGTGGAGACGTTCCCGACCGCTGAACAGTACGGGTTTGCCACGAAGGAAGAAGGCGCCGAGGACGTGCTCGCCGCGGTCAATGCTTCACTCAAGAAGCTGCGCGACAACGGTACATATGACTCCATCTACGCCGATTGGTTCTAGACCGCTGACCGGCAGTGAAACCTGCTGATCTGAAATGGATGGGGCGACTCGGTAGAGTCGCCCCATCTGCAACCGGGAGGGGTCTTGGTTAGCGAACGGGTATTGAAACGACGGCGACGGCAGTCCGCGGGCCGGGCTGGCATGTACGTACTACTTGCCGTGGTGGTCGTCGCCATGATCTTCTTTGCTGATTGGGGGAAGATCGGCCACAACTTCTTCCAACCCGACATAGCCCGCGAGATGATGCCCAGGGTGCTGACGATCGCGGCCCGCAACACGATCATCTATACGGCGGCGGCGTTCACTTTCGGTTTCTTCTTTGCCTTGCTGCTGGCGCTCATGAAGCTGTCCTCGATTGCTCCGTATCGTTGGTTCGCCACCGTCTACATCGAGTTGTTTCGTGGTCTTCCGGCGCTGATCACGATCTTGTTGGTCGGCTTCGGAATTCCAATCGCTTTCGGGTGGACCATCCCATTCGGGACGCTGGGCAAGGGCACCATCGGTCTGGGTATCGTCGCCGCCGCGTACATGGCGGAGACCATCCGGGCCGGGATCGAAGCGGTACCAGGCGGGCAGATGGAGGCGGCACGGTCGCTCGGGATGACTCCCGGAACGGCGATGCTCTACATCATTCTGCCGCAAGCTTTCCGCATCATCATTCCGCCGCTCACCAACGAGTTGGTGTTGTTGATCAAGGACACGTCGCTGTTCTTCGTGCTCGGCTCAACCCCGACATCAAAGGAGCTGACCAAATTCGCCCGTGACTTCATGACCGAGGCACGCAACGCCACGCCGCTGATCGTTGTGTCGGCCGCTTATCTGATAATCACGTTGCCGCTCACTTACCTGGTCCGGAAGCTGGAGCGCAAAGCCGCCGAGGAGAAACGATGAGCATCCCTCGCATCGAGATACGCGATTTGCACAAGTACTTCGGGGAGTTGGAGGTTTTGCGTGGCATCCACACCACTGTCGCCAAGGGTGAGGTGGTGTGCATCATCGGACCGTCTGGCTCGGGTAAATCGACCCTGCTGCGCTGTGTCAACTTGCTGGAGGAGCCCACTTCTGGATCGATCCTCATCGATGGGGACGACATCGCCGACCCGGATGCTGACGTTGACGGGCTCCGCACTCGGATCGGGATGGTGTTTCAGCAGTTCAATCTCTTTCCCCATCTCACTGTCCTTCGCAACCTGCGGATCGCGCAACGCAAGGTCCTGGGTCGGAGCAGCGAGGAAGCCACCGAGGTAGCTCGTGAAATGCTGAAACGAGTTGGCTTGAGCGACAAGATCGACGAGCACCCTTCCCGGCTTTCGGGCGGCCAGCAACAACGTGTCGCTATCGCCCGTGCGCTATGCATGAACCCGGACATGATGCTCTTTGACGAGCCAACCAGTGCGCTGGATCCTGAGCTCATTGGCGAGGTGCTGGACGTGATGCGTGAGCTCGCCGAGGAGGGGATGACCATGCTGGTCGTTACCCACGAGATGGCGTTTGCACAGCAGGTTGCCGATCGGGTGATCTTCATGGACGGGGGAGTGATCGTCGAAGAAGGCCCACCATCCGATGTGCTCGTCAACCCTGCCCACCAGCGCACCAGGAAGTTCCTGCGCGCCATCGACGCCGAGTGAGTTCTCTCTTCCGGTCTGTCTGACATCTTGTAGTGGTCTTACGTTCCCTCTTGTCGGATTAATTCAACGCGTGTAGAGTTGCCTAATTGAACAAGTGTTGAAATAAGGAACACATGGCGTGAAAGCGATGATCCTCAAGGAGTTCCGTCAGATGCGACGGGATCGACGCACGGTTGCGTTGATGGTGGGATTGCCGGTGATGATGTTGATCATCTTCGGTTATGCAGCCCGGTTCGATGTGACCGAAATCAAGACCGCGGCCCTCGGGCCCGGAGCAAGCGTGGTCGAGAGCTCGCTAGACCCGGCCTTCAATGTCGTGGTCACCGATCCATCCGGCGACGCCACCATCGCCAAGGAATTGCTTCGGGACTCGAAGGCGGCCGTCGCCATCGTCACGGGACCCCAGATCAATGTCTACGTCGATGGCACCGAGCTGTTTCTGGCCCAATCCGCAATGCGCCGTACCAACAGTCTTCCTTCGAACGCAAACGTAGAAGTGCTGTTCAACCCGGAGCTCAGCACTTCGGCGGTCATGGTTCCCTCGTTGATCGGGATGATCCTCCTTTTCCTCGGGACTGTGATCACGAGCCTCGGTGTGGTTCGGGAGCGAGAGCAGGGAACTCTCGAGCAACTTGCGGTGACGCCGCTGCGGCCGGTTGACGTTATCGTCGGCAAGATCGCTCCCTACTTCCTCGTCGCTGTGATCGACATGGCCGTGGTCACTATCGTGGGCGTCTTCCTATTCAACGTTCCCTTCCGCGGGTCGTTCTTGATGTACAGCGCGTTTGCGCTCGTCTATCTGTTTGTAGTTCTCGGCCTGGGTGTGCTCATCTCTACGGTCTCCAAGAGCCAGGGTGAGGCGATCCAGCTGGCGATCATGGTGCTCTTGCCACAGGTGATGCTGTCCGGGATGATCTTCCCGCTGAGCTCGATGGCGGCGGGTGTCCGCTGGATCGGGTATCTGTTGCCGTTGACATACTTCGTCACCGGTATGAGAGGGGTCTTTTTGAAGGGCTCGTCTTTCGGTGCGTTGGCGATGCCGCTCATGCTGCTCACCCTGATGGCAGTCGTCATTTTCTCTCTCGCCGTGTTGCGGTTCCGTCGTGATCTTGCGCCGAAACAGGCAGAGACCGAACCGGAGCTGGCACCGGGGGCAGCAGCATGACGTGGGGAGTCAGCAAGCTCACTGTTCGTTTTGGGCACACGGTCGCGCTCTCCAACGTGTCGATGGAGTTCGAGCCTGGCACCGTTCACGCTGTTGTTGGTGGAGACGGCGCCGGCAAGACGACGTTGCTGCGGATCGCAGCCGGCATCGGCCTGCCTCACGAAGGGTCCGTGCATCTTCCCGGCCCGGGTCGCATCAGCTACGTGCCGCCGGATGGGGGCGTGTTCGCCGATCTGACGGTCGATGAGAACATGCAGTTCATTGCCGATGCCTACAAGCTCGCCGATTGGCAAGCCCGAGCCGATGAGCTCCTCGATCGGTCGGCCATTGCCGAATTTGGCGGGCGTCTCGCCGGCAAGCTCTCCGGAGGCCAACGTCGCAAGCTCGCCGGTTCAATGGGGCTGCTGCCAATGCCCGATCTGCTGGTGCTCGACGAAGTGACGACTGGCGTCGATCCGGTGAGTCGGATGGACCTGTGGAGACTGATCGCCGCAGCCGCAGCGGGTGGCGCCGCGGTATTGGTGGCCACCAGCTATCTCGACGAGGCCGAACGGGCGGGTAGGGTGCTCCTACTTCACGACGGAGCGGTGCTTGCTTCCGGGTCTCCCGACGAGGTGCGTGCTGCAATGAAGGGCACGGTGACCGATGTTGCCGAGCCGGAAGACCCCGCCACCGCGTGGCGAATGGGTCGTCGCTGGAGACAGTGGCTTCCCGATGGCGTATCAGGGGGACCGGTCACCCTCGAGGATGTCGCCATCGTGTCCGAGCTGCAAACGAATAGGGGTGCCCGATGAAGCCGGTTTCGGTCCTGGGTGTGACGCGGCAGTTTGGTGACTTCACCGCCGTCGACAACGTCGACTTCGAGATCGACCCGGGAGAGGTCGTCGGTCTCGTTGGCGCTAACGGCGCAGGGAAGACCACCCTGATCCGCATGATCCTCGGGCTGCTAGAGCCAACCGCGGGATCGGTGCGTCTATTCGGCAAGGCTCCCTCGCGGGAGGAACGGCGCAGGATCGGCTACGTGCCGCAGAACCTCGGGCTCTATCGTGATCTGACGGCAACCGAGAACCTCGAGTTTCGGGCGGAAGCCTTCGGCTCGCACCATGTCGGCCGCGTCGAGGAGTTTGACGGGCTCGTCGGTGATATGTCGCTCGGGATGCAGCGACGTACCGCGTTCGCTGCGGCCACCCAGCATGACCCGGAGTTGCTCGTTCTAGACGAACCAACGTCCGGCGTGTCCCCGCTGTCTCGAACCAGGCTCTGGAACATGATCCGGGAGCGGGCAGAGGGAGGGGCCGCGGTGCTGGTGTCGACTCACTACATGGATGAAGCCGAGCAGGCCGATCGGCTGGTCCTCATGTCAAGGGGCAAGGTCGTGGCGGCGGGAGTGCTAGACGAAATCATCGGCGATCTCACCGTTGTCGAGGTCAACACAGAGCATTGGGACATCGCCTTCGCCGCCCTTGATACCGGGAGTCGTCTGATCACGCTTGCCGGGACCAGTGTGCGGGTTCTCGGCGAGCCGCTCGATTCGGTAGCCAATGAGCTCCGCACCGCCGGTCTCGAGGCCGACATCAGGACCGTGCCCGCAACGTTGGATGAGACAATGGTGCTTCTGGACTCATGAGCAACAAAAGAGGGCCGGGGCGCCGTCCGGGCGATCCCGGGGTAACCAAGAAGTCAATCCTCGACGCCGCCCGTGATGTGTTCGGCGAGTTGGGGTATGACCGGGCCACGATGCGGGAGATAGCCGCCATCGCCGGGGTAGACCCCGCCCTCATCCACCACCACTTTGGGACCAAGCAGGAGCTGTTTGCCGCCGCCCACGAGCTTCCGATCAACCCGTCCAGGTTGTTCCGTGAGATCGCCGGGCTGCCGCGGGAGGATCGAGCCGAAGCGATTGCCCGGCTCTATCTGACGGTGCTCGGGGCACCCGGTTCTCCGGCGCTGTCGTTGGTGAGAGCCGCTGCGACCAACGAGGCCGCGGCGGCGATGCTGCGGGAATTTCTCGTATCGATCCTGCTCGACAACGCTCCCCGGCTGATCGAGTTCCCCGATGCCCGGCTGCGGATCGCGTTGATGGGGAGTCACATGATCGGCCTGGTCCTTGCCAGATCGATTCTCGGGCTGCCCGAGGTGAGCGACGCCGATGCGGAAGACCTGATTCCCATACTGGTGCCCATGGTGGAGCGATACCTATATGCGCCCGACATGACCGCCCGCTGACCGCGAGGGTTTCTGTCACACCCTCGCGGTATGTTCAGACTATGGAACTGATCATGAACACGACAACAGATGAAATCACCGACATCGAGCAACTGCTGACACAAGCCGGCATCAAATTCACCGTCGTGGCACGGTGCCCGGACCCGGGATGTGACATCTGCGCCGGAAGCGATGTCGCCGCCGCAGCCTGATGCATCTTGTCGGAGCTCAGCCGCAGTCGGGATCCGGTGTCTGCGAGGTAGCGTTGCGCCATGCAGATCCGCGGCGCTGGATCTCGCCGCTGCCTTGGGGATGATCACCCTATTGTTCTCCCTCGCTGGAGGTTCCCATGGACGAGAAGCCCGAACTGATCTACGTCGGCGATCCGATGTGCTCGTGGTGCTGGGGGGTCGCCCCCACCATTGAGCACGTGGCCAAGCGGACCGACATCCGATTCCGATTGGTGGTCGGTGGCATGCGGGTCGGCGATCGAGTGATACAGCTCGACGACGAGGTGCGTCGATCGATGTCCGAGGGATGGATCAAAGTAGAGCAGAGGAGCGGACAACCGTTCAATCCCGAGTTCCTGCAACGCGAGCGCTGGGAGTTCAATACCGAGCTGCCGGCAATCGCTATCACTACCATGCGCTCGCTCGCCCCCGGGCATGCGCTGGCCTTCTTTATGCATCTCCAGGGTTCCTTCTTCCGCGACGGCGTCGACATCACCGACCGCAGCGTGTATCCGGCTCTGATCGATGGCTTCGCCGTCGACCGGGAAGCCTTTATGGGGGAACTCGTCTCGGATGCGGGCCGGGAGCGGGCGTTGGTAGATTTTGCTGAACGGCGGGAGCTCGGCGTCGATGTCCTACCTACTGTTCTGGTCGGGATCGAAGGCGCCGTCCAGGAGATCGGCACCGGATACTTCGACCGCGGAGACCTCGATGATCCACTCGTCTACTGGGTGGAAGGCAGACAGCCGCTGAGCGCCAGCGTCGGAGTCTGCTCGCCCGATGGTAGTGAGTGCTGACGTAGTCGTTTTCTGCTCACCGGCGAGCGGAAAGCGACTCAAGGCCTCGTCATCACCGTCCGATCTGTCACAAGTAGTGATTAGTCACCACTGATAGGAGGAGGCGTGTCTGTGGTTCGAAGACGCTCACGCCGTCGCAGAAGTTCATATCGTGATCAAGACGCCGCAGCGGCGGAGCTGTGGATCGATGATCTGTCTCCCCGGGCAAAACGCCTGGTGGAGAGCGGGGTCATCGATCTCTCAACCGTGGCCGGATCGGGTGACGATGGGCGCATTACCAGTGGCGACATTCTCGAGAGAGCCAGATCGATGGAGAAGGAACAATCGGTAGCGAGGATTGAGACAATCGGCCAGAGCCAGGATGTCCCTCAAAGCGAAGGCGACTTCCCCACAGCACAGGAGGCCGGTGACCTCGCGGCGCCTCTTGCCGACCAATATCAACGAGAACCAACTGACCAGCCTCCCTCATTTGTGTATCCGACACCTCTCATACGGGATGCCGGGGAAGCGATGTCCGACCCCGGCCCGACAATTGTCCCTCCAGCTGTTCCCATTGACACGGACACGCCTGTGACGACCGATGGAGAATCAGCGACCTCGACGTCGGTTGCTTACGTCGGCGGAGAGCCCATCGGGGTACCGCCAACTCCCTGGGATGCATACAACGGCTCTACCGATGGCCTCGCCGAGCGCGCTCTTCCAGGTGCCGAGCGATCATGGGGAGAGGCCGAAGCCAACATCGCCGCGATCGCGGAAGAAGCGGCAGCCCAGCTCTATCGGCGACCGGACTCACCGCCCGAACCCGTGGTGACCGAGCCTGTCTTTGCCGTTTCCGGGGAACCGGAATCACAACCTGATCCCGTTCTTGCCGACGATGAGGTGTCGGTGTTCGAGCCTGTGGCGGAAGCCGAGTCTGTCTTCGTAAACGACGAGGCGTTGGTGTTCGAGCCGATCGGAGCGACCCGTCCTGCGGCTGACGACGCCCCCGATGAAGCCGAGACCGTCGACCCTGCTGGTGTTGAGGAAGACACCGGCCTCGCCCCGGAGCCGGAAATGGACGAAGCGCCCGCATTGCCGGCCCGGCCAATCGGGGAGATCGCCAGTGTGGTGACCACCGCCGATGAAGCTAGGGCGATCCTCGACGAGTCGGAGCCGATCACGGAGGCCCGAGAACCGGAACTCTTGGAGCAACTGTCGGAGGTAATGATGGACTTTGGAACTCTCGAACTGGTCGATCCAGACAGTGTCTGGGACGCCGGGGCAGAGGACTTCGCCCCCTGGTTCCTCGCCAACTCAAAGCAGCTTGGTGATGTGCTCGGGCTGGAGACAGGTCTCTCCGACCCGCGCCAGTACACCACCAAGAGTGCTACCGGGGTTCTCGGTCGTGACGACAACGGCGAAGACGTAGTCGTTGTCTCTTCACAGCATGCCGCTGCCGATGATTCCGATTTGGGACGAGCACTCGGTATGGCCGCGTCATCGGGCGCCGCCACGGTTGCCCTTGTCTCGGCGAAGTTCGGTGAGGAGCAGCTACAGGCGTTGGAATGGCTGAACAGTCAGACCAAGAGCGGTGTCAAATGGTTCGGTATTGAGATGAAGGTCGTCCGGATTGCAGACTCGCCGCCGGCGATGATGTTCAACCTGGTGGCTTCACCCTCTGCCGGATAGTCTCGGCCAATCGGCTTCCGAACTGGCAGTCTGTCGCGATTCGTACGGCTGTGCCCGGGTGAGGTGGCGACTTCGACCGGCGACAGGTCAGACGACCTTGCGGTCCTCGTCTTCGGTCGTCATCCTGGCTCGGAGGCCGCCCATCTCTGAGAGCAGCGAATTAGCGCTGTCGCCGATTCGGGGCAACCTGCGGCCACCGCGGCGTGAATAGATGGTCGTTTCACCGTCGGCGACGAGTTCGACGTCCTTGCGCAATTGCTCGGCCTCTCGCTCGGCTTCGGCGCGAAGGCGCTGGGCTTCGATCATCGCCCGTTCCGTCTCCGAGGTTGCGATCTCGTGCGATTCGGCTTTCTCACCCTCGGCAACGGCGAGCAGACGCATTGCTTGCTCACGGATGTCGCGGGCTTCTCCCTCGGCCCTGGCGATGATGCTGCGCGCTTCTTGTTGAGCGGCCGCAACGAGAGCGTCGGAGTCGACCGGTCGCTGCGAGGGGGCAGCGATGGCCATCTGGTTCTCCGCCTCGAGCAGTCTGGCCCATCTCTCGGCCATCTCCTCCTCGCGGGCGGCGATCTTTCGAACCCGCGCCCGGGCATCCTCCAGCTCCTTGACTGCTTCGCCACGGACCTTCTTGGCCAGCTCACGCGCCGACTTCAGCTGCGCGACAGCATCCGCCCGCATCTCTGCGGCGGTGACGTTTGGGTCTGAAGGATCGAGAACACTCATCAGTTGACTATCGGCAGTAACTGGCCGCGCTTAAAGGTCACTCGCGCATGGCCGGTGCGCGCTAGTCACAGAATGATGAGGGTGGCCATGATCGCGGCCAGGACGGCGAACGCGATGACTGCCCGCATCGTCGTGGCGTTGCGTCTCCCCCTCACCAGCCTCTCCCATAGGAAGGCGACGAGGATACCGGTGATGAGCCCACCGACGTGTGCGTGCCAATCGATGTTAGGGATGAACAGCGGCAGGGCCAGGTTGAGCAGAAGAAGGGCGCCGAGTTGGTTGAACATCGTCTTGCCGGCGGCTGAGCCTCTCTGGCGATACGCGGCGTACAACCATGCTCCGAACAGTCCAAAAAGGGCGCCGGAGGCACCGATGCTTGGAACATTCGGCGGCCCGAACAAGTACGACGCAAGACTGCCTCCTGCGGCGCTTGCCAGATAGATGCCGGCGAACGCAGTTGACTTCACCTGCTGCTCGAGCCGGGGGCCGAAGATGTACAGGAAGTACATGTTGAACGCGATGTGGAGGAATCCGCCGTGCAGGAACGCGGAAGTCAGCGCCCGCCACCACTGGCCGGCTCCGATACCGATCAGTGCGCCCTGATAGCTGGCCAGCCGAAGCGAACCGAAATCGAGCACCAGGTTGTTGTTCAGCTGCGCCGAGGACAGCCCGATGAGGAAGATGAGCACGTTGATTGCGATGATCGAGAAGACGACCGGGCTTGTCTGAAAGCTGGGTCCTGCGATCAGGTTTCTCCCCTGGACGATGCGCTGGCGACCGGCATTGCGCAGGCATTCCGGGCACTTCTGGCCAACCGGGGCGTCGTGAGAGCACTCAGGGCAGATAGGGCGGCCGCACTCGCTGCACGACAAGTAGGTCACCCGATCGGGATGTCGGTAGCAGGTCGGGGCGGTGGTGGGTTCGCTCATGTCGGACACAAACTAACTGATAGGTTTGAGAAACCTCTAAGCCGCGGTCCACTCACGAGGCCCATTCGAGCCCGCGGCGGCAGCCTCGTCTGCTGATCGGGCGCCGCTGCCCGCCAATTCGTGGACCAATGCCAGGCGCCGACCGCAACGTCACGTTCCGGTAGATTTGGTGACGTAGCGAGAGGAGGACCCCGTGACAGGAGATCAGGAACCGCTCGATCACCGTACGCTGGCCGTTGCGCTGTTCACCAGGACGTGGGAGCTGCTTGACCAGGACAGCCGCTCGGAAGAAGAATCAGCAGAGATGCTCACCGCCGCCTTTGCATCCCGCCACCACTGGCGCCAGGTCGGCGAGCCTCGAAACTTCAGCATCAGCGACTGGCAGATTTCCCGCGTGGCCGCCGTGCTCGGCTATGCCGGACTCGCTGCAGAATACGGGCAACGTGCGCTCGAGATCGCCGTCGGTTCCGATCTCGGGCCCTTCTACGAAGGGTACGCCCATGAAGCACTTGCTCGTGCCGCCCGGCTGGCGGGAGAGCGGGTGTTGCAGCAGGAGCATCTCGACATTGCCGACGAGTTGCTCAGCAGGGTGACGGAAGTGGAGGAGCGCGACTTGCTCGGGCCAGATCTCGACGAGTTGCGCGGGTGACAATCAATCCCGGACCGCCGCCCGATGCCGCTCATCCCTGGGGCGACGCCGTCACGCCGTATGTCGAGCTTGGGGGACAGGAGCGGCTTCGCGTCCTGGTCGACCACTTCTACGACCACATCCGGGCCGATTCGCCAGGGCTGAGGGCGATGCATCCGGCCGACGACGGCAACTCGCGACGCAATCTCTTCGAATACCTGAGCGGCTGGATGGGCGGGCCGAACCTCTACACCGAGCGGAAGGGACATCCCAAGCTGCGGATGCGGCACATGTCCTTCACCATCGGCCGTGAGGAAGCAGCCGAATGGATGTCGTGTATGCGAGCAGCGCTATCGGATACCGGTGTGGCCGAGCCTCTGCTCGGGTTCCTGGAGTCCCGATTCGCCGATCTTGCCGACCACATGCGCAACCGTGATACCGGTTAGGCGCCGACGGTTGCGATACTGCGCCCCATGAAGCATCTGATCCTCTTCGTATCGTTGCTGCTCGTTGGTACCAGCATCACGTCGGCTGCTGCCCAACTGCCGCCGGGCGGGACCTTCATCGACGACAACGGCAATGTCCACGAGGCGAACATCGAAGCAATCGCCGCTGCCGGGATCACAATGGGCTGCAACCCGCCGATCAACGATCGGTTCTGTCCTGACGAGTCGGTGACGAGAGGTCAGATGGCAGCGTTTCTGGGGCGGGCGCTCGAATTGCCGTCTGCGTCTACCGGCTACTTCTCGGATACAGACGGCTCTGTATTCGAGTCGGACATCAACGCGCTTGCTGCGGCCGGGATCACAAAAGGCTGCAACCCACCGTCCAACGATCGGTTCTGTCCCGATGAGTCGGTGACGCGCGGGCAAATGGCGGCGTTCCTCGTCAGAGCGCTCGACCTCCCTCAGGCCAGCTCCGACTACTTCACCGACGATGACGGATCCGTTTTCGAAGCGAGCATCAACCAGCTGCGCCAGGCCGGTATCACCCACGGCTGCAACCCACCTGCCGATGACATGTTTTGTCCCGGCCGGGATGTGCGCAGAGATGAAATGGCATCGTTCCTCGCACGGGCGTTGGGTCTTGACGGAGAGACCCCGCCACCGGTCAATGCTGCGTGTGTCCGCCCTCCCGGCGATTCCGATCCGATCCGCGAGATCGTCGTGACTACGGGAGATAACCTCGCGGGCACCCTGGCTGCGGCCGAGCCGGGTGACCGTCTCGTCCTCCAAGCCGGCACGTACGTCCAGACCGGCAATCTGGTGGTGGATGCTTCGGGCACGCCAACGGATTGGATTCAGATCGTCGCAGCCGACGGAACGACACCCGTCATCGACCTGAACGGTGCAGGCGAGTTTCGCATCAGCGGTTCCTACGTGTCACTCGATGGCGTCGACATTCGCAACGGTGGAGGCAACAATCTCCATATCGCACCCGGTACAGAGGACGTTCACCACGTTCACGTCGCCGATACGATCATCCACGACCTCGCCTGGGGCCCCGGGGCGGCGGTCAAGATCAACAGGAACAATTCCGAGAGTGCGGCGGTGGGCACGATCTGCCTGGAGAACAACGACGTGACCGAAGCCATCGACAACGCGATCATCGACGGAGTTGGCGTCGACGGTGCCGTCGTCACCGGAAACGACATCCACGACAACGCGGCGGGGAGCCACGGCATCTTCTTCAAAGGCGGCTCCGCGGACATCGTCATTGAAGCCAATGTGATCCGCGGCATCAGCGGCAACGCCGCGCTGCAACTCGGTGGCAACACAGGCGCATCGTTCTGGAACCCGGACTATCCCGGCCGGGAGGGGGTCAACCAGATTGCCCGCAACAACCTCATCGCCGACTTCGATGATTCCGCCGTAGAGATCAGGGGTGTTGACGGCGCTTTCGTCTACAACAACACCATCGTTGGCCAGACGAGCTTTGCCATCTTCCGTCTCCAGACAGGGAACAACGCCTCCGGGGGCACCAGTGGGAACGACGACGTGCATATCTCGAGCAACCTGATTATCGGCACGGGGGGCGACCCCCAATACGCGAGGAACGACGCAGGGGCCGCCGCCATTGCTTTCGGGCCCCAACTGTGGGCCGGCCTTTTCCACAACTCGGGCTCCCCAACGCCGGGTATCCCCGTCTTCCCACAGGCCGCCGATGTGGTGGCGACTTCGGGCTCGGGCGTGGTGGTGAATCCGACGGTCACTGCTCTCTCCGGTCTCGACGATGCGGCCGGCCGCTATGGCCCCACCGTTGCCAGCCCGGCTCTCGGCGCGGCGGAGACCCTGGCCGATGTGGTGGCTGACTTCTTTGGCGTCGCCCGGTCGGCTACGGCGCCGACCATGGGAGCCATCGAGAGCCCGTGACCGATCCATCGCGACGGCGCTTCCTCACCGGGCTCATCGCAGGCATCGGAGCAGGTGTGGCAGGTGTGGCAGTGTGGTCGAGCCGCAGTGGCGAGCAGGTGGAGGCGTCTGCAACCGCGACGACGCTGCCGTCAACTAGATCCCCTTCATCAACGACTGCCGCCCCGTCGACCACCGTCCCGGCGACCACAACCTCGTCTACGACTGCCTCAACCACCACAACTGCCGCACCGGTGCCGGCAATTCCGGTGATATGTCGTGCCGCCTGGGGTGCGTTGCCTGCCGCCGGTGAGTTCACCAGCCATCAGATCGACCAGATCACAGTCCACCACACCGCGGTGCGACTCGAGGACAACGCCGACGCCCCCGGCCGTGTGCGACAGCACCAGTCCTATCACCAGAGCCTCGGCTGGCCCGACCTGGCCTACCACTACATGATCGACGCCGACGGCAATGGCTACGAGGGTCGCCCGGTCGACGCCGTCGGCGATACCGCCACCGAATACGACCCGACGGGTCACTTGCTGGTCTGCTGTGAAGGCAACTTCGACGAACAAGGTGTGCCGCAGGCTCAGTATGAGATGTTGGTGCAGATGGTGGCGTGGGGCTGCCGGGAATTCGGAGTCGATCCCGCGTCTGTCCGGGGTCACCGTGATGTAGCGTCGACAACTTGCCCGGGCGACAATCTGTACGCACACATCGCATCCGGCGCCCTTGCCGACGATGTCGCCGTCCTCGCCGGGGATCCCCTCCAGCTCGATCTGGTGTGTGGTGAAGAGGCCCGTGAGATGGTCGAGTCGATCGAAACGGCTTGACGAAAGACACCGTGGGAACCCCGGCGCCACCCTGAGCGTCACAACTATCGGGTGGCCGGCCGCTTCGTCTGGCTTATTACCCCAGAAGGGAAGTATTCTTCCATTTACACACGCGGAGGTGAGTGGTGAAAAGGTTCCTGATCTTGATTGCCTCCCTGGCAGTCCTGTTGGCGGCGTGCGGGGGGACGGCTACTGAGACGACGACGTCGTCAAGCGACGACGTTGCAAATTCGAAGTCGCAGGATGAAACGACGAGCAGCACTAGCCCTTCAGACGCGCAGTCGGAGACATCTGATGCGCCTGCCGCCGGGGACGACGGTGAGCTGACCCTTGTCGACTTCATCCCAGGCGCGGTGTCGTTCGACGAGAACACCGATTTTCGCGCTCAGGAGATGGAGATCCAGCAGGAGATCGCCCAATGTATGGCGGGTGAGGGCTTCGAGTACATCCCGTTTGTGCCATCCGATGTTGGCGGTGGCTTCGTCGGAGCGGACTTCGATGAGGAGGAGTACGTAAAGACGTACGGCTTCGGCGTATCGACCTGGGTACTCCAGGACGCGGCATTCAACGGGGATGGCAATTTCGAGGATCCGTATGCCAACGATCCCAATCAGGAGATCGTCGAGTCCATGGACCAGCTAGAGCAGGAGGAGTACTACCGGGTCCTGTACGGAGGCGAGCCAGACATCATTGCAAACACGCCCCAGGAAGAGCTCGAAGCGATGACCGAGGAAGAGCTCATGGCTTTCTATGACGAGGCATATGCCAACTGGCAGCCGGATGGTTGCCAGAACGCGGCCTACAACGGCGCCTACGGCGGTGGCGAGAGCCAGATGGCGTTTTGGGACGAGTTCGGCGCAGACTACGAAGCGATCTACACCCGGGCGCAGTCTGATGAGCGCATCCTCGATGCACAGGCCAAGTGGTCGGCTTGCATGACGGACAAGGGCTACGACTACGCCACCCGGGATGACATGTACGCCTACTTCATGGGCTCCGAATCCGGCGGAACCTGGGTCGAAGGCGAGTTCCAGCAGAAGGTCAACGAGCTCATCACCTGGCCGGACTATCCCGGGGACGAGGTCTCGGGGGAGTCATCCGGCGGCGTGGCTACCACCATGGTCATTGCCGGTGAGGGAGACGGTGGGGGAGAAGGCGACTTCGAGTACTACGGTCCCGAGTACGACATCGAGGAATTGCAGCCTTTGATCAACGAAGAGATTGCGGTTGCAACCGCGGACTACGAGTGCTCCGCGTTCCTGCGTGAGGTTTCCGAAGAGGTCTACAAAGAGTATGAGCAGATCTTCATCGAGGAGAATCTCGACCGTCTCACCGCATTCAAGGAAGCCAATAGTTGAGTCGTAGAGTCCTTCTCTTCCTGGCGCTGGTTGCTGTCATGGGTGCCGCCGCGGTCGGCTGGGTCGCCGGTACCCGGATCAAATCCCCGGCACAAGTCGCAGCTGAGGCCGAGCCCCCTGAGGCATCGTTGATCACGGTGCCGGTTGCCAGGATGGTGATTGCCAATGACGTTGTGACACGTGGAACCGTTCGCTTTGACGAGCCCGAATCGGTTGCGGCGCCGCAGCTGGCCGAGTCCGGTCTCTCTCCTGTAGCCACGTGGGTCCCCGGCATCGGGGACGAGCTCGAGGAAGGTTCGGTGTTGTTCGAGCTGGCGGGCAGGCCAACATTCGCTCTCCAGGGTGATCTTCCGCTGTTCCGCACGGTGACACCGGGAGACGAAGGCGAGGACATCGAGCAACTGCAGACCGCACTGGCCCGATTGGGATTCGATCCCGGCATTGTCGATGGCGTCTACGGGCCCGATACAGAAGCTGCTGTGCGGGCGTTCTATGAATCCCAAGGCTACGAGCCGATCCCCCCCGATGAGACACTGTTGGATCAGGTCGATTTGTTGCAGGAAGCCGTGGACGGCGCCCGGGACATGTACAACGCCGTTGTGCAACAGCGCGCTGCCGCACAGGCTGCCCAGCAGGCGGTCACAGACGCGGTAGCGGACCTGCAGGATGCCCGGGAGGAGCTTGCGACCGCGCAGGATCGCCTGGCTCAGGCCGAAGCCGGGACTCACCCGGACACCGGTGCCGCCCCGACAGCACAAGAGCTGACGGCGCTGGCGGGTGCTGTCACTTCTGCGGAGACCTGGGTGCAAATGAGCGAGGAGGCTTACCAGACGGCGCTCGGCGAAGCCGAGATCGTTGGGCCTGCTCCGGACACGAGCGACGCCCGCGACGCACTGGATCGGGCCCTTGCCGATCTCGCCGAAGCCAGAAGAGACGTTGGCTCTCCGGTCCCCGACGGCGAGTTCCTGTTCTTCAAGGTGTTTCCAATCCGCGTTGATGCGGTGACCGTTGCGCGTGGTGACCTTGCCGGGGGCGAGATCATGCGGGTCTCCGGCTCCCGCCTGGCGATCGACTCGTCGGTGTCGGTCGACGAAGCGGAGTTGATCGAAGAAGGTGACCCGGTGACGATTGAACTGAGCCGTCTCAACATCGAGCTCGGGGGGACGATCTCGATCAAAGCGGATCGAGCCGGTACGAACGGTGTGAACGCCGATGAGGTCTATCTCGAGATCGTGCCCGATGAGGTACGCGCCGAGCTCAACAACACGAACGTCAAGATCATCGTCCCGGTTGCGACAAGATCGTCCGGGGGCGACGTCCTTGCGGTGCCCGCCGCGGCGCTCTCTGCCACGGGCAGTGGTGACACCATCGTCACCGTGGAGGATGAGGACGGCTCGACCCGGGTGGTGACCGTCCTTCCCGGTCTCTCCGCTCCCGGCGGCATGGTCGAGATCACCCCGGTCGACGGGGAGCTTCAAGAGGGTGACCGTGTGGTTGTCGGGTTCCAGCAGGGCAGCACGACGACCACGACGGTTCCGGGCGACGGATGAGCAACATCGTCGAGCTGGAAGGGGTGACCCGCACCTTTCCGGGATCGCCACCGGTCGAGGCGGTCAAGGATGCGCACATGACCGTCGCCGACGGCGACCATGTCACCATCGTCGGTCCTTCTGGCTCGGGTAAGTCAACGCTTCTCCACATTCTCGGCTGCCTCGACACTCCCACATCCGGCACCTACCGCTTACGAGGCCTGGACGTTGGTGATCTGAACGACGGGCAGAGAACCTCGCTGCGCGGAAGCGAGATCGGCTTTGTGTTCCAGTCGTTCTACCTGCTGCCCTATAGGACGGTATTAGAGAATGTGATGACCGGTCTCGTCTACAACCGGAACCCGCGGCGGGAGCGCAAACAGCGCGCGATAGCAGCACTGGAGCGTGTTGGCCTGGGTCATCGTCTCGATTTCACGCCGCGGCAGCTATCGGGCGGAGAGCGCCAGAGAGTGGCGATCGCCAGGGCTATCGCTCCGGAGCCCGGTCTGTTGCTGTGTGATGAGCCCACCGGGAACCTCGATAGTAAGACGACCGGGTCGATCCTTGATCTCTTCGACGCGCTACGAACCGATGGTTTGACTCTGATTGTGATCACGCATGAGGAGCGGGTTAGCGAGCGCGGGAAGAGACGGATCGAGATAATCGATGGCATCCTGGCCGAGGCCACCGCATGACCGGCGCTGTGCCCGGCCATCGAATCGTGAAGTCACGACTGTCGTTTCGCGACCTGGTGGCGGAGTCTGTTGCCGGGATGCTCGCCAGACCGGGAAGGACCGTGCTCACCATCCTTGGAACCGTGCTCGGCGTTGCGGCCCTTGTGGCAACTCTCGGCCTTGCCAAGACGGCCGGCAACCAGATCGTCACCCGGTTCGATGCGCTTTCGGCAACGACGGTGTCGGTCAGTAATCGCTCCGACAGCCTGTTCCGGTCTCCCGGCCCTGAAGACGTCTCGGCTATTCCATGGGATGCCGAGGACCGGTTGACCCGGCTGAACGGGGTGGTCGCCGCAGGAACGCTCACGCTCGTCGACACGGGCGGCCAGCTGGTCAGCTCGGTCCCCATCAACGATCCGCTCGGACAGAGTCAGTTCGCCATGGATGTCCTCGCCGTTTCGCCGGGGCTGTTTGAAACGGTGGGTGCCGAGCTCCGCACCGGCCGCTTCTTCGATGAGGGTCACGATGCCCGACACGAGCCGGTTGCAGTGCTTGGCCCTGGTGCAGCAACACGGCTCAACATCAATCGTGTCGATCAACAGCCCGCCATCTTCATCGGGGACACCACGCTTGCGGTGATCGGAATCATCGACGATGTCGTTCAGGAGCCATCTCTGCTCGAGGCAATCATCATCCCGAACGGTACCGCTCGTGAGCTATTCGGCACCGGCGCCCCCGCTGAGGTTCATATCCGTACTGAGGTCGGGGCCGCATACCTGATAGGAGACCAGGCGCCTGTCGCTCTCAACCCGGGTGACCCGTCGCAGCTCCGAGTGCAGGTGCCCCCGGAACCACGAGCGGTTCGATCCGGTGTGGAATCGGACGTGAACACGCTATTTCTCGTGCTCGGCGGTGTGTCGCTACTGGTCGGGGCCATCGGTATCGCCAACGTGACCCTGGTGTCTGTTCTCGAGCGGGTAGGTGAGATCGGATTGCGTCGTGCCGTTGGGGCAGCCCGAAGACATATTGCGGCGCAGTTCCTTGTCGAGTCGGCGGCCATGGGCTTCATCGGAGGGATCATCGGGGCATCGACAGGGGTGCTGGTCATCGTTGCGGTGTCCGCGAACAAACAATGGACCCCGGTGCTCGATGTTCAGGTTCCACTTCTTGCCCCGCTCGCCGGTGCCCTCGTCGGGCTCATTGCCGGCCTGTATCCATCGTGGCGTGCCAGCACACTCGAGCCGGTCGAAGCTCTTCGTGGCGGAACGTGACCAAAGGCGCGGTAGCCCTATGTGCATTTACAGGCTGGTGTGAGACACTGGCATCGGCCAGATTCTCCAAGGGGGAGCTATATGAGTACACAAGACAATCACGGTTGGGTCAGACCCGTAGGCGACGCAAGCGAAGGGTCGATGGACCCGATTGAGCCGATCGGCCGAACCATCAGTTCTTCTGTGATCGGCGGCATCATTTTGGTAGCTGTGATTGTCGCCGCGGTTGCGGGGACGATCCTGTGGCGTGGCCGCAACGGCGACCCGTTTGCGTCGGCCCGTTCGGTACCGGCCGACATGGACTTCGTCGTTACCTTTGATGCGGTTGCGCTCAGCGACAGTGAGCAGCTGCAGTCGTTTGTTGACGCATTCGCCGGGCCTATGGTCGAGGCGGGGCTCATCGAGGATTACCCGGACGATCTGGTAGCCGCCATCGATGACGCAATGGCGGCCGAGAGTGATTTCACGCTCTCGGGCGACGTTCTTCCCTGGATCGGCCGGTCGGTCTCGATTGCGGGTTCGGTGCCCGAAGTCGATCCGACGACCTTCGAACCTTCCGGCGTCTCATTCCTGGTGAGCGCTGATGTCCGCAATAGAGATGCCGCAGGCAGTTTTGTCGACAAGGTCCTCAACGAGATGGACGCCAATGATCTCGAGGTCACCGTCGCCACTATCGGTGGATTGCCCGGCTACCGATGGGAGGAATCGGTCGACGGTATCTCGTTTGGCATGGTCCTGACCGACGACTCGCTGCTCGTGGGTGTCGAAAGTGACGTCGCCGACGCAGTTGCCGCCCGTGACGCCGGTCTCTCAATCGCCGACGGAGCCGTGTTCACAAACACGATGGATAGGCTCCCCGCCGACCGCATGGTGTCGTTCTACATGGCAAAGAGTGCTCTCGATGGGTTCTTCGACGTGGCGACTGCTGCCGGGCTCTCGGGTGATGAGATCACCGGGGTGGCCTTCGACGCTATCGGCGCTTCGGTGTCGCTTGTCGCTGAGGGCGTTCGGTTCAACTACGTCGCGGTTGGTGGCGACATCACAGACCCGGGATTCGGCCCCGACAGCGCGGTTGTGGCGGGTCTGCCCGATGACACTCTCGGGTTCATATCGATTGCCGGGGGCCTATCCGGTAATAGCACCGCTACTGATCAGACGCTCGAGAGCATGGGCGGCGTCTTTGAGGAACTGTCCTATCAAACCGGGGTCGACATCGGGGCTGTACTCGGATCTCTTTCCGGAAGAGTGACCTTTGCGGCAACCGAGACACCTAATGGAGCTATCGCAGCCCAGACGGATGTGCCGGTTGGGATAGTTGGAGCGCTGGGGATCAATGATCCCGGCCCGATCAGCGACCTGCTGGCGATGGTCGAGCAGTCCTTCGGCGAGCCCGGCTTCGAGTTCGACCGGAGTGATGGGGTCACCACGGTGTTGGCCGACGGGGAGCAGATAGTCAGCTACTCGACCGGTTCGGACTTGTTCGTGGTCGGAACCGGCCGCGACCTGGTGAGCGGAGTGGTCTCCGGAGACGCCGGCGGCCTGCTGGGATCGCCGCTGTACAAGGAGCTCGACGGCCTTGTGCTTGGTGATGGTCTGGTTGGCTATGCCGACATCGGGGCCATAGTGGGCCTGGTGCCGCTCACCCAGGACGAAGCGGCCGTCTTCGCTCCCATCCGTGGCATTGGCTATGGCGGCGAGGGCTCGGGAGACGCCTTCCAGATGGAAGTACTCGTGCTGGTGGACTACTAGCGAACCTGTTCCAGGCGGTCGAATACGACTCCGCTGTTGCGGAGGAAGTAGTCGGCGCTGAAGCAGCGGTCGAGCACTTCGGGGTGCAGGGCTACCTCTATGTCCTCGGCGAGCAGATTGCGCAGCGGCAGCCGTTCGTCCCAGGCGCGCATGGCGTTGCGTTGCACGATCCTATAAGCGTCATCCCTGCTCATTCCCTGTTCTTCGATTAGAGCCAGCAGTACCGCCTGGGAGAAGATGAGTCCTCGCGTGGATTCGAGGTTCTCCAACATCCGTTCGGTATCCACTACCAGGGTGTCGATGAGTTTGGTCATACGAACCAGGGCGAAGTCGAGCGCGATGCTGGCGTCGGGCAGCGCCACTCGCTCCGCCGATGAGTGTGAGATGTCACGCTCGTGCCACAAGGCCACGTTCTCCAAACCGACCGATGCGTAGCCACGCAGCAGACGGGCCAACCCGGTCACGTTCTCCGAGGCGATCGGGTTGCGCTTGTGCGGCATCGCCGACGAGCCCTTCTGGCCCTTGCCAAACGACTCGCGTGCTTCGCCGACTTCGGAACGCTGCAGGTGGCGGATCTCGGTGGCGAAGCGCTCCAGCGAGGATCCGATCAATGCCAGAGCTGCGAGGAACTCGGCGTGGCGGTCGCGGTGGGTGATCTGTGACGAGGCGGGCTCAATCCCGAGCCCCATCCGGGTGCAGACATACTCTTCGATGACCGGGGGAGTGTGGGCATAGGTGCCGACCGCACCTGAGATCTTGCCAACAGACACGGATAATTTGGCAGCAGCCAACCGTGTGCGATCCCGATCGATCTCGAATGCCCATGTGGCCAGCTTCAGCCCGAAGGTCGTCGGCTCGGCCCAGATGCCGTGTGTTCTGCCGATCATCACCGTATCGCGATGCTCGAACGCCTTCGTCTTGACCACATTGAACAAATCGTCGAGCCGCTTCTGTAGGAGCGTGGCTGCCTCAGCGAGGATGTATCCCTGTGCGGTGTCGAGCATGTCCGACGAGGTCAGCCCGTAGTGGACCCACTCCCCGCCGTCCCCGACGGATCCGGCGAGCACGTCGACAAACGCGGCGACGTCGTGATTGGTGATCTTCTCTCGCTCTTTCCATACCTCCGGATCCACGTCCGGTGCTGAGCGCACTGCCGGGGCCGCATGCGCCGGGGCAACACCTTGCTCCACCCATGCCTCGACAACGAGCGTCTCCATCTCTTTCCACACCTCGAGCTTGTGTTGCTCGCTCCAGATACGTGACATCTCGGGAAGGCTGTATCGGGGGATCATGCCTGGGCAACATCCCTGCGGTAGTGAATTCCACCAAAGTGGATGTGTGAGGCCGCCTCGTAGGCCAATCTGCGCGCCTCATCCAACGTCGTCCCTGAGGCGACGATGTTCAGTACGCGGCCGCCTGCAGTAATCAGACCCTCGGGAGTGCGTCGTGTGTTGGCGTGAAACACTTTCACGTTCGGGATGCTGTTGACCTCGTTGACCCCGCTGATCGCCCGCCCGGTCTCGGGGTTGTCCGGGTAGCCGGCCGCAGTCAGCACTACATCGACCACGGCGAAGTCGTGCCATCTCATCGGACCTTCGGGTAGGTAGCCCTCTGCCGCCGAAGCGAGCAACTCGAGGAAGTCCTCGTCGAGACGAGTGAGTAGGACCTGGGTCTCCGGGTCGCCGAGGCGACAGTTGAACTCGAGCACCTTGGGTCCGTCTTCAGTGAGCACGAGACCGGCGTAGAGAAATCCCCGGTACTCGATCCCGTCCTTTGCCATCTCATTGAGGACGGGCTGGAAGATCTCGTCGATCGTCCTGTCCACAAGATCGCCGGGAAGGTCGTCGACCGGGGAATAGCAGCCCATACCGCCGGTATTGGGGCCACGCCCGCCGTCACGATGGCGCTTGTAGTCGCGGGCCGGCTCCAGGGCAACGGCCCTGGTGCCGTCGCAAATGGCAAACACCGAGATCTCTCGCCCAGGCAGGAACTGCTCGATTACGACAGTTGAACCGGCATCACCGAACTCTCCGGCGATACACAGCCGCGCCCAGCCCTGGGCTGCAATCAGGTCTTCGGTGACCAGGACGCCTTTGCCGTAGGCAAGACCGTCGGCTTTGACCACGTATGGCCCGTCAACCGCTTCGAGGTATTCGATCGCGTCGTTGACATCGGTGAAAGCCCGCCATTCGGCCGTGGGAACTCCGGCGCGCTTCATGATTGTCTTAGCGAATGCTTTGGACGACTCGAGTTGGGCGGCAGCCCTGGTAGGACCGAATGCGCGGATTCCCGCTGCTGTGAGGGCGTCGACTACCCCGGCCGCAAGTGGCGCTTCCGGTCCTATGACGACGAGGTCGATGGCGTTGGCGAGCGCCAGGTCGACGATGGCATTCGGGTCGAGGATGTCGATTCCGGGCACACAGGCGCCGATCTGGGCAAACCCGGGGTTGCCGGGAACGGCGATCAAATCCGTGATGACCTCGCTCTGCGCCAGCTTCCAGCCGAGCGCATGCTCCCGTCCGCCGCCTCCGACCAGAAGGACCCTCACGGTGTCCTCATGACGATTGCGTCACGGGCGGGGCCAACGCCGATCATTGTTATCGGGATCCCGATCGCCTCCTCAACGTAATCGATGTACTGCTGCGCTTCCTTGGGCAGGTCCTCGTAGCTGCGCACATCGGAAATGTCGCTGTTCCACCCCGGCAGCTCTTCGTAGACCGGATGACAGTTGTACAGGATGCGCTGTTGGCGGGGGAAATCGCTGTAGCGCTCGCCGAGCGAGTCGTAGGCCACCCCGACTTTGAGCGTCTCGAAGTTGGAGAGGATGTCGAGTTTGGTCATGGCCAGGTCTGTGAGACCGTTGACCCGGACGGCGTACTTCAAGGCCACCAGATCGAGCCAGCCGCAACGCCTGCGTCTACCGGTGACGGTGCCGAATTCGCCGCCAAGATCGACCATCCTGGCGCCTGTTTCGTCGTGTAGCTCCGTCGGGAATGGGCCTGTGCCCACCCGGGTGATATAGGCCTTGGCGACCCCAACGACCCTGTTGATCGTGGTCGGGCCGATACCGCTTCCGGTGGTGGCACCCCCAGCGGTCGGATTCGATGAGGTTACGAAGGGATATGTGCCGTGATCAATGTCGAGCAGCGTGCCCTGGGCCCCCTCGAAGATGATGTTCTTGCCGTCCTGCTGGGCCTGCCACAGCAGCAATGAAGTGTCTGTGACATAGTCGCCGAGACTCTCGGCGTATCCGAGGTACTCCTCGGCGATCGGCTCGAGATCCATCGGGAGTGAGTTATAGACCTTGGTCAGGATCTTGTTCTTGTCCTTCAGCGCCACCTCGAGCTTCTGACGGAAGATCTTCGGATCGAACAAGTCCTGTACGCGTATACCGTGACGGGAGAACTTGTCCATATAGGCGGGGCCGATGCCGCGCTTGGTGGTGCCGATCTGCTCGTGGCCGAGGAATCTCTCCATGACTGCATCGAGCTTGCGGTGATAAGGCATGATCAGGTGAGCGTTGCCCGATATCCGCAGACGCGTCGGGTCGATACCGCGGGAATCGAGCTCGCCCATTTCCGCAACCAGGACCTTGGGATCTATGACACACCCGTTGCCGATGACCGGGGTCACCTGGGGGTAGAGCACACCACTGGGTATCAACGTGAGCGCAAATCGTTCTTTACCGACGATGATCGTGTGCCCCGCGTTGTTGCCTCCCTGATAACGGACTACGACGTCCGCGCTCTCCGAGAGGTGGTCGGTTACCTTTCCCTTACCCTCGTCACCCCACTGGGCTCCAATCAAAACGGTTGTAGGCACGGATCCCTCCAAGGATGTGTCGACCGGTCGGGCGGATTGTACCGGCTACGAGGGACGCCGGGCCGGGTGCCGGTGTGATCCACATCGAGCCATGTAGAAACTGGAGGAAGCTTCCCCCGATAGAATCGCCCGGCGATGCCCAAGATAAATGCAGCCACAATCGACGAGCACAAAGAATTGACACGCCAGGGTCTGCTCGATGCGGGGGCTGCCCTGTTTGTCAGCCTTGGCCTGGCGGGAACCTCAATCGGCATGTTGGCCGATGAGGCCGGCATCGCCAGAACGACCGTTTACGAGTACTTCCCGAACAAGGAAGCCGTTCTTGCCGAACTCATCTATGAACGGCTCCCGCTTGTTGCCGAGCGAACGCTCGAAAATCTTCCCAAGGGTGACGTAGTGGATCGCCTCACCGAGATCCTTCGCCGTTCGCTTGTTTCGTTCTTTGAATTCCCGGTAGAGACGGCGCTGTTGTTCAAGGCCAGTCGGGAGCTGCCGAAGCCTGAGCGCGATGCGGTGTGGTCGGTTCTCAATCCTATTCGCGACGAGATCATGTTGTTGACCAGCGCGCTGGTCGAGCAAGGTGTCCTCAAAGGTGTCGATCCGATCTCGCTCGGGGTGACCATCGGTGACCATGTAATCGGCGGCATCGATGAGCTGTCGGAGCGAGGCGAGCATGAGGCGGATGCGATCATCGCCGCCCGAACCGGGTTCCTACGTCGGGGGCTCGGTGTAGTCGACTAGGCCAGCGGTGCGGCAATTGGTAGCGACTAGTAGTCTGCGTCTACTAACCTCGCACGCCGAGTATGGTTCTGTCGCTCAGAATCTGGGAGCGGATCACCTGTGAAGGAACAACGACCATTGCGTCAAGCCACCCGAAAGCCGACGGGATCCTTGACGGTTCTCGCTGAATCCAAAGAGCCGGCCATCCGGACCGAGGCGCTTCATTTCACGTCGACGGGGCCAAATGAATTCTGGGATGTCACTGAGCTGACCCGCGAGGTTGTCGCTCGCTCCGGGGTGCGTCACGGCCAGGTAACGGTCTACACCCCGCACACGACCACGACCGTGGTAATCAACGAGTCGGAGACCGGGTTTCTCAACGACTTCCGCAAGCTCATTGGAAACATCGTTCCCGAAGACGCCTACTACGAGCACGATGACCACTCGGTGCGTACCGAGAATCTGCAGGAAGATGAGTTCATCAACGGGCACGCTCATTGTCGTCAGCTTCTGACGGGCCAGCCATCGGTGACTATTCCGGTTGTCGACGGTGAGGTTCTTCTCGGTCAGTGGCAACGCGTCATGTTCACCGAGCTCGATCAGGCTCGCGACCGCCGCGTCTTCTTCCACGCCCAGGGAATCTAGGAGCCGTAAGCGGCGCTCGCGCCGGAGAGCCCAACGCCGAGCCCTCCTCGGCTCTGGATGATGGAGAACCTGTTCTCTAGTGGCGTCAACGCTCGCAGTGTTCACCCTTCCGGCACGGAAGGTCGGGTCCCGATCCTCAGCCAGATTCTCTAGAGCCGGTCGGCTCCGATCGCGGCGATCTTCGCTCCGGTCAGCTCGATGTAGTCGGCGGTTGCGAGCAACACTTGCAGCCCCCGCGCACCCGCCGACACCGCGATCTGGTCGAATAGCACTGCGACCTCATCGAGGAACACCGGATAGGGCTTCCTGGCAGCGATCGCGGTTACGGCGCCCCGCTCGTATCCGGTGAGCGGCAGCACTTCCTTGAGAGATGCCAGCCGGATCTTCCTCTCGCCATGAGCAGTGGCCAATGCCTTCAGGTCGAGCTCGGTGTTGGCGGGGATAACCGCAAAGCAGGGCCCGTTCTTCTCCCCGACGGCCACGAGCGACTTGAACACCTGGTCCGGGGGCAGCCCGACCAATTCGGCGACACGCTCGGCACTGAACTCCTCCATAGCGAGCGAGTACTCCCGCATTTCATGTTCAATCCCGGCCTGCTCGATCACCCGCACCGCATTTGTCTTCGTCACCGCCGCTCCCCACACCGTTCTGGCGTTGATACGCGCAGCATATGGCCAGTATGGACGCCAGAACGGGGATGGTGGGTGGGCCGGGCCACTAGTCGATGGTGCAGAGCTCGTCCCAGCGGTTGGCTGCGGCGACATCGATGACCGTGTGGGCCATTGCCAGCGCCCCGTCGCGGATGGCGGCATCGCCCGGTGGCAGGATCGTGGCTGAGGCAAATTCCTTCTGGTGGTTTACCCATGGGTCCGATTCGATTCCGACCATGGGGTGGATCGCCGGTACCTCGTGGCTCACGTTGCCCATATCGGTCGAGCCGGCCGCACTCGGGTCGCCGTCGGCGCCGCGCCCCATGGGGCGACCGAGTTTCTCGGAATTGTGGAGATACAGATCGACGAGAAGCGGATCCGAGATCAGGTCTGTGTAAGTGTGCCCTCTGCTCTTGACCTCGTAGCTGCAACCGGTCGCGGCGGCAGCGGCGGCAAAACAAGCGACCACCCTGGCGTACAACTCGTCGAGTCGGTCCTTGGTGGCGGCCCGCACGTACCACGACATCTTGGTGAAGGCCGGGATGACGTTTGGTGCGCCACCGCCGTAGTCGATCACTCCGTGCACCTTGTCGGTGGGGTAGAGGGCCTGGCGCAAGGTCGAGATGTTGACATATGCCTGCACCGCTGCATCGAGCGCGTTGATTCCGAGTTGTGGGGCGAATGCCGCGTGTGACTCTTTGCCGGTGAACTCCACGTCGACATGGGCGACACCGAGGAAATTCGGGTCGACGACGTCGGTGGGGGAAGGGTGAATCATCATCGAGAGCGCGGCGCCTTTGAAAGCACCGTTGTTGATGAGATCCACCTTCCCGCCGTATGCCTCTTCAGCAGGCGTACCCTGCACCCGGATCCGGAACCCGAGCTCACTTGCGGCACCGACCAGTGCCACGCCTGCACCGAGGGCGGCGGTTGCGATGATGTTGTGGCCGCAGGCGTGGCCGACCTCGGGGAGGGCGTCGTATTCGGCGCAGATGACTACCTCAGGCCCCTCGCTACCGGCACGGGCGGCAAATGCGGTGTCGAGGCCGAAGGATGGATACTCGACTTCGAAGCTTTGTGCACGCAGGAACTCGACGAGACGAGCCGAGGTGTTGTGCTCCTCAAAAGCGATCTCGGGATTGTGGTACATCCAATGCGAGATATCGCGGAGCTCAGCCTCCACCGCGTCGAATCGCTCAGTCGCCGCCTGCTTGAGATCCACTGCAACCTCCGGTGCTCAAATTAGATCACAGGCTAGTCATCCGTAACATATGCAGATCTATGTATGCACGTTCATGAATCCACAGGAGTCGATATGGGCAAGTACAAGGACATACTCAAGTCGCTGAACGCCGGCACAGCCGGGGTGAAGGCGAAGATCCCCGAGGTCTACGATGGCTTCGCCACCGTGTACCGCTCCGCCTACGGCGAAGGTGCGCTCCCGGCCAGGGTCAAGGAGCTGATGGCCGTCGCGATTGCGATCCATGAGGGATGCGACGGCTGTATCGCATCCCACGTCCGTAGCGCCGTTCGTAAGGGAGCTACCGCCGAGGAAATGGCGGAGGCCATCGGTGTTTCGATCCAGATGGGCGGTGGCCCTGCCTCGATATACGCCTCACACGCATGGGATGCCTATCAGGAGTTCTCAGAGACCCCGGCGGGGTCGTGACCCTGAGCTGAAGCGGGCACGGCACCATCCTCTCGATCTTCCGACAGCAGCTGCCAGGCCATCACCATGATGATGAGCAACATGAGGAAGCCGGGGGAGAACCCCAGGTGCATGATCATCGATTGGGTCGCTCCGAGGGCCCATATCGCCAAGATCCAGGGGCCCCATCGGTCGCGGTTCCACGCCTGGACCACAACGGCTGCCGTCACGACGATGAGAGCACCGTCATGGGTCATGACGTGCGGGGCGAGCAGCAGTATCCCGGGGATGGTGATAGCGAGCCGTCTACCGAGGGATGCAGAGTCGCGATGCCACCAGATCCAGCACAAGAATATGACCATGGCGCCGGCACAGAGCCATGCCAGTATCACGGGCACGTTGACTCCCACTCCAAAGATGTTCTGTGCGAAACCGATGAACGAGATACTGGAATGGCCGTTGATCTCTGCTTCCTTGGCACCGAAGTCACGCGCCATCTCGGTCCAATCGAGTGCCCAGGACCATCCCTGAAGAGCAACGCCCCACATGTAGTAGGCGGTCGCACCGATACAGGCGCCGAGCACGACTCTCCAGTACCGGGCAAGCGCAAACAGCCCCAACATGGGAATCGCGAGCTGGGGCTTGAAGAGGAGCGCGGCGAGTACAACGCCCGCGGTCAGGTGGCGGTCGTCGTGGATGAGCCGCCAGGCAGCGACGATGAGAAACAGTGTGAGGGCGGTGTTCGACCCGCCTGTGATAGCTCGGAACATCGGCCAAAAGAGCAGAGCTCCCGCAAGTGCAAGCGTGACCCGTCCGCGCAGCCAGGGAAGCATGGGCCGCATCAAAAGGATCGACGCCAGGAGTAGAAGTCCCATGATCAGTGTGTGGGCGAGATACGACCAGTGGTATGGGAGATAGGACAACGGTTGGTAGACGACGGCGAACTGAGCCGGATAGGGGAAGAACCGGGCCACCTGTCCTTCCTCGAGGCCGTGTAAGCCGGCCTGTGCCGCGACCTGTCGCTGCACGACATATAGCTCATCCAGGTCACCGGCGGCAGCTATCCGACCGGCGCCGTAGAAGGCGGGATAGTCGCCTCCAATCGCGTCTCCCGCAGTGCCCGATCTAGCGTTCACAAACGTTCCCATGAGGACCGCGACAACAACGGCTGTGATCACAGCGAGCGGATAGGTCTTCAGCCGCCATGCGGTGCGATCAGCTTGTTGTGTCCGGGGTGTGGTCATGGTGTTGTGTCTGGAGCTGGGACGGCAGTTGCCAGAGTATCGGCTTCGATGCGATTGTCGTTGAGGATGTTGTCTTCTTGGTCGGTGCCGCAACGCCCGGTTGCTGAAGCATCCTGGCTCGGTCTAGCCGAAATATCTCGGCCCCGTACGCGGTTGACGGAGGTGCTCTCTAGTCTGTAGGCCCAATGATCGTTTCTAGCCTCCGTTCAACCATGCAAGATCAAGATGTCGCCTCGCCTCAGCGCGGCTCGTCCGAGGGAACTGTCGCATGACTGTCATCGCCTCAATCCCATCACCATCGACCAATATCATCGGGCTCGGACCGTTGGAGATCCATTTCTACGGAATCCTCATCGGAATTGGCGTCGTCGTTGCCGCGATCGTCACCACCCGTCGTTACGCAAGGTTCGGTGGCGATCCCACGATTCTCGATCCGGTGATCCTGTGGACGGTGATCGTCGGATTCGCCGGCGCCCGCATCGGGTACATCATCACGCACTCGTCCCGTTATGTCGGGGAGTGGTACAAGGTCATCTTCATATGGGAAGGTGGCCTCGCCCTGTACGGTGGGCTGACAATCGGCGCACTCGCTGCCATCTACACGTTACGCAAGCACAACGGCGACTTTGTGATGTTCACCGACGCTATCGCCGTTGGCCTCCCGCTGGCTCAAGCCATCGGCCGTTTTGGCAACTACTTCAACCAGGAGCTATTCGGCACTCCGACGAGTCTGCCATGGGCGCTCCAGATCGATCGGGTGCACCGTCCTGCCGCGTATCTGGACAGTCCGACGTTCCACCCCACCTTCCTGTATGAGGCCCTGTGGAACGTCCTGATCGTCGTGCCGGTGATCTTGCTCCTAGAGAAGAAGGGCAAGCTTGCGAAGGGCGCCCGATTCCCTGTGTACATGATCCTCTACGGAATGGTTCGGTTCCTCACCGAGCTCATCCGCACCGACACCACCTTCCGTCTGCTTGGAATCTCGCGCAATGGTTGGATTTCGGTGGCCGCGATGCTGGTCGGGTCGGCCCTACTGTTCATCGCCCAGAAACGGGGTGTCACGTACGATCAGGATGAACCCGATCAGGGTGAACCGGTCGATGATGCCGAGACGGTCGAGGCGCAGTAGTCCGCAAAAAAAGGAGGCGGCGCCGTAGCGCCGCCTCTCGGTTCGTTGCGATTCGGGTTCCGCCGCTACTGCGACGAACCGTTCCCGCTGTCCTTGAACATCTCGCCAATGGCGCCGATGGAGCCGAGAATTCCGCTCATTTCCATCGGGAGGAAGATCTTCGTTGCTGTCCCATTGGCTACTCCCTGGAGAGCCTCTAGATACCGGATGGCAATGAGGTCGTCCGTGGGGTTGCCATTGTGGATCGCCGCAAAGACACGCTCGATTGCCTGACCTTCACCTTCGGCGACGGTGAGCTTCTGGAACTTCTCCGCCGTTGCGACCTGCTTGATGGCTTCGGCCTGACCCTCAGCCTCGAGGATCCGTGACTGTTTGACACCTTCAGCCTGAAGGATCTTCGACCGCTTGTCGCCTTCTGCCTCGGTGACGATGGCACGACGATCACGTTCTGCCTTCATCTGCCGGTGCATCGCCTGGGTGACATCTGCCGGCGGATCGATCCGCTGGATCTCGACACGCACGACCTTGGTACCCCAAACATCGGTTGCCTCGTCGAGGATCTCCCGCAACTGGGCGTTGATTCTCTCCCGCGAGGTGAGAGCGTCGTCCAGGTCGAGGTCGCCGACAACGTTACGCAGATTGGTCTGGGCCAGCTTGGTTGCCGCCAGAACGAAGTTCTGGACGTTGTAGACCAGCTTCACCGGGTCTGTCGCCTGGTAGTAGACAACCGCGTCGACGGTGACAACCACGTTGTCTTTGGTGATGACCTCTTGGGGAGGCACATCGACAACGATCTCACGCATGTCTACACGGCGGATCCTCTCGATGAACGGGACGATCAGTTGCAGTCCCGGATCGAGCGTCTCCTTGTACTTGCCGAACCGCTCTACTAGGCCTTGCTCGTGCTGGCGCACGATCTTCAGGCCAAGTACCACGTAGGCGATGATCAGCGCAATGATGGCTATAACTATGAAGCCCAATGCTTGCACTTGTTGCTCCTTTCGGGTTGCAGGTTGCCCTGAACCCCTTGTCTCGTCTCAGATCTGTGCCGGCAGAACAACCATGCGGGACCCTCGCACCTCGATCACAACTATCGGTGTTCCGGTCTCGATGATCTGGTCGCTGTCGGTGGTGGCCCTCCACTCTTCGGTTTCGACGCGGACCTTGCCGGTGTTCCTGGATGGGTCGATTGTCTCAATGACGGTGCCCTTGGCGTTTACGTATCGCTTGGCGCCAACCGGGTACATCACATCCTCGTCCTTCTTGGCGAAGCGACGGATCGCCACCAGAGCGGCCACGCTGAAAACCGCAAAGGCCAGAAGCTGGATGATGGGATGCACACCGAGGAGGGCGAGCATCGCAGCGATGACCGCGGCGATGGCGAATGGCAGCAGGAAGAAACCGGCCGTCATCATCTCTCCGATCCCCAGCACGACGGCTGCGCCAACCCAGAGCCACAACCAGAACTCGATATCTTGCACTGCTTCCTCCTTTGTCATAAAACCTATAGCAATTGTGATGAGCCCGGCAGCGGTGAGGCCTGCAGCGATGAGACGACCGCGCGTCTGGCTTTGCCTCTTCTGGATACGTTGCCAGGCTTCGGCAGCGGCCGGGTAGCGGAACTCTGACGCCCAACTCTCAGCGAACTGGGCGAGATCCGTTCCGACGACACTCGCCGGGTCCTTGCCGGCTGCCGTGGCCTCGTAGAGGTGCGATTCCAGCTCGAGCTTCATCGCATTGGATATCGACCGTGGAACTCGCGTCTCGAGCCAATACCTCTCGCAGTCGGCGAGAACTTTGTTGATGCTCAGACGTTCACTCACTCGAGGCTCCATTCAACACTTCTTCAACCCCGACGGACAATCTTCGCCATTCGGCCTGCCAGTCGGTCAGCTGCTCTTTGCCTTTCTCTGCGATCCGGTAGTACTTGCGTGGTGGGCCGCCCGTGGACTCGATGAAGTAGCCCTCGATGAAGCCCTGCTTCTGCAGCCTGCTGAGCAGGGGATAGATGGTGCCCTCGCTCACCAGGTGGAGACCGTTGTTCTGAAGTTTGTCGACCATCTCATACCCGTAGCTTGGCTCCTGGTCTATCAGCGCCAGGAGGCACATGTCGAGAACACCTTTGAGTAGTTGGGAGCTGTGTCCCACTCGTATCCTCCGGGTTGCTCGCTATCTTGCTGTACCTATTACCCTGTCTTCCAGGGTACCTTGCCTCACACGCTACCATGGAAAGCAGGATATTACAATATGGGAAGTGGAACCTTTTTCGCCGATTTCGGGTCATACTCAGTGCACTATGAAACGAGAGGCATATGGCCGAGTCATCAAAGAGAGCTAGCTCCATACTCGTCGCGGCGGTTCTGATCGCAGGGCTCTTCTTCGTCATCGCGAACCTGTCCGGCTTCTCGCCGTTCGGGGGTGATTCCTACACCCAGGTAGGGCCGACCGTTGTCGACAGCGTGCGCAACGTTGCCAAGCTCACGACTGTTGAAATGGTCGAGTACACCACGGTGGAGAAGGGCGACAACTTCGGCTGGCTCAACTGGGCCCGTGGTGATCGAATCTTCCTATTTGCCGTGGCCCGGATCGGCGCCGGTGTGGATATGGAGCGTGTGACAACGGACAACTTCGCAGTGGACGCAGACAGTGGCAGAGTCACCGTCCGGCTACCCGCACCCGAGATCATCTTCGTCGAGGTCGACAACGAGGCGACCCGGGTGTACGACCGTGACACAGGGTTGTTCACCAAAGGAGATGCTCAGCTCGAAAGTGACGCCCGACAGGTTGCACAGGACGTCCTCGTTGGTGCCGCACTCGAGCACGGCATCATGGACAAGGCAGAGGAGAACGCCAAGATCACCATCGCCAACTTCCTGAAAGGTGTCGGATACACCGAGGTTGTGTTCGAAACCTCTGCGGAGTAGCCCGCCGATCAGTCTTTCCCGCCGGTGAGCGCAGTTGCCAGGCCCAGCGAGATGAACACACCGCCTGCGAAGTAGCGCTGCCCGGTGATCACCTTCGGGCGTTGCTTGAGCCAGCCGCCAATCGTGCCCGCGGCGAGGGCGTAGAGACCATCGGTGACAATGCCCATTGCCACCAGCAGGGTGCCCAGGAACAGGATCTGCAGGCCTACCGGTGCCCCGTCCACGTTGACGAACTGCGGCAGGAACGCAAAGAAGAACAGCGCCGTCTTCGGATTCAAGATGTTGACCAGGATCCCCTGGGTGAAGACCCGGCGCAGCGAGCGTTTGGGAGCACCGGACTCGACGACGATGCCATCTCTGCCAAGCAGCCTTCGTATTCCGAGGTAGATGAGATAGACCGCACCTGCGTACTTCACCGTTCGGAATGCCAGAGCCGACTGGATGAGCAATGCCGAAAGCCCGAGCGCCGCAGCAGTCACGTGAACCATAGAGCCCAGACCGACACCGACCACGGACACCAATCCGGCGGTACGACCCTGGTCCACGCTGCGGGCGATGATGTACAAAACAGCGGGTCCCGGCATCAGCAGCAACGCCAGGGCGGCGAGGATGAACAGTGTGAGCGAAGAGCTATCGGGCATGGCAACAGGCTAGTTGCCTATTGGCTCGCGTATCCCTCCCCAAGAAAGCCGTATCAACCCGGAGCCTCTGCGCTCTGATACTGGACGCGATACCTGGAGGGGTAGAAATGAAGATACGACGTAAGACGATCATGCTGGTCGCGGCGCTGGCGGTGTTGGCGATTCCGACGGCCGTCATGGCAGCGGGCGGGGCCTTCACCGACGATGACACGTCGGTGTTCGAAAACGATATCGAGTGGATGGCGGCCACGGGCGTTACTAAGGGGTGCAACCCGCCTATCAATGACAACTTCTGCCCGGGTGATCCGGTGACGAGGGGAGCCATGGCGGCGTTCCTGCATCGCTACGACGACTATCTCGGTCGTGGCGGTGTGGCACGTGCGCCGATCAGCTTCTCGACAACATCCACAACGGCAACCGAGCTAACAACTGTCACCGTCGAGGCTCCCGGTCCCGGCACACTGGTGGTCGAGATCGATGGCCAATACTGGCTGGACCTCGATGCGACCAGCTCAGACTCCGTATGGGGCTACGTGCAATTGGCCATCTGTGATGCTCCAGACACGCTCGAGGAAGTCGACTGTGGTGACAGCTTGACCGATGCCCGCTACTCAGATCCGGACGATATCGAGGCTCGCAATGCCACGCCCGGCATCGCCACGTCGCGCATAGTCACCGTGGACGAATCAGGGCCGGTCACGTTCTCGATCAACGGGCGCTCGGCGACCGGAGCGACCTTCTACGACTGGTACACCTACGTTCAGGTGACGTTCGTCCCGGGTGAGAACAGCCTCGACGGGGCACTTACCGTCGGCATTTGAGCTGCAAGTCGACCCGATTGATGAACCAGGGCCCTGCGCTCAGCGCAGGGCCCTGTCCTATTACGCCGTCGCAAAGCCGATACCGTCGCCGTCGACAATGACGTTGATCGTGTCACCGTCGGTGTAGGTGCCTTCGAGGAGTTGCATGGCCAGTTTGTCGGCTATCGCGCTCTGCATGAGCCGCTTCAAGGGACGGGCGCCGTAGCTCGGGTCGTACCCGTGCTCGGCGAGCCAATCGGCAGCCTCGTTGCTGAGTTGGAGCTCGATCCGGCGAGAAGCCAACCGCTTGCTGAGGATGTGAAACTGGATGTCGACGATCTGGCGCAGATCTTCCTTGGAGAGCCTCGTGAAGACGACGGTGTCGTCGACGCGGTTGAGAAACTCCGGCCGGAAGTGGTTGCGCACAACATCCATCACTCGCTTCGCCACGGTCGCCTCCGGAAGATCGGGGTCGATGAACTCGGAGCCGAGATTCGACGTCATGATCAGCACCGCGTTGGTGAAATCGACGGTACGTCCTTGCCCATCGGTGAGCCGTCCGTCGTCCATCAGTTGGAGCAACGTGTTGAACACGTCCGGGTGAGCTTTTTCTATCTCGTCGAGCAGGATCACCGCGTATGGGCGTCGGCGCACCGCTTCGGTCAGCTGACCACCCTCGTCGTAGCCGACGTATCCAGGGGGCGCCCCGATGAGCCGGGACACGGAGTGCTTCTCCATGTACTCGGACATGTCGATACGCACCATGGCCCGCTCGTCGTCGAACAGGAAGTCGGCCAGCGCCCTTGCCAGCTCTGTCTTGCCGACACCGGTCGGCCCGAGGAATATGAACGAACCGATCGGACGGTGCGGGTCCGCCAGCCCGGCCCGGCTACGCCGGATGGCGTTTGCCACCACCGTCACGGCCTCGTCTTGCCCGACGACACGGTGATGCAGGTGGTCCTCCAGCTTGATCAGCTTCTCGACCTCGCCCTCCATCAGCCGGCTCACGGGCACCCCGGTCCAACGGCTGACAACCTCGGCGACATCCTCCTCGTCGACTTCTTCTTTCAACATGCGGAGGTTCGACTGGAGCTTGGCCAGTTGTTCCTGGCGCGCTTCCAGACGGCGATTCAGATCCGGAAGGGTGCCGTAACGGAGTTCTGACGCCGCTTGCAGGTCGCCGGCGCGTTCGGAGCGCTCCGCCCGGGCGCGGGCATCCTCGATCTCCAGCTTGGTGCCCTGGATTGCTTCGATGTACTCCTTCTCCAGCTTCCAGTGAGCGACCAGCCGGTCGAGTTCCTCGCCCAGTGTCGCCAACTCCTCATCGATACCGGCGAGACGCTGCAGCGATGCATCGTCATCTTCCTTGGTGAGGGCGTTGCGCTCAATCTCGAGTTGCCGGCGGCGGCGCTCTAGTTCATCGATCTCCTCGGGCATCGAGTCGATCTCGATCCGCAGCCGGGAGGCTGCCTCGTCGATCAGGTCGATCGCCTTGTCCGGGAGATGGCGGGCGGTGATGTAGCGATCGGACAACACGGCTGCAGCAACGATGGCCGCATCTGTGATGCGGACGCCGTGGTGCACTTCGTACCGCTCCTTGAGCCCGCGCAGGATGCCGATTGTGTCCTCGGTCGAAGGCGGCTCGATCATCACCGGCGCAAATCGCCGCTCGAGCGCGGGATCCTTCTCTACGTACTTGCGGTACTCATCGAGGGTGGTGGCACCAATCATGTGCAGCTCGCCCCGGGCAAGCATCGGCTTGAGCATGTTGGAGGCATCCATGGAGCCCTCGGCGGCGCCGGTGCCCACGATGGTATGCATCTCGTCGATGAACGTGATGATCCGCCCTTCGGCTGCCTTGATCTCGTCGAGGGTGGCTTTGAGCCGCTCCTCGAACTCGCCCCGGTACTTGGCCCCGGCGACCATGGCCCCGAGATCGAGGGCAATCAGCCGCTTGTCTTTCAAGCCCTCAGGCACGTCACCGTCGACGATTCGCTGGGCGAGACCCTCGGCGATGGCGGTCTTGCCGACACCCGGCTCACCGATCAACACAGGGTTGTTCTTGGTACGCCGGGAGAGCACCTGTATGACCCGCCGGATCTCCTCGTCACGTCCGATGACAGGGTCGAGCTTGCCCTCGGCCGCCTGACGGACGAGATCGCGGCCGAACTTCTCGAGAGGTTCGAGGGTGTCTTCGGGGTTCTGGCTGGTCACGCGCTGTGCGCCCCGCACAGTCTCGAGCGCACCCATGATGGCGTCCCTGGTGAGCCCGGCTTTGCGCAATACTTCGCCGACCGGGTCGGATGCAGTGGCGAGGGCCAGCAGCAGATGCTCTATCGACACGTACTGGTCGCCCATGCTGGACTTGATGGAGTCCGCCGTCTCGAGGATGGTCAGGCTCGCCGGGGCAAAGCCGATCTCGCCTGTGTCGCCGTACACCGATGGGATGGCGGCGAGGCCTTCATCGGTGGCGTTGCGTAGAGTTGCCGGATTGATGTCCAGGTGCCCGAGCAGCGGGTAGACGACGGTATCGGTCTGACCAAGCACGGCGTCGAGCAGGTGGAAAGGCTGTACCGACTGGTGATGGCGGCTGTCAGCACGCTGCTTTGCTGTCAGGATTGCCTGTTGGGATTTCTGGGTAAATGTGTTTATGTCCATGGAAGAATGGTCCCCCTCGGAGTGTTCTGTTCTAGTAGTAGAACACCAAGTCTAGCAGGAATATTCAAGAAATCTAAGTCTATGACTATCAAGTCTGAGGGTTTTGGAGAACGAGGTGGCTGGTGGGTCGTTGCCCAGTTCGCCATCTTCGGGCTGATTCTGCTGGCCCTCACCGGCAACCGGACGCCGTCGCTTGTCTGGCAGATCACCGGCTGGATGCTGGTCGGCGTTGGTGGCCTCGGCGCTCTTGGTGGGCTGTGGGTGATTCGCGACCGGCTTACTGCTCTGCCTGCACCGATCGCAAATACCGTCCTCAGGCAAGACGGCCCGTACTCGGTTGTTCGCCATCCGATCTACGGGGGACTGATCCTCGGGTTCGCCGGGTTGGCGATCAAAGGGGGAAATCCGCTCGCTCTTGGATTGTCCCTGGGGCTGGTCCCTTTCTTCTACGCCAAGACCTCGGTTGAGGAGCGAATGCTGGCTGCCCGCTTCCCGGAGTACCCCGAGTACCAGGAGCGAGTCCGCTTCCGTGTGCTCCCCTGGATCCTGTAGGAAAACCGGAAACCTTCGATTGCGGTACGGGTCTAACGGAGGAGTACATTCCATCTGTCCGAAAATAAGGAGTGGGCAATGAAGAAGCTTTACGAGGAGTTCAAGGAATTCGCCTTCAAAGGCGACATCATCAGTCTTGCAATCGCATTTGTCATGGCCTTGGCGTTCGCGGCGGTCGTCAACGCCCTGGTCGAGAACGTTGTTATGCCGATTGTCGGGATCGTTTTTGGTGAGCCGAGCTTCAACGGCCTGGTCCTGACGATCAACCACTCGGTCATCCTCTACGGTGCGTTCATCACCGCGGTCGTGAAATTCATCGCCATAGCCCTCGGCGTGTTTTTCTTCATTGTCAAGCCATACCAGGCCTACCAGAAGATGAAGAAGCAAGACGAGCCCGCAGACGCCCCTGCAGAGCCTTCCGAGGATATCAAGCTTCTCATGGAGATCCGCGACGCTCTGAAGAAGTAGACGTTCAACCGAGCACTGAGAAGGCCCCCGGACATCTCCGGGGGCCTTTGTTGTGGAATCATTACGCCCTTGCAGCCGTTGCACCTCTCACAGACAAGCAAGGAACGCAATGGCCACAGCAAAATGGAATGGTGCAGTGCTAGCAGAGAGTGATGAGACGGTGGTTGTCGAAGGTAATCACTACTTCCCACCCCACAGCATTCACAATGAGCACTTCGCCGACAGTCCGAACCACAGTGTCTGCCCCTGGAAGGGTACCGCCAGCTATTTCGACGTCGTGGTCGGTGATGACACCAACCCCGCTGCCGCCTGGTACTACGCCGAGCCAAAACCCGCGGCTGCCGAAATCAAGGGGTACGTGGCCTTCTGGAAGGGTGTTTCGGTTACACCCTGAATCCAGTTGTGGCGTTGAGCAGCTCCTCGTGGAGTCGGCGTATCCGGAACGGCGACCACTCCTCCTGGTCGGCGCGGAGGAATGAGGTCAGATCGCCCCGATTGTCGAAGACCCCGGTTGGCAGCCCGTAGCGCTTACCGTCCTTGTCGATGAAGATACAGCTGCCGCCACCTTCGGCGAGCAACCAGATCAGGTCGTCGGTTCCATACTCGTTGCGCATCACGGCTTCGGGGACCCCGTGGTTTAGGATCGACGCGTCGCCCTCTCGTCCGGGGACGGCTCTCTCCATGTTCTTGCGCCTGCTGTCCTCGGGTTCGACCCAGATGTAGAGGATCTTGGCCTTCTCGAGGATGTCGGTACTGAGATGTTGGAGCGAGTGCAGATAGCCATAGGGCTCGGCAAGCGGCAGTGATGAGCCCTCAGGACCACCCCGGGCGAACTCGATGACAACCGTCTTGTCCTCCAGAGACTCGGGGATGGCGGCCAACTTCTCGTCAAAGACTCCCTGTGCCTCGGTTTCCAGGGTTGATTGCAGGCGCTTTCGAGTCAGCGGAGCAAGCTCGCCGAGCGACGGTGTCAAGCCCGCGAGAACACGAGCACGATCGATCCGGTTGAACAGCCAGGTTGCCGCGGTTCCGTGTACCAACGGATCTGGCGGATCGGTCAGGTCTGCGTAATCGAAGTTGAGCAAGTGGATGAGTGTGAGCCAGTCCCGCGGGTTGCGAAATGGTTCTTCAGTCGAATCAAAGAAGGGCGGCTTGTCCCCGGCTGCGATGGACTCCTCGCTGATCCGGCGCATCATGTGGACGTATGGGTAGTCGTCCAACTGCACCGTCGTGCCAATCCGGAGATCGTTGAGGGCGGTGGCGGGGTCGAGCAACTCCAAATAGCGGCGTAGCTCCGACTTGCCCGATGCCGGGAGCGCCAGCAACAGCAGGATGTCTATTGGCATTGTCACACCCTACCCGTGCCCGCCGGGGGTCCATTGGCAGCAGATTGTGGCAAAGGGCCCTCTTGTAGAGGATTGGTGATCGCTACTCTCCATGGCACTGTGGCGTGCGGGCCAGGGAGGACAGCTGAGATGAGAGGTGAACCTCGGCCCCGGGCGTACTACGCCTCGGGGGTATTCGATCATGGCGAGCGCTCCTACAGCCTCGAAGTCAAACAGGTGCTCGATGATCTCGGCTATGACACCTGGATGCCGCATGAGAACGCCGCGCTGTTCGATGACCATGTCGCAGCTGGTATTCCACTCGATGAGGCTCGTCGTCAACTGTTCAAGCTGAGTCTTCGTGCGGTTGAAGAAGCCGATGTCGTCGTATTCAACCTGGACGGAGGGACGCCCGATGAGGGAGCCTGCGTCGAGGCTGGTATTGCGTACGGGCAGGGCAAGCTCTGTGTCGGTCTGAAGACCAACCCTCACGGACTCGACGGCCGGAACGACCTGATGATCGATGGCATTCTCGACTACAAGGTGGCCAACGGCCTCGATGAGTTGAGGGACCTTCTCAGCGACGAGCGTGTCATCGTTGATCTGCGCCGTGGCATCGAAGACGTGACCGTTGACCTGCGCCGGCTGGAGCGCTCATACGTCGTCGTCTCCGGACCTGTTGGTGTCGGCAAGACCTCTCTGATCGAGCTCATGGCCGGGACCGGTGCCTGGACGGCGCTCCCTGAGCCGGTCATGGAAAACCCATACCTATCGAACGTGTACGCCAATCTGTCCGACTATGCCTTTCGAAATCAGGCCTTCTACATGGGACAGCGGGCGGTGCTTCACAATTCTTCGAAGCGCATGCTCGGTCCGGTCGTCCAGGAGCGCTGTCTTTCGGAAGACGCCGAGGTCTTCAACTACGTGATGCGTGATCAAGGAGCGATCGACGACAACGATCTCGAGACTCTGATGACGTTGTACCGCGGTCTCTTCGAGAACGCTCCGCGCCCTGATCTCGTGCTCTATCTCACCGCACCCTTTGAGGTGACGGTGGAGCGAATCCGCAAACGCGACCGCGTCGGAGAACGCGATCTCGATATTGACTTCCTACGGCGTGTTTACGATCGATACGAGGACTGGGCTTCGTCGCCGAAGCCGGTCCCGGTGCTGCGTATAGACACCACGGAGATCGACTACGTCAACCAGCCGGAGGACGCGGCAGAAGTCATGCGGCGGGTCGACGGGCTTCTAACCGATGCCCTCGTGTACCCGGGATGACGGGTGGGCCAAGACCGTCACTAGCGCGAGCGGTTTGCTATGCCATTGCTACTTCGATCCTGTGGGCCGGGGCAATCGTCCTCGTCAAGCTTGGCCTCAAGGACATCCCCAGGCTGACCTTCGCGTCGTTGCGCTATCTCGTCGGTGCGGTCACGCTGCTCGTCTGGCGAATGATCAAGTCGGGAACACCGATTCCCCGGCCCGACCGCTCCCTGTGGAAGTGGCTGATCGGCCTCGGAATACTCCTGTACGGTGTCGTTCCGGCCGCCCAATTCGTCTCACTCGACATTGTCGAAGCGGTGACGTTCAATCTCGTATTCCAGGCAGGCATCCCGGTGATCACGGCGTTGCTGGCCGGAATCCTGCTCAAGGAAGCTACATCCCGCTGGGAATGGCTTGGTGTGGCGATCGTCATCGGCGGCGTCTTCCTGTTCTACCCGAAGCTGCCCGCCGGTGACGAAGCGTTTGGCATACTGCTCGCCGCCATCGCCGCCGCCGGTGTCGGGGGATCGAACGCCTTGCAGCGCAAGATCATGCGCGACGGGAAGATCACGGCGTTAGATGCCACGGTGATCCCGATGACCCTCGGCAGCGTCGGTCTTTTTGTCATCTCCAGAATGGTCGAGCCGTTTCCCGATCTGGGCTGGGAGCAGATCCTGCTGATCCTCGTGCTCGGCGTGGTCAACACCGCTCTTGCGTTCACTCTGTGGCACATGGCGATGCGGACACTCAACGCGCTGCATGCCGGGATCATCGGGTCGGCTCAGGTCGTCGAAGTGCCGGTCTTCGCCTTTGTTGTACTCGGTGAGTCCCTCACCACAGGCCGGATCATCGGTTCGGTTCTCGTGCTGGCCGGGATTCTGCTCGTCCACTTCTCCAAGGCCGCCGCAGCTCGCCGGGCGATCGGCTCGTTTGAACCGGGCGAGGTCGTGCTGGTCGATTAACGTCTGTTCATGCTTCCACTACGAATAGTTGAAACCGACCGCCCCGATTTTGATGAGCCGGTCGTCGAGCTCTGGAGAGAAGACGACTTCGTCGGCATGATCTTCTGGGACGGCGAGGAGGCGTTGGTCCAGATATACCTGGATGATGACGGCGACGTCTATGACATCGAGATCGGTGACCTGCTCCGTGTTCTCGACACGGCGCTGCGGATTGTCACTCCTGCCGATCGGCTCTCGGAAGAAGAAGACGGGTATCTCGAGGAATACAACGCTGAGGCCCCCGAGGGCGAATGGGACGAGGAGTTGCCTGCCACAAGTGCGCTGACTTCCGAGTTCGATGAGCGAGTGGTGCTCCGGGCAGATGACGGGGAAGGGTTCTTCGATAGGGACACCGCTCTCGAGCTCATCGATCGTTGCGTCGAGCTCGGTCTAGCCGTTATCGAGATGGAGTGTTACGAACGTACCGGGACTCGTCTCGAGGTTCGACCCGACCTGGGTGTCTACATCGATGCACCGCCGGGGATGGCCTGGACTGTGAGGGCCGCGGCTGCCAACGCGCAGACGAGGAGCGCGCTTGATGCCTGGCCGGACAACTCGGCGCTGTTGGCGTCGTTGGTCGTTCAGCAGCCCGACGGTGAGTCGTTCATCGCGTAGCGAAGTGCCGCCTCCAGCCGGGTGTCGGCAGATCACGGGTCTACGAGGAGCCGAGGAATGCCAGACCGGTACCGGCGACTATGTAGAGGAACCCGGACAGCATTGGCAGGTTGGAGATCGCCGTCTCGACTCGCGAGTACTCGTAGTTGTATCCGTGACGAATTAGATGAGCGAGCGAGAAGATGATCGGGCCGATGACCAGCATAAAGGCGCCAAAACCGATCAGGAAGGTGCCCGCCATCGTGGTCGGGCTCACCACGGCGCATTCCGCTCCCCGCGCTATGGGTTGACCGTTCCAGCCAATGAACTCGCGACTGTTGATCCTGTTGCAGAGCTCCACCCAGTGTGGCTGGAACAGCAGGCCCGCAGCGGCGGCGGCGCCGAGGCCGAGGAGGAACATCAACGGGCGTCTCAGCAAAGGGCGTGACAACCAGGCCATGCCCCGATGATAAGGCAGCCATCGGTTTGTTGGCTACGACGGTTACATGCCGAAAGGTGATTCCCGGATGATGTCGGGGAGATTGCGTCGCCTGGTGACATTGACGGTATAGGCGCGAGCGCCGGCCGGTAAGTCTGCACCGGTGCGCGACTGCGCTTCACCGAGGAGACGTCGTAACCTGTCGACCTGGCCGCGAAGCCGGGTGTTCTCCGCCTGCAGCTCCAGGATGCGGCGCACCCCTTCCAGATTCACACCGTCCGCCGTGAGTTCCTGGATCAAGCCAAGGCGCTCCAGGTCCTCTTCCGAGTAGCGTCGGGTACCGCCGGGTGTGCGGAACGGTTCGATCAGCCCCTTGCGCTCGTAGATACGGAGCGTTTGGGGGTGTACTCCCGCCAGTTCGGCAGCCACCGAGATGATGTAGACGGCGTTGTGTCTCTTACTCATTGGTCACACCCCCAGGTGCGATCGCGGGTTGAACTCGGGGTTCTTCAGCACGAACTCCTGTAGTAATTCCTTGCTCTCTTTGCTCAAGTGCTCCGGGACCGTCACAGAGACACTCACGAGCAGGTCGCCTTTGTTGCCCTTGGAATCTTCGATTCCGTGTTCGCGGACACGGAACGTTCTGCCCGTCTGGGTGCCGGCCGGGATGCGAAGCCGGACCTTGCCCTCGAGTGTCGGCACGTCGATCTCTGCACCGAGTGCAGCCTCGACGAACGTGATCGGCACCTCGATGGTGAGGTTCTTGCCTTTGCGCCCGAAGATCGGGTGAGCGGCCACGCGAACGGTGACGTATAGGTCACCGGATATGCCGCCGTTGCGGCCGGCAGCGCCCCGGCCCCGGACACGGATTCGTGCGCCATCGGTGACCCCCTTGGGGATCCTGACATTGACCATCTGGCCATCAACGTTGAGCTTCTTGGTTGTGCCGGAGACAGAGTCGTGGAAGCTGAGGTGCATCTCGGCGGTGAGATCCTCACCGGAACGGGGCCGTGATGTCTGTCGCCCGAATAGGTCGCCAAGGCCGCCGAGCAGATCGAACGGTGAGCCGCCACCTCGTCCGCCCATCAGGTCTTCGACGCGCACGTACTGCTGGGCACCTCCCGGACCGCCCACGAAGTAGCCCATCTCCCTGGTGTGATCGTATTCCTTACGTCGCTCCGGATCGCCGAGGACGTCATAGGCCTCATTGGCTTCCTTGAACCGCGTCTCAGCGGTGGCGTCGTCCGGGTTCTTGTCCGGATGGTATTTCTGGGCAAGTTTCCGATACGCCTGCTTGATTTCCTTGGCGGGCGCGTCGGACTTGACGCCGAGAACGGCGTAGTAATCCGTATCGAGCCACTCTTTACGCATTGTGTTCAAGCATGCCTCACTGCGACTAGTGCGGCGCGGATGACCCGGCCCCGCAGCAAGTAGCCGCGTCGTAACTCACTGACCATCAGGTCTCCGTCGCCCTCGTCGGTCGGTCCCGTCACCGCTTCATGAACGGCGGGGTCGAACGGGACGTCGTTTGCTTCGATTGGCTCAAAACCGTCCTCGGCCAGCGCATCCATCAAAAGACGATGGGTGTCGCCCAGACCGGCGAGGAGACGGGTCTCCCCCTCGGTCTGCGGTTCGTACGCCAAAGCGGCGACGAAGCTGTCGAGGGTGGGCAAGAGCTTCTCGATGAGCCGCTGGGACGCTCTGTCGACGATATCGTCGCGCTCGCGGGCGGCTCGTTTGCGGAAGTTGTCGAACTCGGCAGCGACGCGCTGCATCGCGTCCAGGAAGGACGCCGTCTCGGCCCTGCTCATTGCAAGGGCAGACAGCAATACCGGGACCGCTTCTGCCGGGTCCTCTGGAAGGTCCACATCTAGCTCGAGAGGTAGCCCGCCGTCGTCGACTGCATCGACTTCGACGATCTCCCCATCGAGCTGCTCACCGTCACCGGCGAGCAGCTCAGGCGTGGACAGATCCGGCCGGGTCTCCTCATCGGGAAACACTTGTTCGACCACTAGGACTCATCGCCTTCATCAACGATCTCGGCCTCGACGACATCGTCGCTGTTACCCGTGCTGTCTTCGGCGCCCTCGGCAGGCGGCGTCGCCGCAGATGCCTCGTAGATCTTCTGGCCGAGGATCTGCGATACCTTCATCAGCTCTTCACGAACCCGGTTCAGATCTTCGGCAGCGGCCTGTTCCTCGAGCAGCTTGCGCAATTCGGCAACCTTGTCGGTAATCGGTGCCTTCTCTGCGTCGGTCAGCTTGTCGCCGTGCTCCTCGAGGAGCTTGTCGGTCTGGTAGGCGGCGTGGTCCGCCTGGTTGCGGGCCTCTGCGATCTCCCGCCGCTTGGCGTCGTCGTTTGCATGGGATTCTGCATCCGTGACCATACGGTCGATCTCGTCCTGGGCGAGCGCTGTGCCACCGGTAATCGTGACTTGCTGGGTCTTACCGGTGCCCAGATCCTTGGCGGACACTGAGACGATGCCGTTGGCGTCGATGTCGAAGGTCACTTCGATCTGGGGTAGGCCACGTGGCGCCGGGGCGATGCCCGGCAGTTTGAAGCGACCGAGCGACTTGTTGTCGGCTGCCATTGCACGCTCACCCTGCATCACGTGGATCTCCACCTCGGGCTGGTTGTCGGCGGCCGTCGTGAAGATCTCACTGCGTCTCGTGGGGATGGTCGTGTTGCGCTCGATCATCTTGGTGAACACGCCTCCCTCGGTTTCGACACCGAGAGTCAGCGGGGTCACATCGAGCAGAAGGATGCCGCTCACGTCGCCCTTGAGGACTCCGGCCTGGACGGCAGCGCCCAGGGCGACGACCTCGTCCGGGTTGACACCCTGATGGGGATCCTTGCCTGCGAGCTCTTTGACCAGCTCCTGGACCGCGGGCATACGAGTAGAGCCACCGACGAGGATGACATGACTGATGGCGTCAACGGTCACGCCTGCGTCCTTGACCGCCTGCTGGAACGGGGCGCGGGTACGCTCGACGAGATCGTCGGTCAGCTTGCGAAACTCCGACCTGGTAAGGGTCTTGAGCATATGAATCGGGCCCGAGTCGGTAGCTGTGATGAACGGGAGGTTCACCTCGGTTTCGGAGACGGACGAAAGCTCGATCTTCGCCTTCTCTGCGGCTTCCTTGAGGCGTGTCAGCGCCATTGGGTCCTTGGAGAGGTCGACACCGTGCTCGTTCTTGAACTCCTTGACGAGCCAGTCCATGACCCGCTGGTCCCAGTCGTCACCACCGAGATCTGTGTCACCGCTGGTGGACTTGACCTCGAATACGCCTTCACCGATCTCGAGCACCGACACGTCGAAGGTGCCGCCGCCCAGGTCGAATACGAGGATGAGGTGATCCTCGCTCTTGTCCATTCCGTACGCCAGGGATGCTGCGGTCGGCTCGTTGACAATGCGCAAGACCTCCAGCCCGGCAATCTGGCCGGCTTCCTTGGTGGCCTGGCGCTGCGAATCGCCGAAGTAGGCGGGAACTGTGATGACCGCTTCGGTGACGGGCTCGCCGAGGAACGTCTCAGCGTCGCGCTTGAGCTTCATCAGGATGCGAGCCGAGATCTCCTGCGGTGTGTACTTCTTGCCATCGATCTCGACGGACCAATCCTCACCCATGTGCCGCTTGACCGAGCGAACAGTGCGGCCCGGGTTGGTTATCGCCTGACGCTTGGCTTGCTCGCCGACCAGGACGTCGCCGTTCTTTGCGAATGCGACCACCGATGGTGTGGTTCGCTGGCCCTCTGCGTTCGCTATCACCTGAGGGTCGCTACCGTCGAGTACCGCGACCACAGAGTTGGTTGTGCCGAGGTCTATGCCTACCGCTCGTCCCATTAGCTTTTCTCCTTGTCTGCCAAAGTGATCATATTCAGTGGTTGAGTATACACAGAATGTATAACCTGAGTCTAGGCGTATCATATTTCAGGAATCTTTGTTGCGCGACAACTCTCGGTGGCGATACGGACGCAATGCAGCTATTTTCCAGAAGCTGTTCCTACGGGAGTCCTTTTTGAAAGAGAGCACGGTTCAGTCCGGCATTCCGATCACTATCTTCTGGCTTTTGGCCATTTGGGTGGTGCTCGTGCTGGCTGCCCTGGTCTGGGGAATTGATAACGCCGAGTCGCAACTGCGATTCGAGACCCGTTCGGTGCTGTCCCAATCCGGTCGCGACTTTGCCTTCGATGTCTCGGGCCGCGACGTGACGCTTTTCGGGGTTATTGCGTCTAAAGACGAGGGCCTGGAACTGGCAGCAGCCATCGACGCCATCCCCGGGGTTAGACGGGTGCGGAATGGTTTTACGATCGTGGAAGCGACAGAACCGGAGTCCGTTACCCCATCCGTGTCGATGCGGATCATCGGAGACGCCGTCTCGCTGCGCGGACTGGTGCCAAGTGAAGAGATTGCAGAGGCCCTGGTGGGTGCAGCCGCCGAGCAATACGGCGAGAACCGGGTTGTCAATGCGATCATTGTCGATGAGAACGCAGAGACCCGGCCATGGCTCGGCAGGGTCAAGGACGCCTTTCAGTATCTCGGCGAACTGCGATCCGGAGGGTTTGTCGCCGACGACGAGTCCTTCGTCCTCACCGGAGAGGTGATCTCCGAGTCGGTCCGGACCAGGGTCGAACAGGATTTGGCGCTCGTCTTCGACGACACTCTCCCGATTACGTCGAACCTGGAGATTGCGGTCTTGCCGACGCCGACCTTCCATGCAGAACTAGCCAACGGTGTTGTGACACTGCGGGGGAGCGTCCCCGACGAGGAGACCGCTACTCGCATCATCGATGCGGTGCGGCGTCTCCACACCGGATCGACCATCATCAACGATCTGAGAGTAGGAGAGGTCGCCGGTCCGGAATGGATTAATTCGATCGGAGGTCTACTCGATGTGGTGACGCGCCTCGATCCGTGGACGCTCGATATCAGCGGTGGGCAAGTGACGATAACGGGCCTTACCCTCGACGAAGACTTCGTGGCGGCCATCGACGTGTTAACCGAAGAGGTCGTTGCCGGCCAACTCACCGTTTCTACCGATATCCAGCTCGACCCAGCCGCCGTTGCCATTGAGCTGACCGGCCTGGTCGCCGGGAGCGATCTGTTCGAGGCCGACACCGCCAACCTCACCACTGAGGGCCGTGCACTGCTCGATCAGGCCATCGGTATCCTCGGGGCGAGCCCATCGACCAATCTGATCGTTGCAGGCCACACCGATA
>Ga0307423_1000060_pt1 | contig 60184 bp, 50 predicted proteins | sample SalMarWE160310MG_FD_202154 | JGI IMG/M metagenome (GOLD analysis project Ga0307423, IMG submission 202154) | Salt marsh sediment microbial communities from the Plum Island Ecosystem LTER, Massachusetts, United States - WE1603-10 | ecosystem: Environmental > Aquatic > Marine > Intertidal zone >...
GCGTGCGTACCGTCTTCAACCTCCTCGGTCCTCTGACCAATCCGGCCGGAGTCGAGCGGCAGGTCATCGGCGTCTGGGGTCCCGATGTGCAGGCGCTGATGGCGGCGGCGCTGGCCGATCTCGGTGCGCGAAGGGCGTTAGTCGTTTACTCCGACGACGGGCTCGACGAAATTTCGGTCTGCGCTCCAACCTCGGTCATCGAGGTTCGGGACGGCGAGGTTGCCGGCACATGGCGGGTCGACCCGACCGCCCTTGGGATCCAGGTCACCGATCCGGCGTCACTCAAGGGCGGCGATGCCGGCGAAAACCTGCGCCGGATGCGGGCCATTCTCGGCGGCGAAGAGGAGTCTGCCGCCGCAGAAGCTGTGGCGCTCAACGCTGGCGCCGCACTCTACGTGGCCGGCGTGGCGACTGATCTCGAAGAGGGTTTTCGCCGCGCATCGGAGGTGCGGCAATCGGGCGCCGCCCTCGGTCGGCTCGAGCAGTGGGCCAACCGCTCGCAGGAATTGGCGAACGGTGGCTGAAACTACCCTCGACCGAATCGTCACCGATGTGCGCCGGCGCCTCGAGAACTCCTCCGAGGCGCCCGGGCTCGAAGATGCCGCTCACGAGGCGGTCGAAGCACGTCGCAGAGACGGTCTCCGGTCTCTCGGAAAGGCGCTCTCGACCCCGGGCCCGGCACTGATCGCCGAATGCAAAAAGGCATCGCCGTCGGCGGGACTCATCCGCGCGGATTTCGATGCGGCGGCGCTTGCCGGCGCCTACGGCGCTGGTGGGGCGGCGGCAATCTCGGTCGTCACCGAGCCCGGCTCTTTCCTGGGCGATACCCGGTGGTTGATCGACGTCCGACGAGCCGTGGACCTGCCGGTGTTACGCAAGGATTTCATCGTCAGCCGCCGACAGCTCTTCGAAACAGCGGTGCTCGGTGCGGACGCGGTGCTGCTGATCGCGCGCATTCTCGATGAGGAGACCCTCAGTGATTTGCTGAGAACAGCAACCGGGCTCGAGATGGAGGTATTGCTCGAGGTCTTTGCCGACGAGGATCCGGCGACCGCCGTGGCATCTGGGGCGAAGATTCTCGGCGTCAACGCGCGCGACCTGGCCACCTTCGAGGTGCGGCTCGATCGTGTGGAATCCATGGCGGCCGAGCTGCCGGCCGACCGCGTCCGGGTTGCCGAGAGTGGGATCCACGGCCCCGGAGACATCGAGCGGTTGCGCCGCGCCGGCTACGACGGTTTCCTGGTCGGCGAACACTTGGTGAGATCGGACGATCCGGAGACGGCGGTGCGCAACCTTCTCGGGAGAACAACGCGTTGACCGGAGGCGCCTGGCATCCCGATTCGGGGCACCGCGTTTCAGATGATCGGGTGCATTGCCGCGAATCGGCGTGCCTGGCATCCTCACGGGGAGCGCCATGAGAGAAGACCGCGTCACAAAACGTGCCGTCTCTGACGATTTTTGGATCTCGAGCGAGCCCTATGAGGAGGGCGTCTGGGCCAAAACATCGTCAGAGGGGGCACTCTTCGGAGGCGTGTTGGGAGAAGCGGGCCTCGATGTTACGAGCGCCATGCGGGTGCAGGGAGTTTTCTGCCGGTGAAAATCAAGATCTGCGGCATCACGAATCCAGTCGACGCCAACGCGGCCATCGCAGCCGGTGCCGATTTCCTCGGTTTCGTCTTCAGGTCCGGGACGCCCCGTGCCCTCGATCCCGCCGCCTCGGCTTGGATTCGCGAAGTCAGCGGGGTGGAGACGGTCGGCGTCTTTTTCGACTCGCCGTTGGACCGTATCCTGCGAATCCGCGATCTTCTGGCCCTCGACTGGGTTCAGCTGCACGGCGATGAGCCGGATTCCTACCTCGAGGTACTCGGCGAGCGGGTGATCCGCCGGGTCCCGGTCGCGTCGGGCATCGACTGGGTTCGCGTGGCCGAACTCGCGAAGAGATGTCTGCCACTCTTCGACCCGGGCGTAGGTGACGGGGTGGCGTGGGCGTGGGAAGCCCTGAGGGATCGCCCGCCCGGAACGAGGTTTGGCCTGGCCGGTGGCCTGGCGCCTGACAATGTCGCCGATGCCGTTCGATCGGTGAAGCCGTACCTGGTCGACGTCTCATCCGGCGTGGAATCCTCGCCTGGTATCAAAGATCACACCAAGATTTGGGAATTCATTGCTGCAACGCGTTCGGCCGACTTCTCATAGCTTGAGACGCCGAGAACTTCACACAGATCACACAGCTCGCCCCGCAAAAACCGTAAAGGCAGTCGACCACCCATCCTCGCCTAGACGCAATGTCGGTTCCTACGGTGATTGCGTCTCAAATCCCGCCGAGCGGATGGCTTTCCTACGGAAAGATTTGCTTCTCCACCGCCTTATGAGGATGATTGGGCGATCTCCTGGCGTACGGTCTTCTCGGGGGTGCTCTATATCCAAACTGGGCCTTCCGTTTGATGATCCTGTCGCCCAAACTGAAACCGAAAACGGTCTGCTCATCACCGCCGACGGCAATCAGCCCGAGACCGGTCCCAGTGGCCTCCGACGACCACGAAACGCCGTCGCTACTGAACGCAACTGAGTCGTCGTTTCCTCCTCCGACCGCGACGAAACGGTCACCCGTCCATAAGACATCGTCGAAATCGAACCCTACTCCCTCGGGTGGCGTCACGACCTCCCACTCGAGATCGCCGGAGCTGGTCATCATCAGCGGCCCGACGCCTGAAACGCCCCCGATGGCGACAAGCCAGTCCCCGTTCCACGCCAGATCCCTGAGCTCAATCAGCTCATCGAGCGGCTGGCGCACCCAGCTCATGCCATCGATACTTTCGTATTGTAGCGCATGGGACCCGACCGCCACGAACCGCGAGCCGGTCCACTCGACGGCGGCCAAGGCACCCTCCGACTCGAGCCAGTGATAGGCCCAGTCGAGGCCATCCGTACTCGTGGCTGCAAACGTCTGGCGGCTGGCCGACGACGGATTCCATCCGACAGCGACAAAAAGCGAACCGTTCCACGAAATATCAAAGATGTTGACGGTGTCGTCGTACCAAACGAGATCCCAATCCGCCCCGTCCGGACTCCAAAGTATGCCGTACCGGCCGACAGCCCAAAACCCGGCACGAGTCCAGATTACAGAACGCAAAGAACTTGGAGCGGGCGATGGCTGTTGGGTCCAGTTTGAGCCGTCTGGGCTGGTTACGATCACGCCGTAATTCCCGACTCCGACGAAGAGGCCATTCCCCTTGACCACTTCCTGGATCTCGACCAGGTGGTTGAAGCCAAGCTGCCTCGAGCCGTGGTGCTCCCATACGAGGCCGTCCGGGCTGCTCAACAGGATCCCGTCCTCGCCAACGGCGACGAAAAGATCGCCCGTCCACGTCAACCCCAGCAGGTCGTCGCCGGTGGGCTCGTCGTGAAAGGCCCATGCGTAGCCGTCGGGGCTCGATGCGACAGTCCCGGAAGTGCCGATGGCCAGGTATTCCTCGTTGACGTGCACCACGTCTCGAAACAGCCCGGGAATTTCCCAAAAGGCCGAGTTCCAAACTTGGCCATCCTCGCTCGTCAGTGTACAGGGCTGACCGGGCCACAGACCACCAACGGCCACATATTGTCCATCAACCCAGGTCAAAGCAGAGGGATGGCATTCAGACTCCAGGGCCCGGATCTCCCAGTTCGCCCCGTCGTCACTCGTAAACTGCGAAAGGCTTCCCGTAAACCAGTTCTCATAGCCTAGTGCGACATATCGGGACCCGTCCCAGGCCAGATCCACCATGTCCCACTCCAAGATCGGAAGGTCGTATTCGGTCCAATCCTTGCCGTCGGGACTGATCAGCACACGGCCGGCTCTTCCCAACGTGACAAACTGCGAGCCATTCCAGTTGACGGCCTCCGGGGTGAAGAAGTCGGTGCGGTGCCGCTCCTCCCAGTGGAGCCCATCCTCGCTGCTGAGATAGACGCCGAGACCGGGCGACATCTCGAAGCCCACCTTGCCGCCGACCGCGACAAAACGTCCGCCACCGTAGGTTACGTCATAGAGAGCGTACTCCGTGGTCGCAGCTCGTACCTCCCACTCGATGCCATCGGAGCTGACAAGGATCGTCCCATTTACTCCAACCGCGACGATGACGCCTCCTCCGGTTGCGATCGAGATCAAATCGTGACCCTGGGGCAGCGGGTTGACCCACTCCCAGAGGGGCTCCGCCATCACAGGTGTCTGGAGGGCAATGAGGGCGGCAAACCCCCAGAGGAATCGCCCGAAAAAGTCGGGAATTGTGGTCATCTACGCCCTCCGAATTCCTCACACCTCATTGCCCGTCCGAGAGTATATCGAAAGGGTGGCGCCCGCCAATGACGGGCGTCGCCGTTGTCAATTCAGGTCAGTCGCAAGACCCGGCCTCCCGTTCGGGTCCATACGGTGGTGAAGTTAAGACGCCTAACTGCATGGGACCAACCATGGGTAGGTCGGCGGATAACCGATTGCCTCGAAGGCTTCCGATGCGGACTCTTGCTGACTCTGGGCGTTTTTTGTTGGACAGTCGGCGTAGAGGGCAAAAGCCGCCTCCTTTGCAAGCTCTCCGAAGTCGTCCCAGTCCGACGACGAGGTCGCATAGTCGGTCAGCATCTTGAACAGAATGCGGCTCGCCATGTTTGCGCCGATATCGTCGACGTTGACGTCGCACCCGTCCAACTCGTCGAGGCGATCACACACGGGGTTGTACCCGCCCTCGCTCATGAGGTATTGGGCGACGCTTAGGCGAAGACTTTTCTGATACTGGTTTGTAGAACTTCCTGGTGGATCATCGGCGTGGTAGGAGTGGCCGCCCGACCCGTCGTCGTCATCCGGCCTACGCCACCACGTTGCCTGCGAATCATCGCGATCTTCGCCGAACTTCCACTCCGCCTTTTCATCGCCCGACCCGGAGCCCTGGTTGTGCCACTCGACCGCGTGGCCGATAACGTCCGCAAAGGCTTCATGGTAGGTCGCACCGTCTCCACTGTAGGTCCATCCGGCGCTCGAGAACACTACGCCGTGGCCCCACTCGTGGGCGACGATGTCGATGGCTGCGGCTGGTGAAAAATCCTCGTCGTCTTCGTCACAGGTCGCTACCCCGTTTGTTGGCACGTAATCATACGTCCCGGGGTATGCGAACATCGCATTATCTCCTTTGCCGGCTGGGCAAATTGCATCGACAACAATCTTCGCGTCACTCCCGTTGTCGTCCCATCCGTCCCACCCATAGGCATCAAAGGTCGTCATCATCTTGGTGGTTGTGATGGATTCGAAAACAATCTCTGTGCCTCTGTGTGTCTGTGGTTCTCCGGCTTTGCGTCTTTGCGACTTTGCGTTAGATTTTGAGTCGACTCAATTCGAGAAACCATCGAATAGCGGTTTCGTACGGAAGATCTGAGGGAGGAACCCATGAAACTCGTGCGCGCGCTCGCCTGTTCGCTGTGTCTCGTCGGTATCGCCTGCTCCCCGAACTGCTGCGACGATTCGACGTCACGTGCTGCATCGACCTTCCCCGAGCTGCGAGGTCCGTACCTCGGGCAGGAGCCGCCCGGGATGGAGCCCCGGATCTTCGCCCCGGGCATCGTCTCGACCGGTCTCGCGACCCGCGATATCGCCATGACCCCCGACGGCAACGAGCTCTACTTTTCGGTCACCCTCGGCGGTCGCACGATGATCATGGTCAGCCGGCAGCAGGACGGTCTCTGGACCGAGCCGGCCGTCGCCCCGTTCTCCGGCCGCTATCTGGATATCGAGCCCGCCATCTCGGCGGACGGACAACGATTCTTCTTCCTCTCCACGCGGCCGCAAGCCGGGCAGGAGGAGAAATCGGGTTGGGTCTACCAGGACATCTGGGTGATGGACCGCGAAGGCGACACCTGGGGTGAGCCTTACAACCTCGGTCCGCCGGTCAACTCCGACTCGCCCGAGTACTTCCCGTCGGTCACCGGCGACGGCACCCTCTACTTCACCCGCGAGGGCGACGATCGGGTTTCGGCGATCTGGCGGTCTCGCCTGGTCGACGGCGCTTACACCGAGCCGGAGAAGCTCGGCCCCGAGGTCAACTGCGGCAGCAATCGGTTCAACGTCTTCATCGCTCCGGACGAGAGCTTCGCCATCGTACCGAACGTCGGGCGAGAAGACGCCACAGGGGGGTCCGACTACTATGTGGTCTTCCGCTCCGACGACGACATCTGGTCCGAGCCGATCAATATGGGACCCGCCATCAACCAGCCGGAAGGCCGGGAGTGGTCGGCGTCGCTGTCGCCCGACGGCAAGTACCTGTTCTTCATGTCGTCTCGGTCCTACGGCGAGACGGAAATGCCGCTGACCGCGACATCGATCACAGATCTCCTGGACTACTCCACCCAGCCGGGGTGGGGATCTTCGGACATCTGGTGGGTCAGTGCGGATGTGATTGAGCACTTGCGACCCTAGAACTCAATACTCTCGATTCCGCGGTTCAGGTAGAATCGTCGTCTCTATGAAGAATCTCCCCGACGACCGTGGTTACTTCGGCGCCTTTGGCGGCCGTTTTGTCCCCGAAACCCTGATGGCACCGCTGGCCGAGCTCGAGGAGGCCTATCGCAAGGCGGGCCGCGATCGTGGCTTCCAGGCCCGGCTCGATGAGCTCCTGGAGCACTACGTCGGCCGACCGACGCCGCTGTATCTGGCGCGGAGATTGTCGGCCCGTCTCGGTGGCGCCCGCATCTGGCTCAAACGGGAGGATCTGTGCCACACCGGGGCGCACAAGATCAACAACGCTCTCGGTCAGGCGCTGCTCGCCCGCGAGATGGGCAAGGACCGGGTCATCGCCGAGACCGGTGCCGGGCAGCATGGGGTCGCGGTGGCGACGGCGGCCGCGCTGCTCGGTCTCGAGTGCCGGGTCTACATGGGCACCGAGGACATCAGGCGGCAGGAGTTGAACGTCGTTCGGATGCGACTGATGGGTGCCGAGGTCACCGCCGTGGATACCGGTTCGCGGACCCTCAAGGATGCGATCAACGAGGCCTTGCGCGACTGGGTCACCAACGTTCGCTCGACCCACTACATCCTCGGGTCGGTGCTCGGCCCCCATCCGTACCCGATGATGGTGCGCGACTTTCAGACAGTCATCGGCCGTGAGGCGGTGGTGCAGATCAAAAAGGCCACGCGAAAGGTGCCCGATCTGGTGATCGCGTGTGTCGGCGGTGGTTCCAACGCCGCCGGGATCTTTTCCGCGTTCCTCTCCTATGGCACCGTCGGGCTGGTCGGGGTCGAGGCTGGAGGCCGGGGCATCACTCCAGGCAACCATGCCGCCCGATTCTCCGAGGCCGGGTCGCCCGGGGTGCTCCACGGGACGCGCACCGTCGTCCTTCAGGACGATGACGGCCAGATCCAAGGCACCCATTCGATATCGGCGGGTCTCGACTACCCCGCGGTCGGTCCTGAGCACGCACAGTGGCGGGAGACCGCAAGGGTGACCTATACCCATGTCGGTGACGACGAGGCGGTTGCGGCATTTCATATCCTGGCCGAGTGCGAGGGAATCGTTCCGGCCCTGGAGTCGGCACACGCGGTCGCGTATGCCGCCCGGGTGGCGCCATCGATGCACCTCAGCAGCAATATTCTGGTTAATCTCTCCGGTCGTGGGGATAAGGATCTTGCTGAAGTGAGCAGGGCAGAGGGGGACGCGCCGTGAAGCGAATCGAGGAGGCCTTTCGCACTGCGAAGAGAGATGGCCGGGCCGCGTTCATTCCCTATATCACGGCCGGTGATCCGAATCTCGAGGCCACGGTCGAGCTGGTCCGCGCCCTGTCACGGGCCGGCGCCGACGTCATCGAGCTCGGCGTCCCGTTTTCGGACCCGATTGCCGACGGACCCACGAATCAACGGGCTGCGGAACGTGCCCTCGCCGCCGGCGCAACTCTCGGCGGGATCCTTGCGGCAGTGGAGGTCATTCGACGGGATCTCGAAATACCCATCGTCCTCTTCACCTACGCTAACCCGGTCGTGCGCTACGGAATCGACCGCTTTGCTGAGGTCGCCGCGGCTGCCGGAATCGATGGTGTGCTCTTCACCGACGTCCCGGCGGAGGAAATGGTGCCCTTCGAGAAAAGTCTCAGCGCGCACGAGCTCGGCCTCATCATGCTCGTGACCCCGACCTCGGATCGGCGGCGGATGAAGGCGGCGGCTCGCTTCGGGAGCGGCTTTCTTTACCTGGTATCACGGACAGGGGTGACCGGCGCCCGCCAGGACCTCGACGCCGAGCTTGCCACCAACGTCCGCACCGCCCGCAAGGCTTCGAAGCTGCCGGTCGCGGTAGGCTTCGGTATCTCGACCCCGGAGCAGGTGGCACGGGTCGCGAGGCTGGCCGATGGTGTGGTGGTAGGGTCGGCGATCGTCAGCCGCATCGGCGCGCTCGGGAACTGTGAGGAACTAGTTGGCGAGGTAGAGGGTTTCGCGCGCACACTTAGCGAAGCCTGTAAACGATGAAATTTCGAATTGCGAATTTCGAATTGCGAATCTCCCGACCCTCCCCCCGGTACTCGGGGTGGGTGGTGGAAAAATTCGAAATCCGAAATCCGAAATCAGACATCTGACGGTCATGGGTCGCCCGAAACGTCGCCGGCTCGGCCAGAACTTCCTGATTGATGCAACAATCGCCGAGAAGATCACGGCTGTGCTGGCTGATGAGCCTGCGCGTGTTCTCGAGATAGGTCCCGGCCATGGGGCGCTGACCAAGGCTCTGCTCGAGCGATTCGACCGCGTCCTCGCTCTTGAGCTCGATGAGCACCTGGTGTCCCCTCTCGTCCAGCGATTCGGCGGCCGCGGCCTGGAAGTTCGGTACGGCGATGCCCTGAGCGAGAATCTCGATACTCTTTTGGCCGCCGAATCGCCGTGGCAGGTGGCATCCAATCTTCCCTACTCGGTGGGGACGGCAATCCTGCGACGACTGCTGCGCCGAAGCGACCTCTTCACCCGCATGGTGGTGATGCTGCAACGCGAGGTTGCGCACCGGCTGGTGGCCGAGCCTGGCGGCAAAGGCCACGGTCTCCTCGCCCTCGAGCGCGCCGCCTGGGCGGACGCCAGGTTCCTCTTCGATGTCGGTCCCCGCGCCTTTCGACCTCGCCCGAAGGTTGTGTCGTCCGTCGTGGTGCTCGACCTCAAGCCGTCCAACTACGATCCGGAGATCCTGGATCGAGCCCTCAAGTTGGCGTCGCAGGCGCTCACCCTCCCGCGCAAGATGCTCAGCAATGCGTTGGGAAGGAAGATCGAGAACTCGATCGTCGAGGCGGCCGGGCTCGAGCCGACACAGCGCCCGGGAACGGTACCGCTCGACGGCTGGATGAGGCTGGCGGAACGTTCATAAGTCAGCCTTTGGCAATGACTTATAGAAAGTGGTACCATTCAGTAAGCATGGGTGCATACAGTGATCAAAACTGCCAGATTCGCCCCGCCGGGGTGTGGGGATGACGCTGTGGCAGGCCGCGCTATTGGGCATACTTCAGGGTCTGACGGAGTTCCTGCCGGTTTCCTCGTCGGGTCATCTGGCGCTGGCCCAGATGCTGATCCCGGGGTTCGAGCAACCGGGAGTTGTTTTCGACGCCATGCTCCACGCGGGCACCGCTTGCGCCGTGGTGTGGTTCGAACGGCGCAGGATCATCGGCTGGTTCGGAAGCGATTCAGGACGCCGACTGCTCGCCCTGCTGGTCGTCGGGACTCTCGCCACCGTCGTCGTCGCGTATCCATTGCGGCGAGTCGCCGTGGCTGCCTTCTCGCTTCCCGTTTGGGTGGGCTCTGGGCTCCTGCTCACAGGCGTGATCGTTGCCATCACCAGGGTGTTGCCCGGGGGCGCGGGCGACGAATCCTCGACGACCTGGCGACAGGCACTGGTGATCGGTCTGGCGCAGGGGTTGACGGTCTTCCCGGGGCTTTCGCGATCCGGCATCACGATTGCTGCCAGCCTGGGCGCTGGGCTCGATCGTGGTTGGGCAGCGAGGTTCTCGTTTCTTCTCAGTGTCCCGGTCATTGCCGTGGTGACGGCCGCTCAGATCTTCGAGCGGAAGGCGGAGCTGGTGATCGCGGGTAACGGGTTCCTGATGGCGTGCACCGTCGGCGCCCTGGCCGCGGGGATCATCGGATACTTCGCGCTCCAGCTCGTCATCAGGACCGTTTCGAGCCGTGTGTTCCACCGCTTCTCGTGGTATTGCATCCCACTCGGTTTGCTCGTGCTCGTCCTGACGTGGGGAGGCCGATGATGCGCGAGCGCGTGGTCCGCGAGGCGATAGCGGTGGCGCTCCTGCTCGGAGCTCTGCTGGTGGCTGTGGCGCTATTGTCACATTCGCCGATAGATCCGAGTCCATTCCGCGCCTCGACCTTGCGGGAGTCTCCCCAAAATCTCGCCGGCTGGCTCGGCGCCACACTTTCGGCCGCCCTCTTCAGCTTCATCGGTGTTACCGCATTCGTGCTGCCGGTGGCGGCGGCGGTGCTCGGTTGGCGGTTGCTGCGACAATCGCCGATGGCGAATCCGCGGCTTGCGGCTGCTGGCTGGGGGATGCTCCTGATTGCTCTGCCGGGCTTTGCCAGTCTGCTCGCCCGCGACATGCCCTTCCGTGACGGACGGGTATCCTCCGGCGGCTATCTGGGCCTGGCCGAGACCGAGCTGCTGCGTGGTTTTGCCGGCCCGGTAGGAGGCATTGTCGTACTGATCTTTCTGCTCGTCGTCGGCATTCTGCTGCTCTCCGGTGCGTCGGCAGGTGCGTTCGCGGATCGACTCTCCGAACGGATCCGCGATCGCTGGTTCGAGCGCCGGCGAGAGGTTCATGAACGACGGCGGGAAAAAGAAGAAGACCGGGCGCGGCAGCGGGTCATTGACCGGCAGGTTCGCCGCCTCGAAAAGAGCGGTGAGTATCGGGGTTCGCTGACGGTCAAAGAGGTGGAGGGGCGGGGACGCTTTCGCATCGTCCGCAAGCATGCGGAGGAGGCGGTGGTCGAAGAGGTGCAGGAGAACGCGGCCGAGGACGGTCCTGCCGATGCGACCTCCCGGAAGAAGAAAAAGACTGCTCCGACGCAACAAGCCCCGAAATCGAAGCGAGGCAAGGTGCAGGAAGAGTTCGATTTCGTCGACGACCTGGATTCCTACGACCTTCCCAAGGAGTCCTTCCTCGAGCTCGCCGAGGAAGCACCGGAGCGAGACTCGGCAGCACTGATCGAGATGTCGAAGTTGATCACCGCCAAGTGCCAGGAGTTCAAGGTTCGAGGAGAGGTGGTCAACATCCGCACCGGTCCGGTGATCACCACCTATGAGTTTCGCCTTGATTCCGGCGTCAAGATTTCGGCGGTACAGAATCTTTCCGAGGACCTCGCACTTGCCTTGCGAACCGACTCGGTGCGCATCGAGAGAATCCCAGGACGCGCCACCGTCGGCATCGAGGTGCCGAACCCAGATCCCGAAGTCATCCGACTGCGGCAGCTGATCACTGTGCCCGAGTTCGAACGTGCTCAGTCGCTGCTGACTCTCAGCCTCGGCGTCGATATCCGCGGCAAGCCCTTCTTCTCCGATCTCAGCCGGATGCCGCACCTCCTGATGGGCGGATTCACCGGCTCCGGCAAGTCGGTAGGCCTCAACGCCATGATCATGTCGATCCTCTACAAGGCTCGCCCAGATGAGGTGAAGTTCATCCTCGTCGACCCGAAAATGGTCGAGCTCGGTGTCTACGCTGATATTCCACATCTCTTGACGCCGATCATCTCCAACCCCAAAAAGGCGGCCAACGCCCTTGGATGGGCGGTATCCGAGATGGACGATCGGTACCGTATCCTCGCCGCGCTCGGGGTGCGCAATCTCCAGCAGTACAACCAGCTGCTCAAGGACCCGGTGCAGCTCCGGCGCGCGACGAAGAAATTAGCCGAGGAGGTCAACGGTGACGAACCCGCGCTCGAACCGATGCCCTACATCGTGATCGTCATCGACGAGCTTGCCGACCTCATGATCACGTCCTCACGGGCGGTGGAGGAGTCCATCACCCGCCTCGCGCAAAAGGCGCGCGCCGTCGGCGTGCATCTGGTTTGCGCCACGCAGCGACCGTCGGTGGACATCCTGACCGGCATCATCAAGGCGAACTTCCCTTGCCGGATCGCGTACAAGGTGCGGTCACGAGTCGACTCGCGCACGATCCTCGATTCGATGGGCGCCGAGCATCTGCTTGGCCGCGGCGACATGCTGTTCCTGCCTCCCGGCAGCGCCAATCTGATGCGGCTGCACGGTCCACTGGTGACCGAGAAGGAAATCGCCAGCGTAGTCCGCTATGTCAAACGCTTCGGCAAACCCGACTATCAGAGGGAGGTGCTGTCCCACGCTCCGCTCGGCCCACCGGAGCGTGGCAGCAAGCGCACCACTTTAGAAGAAGCCGAGGACATCGACGACCCGATGTACGACGCCGCCGCGCGGCTGGTCGTCAGGACTCGAAAGGCATCCGCCTCGTATATCCAGCGCCGTTTGCGGCTCGGATACACCCGCTCGGCCCGACTCTTGGATATGATGGAGAAGGAGGGTCTCGTGGGACCGCCTGCGGGTTCGAAGGGACGCGAGCTGCTGGTCGGTGAAAACTATTTCGGCGAGGTCGACGAGACGCACGAGCTCAACGACGGCTAGCCGAACGGCGACGGAGAATGAACATGGACATTGGGAGTCTCGAACTTTCGCCGGTCACCCTTTATCAACTGGGAGCTGCGGCAGTGGTTTCGGTGTTATTGCTGCTCTTGCTCGCGTCGTTCATGTCGCGGTCCCGGGTCTTCTGCCAGTATCTCAACCATATGACCGGCATCGAGTTGAGGCCGGGAACGGTCCGCGGTCTCTTCAAACGTCGCGGGCGCGCCGGGGTCCGTGACTATCTCATCGACCTCCTCATCCGCGAGGACCTGGCAGACCCAAGCCGGGTTGTCACTCCCAACTCCAAACCTGACACCTCCGTGTTCGAAAATCCCTGATCTGTCGCCGAGTCTCGGATCCTAATCGAAATCAGCCGACACAACGGTGATTTTCTTCTCTGCGTCTTTGCGTGGGGGGTGGGGTGGGTGGGCTTTGCGCCTCTGCGTTTTTGGGTGGGTGGGCGGCGCGGGTATGATATTCCTCGTGCCTCGAATTCGAGTCCTATCCGACTCCTTGGTCAACCGCATCGCGGCGGGGGAGGTGGTCGAGCGTCCCGCGTCGGTGGTCAAAGAGCTGGTGGAGAACAGCCTTGACGCCGATGCTCGCCGCGTCGAGGTCGAGCTGGCCACCGGTGGACGCAGCCTGGTCTGTGTGAGGGACGACGGTTGTGGCATGGACCCGGACGACGCTCTCCTCGCCCTCGAACGTCACGCGACCTCAAAGATCGCCACCGACAACGATCTGCTGCACATCGGCACTCTCGGTTTCCGAGGCGAGGCGCTGCCGTCGATTGCGGCGGTGTCGCGGTTCCGGATCCTCACCGCCGAGGACCCGGCGAAGGGTGGGGTTCGGGTGACGGTCGAGGGGGGACGGATCCTCGGCGCCGAGGCCGCGGCACGCGCCCGCGGCACCACGGTCGAGGTCCGCGATCTGTTCTTCAACGTGCCGGCACGGCGCAAGTTTTTGAGGGCCCCCGAAACCGAGCTTCGGCACGCCCAGGAGACCCTGTGGGGGGCCGCCCTGGCCCGGCCCGATGTGGCCTTTGTTCTTCGACATGGCAATCGAACCCTGATCGATGCGCCGGCGGTGGCCGACCTTTCCCGCCGGCTCAAGGATCTGTGGCGCAAGGCGGATCGGGTCACCCGCTTCGAGGCGCAAGGCGCCGGCGGCGAGGTGCAGGGCCTTCTGGCCCCGGGCGGCGGGCATGGACGGCCGTCCCTGACTTTTCTGGTCAATGGCCGCCCGGTGCGTGACCGGCTGCTTGTGGGCGCGGTTCTTCGGGTTTTGCGTGGCGGTGGCAGCGGGTATGGCGGAGCGCGCGTGGTCGTCGATTTGAAGCTGCCGCCGGACACCGTCGATGTCAACGTCCATCCGGCCAAGGCGGAGGTTCGTTTCGCCCACGCGGGTGCGGTCTTCGCCCTCGTCGAACGGGCCCTGCGCCAGGGTGTGGCGGCTTCCCAGGGTCGGGTCGCGGTGAGCCGGCTCGATGAGGGTGAGCCGAACGGAGCAGTAGTGGCCGAGCACGGGGACGGGGGATACGGTGAGCTCGTGCGGGGACGTCTCGCCGGGGGAGCGCCGCTCTTTGCCCATCCTGCCTATGATCAAGACCCTGCGGTGGTGGGCGGTGACGCGTCCGAAGGCTTCGTACCATCAGTCTCCGGCCATCACCCGGCGGTGCGGTCGGGAGCCAAAGCGGGGCTCGCCGACACCCCATTCGGCCGCCTCATCGGCCAGTACCGGGATTCGTTCCTCCTCCTGGAGGACGGTCATGGGCTCGTGATCGTCGACCAGCACGTGGCCCACGAACGGGTCCTCTACGACCGGATCCTGCGCCGGCTTGCCGAAGGCGAGGCCCCGTCGCAGGGTCTTCTGACTCCCCGGTTGCTCGAGCTCGGGGAAGCGATGACGGCCGCCGTGCCCATGGTCGAGGACCTCCTGCGGCGTGTGGGCATCGACGCCGAGGTCTTCGGGCCCGATACCGTCAAAGTGTCCTCGGTGCCTCCAGAGCTCGAGCCCGAGGCGGTCGACCAGGTGGTCGAGGAGATTCTCGACCGGGCCACCGCCCTCGACGGCGTACCCGAACGAGCGGCCGAGGAGCTGTCGGAAGAGATTGCAGCCTCGCTTTCGTGCCGGGGTGCGATCAAAGTCAACCATCAGCTGTCCCGTGAGAAGCAGCTGGCCCTGCTCGAGGACCTGGTACACACCGACAATCCGTATCGCTGCCCACACGGGCGGCCGATCATCCTCCGTTTGAGCCAGGAGGAAATGGAACGACGCCTGGGGAGACGCTGATGCAGCGTGAGCACTGGCACCTGACCGAGGGCCTTATCTTTGCCCATTTCGCGGTTTTCATCCTGAGCACGACCATGCCCGGTGGGCAGCAGGCACTGGCCCTCATCCCCGGTCTTATCGGCGCTCGGCCCTGGACCCTGGTGACCTATCAGTTCGTCCACGGCAGCAGCATGTTCTGGTTCTTCATATCGATGTTGGTGCTGTGGATCATGGCCCGACCAATCGAGGAAGACTGGGGCTCACCGCGTTTCATGGTGTTTTGGCTCATCTCCACCTTCGGCGCGTCGCTCACTTCCGCCGCTCTGGCTCAGCCGCTGTACGGCGACGTCGGTTTTGGCACTTGTCTGCTCTTCACCTTCGCCACCCTGTACCCAGAGGTGGAGTTCCGGCTGTTCTTTATCATCCCGGTCAAGGTCAAGTATCTGGCCGTGGTCGCCGCCGCGATCCTTGTCTACTCGAGCCTTTCATATGGCATAGTCGGCGGCCTCGCCAATATCGTGGGGGTTTCTTCTGGATATCTGTTCTTCCTCGCCATCAGACGGATGCCGAGCCGCCGCAAGATCGCCTTCGAGCTCAAAAAACGCCGGGCGACCGCGGTGATTCAGTCTGAAGATGCCCAGACCGAAGAGCGGAATAGGGGCTGGGACGCCAATGTCCGGGCGGCGGAGGAACGCGCCCGCGCCGGTGGCGCGGTCGCGGACCAGGACGCCGAGCTCCTGGCCGAGCTCGACGGCGCCAAGGACCCTGTGATTACCGTCTGCGCACCGACCGAGTTCGGATACATCGAAGATGACGTATGCCGCCGCTGCACCGGCTACCCCGAGTGCGCCGCCCGCCGCATTCGCATGGCTGCGAAAGAGGGTGAAGGCTCGAACAGCCCACCCACCCAACCGAAATAACGCAGAGGCGCAAAGCCCGCCCGCCCAACCGCCCGCGCAGAGGCGCAGAGAAAGAACTAAACCCGCGCCGCGACTGACGGTATTCGACGAATCACTGAAACCAATCGCCTTTCGAGCGGGTTTCTCAAGTTCGAAAAACCCTCTGCGTCTCTGCGCCTCCGCGCCTCTGCGTTGTTTCCGGAAACGGGCGGAACACGGCACAATGGAATCGATGGATTCCGAGTCTCCCTCAAATTCAGGGCGTCGGCGACTCGACACCGGACAGCTGATCGTCATCGCCCTCCTCGCTATCGCGCTCGTGTGGCGGACCATCTTTTTCCTCGAGATGTACGCCAGCCCGTACGGCGACAACCTCACCCTCGACTCGCAGGTCTACCACGAGGTCGCGCTGGCGGCGGCCGCGGGTGAGTGGTCTCACGGCGAAACGTTCTTCCAGGCCCCTCTCTATCCCTGGTTTCTGGGCATCATCTATGCGGTGGCAGGCCCCAGTCAGACGGTTGTCAAGCTGCTCCAGATCCTGCTCAGCGTAGCCAGTTGCTGGCTGATCTATCGACTTGCGGACCGGATATTCGACCGGGTGGTGGCGCGGGTCGCCCTCGCCATGAGCGCGGTTTACGGGATGTCACTGTACTTCGCCAACGAACTTCTCGTTGTTACCCTGATCGTTTTTCTCGACCTTCTCGGTCTCGATCTTCTCCTCTGCGCTGCTGCCGAGCGCCGCAAGATCCTGTGGGTTGCAGCTGGTGTGGTCTTCGGTCTCTCCGCTATCGCCCGGCCGACGATTCTTCCATTTATTGCGGTTGCCGCGGGGTGGATCGTGATCACTGGTCGGCATTCTGGAAGGACACGGACGGCCGTGTACGAGGTGGTCCTCTTCGTCGTCGCCGTCGCCGTACCCATTGCACCGGTGACCCTCCACAATTACCTGGCGGACGGTGATTTCGTCCTGGTCGCCGCCAACGGCGGGGTCAATTTCTTCATCGGCAACAACCCGCAGTCGGACGGCATCACGGCCGTGGTCCCGGGGACCCGGGCCGACCGGTGGGGCGGTCACGAGGACCAGGTCCGGATTGCGCGCGAGGCGCTTGGTGACCCCGGTGCAACGCCGCGCGAAATCTCCGACTACTGGTACAACCGCGCCTGGCAATATATCCGGAGCGATCCGATGGCGGCCCTGCGGCATACGGCGTACAAGGCATGGATTCTGGTCAACGCCTATGAGGTCTCGAACAACCGGGTCATCGAGTTCGTGACCCGGCACGCGTCGATCTACTCATGGGGAACCCTCGGCCTCTGGCCGGTCCTGCCGCTGGCGTTTGCGGGTCTCGTGATCGGTGGTGGTCGGCGCCAGCCGAGGTCCCTGTTGCTGATCTTCGCCGTCGTATATTCGGCAACCCTGATCCCATTCTTCATCAACGCCCGCTTCCGGTTGCCGCTGGCGGTTGTCGCCATCATCTTTGCCGCTGCGGCAGTCGTTGCGTGGTTCAGGTGGCTGCGGTGGAAGCCGCTCGATCGGCAGCTCGGAAAGCGCGTGGCGGTATCGGTGCTCGTGGCCGTCGCGGTGGCGATTGTCGTGCGGCCCCTCTCAGCCCTCCGAGTTCCAGATGCCCAGGCCTTCTTCAACGAGGCCGAAGCCTGCCGCGCCCATGGCGATTTTGCAGCCGCCGCCGGTTGGTACCGGGCGGCCCTCGACAAGTACCCCGGCTACTGCGATGCCGCCTTCAACCTGGCCCAGATCCACGCCATGATCGTCCCCGACCCGAAAAAGGTCGTCGAGGTCCTGGAACCGGTCAGAGAGCAGTGCGCGGAGGATATCGGCATCCGACGTCTTCTCGGGCTTTCGCTGTGCGCCGTGGGCCGTTGTGACGAGGGTGTCGAGCACCTTCGTTTTGTCGCGGCGCGGAGCCCGGGGTCCGAGAGGGCGCGACGTGAGCTCGAGAGGGCTCAGAGTGAGAACTGAGAATTCTCAATCTGTCCCCAACCTGTGCTGCCGCCCGAGTGCTGTAACCGCGTCTCAATACTGAACTTGTGTTCGTGAAGAGTTTCACATACCTTGTCCGGGACATGCCGGCCGGGTTATGCTGAGACCCCGGTCTCTCGGGTTTTCTTGAACTGGAGAAAAGGCTTGTATCGGAAACGGGTGACACTCTTTGTCGGCCACTTCGGCAGCGGCAAGACGGAAATAGCGCTCAACGGCGCCCTCGATCTGGCCGCCCGAGGGGTGCGGGTCACGCTCGCCGATCTCGACGTCGTCAAGCCCTACTTCCGGTCGCGATCGGCCCGCGCCATTCTGTCCGATGCCGGAATCGAGCTGCTGGCGCCGACCGGTGCCAACGTACATGCCGATCTGCCGATCATCGTTCCCCAGATCCGCAGCCACCTCCGCGATCCCACCTGCCGTTTGATCATGGACGTCGGCGGTGACGAGATCGGCGCCCGGGTCCTTGGCTCGCTTTCGGATGTCGTGCCGTTCGATGACACCGACTGCCTGCTGGTCCTCAACTTCCGTCGTCCGTCGACGCCCGACCCCGAAAGCGCACTCCAGATGGTGCGCGAGATCGAGGCGGTCGGCCGGGTGTCCGTGTCCGGCCTGATCTCCAACACCCACCTCATGGGGGAGACCACTCCGGCGGTGGTGCTCGCCGGATATCGACAGGCGGTCGAAACCGCCCGGCTGGCCGAGGTGCCGCTGGTTGCCGTGACAGTGACCGAGGATTTGGCGGCCGATCTCCGACAGGAGGAATTCGATTGTCCCGTCGTCACGATGCGCCGCATCGTGATGCCGCCGTTCGCCCAGAGCCACCACATACGGACGACCGGGCCGCTCTTCGTGGTCAACTGAGAAAGGAGCGCCGATGCCGCAGATCATCATCAGCCCCGATCGCTGCAAGGGGTGTGAGCTCTGCGTTCATGCGTGCCCGCAGCAGATCCTGGGAATGGGCAAGAAGATCAACAACAAGGGATATTTCTACGCCGAGATGGTCGAACAGATGCGCTGTATCGGCTGTCGGCTGTGCTGCATCACCTGCCCCGACATGGCCATCGAAATGAAAGTCAACGGGGCGATGTACCACTACTTCAGCTACTGATGAAAGCTCTGACGATGATTTCCGTTCCCATTTCCGTCCCCGATTCCTTGGCCGCGGCGTCTTGGGTTCGTCGGGAACGGGTGCGGGGACGAAGGTTGACCGATCGGAGACCCGCATGACCAAGAAACTCATGAAAGGTTCGGAGGCCATCGCCGAGGCGGCGGTGCAGGCGGGCTGCAAGCTCTTCTTCGGTTATCCGATCACACCCCAGAACGAAATCCCCGAGTACATGTCGATGCGGCTGCCGCAAGTGGGTGGAGCCTTCGTGCAGGCCGAGTCAGAGGTCGCGGCCTCGAACATGATATACGGCGCTGCGGGCGCGGGCGAGCGGGTCATGACCTCGTCGTCGTCGCCCGGGGTGTCGCTGATGGCGGAGGGGATCTCTTACCTGGCGGGTTCAGAGCTGCCGGTGGTGATCGTCAACATCATGCGGGCGGGGCCCGGCCTCGGTGGCATCCTCCCCAGCCAGGGCGACTACTTCCAGGCCACCAAGGGCCTTGCCCACGGAGATTTCAGAGTGTTGGTGCTGGCGCCTTGGTCGATCCAGGAGGCCGCCGATCTCGTCCAGGACGCCTTCGACCTTGCCGACTACTACCGCAACCCGGTGATGGTCGTTGGTGACGGCCTCATCGGCCAGATGATGGAGCCCGTCGAATTTCGCGAGGGCCGCAAGCCGATCAAAGATCTCGCGCCCAAGACCTGGGCAACCACGGGCTGTGACGGCAGTCGGCCGACCAACGTCGTCAACTCGCTTTTCCTCGATCCCGAGGAACTCGAACAACACAACATCCGCCTCAAGGCAAAGTACGACCTCATGGTTGCCGATGAGGTGCGCTTCGCCGAGTACCGCACAGACGACTACTACGATGTCCTCATCGTCGCCTACGGGACCGTCGCTCGGGTGTGCTCTACCGCCATCGACGAGCTTCGCGAAGAGGGCATCGGTGTCGCGATGCTGCGCCCCATCACGCTCTTCCCATACCCGTATGAGGCGGTGCGCGAGGCCGCGCTGAAGGCGAGCGCAGTCCTTGTGGTCGAGCTCTCGGCCGGGCAGATGATCGAGGATGTCGGGCTCGCCCTCGCCCGCAGCCGCCCGATCCACTTTCTCAACCGCATGGGCGGCATGCTGGTTTCGCCCGACGAGGTGGTCGCCAAGGTCAAGGCAATGATCGAGGGCAGCTCGGAGGAGGTGCACATTGGCTGAGACAGTTTTCGCCCGGCCCGAATCCCTGGCCGATGTCACCACCCACTACTGCCCCGGCTGCACCCACGGCCTCATCCACCGTTTGGTGGCGGAGGTGATCGACGAAATGGGGGTGCGCGAGCGGACCGTCGGCATCGCCCCGGTCGGCTGCTCGGTCCTCGCCTACGACTACTTCAACGTCGATTTTCAAGAGGCGGCCCACGGACGCGCGCCGGCGGTGGCCACGGGCATCAAGCGTGCGCGGCCGGATCTCATCGTTTTCTCCTACCAGGGCGACGGCGACCTCGCCTCGATCGGCATGGCCGAGATCATCCACTGCGCCAACCGCGGCGAAAAAATCACCGTCGTCTTCGTCAACAACGCGATCTACGGTATGACCGGCGGCCAGATGGCACCGACCACGATGCCCGGCCAGGTGGCCACGACCTGTCAGCTCGGGCGCGATGTCGAGTCCGCCGGATACCCGATCCGGATCGCCGAGCTGATCTCGACCCTGCGGACACCCGCCTTTGTCGCCCGCGCCACAGTCCACAATCCACTGGTGTCGGTCCACGCCAAGGAGATGTTGCGGCGGGCTTTCCGCTACCAGGTCGAGGGCAGGTGCTTTTCGCTCGTCGAGGTGCTGTCGACCTGTCCCACGAACTGGGGTATTCCGCCCGCGGAGGCGATGGGCTGGCTCGAGAAGAACATGCTGCCCTATTACCCGGTAGGTGTTTTCAAAACTCCTGAAGGCGGCAGCCGAGAACCGAAGCCGCTCGTCGGTTGAATGGAGGGGTCATGCAGCGCGACGTGATCATGGCCGGGTTCGGGGGACAGGGGATCCTCCTGATCGGCAAGATGCTGGCCTACGCGGGCATGCACGAGGGCATGGAGGTCTCGTGGCTACCCTCCTACGGGCCCGAGATGCGCGGCGGCACCGCCAACTGCACGGTGGTGATCTCCGACAAGCCGGTGGGTTCTCCGGTGATCCGCTCACCGCGCGCTGTGGTGGCGATGAATCTGCCGTCGTTGGAAAAGTTTGAGCCCGATATTCGCGAGGGCGGGTTGCTGCTCATCAACTCGTCGCTGATCAACCGCGGCGCCGAACGCGACGACCTGACGGTCATCGAAATCCCTGCGAACGAAGTGGCATCCGAGCTCGGGAACCCCCGCGGCGCCAACATGGTCGCGCTCGGCGCCTACCTCGGCGCCACCGATGCCGTCTCCATTGATGCCGTGATCGAAGTGATCCGCGAAACATTTGCCGCCAAGCCGGCGGTGATCGACGTCAACATCGAGGCGCTGCGCAAGGGCTATGAGCTCGGTGCCGTTGCCAGGCAACCGGAACCGGTAAAGGCGTAGAGGAGAATGAATGGCTGAGACCCCGTGCTCCGACCTCAGCAAGGCCGAGGAGATCCTCGGTCGCTATCCGCAGGAGGAACCGGCCCTGATCCAGGTCCTGCAGGACGTCCACCGCGCTTACAACTACCTGCCGTGCGACGTGCTCGAACGGGTGGCCGAGGCTCTCGACGTGCCGTTGGCCAAGGTCTTTTCGGTTTCGACCTTCTACAAGGCCTTCTCCCTCGATCCCCAGGGCGACACCATCGTCAAGGTGTGCACGGGGACCGCCTGCCACATCCGCGGCGCCGGCCAGCTGGTGGAGGAGCTCGAAAGGCAGCTCGGTGTCGGCCCCTCCGAAACCACCGAAGACTTCAAGTTCACCCTCAAGACCGTCAACTGCGTCGGAGCGTGCGCGATGGCGCCGCTGGTGATCGTCGGCGAGAGGTATTTCGGCAGCGCCAAACCGGCAAAGGTCTCAAAGTACCTGGCCGAGGGAGGCGCAGATGAGAACTAACCCGCATGTCTCACAACCTCTCTGCTGCGGTCGGAGATCTGCCGCAATCTGCGGCGTTTACTCCCGTCGGGCTGCCCGACGTACCGTCAAGTACGACCCCGCGGCCTCGAGGCTCGGCCACGACCCCCATCGGCCCGAAGGGTTGCGGCGGCATGGCCACGTCTTCATCGTTGCCGCTCCTCGGCGATGGAGGGACATCGCCATCGTCGCGGCGCCTCGAATCCGGGCCCATGGCGCACGCAACGGACGACGCTGGGGACCCGGGCCGAGCCTCTTGGTCGCAAACTCCACATCTCACAACATCTCTCCGGCCTCGCGACGAAAGGTGGTGAGATATGCGGGTTGAGTCGAAAGAACAATTCGAGTCGCTGCGGGCGCAGTCCCTCGAGAACGAAGCCAACCGCAGACATCAGGTGCTGGTGTGCTGTGGCACCGGCTGCCTCGCCTCGGGTTCGAAAAAGGTGGCGGAAGCTTTCGCGGACGAGATCGCCAAACGGAGCATTGATGCAACGGTCGATCTCTTCGTCAAGTCCACGGGCTGCCACGGATTTTGCGAACGTGGACCGCTGGTCGTCCTCAATCCACAGGGCATTCTCTACACCAAGGTCAAACCGGGCCGGGTCGAGGAGATCGTCGAAAAGACGCTGGTCGGCGGTGAGGTCATCCCTGGGTTGCTCTACAAGGATCCGGTGTCCGGCGAACGCGTCGAGAAGTACGAGGAGGTGCCCTTTTACAAGCACCAGGTGCGGGTGGCGATGCGCAATATCGGCCGCATCGATCCCACGGACATTCTCGACGCGATCGCACACGGCGCCTACTCGGGCGTCGCCAAGGCGCTCTTCGATATGACACCCCACGAGGTCATCGGCGAGGTGGCGACCTCGGGGCAGCGCGGCCGCGGCGGCGCCGGTTTCAACACCGCCCGCAAGTGGCAATCATGCAAGGACGCGCCGGGCGAAAAGTGTTTCGTGCTGTGCAACGGTGACGAGGGCGATCCCGGCGCGTTCAAAGACCGCTCGATCATGGAGGGCGACCCACACTCGGTCCTCGAAGGCATGATCATCGGCGCATACGCTGTTCGCGCCCACGAGGGGTGGATTTACGTCCGCGATGAGTATCCGCTGGCTGTCGTCAACTTGACGATCGCCATCCGCGAGGCCCGCAAGTACGGCCTGCTCGGCGACAACATCATGGGCTCGGGCTTCGATTTCGATATCAAGATCTCGCGCGGCGGCGGCGCCTTCGTCTGCGGCGAGTCGTCCGCCCTCATGCGCTCGCTCGAGGGCAAGACCGGCGAACCGCGCGCGAAGTATGTGCACTCGACTGAAAAGGGCCTTTTCGATCTGCCGACGGTGCTCAACAACGTCGAGACCTGGGCCGGGATTGGCGCCATCATCGAGCGTGGTGGCGCGTGGTTCGCGTCCATGGGGACCGAACGGTCGAAGGGCACCAAGGCCTTCTCACTTGTCGGCAAGGTCAAAAATACCGGCCTCGTCGAGCTCCCGATGGGCACCAACCTGCGCCACATCATCTACGACATCGGCGGCGGCATCCTCAAGGACCGGCCGTTCAAGGCGGTGCAGACCGGCGGCCCGTCGGGAGGCTGCGTACCGGAGGAGCTACTCGACCTGCCGGTCGACTACGAGGAGCTGACCAAGGCGGGCTCGATGATGGGCTCGGGCGGCATGATCGTGATGGACGACCGAACCTGCATGGTCGATGTATCGCGCTTCTTCCTCGCATTCCTCGAAGAGGAGAGCTGTGGCAAGTGCACGCCCTGTCGTGAGGGCCTCAAGCAGATGCTCCACCTCTACGACCGGATCATTGCCGGTAAGGGCGTGGACGGCGATATCGCGCTGATCGAAAGGCTGGCGGCGGGCATGCAGCTCGGCAGCCTGTGCGAGCTCGGCAAATCGGCGCCCAACCCGGTGCTGTCGACCCTGCGCTACTTCCGCTCGGAGTACGAGGCCCACATCTCGGACCATGCCTGCCCGGCCGGCGTCTGCCGCGAGCTGACCGCCTTCGAGATCATCGAGGACAAATGCGACGGCTGCCATCTGTGTTTCAAGGCCTGCCCGGTGGACGCTATCACCGGAGTGGTGAAAGAGCTGCACGTGATCGACCACGATGCCTGCATCTCCTGCGGTGCTTGCCTCGATGTCTGCCCGACGAACGCGGTCCGGACCTTTCCCAAGGTGGAGCTGAAAAAGGCGGAGGTGGTGTGATGCCGACGCTGACGGTCAACGGACGACGGGTGACTGTGGACTCCGACGCCACTCTTCTCGATGCGGCACGCGCGGCCGGGGTCGAGGTGCCGACCCTCTGTCAATTTGACGGTCTCGAGCCGTGGGGGGGGTGCCGTCTGTGCGTGGTCGATATGTCGCGGGCCAACTGGGACGACGATTGGTTCAAGGTCGTTACCGCGTGCAACCATCCCGTAGAAGAGGGGATGATGGTGGTCACCGACTCCGAGCGGATCATCGAAACCCGCCGGGTGGTCCTCGACCTCCTGCTCGCTCGCTGCCCGGAAACCCCGCTGGTTCGACGATGGGCGCTCGAGTACGGCATCGAGCGGACCTCCTACACCCCCAACCCCGAACCCGATGACTGCATTCTCTGTGGTCTCTGCACCAGGGTCTGCGACCACATCGGTGTTTCTGCCATCTCCTCGGTCAACCGCGGCTGGGGCCGCGAGATCGCACCGCCCTTCCACCAGCCGCCGCCAGACTGCATCGGCTGTCTGGCCTGCGCCGAGATCTGCCCAACCGACTGCATCCCGTACGAGACCTCGAATTTCCGGCGCAAGATCTGGGGCAAGGAGTTCGAGATGCTCCGTGATCCCAAGACCGGGGAAGCTGTGATTACCAGAGAGCAGGCGGAGCATTTCGCCGAGCGGAGCGGAGTGCCGATGACCTACTTCGAGACATCCGACCGGAGCAAAAGGCGCGAGATGGCAAAGACCTTCGAGAAGCTGCAGGTGGTGAAATGATGATCGTCGACGGAAGCGGTGCCTGGCTTCAGCCTGGCACCGTCGAGGGAGCCTCCGAATGCGAATGATCTACAAGGTTTCGGTGGAACGCTGCATTGCCTGCGGCAAGTGTGAGCTGGCCTGCGCCTTCGCGCACGGCTCGGAGGGACGGCCAGCCAAGACCCGGATCAACATCCACCGCCGCGGCCCCGAGTTGGGCACGCCCATCGTCTGCTTCCAGTGCGACGACGCGGCCTGCGTGGCGGTCTGCCCGACCGAGGCGCTGGTCCGCAACAACGAAACCGGCGCCATCGAGATGGTGCGATCGCGTTGCATCTCCTGTCGGATGTGCGTCGCCGGCTGCCCGTTCGGCAACATGCTGTGGGACGACGCCTACCACTGCGTTCAGAAGTGCGACCTCTGCGGCGGCGATCCGCGCTGTGTGCCCTTCTGCCCAACCGGAGCGATTGCCTGGGTCCCAATCGAGGAGGCGGCGATTCCGCCGGAGCCGCTGGATCGGGAGACTTTGGTATTCGAAGGTGGCATTTGATTCGGACGCGGACTCGGACGTGGGAGGAGATCAGTGACACAGCCAAACGATGATATCCGCGAGATACTGAAGAAGGCCTATCAGATCGAGGTCGATGGTTACACCTTTTACTCGATGGCTGCCGATCGGGCCTCGAAACCGGCTGTCCAGGAGCTCTTTGACAAGCTCGCCCGTGACGAGGTCCAACACAAGGCCTATCTGCAGTCGGTCATCGGTTCGTACGAGGAAAAGGGCATCGCCGCGTTCAACGTCCATCGCCGCGATCCGGACCTCAAGGCCTTCACCGGCACCATCTTCACCGACCAATTCAAACAGCAGGCCCACGGCGCCGACTTCGAGCTCGGGGTCCTGTCGATCGGCATGACGTTGGAGACCAACGCCATCAAATACTTCTCGGGCGCGGCCGAGAACACCTCCGAGAAGGAAGTGCGCGAGTTCTACCAGTTCCTCGCCGACTGGGAGAAGGAACACCTCGAGACCCTGCAGTCGCTCTACAACGGCGTCCGCCAGGACTTCTGGTCCGACGGCGGCTTTGCTCCGTTTTAGCCCTCACTTCAATGAAGAGCGCGCAGGGGCATCGGCGACACAGGTGCCACTCTTCGCATTGTTTGCCCCGAGGCGTCACAAGCTTCACGGGTCTCAAGTCAAACAATGCGAAGAGTGGCACCTTGCTCGCCGAAGCGGGAAGCGGTCACCGGGTTGTCGCCGAAGCGGGAAGCGCTGACCAGTTACAATGCCCTCCTGAAGGAGGACTCATGGACCTGAAAGACCAGTTCGAAGCGGCGATCGAGAAGGCGAAGGGGCTCTCCAACCAGTCCAACGAATCGCTGCTCGAGCTCTACAGCCTCTACAAGCAGGCGACGGTCGGCGACGTCGAGGGCGATCGCCCGAGTGGGTTCGACTTCCGTGGCGCGGCCAAGTACGGCGCCTGGGAGAAGCGGCGTGGAATGTCGTCCGACGACGCCATGCAGGCATACATCGACCTCGTCGATCAGCTTGCCGCCGGCTGAGGACCCACCCGAGTGACGAACCGGGTATTGGTTGACGGCCGCACCCTCGACATCGCCAGGGTAGAGGCGGTGGCGCGCCAAGGCGCAGGCGTCACCTTCGATGCGGCGGCGCGGGAGAGGGTGGCCGAAGCGCGCGGCGTGGTCGAGGACATCCTCGCCTCGGGCGCGGTGGTCTACGGCATCAACACCGGTTTCGGCAAGCTCGCCGAGATGCGCATCTCACCGGACCAGTTGGAGCAGTTGCAGCTCAATCTCTTGCGGTCACACGCCTGTGGGGTAGGTGTTCCATTTGCCGAAGACGTGGTGCGGGCGATGCTGTTGCTGCGTGCCAATGTGCTGGCCACCGGCCACGCCGGCTGTCGGCCGCTGGTGGTTGAGCGGATCCTCGAGCTTCTCGAAGCTCGGGTCCATCCGGTGGTGCCGAGCCAGGGCTCGGTTGGTGCCTCCGGCGACCTCGCACCGCTGGCCCATCTCGCGCTGGTTCTGGTGGGGGAGGGCGAGGCTATTGTCAACGGCGAACGCCTATCCGGTGGCGAGGCTCTCGCGGGAGCCGGCTTCGAACCCCTCCACCTCGAGGCAAAAGAGGGTCTGGCGTTGATCAACGGCACCCAGGCGTCGGCCGCCGTCGGTGCGCTGGCAGTTGCCGATGCTCGCCGGCTGCTCGACGCCGCCGACGTCATCTGCGCCCTGACCCTCGATGCGATGGCCGGAACCGACGCCGCCTTCGACCCCGCAGTGCATGCGGCGCGTCCGCACCCCGGGCAGGTTGTTAGCGCGGGGAGGCTGCTCCATCTGCTGGTGGGTTCGGATATTCGCGAGTCGCATCGCGAATGTGGAAGGGTCCAGGACGCCTACTCCCTGCGCTGCTCACCGCAGGTGCACGGCGCCGGCCGCGATGCTCTCGAGCACGCCCATCGGGTGCTCGAAATCGAGCTCAACTCGGCGACCGACAACCCGATGGTCTTTGCGGAGGGCCGCCTGATCTCGGGCGGCAATTTCCACGGTGCGCCGATTGCCGCGGTCTTCGATTATCTGGCGGCAACCCTCACCGATGTGGCGTCGATCTCCGAACGGCGGCTCGCGCGGATGGTCGACACTGCCCTCTCGGGTCTGCCTCGATTCCTTTCGCCCGACGCCGGCCTCAACTCCGGTTTCATGATGGTCCAGGTGTCAGCGGCAGCGCTTGTGTCGGAGTGCAAAACCCTGGCGCATCCCGCCTCGGTGGACTCGATTCCGACTTCGGCCGGTCAGGAGGACCATGTCTCGATGTCGACCTGGGCGGCCCGCAAGCTGGCGCGGGTTGTGGAGCTGACGCAGCAGGTTCTCGGGATGGAGTATCTGGCCGCCGTGCAGGCGCTCGAGTTCCAGCGCCCGCTTCAGACATCCCCGGTGCTGGAGGTTGCTGCGTCCAGACTGCGCGAATTCGTCCCGCGCCTCGAGGAAGACCGCTACATGGCGCCGGACATCGCTGCCGCCGCCGACCTCGTGCCCACACTGGGGTCGCTCGCAGATTAACGGTGCCCGCGAACCAGCATCGACAAGATCGACCAGTAAGAAGCGCGTAGAGGCTTCGACGACACCGGTGCCACTCTTCGCATTGTCATCGGTGCGCTTCTGCCGGGAGGGCGACAAAGACAATGCGAAGGGTGGCACCTTGCACGACGATGCGAGAAGCGCTCGCCGTGTTTACGAACAACCCGTCGTCCCCCCGCACGAGTCGCACTTCAGGCAGGTCCCGTTGCGCACCAGGGTGAGCGCGCCGCACTCGGGGCACGGATCGCCCTCGTAGCCCATGTAGCGCGCCTTCTGGGCTGCGGCCTGGCCTCGGCTGAGCGCGCTGCGTCCGGTAGCGACGGGTGCCGATTCCGAGACTGGTTCGCCGCCACTCTGACCCACCGCAATCTGGCGGACCTCGGCCACATCATCGGGGTCGGGCGGAATCTTGTGTTGGTCAGAGCCCGTGCCGACGGCGTCATGGCGCAGGTCTTCGAGCGACACCTGCGCGAGGTCATCGCGGTCGAGGTAGGTGATCGCGAGCTCGCGGAAGATGTAGTCGATGACCGAGGTTGCCATCTTGATGCGGTCGTGGCCGCCGACCATTCCCGAAGGTTCAAAGCGGGTGAAGACGAAGGCGTCGACGTACTCTTCGAGCGGCACACCGTATTGGAGACCGAGCGACACCGCGATCGCGAAGCAGTTCATCAGCGAACGGAAGGCGGCGCCCTCGCGGTGCATGTCGAGGAAGATCTCGCCGACCGAGCCGTTCTCGTACTCGCCGGTACGGATGTAAACCTTGTGGCCGCCCACCGAGGCCTTTTGGGTGAAGCCGGTGCGCCGTCCGGGCAGGCGGTTTCGGCGGGCCTGGTAACGGATCACGACCCGCTCGGCCATCGATTCGGCGACCTTCGCTGGGTCGCCCGAAGCGACTGCTTCGGTCAGTGCCGCCGCCTCCTCGGCGTCCATCGCGATGCTCAGCGGCTGGCTGAGCTTGGATCCATCGCGGTAGAGCGCCACCGCTTTGAGCATTTTCTGCCACGCCAGGTAGAAGGCGCGTTTGATGTCGTCGAGAGTCGCCTCGGCGGGCATATTGATGGTCTTCGATATGGCGCCAGAGATGAACGGCTGGGCCGCCGCCATCATCAGGATATGGCCGTCGTATCGGATCGAGCGTGTGCCGCGCTTTCCGCAGCGATTGGCGCAGTCGAAGACCGGCAAATGCTTGGTCGCGAGGTGAGGGGCGCCCTCGACGGTCATGGTCCCGCAGGCCCAGGTGTTGGCGGTCTCGATCTCCTTGGCGCTGAAACCGAGACGATCGAGAACATCGAAGTTCCAGTCGCCGATCTCATCATCTGAAAAGCCGAGCTTTCGGAGGTATTCTTCGCCGACCACGTGCGGTGCGAATGCGTTGGAGATCTCGAACGACGTCGGCAACGCCTTCTCCACCTGGGCGATCACCTCATCGTTGAAGCCTTTGGCTTTGAGGGCCTCATGATCAATCGTCGGGCAGTCCTTGAGGGTGCCGTGGCCGATGGTATAGGCGACGATCTCCTCGATCTGCTCACTGGCGTAGCCGAGGGCCGTGAGCGCCGCCGGGATGCCTTGGTTGATGATCTTGAAGTAGCCGCCTCCGGCCAGTTTCTTGAACTTGACCAGCGCGAAATCGGGCTCGATGCCGGTAGTGTCGCAGTCCATCACCAGACCGATGGTTCCGGTCGGCGCCAACACGGTCGCCTGGGCGTTCCGGAAACCGTGCTCGGTTCCGAGCTCGACGGCACGGTTCCAGACGTCGCGAGCGGCCGCCAAGAGGTCCGGTGGCGTGGTCTCGGAGGACAGCCCTACCGGTTTGATGGTCAGACCTTCGTACATCTCGGACGGCGCGTCGTAGGCCGCCCGGCGATGGTTTCCGATGACCCGGAGCATATGCTCGCGGTTTTCCCCGAAACCGGGAAACGACCCGAGCTCCTTGGCCATTTCGGCCGAGGTCGTGTAGGACTCGCCGGTCATGATCGAGGAGATGGCTCCGCAGATCGAACGGCCCTCGTCCGAGTCGTAGGGGATGCCCATCCGCATCAGCAACGAGCCGATATTGGCGAAACCGAGGCCCAGCGTCCGGTAGTGGTAGCTGAGCTCGGCGATGCGGCGCGATGGGAACGAAGCCATCAGCACCGAGATCTCGAGGACAATCGTCCACAGCCGTACGGCGTGACGGAAGGTCTCGATGTCCAGATGTCCATCCTCGCCGAGGAATCTGACGAGGTTCAAGGAAGCCAGGTTGCAGGCGGTGTCGTCGAGGAACATGTACTCGGAGCAGGGGTTGGAGGCGTTGATACGACCGCTCGCGGGGCAGGTGTGCCACTCGTTGATGGTGTCGTCGTACTGGAGACCGGGATCGGCGCACTCCCAGGCGGCAAGCGTGACATCATTCCAGAGTTTCGCCGCCGGGACCTTTTTCGCAACCTCTCCGTCGGTGCGGTTGACCAGCGTCCAGTTTCGGTTGACCTCGAGGGCGCCAAAGAAGGCGTTCGGGACACGGACACTGTTGTTGGCGTTCTGTCCTGACACGGTGTAGTAGGCATCGGAGTCCCAGTCCGTGTCGTACTCCTCGACCGGGTAGCTGCGGATGCCCTGAGCCGCGAGCTGCAGCACCCGTTGTATCGAGCCGTCGGGTACGCCCTGGCGGCGAGCGGAGATGATTCGGTCGCGGAGCTCGGCGTTCTTCGAGAGATCCATGACGGGGTTCGCCGAGTCCTCCGGGAAACACCCGTCGAGGATCTCCTGAAGCTGTCGGCGCAGGAGGCGCGAGCCGGCCACGATGGCGGCAACCTTGCGCTCCTCGACTGCCTTCCAAGAAATGAACTCTTCGACGTCCGGGTGGTCGAGGTCGAGGCAAACCATTTTGGCGGCGCGACGGGTGGTACCTCCAGATTTGATGGCGCCGGCGGCTCGGTCGCCGATTTTGAGAAAGGACATCAGCCCCGAAGAACGGCCGCCGCCCGATAACGGTTCGCCTGCTCCGCGCAGCTTGGAGAAGTTGGTGCCGGTACCGGAACCGTACTTGAAGAGGCGTGCCTCGCGCACCCACAGGTTCATGATGCCGCCGTCGTTGACGAGATCGTCGCCTACCGACTGGATGAAACATGCGTGCGGCTGGGGGTGCTCATAGGCGCTGGATGAGGTCTTGAGGATGCCGGTCTTCGGGTCCGCATACCAGTGCCCCTGGGCCGGGCCGGTAATGCCGTAGGCCCAATGCAGGCCGGTGTTGAACCATTGCGGAGAGTTGGGTGCTGCGAACTGGGCCGCCAGCATGAAGCAGAGCTCGTCGTGAAACGCCTCGGCATCTTCGTCCGAGTCGAAGTAATCGTGTTCTCTCCCCCAGTGGGTCCAACACCCTGCGAGCCGATTGAAGACTTGCCGAGCGTCACGCTCGGGTCCGGTGAGGGGCTCACCGCTTTCTGAGACCTCCGGGTTGCCGTCGTCGCCGTACTGCGGGACTCCCGCCTTACGGAAGTATTTCTGGACCAACACGTCGACCGCGACCTGCGACCAGTTTGCGGGGACTTTGACGCCGCCCATTGAAAATACGAGGGTACCGTCTGGGTTTCGGATCTCCGACGATCTTTCAACGAACTCGATGGTCTCGTAAGGGTCCTTACCGGCGCGGGTAAAGCGACGCGTGACCTTCATTTTGTGCCCTCGTCCTCCCTCGATCTGACGCTTTCAGCGCGGAAAATCCCCTGAAAATCCACTCGGAAGCACCGGTTCGCGGTATCTATGCGCTCGACTCCGACCACTATATCTTGGGCCCCCAACTCTTGTCAACACTACATCTTGCGGTCTTGGAGCATTATTCTTAGTCCGGAAGTGTTTACTCATGAGTCACTTCTGAAGACGCGCTTCGACCCATATTGTGTGGGGGGGTTCAGTCTCGAAAAACAACTCGAAGAGGAGACGCTGACTCTCGGGTTGAGAGGTTGTAGGGGGCGCCTTCGCGAACCGTCTCCTAGAAGGGCAGTCACCTCGGATCAGGTCCGATAGAGATCGCGGATTTTTGGGATCAGGTAGTCGGCGAATCCACTCTCGAGGTCGTATCGCGGTGCCAAGCCCCAGTCGGCGCGGGCCGCGGAGTCGTCGACGTCAGCCGGCCAGCTATCGACGATAGCCTGCCGTTTGAGGTCCGGATCGAAGGTGATCTCGGCCTCCGGAAACCCCTCCGACACCAACGAGCGGATCTCTTCAGCCGAGGGATTGAAGGCGGTGATGTTGTAGACGCTCTGACTGAGCTTCGACCGGTCCGCCTTCGCCAACTGCACCAAGGCTTCGACCGCGTCGGGCATCACCATGAACGGAATTCGAGTGTCGGGCCGCACGAAGCAGGCGTAAGCCTCGCCTCGCGCCGCGGCGTGCACCATCTCCGGCGCGAAGTCCGAGGTCCCTCCCGAAGGAACCGTCACCGCTGAGATCAGCCCCGGGAAGCGGATCGCGCGAAAATCCACTTTGCCGGAAAGGGTTTCGGCGGCCAGCTGCTTATAGTGGAGAGCGTAGTAGCGCCCGAGATGTTCACAATAGAGCTTGTTGCAGCCGTACATCGTTGTCGGATGGTTCCACGTGTGCTCCCGTACCGCGCCTGCTGCTGCCTTGGTCTCGAGATTCGGCAGACCGTAGGCCGCTATCGAGGAGGGATAAAGGAAAACCACAGTCCGCCCGTGGGACTCTCCCTGAGCCTGGGCGAAATCGAGGAGCTTGAGAGTGCCTTCCACGTTCACTTGGTGGCCGGTAACTGGCGTGAACTCGGTGCGGGTCGAGAGGATCGCGGCGAGGTGGTAGATCCTTTCGACCTCGTACTCGGAGAGGATTCTTTCGAGGAGATGGGTTTCGAGGATCGAGCCCCGATACTCCTGCTCGATCCTGCTGCCAAGCTCGCCCTCCAGCGGTTTGAGATCGATGGTGATGATCGCGGTGTCGCCTTCTTCGGTGAGCTGCTCGATCAGACCGTGGCCGATCTCGCCGCCGGCGCCGGTAATCAGTGTGACGTGCTTGCGCATGAATCGCTCCTCCGCGAGCCAGAGTCGTTGACACGCCGAGTGCTGTCAAGAGCGCTTCTCGCTTCGGCGGCAACCCTGTAAGCGCTTTTCGCTTCGGTGTGTCAGGTGCCACTCTTCGCATTGTCATCGTCGCTCTGCCGACTGGAGCGCACCAGCGACAATGCGAAGGGTGGCACCGGAGTCGTCGAAGCATCGTCGCGCCTCCCGTTGTGTGTCGTCGACGCAGCCAAGCGCTCTTGACGTGAGATTCAAACGCCTCCGCTGCTCGGTGCATCGAATAGTAATGGGTAGAGCGGGACGGATACGGAAACGGAGACGGAGATTCCCGAACTTCTCCACCCCATTTTGCGTACTTGCATGCAGGGTTCGATAACTCTCGGAGGACGAGAATGGCAAAAGTCCTGAGATTGCTGTTGGTTGTGATCGTGGTGGCAGGTGCGGCGGGCGGCATCTACGCGTGGGTCGGATCCCGCGGCAGCGACGAAAACGGAAACACTCTCGTCAAGGCCGAGATCGGCTCGATCACCGAGAAGGCTCTGGCAGTCGGCCAGATCGAGCCCCGGGAGCGATTCCAGGTCAAATCGAAGATCTCCGGCATCGTCGCACGGTGTTACGTCGAGGTGGGCGATACGGTGCAAGCGGGAGATCCGCTCTTCGAAATCGCCCCCGACCCCACCCCGCAGGAGCTTTTGAACGTGAGCCACAGCGTTCACTCTTCGGAGGCCAGCTTCTTGAAGGCCAAGGCGGACTTCGAGCGTGGGGAAGAGCTGCAAGCGGACGGTTTGATGTCAAAGGGCGACCTCGACGCCTTGCGCGAGACGTACGAGCTTGCGCGCATCGCCCGCCAGCAGGCGTTCGACAACCGGGATCTGACCCGCAGCGGTCGGGTCACCGGGGGCGATACCGAGGTCGAAACGATCATCCGAACGACTGCCAGTGGCACCGTGCTCTCGCGAGCGGTCAACGTTGGCGACCCGGTGGTCCCGCTGACCTCGTATCAGCCAGGCACCGAGCTTGCCTCGGTGGCGGATATGAACGACCTGATCTTCAAGGGCACGGTCGACGAGATCGACGTCGGCAAGATCTCGGTCGGAATGCCATGCCGCATCAAGGTCGGTGCGTTACCGGACGACATTGTTACCGGGAGCTTGTCGCGGATCGCACCGCAGGCCCAGAAGAGCGAGGGCGCAACCCTCTTCGACGTCGAGATCGAGCTCGATCCGGATCAGCAGATCACCCTCCGCGCCGGTTACTCGGCCAACGCCGACGTCGTGATCCGTGAGAAAAACGACATTGTCCTGATACCGGAGCGCCTGGTCCTCTTCGAAGACGAGAAGACCTTTGTCGAGATTCCCGGACAGGGGCCCGAGGCTGAGCCTCGGAAGATCGAGGTCGAGCTGGGGCTCTCCGACGGCCTCAACGTCGAGATCGTTGCAGGTGTTGCGGAGGGCGACCAGATCGTGCAGCGGCCGCCGAAGGAAATCACCTAATGGGGAATTTCGGATTTCGGATTTCGGATTTCGAATTCCCCACCCGCCCATCTCTTCTGAGTTCGCGGGTGGGTGGGGGAAAAATCCGAAATTCGAATTTCGAAATTCGAAATGATGAGGTGGGGGCGTGACTGGATTTGGTTCCTTTTTCCGGCAGCTCGCCCGCGATCTGTGGAGCCAGAAGCTGCGCACCTTCCTCACGACCTTCGGCATCATCTGGGGCACGGTGGCGGTCAGCCTCCTCCTCGCCTTCGGCCACGGCCTCCATCGGCAGATGATCAAGAGCATTGCCGGTCTCGGCGATCGCATCGTCATCGCCTGGCCGATGCGGACCTCGATGACCTATGAGGGTCTCGGCAAGGGGCGTCGGATGCGGATGATGGAGGAGGACATCCAATTCCTGAAAAAGCAGGTCGAGCTCATTGACGGCATCTCCGGCGAGTACTCCGACAGCCTGATCGCCCGCTATGGCGACCGGCAACGATCGGTTTCGGTATCCGGTGTGTCCCCTGCCTACGGCACCATGCGCAATATGATCCCGGCGGTCGGCGGGCGCTTCATCAACAAACTCGATGTCGAACAGCGCCGCCGGGTGGTCTTCGTCGGCAACGAGCTCGCCGAGGATCTCTTCGGCACCCAGGACGCGGTCGGCGAAACCGTCATGATCAACGGCTCGCCATTCCTGGTGATCGGGGTTCTCGTGCCCAAGGAGCAGGACTCCTCCTACTCGGGCCGCGACCATTCCAAGATGATCGTCCCGGAGTCGACCTTCCGCGCCATTACAGGCCAGAAATATCTCGACAACTTCATTTACAAGGCACCGTCTCCCGATCTCAACGAGGCCCTGAACCTGCAGGTCCGGCACGCGCTGAGCAAACGGCTTCGGTTCAACCCCGACGACGATCAGGCGGTCCAGCTGTGGGACACGACCGACATGTTCGTTTTCATGGACGCCTTCATGCTCGGCTTCCAGATCTTCCTCGGCATCATGGGTGTGCTGACCCTGATCGTCGGCGGTATCGGTGTCTCTAACATCATGAACGTGGTGGTCGAGGAGCGGACCCGAGAGATCGGCATCAAGATGGCGCTCGGCGCCCGCGGCAAAGCAGTTCTGAGCCAGTTCATGCTCGAGACCATGATCCTGACCGCGGTCGGTGGCGGCATCGGGCTCGCCATCTCGTTTGCGATCTGCTCGGCTTTCCCAACCAACCTCGAGGAGTACGTGGGGCTGCCGACCCTGTCACCGAATCTCGCGGTGCTCACCGCCTCGATCCTCGGTCTCGTCGGCCTGATCGCCGGTTATTTCCCGGCCCGCGCCGCATCCCGCCTCGACCCCGTCGTGGCGATGAAGCTGTGAATCGAAAGGAGCTGAGATGATCCAAATTCGGAATTCGGGATTCGGGATTCGGAATTCCCACCCTCCCCAGATCCCGAATGAGTCGGGTGGGTGGGGGGAAAATCCGAAATTCGAAATCCGAAATCCGAAATCGGGAGGGCGGGCGGAATGAGATTGCTGGATTGGCGGGTTGTCGGTCAGCTTTTCTTGAAGGCCTCATCGCTGCAACGCAAGCGCGCGATTTTGACCGTAGCGGCCATCGCGTGGGGGACCGTGGCCATCGTCATGTTGCTGTCCTTCGGCGAGGGACTCAAAATCCAGCTCATGAAGGGCCGCCACGGTATGGGCGAGAACATCGCCGTGTGGTGGCCGGACGAAACCTCGAAGGTTTGGCAGGGGCTCCCGGAAGGCCGACCCATCAGACCGCGAATGGATGACATCGATTACCTCAGGGGGCGCATGACCGCCGCCTCGGGTGTGATTGGCGAGATCACGAGCTGGTCGTCGTCGTTGACCTATGGCCAGACCACGATCACAGGGCGGGTGACCGGCGCAAACTGGGAGTACGGGGAGATCCGCCACCACTTTCCCCAGGCCGGCGGCCGCTTTATCAACGCCAATGACGAACGCGACAAACGGCGGGTGATCTTCCTCGGCGACGCGCTCGCGGAGGATATCTTCGGTGACGTGGACCCGGTCGGCAAGACTATGTTCGTCGATCGGGTGCCCTATCTGGTGGTTGGCGTGCTGCAGCACAAGATGCAGATGGGGACCTACAAAGGGCCCGACGAGGACGGTTCGATCATCCCGATCACGACCTTCGCCGCGCAGTTCGGCCGTCAACGCCTGACCAACATCGTCTTCAAGGCACGCACCGCCGGGGACATGCCGATGGCTCGACAGCAGTTCAACGAGTCGCTGGCGGCGAAGTACCGCTTCGACCCCACGGACGAACAGGTGACCGGCCTGTGGGACACAGTCGAGGGCGCGAAGGTGATGAGCAACATCATGATCGGGTTGCAGGGATTCCTTGGCATCATCGGCGCCCTCACCCTGTTTATCGGCGGGATCGGCGTTGCCAACATCATGTATGCGGTGGTCAAGGAGAAGACCCGGGAGATCGGGGTGCAGATGGCGCTCGGCGCGCGCCGCGGGTGGGTGACCGGACCCTTTGTGCTGCAGGGGCTTTCCTACACCCTGGTCGGTGGAGCCATGGGGCTGGTGATCGCGATGATCCTGATCATCCTCCTCGGCCTGATTCCGGTCGAGGGCAATCAGGCCCTCGAATTCCTCGGCAAACCGACCCTGTCGTGGCCGATCGCAGTCGCCACGGCCGGGATTCTCGGCGGCATCGGTATCCTCGCCGGCTACTTCCCGGCAAGAAGAGCTGCGACCGTCGATCCGGCGGAGACGCTTCGATATGAATAGTCGGGATCGGGAGCGGAGCATACTATGAACTGGGCACTGAAGAAGAAGAAAAACGGGAGCGCCGAGTCGAATGGGCACATCATCGACATGCAGGCGATCACCAAGGTCTACGACACTGGCAAAATCCAGGTGGAAGCCCTTCGCGGCATCGACCTGAAGGTGAATAAAGGGGAGTTCGTGGCAGTTGTCGGGCCCTCGGGTTCGGGCAAATCGACGCTCCTCAATCTGATCGGCTGCCTCGACACGCCGACCGACGGTGAGTACCGGCTGAGCGGTGAAGCAGTGGCCGGTCTCGATCGCGACCATCTCGCCGACATCCGCAACCGCCGTGTCGGGTTCGTCTTCCAGAACTTCAACCTGCTGCCCCAGCTCTCCGCCCTCGAGAACGTCGAGATGCCGATGCTCTTTGGTGGTATCGGTCGCAAGGAGCGGAGGCAGCGCGCGCTCCAGCGACTGCAGGCGGTGGGCCTCGCCGACCGCGTCGAGCACAAACCGACCGAGCTTTCCGGGGGCCAGATGCAACGCGTCGCCATCGCACGCGCCCTCGCCATGGAGCCGGACATCGTGCTCGCAGACGAGCCGACCGGCAACCTCGATACGGGCTCGGGTTCCGACGTCATGGGCGCCCTCCAGGAGCTGTGGCGGAGCGGCAGCACGCTGGTTGTGGTGACGCACGACAGGGCCCTCGCGAAACGTGCCAATCGCGTGATCGAAATCCGCGACGGCAAGGTCGTCGAGGACAGCACGAACAGCTGAAACCCGAATTCTGAATTCTGAATTCTGAATTCTGAATGGCGCACAATCACTCTATGGCAGCGTCTGTTCAGGAGTGGTGCGACTGCAGTTATCCGGTTATTTTTCGGAGGTTTAATGCTGTTTCGGCAGTTCCGAATTCCGAATTCCGAATTCCGAATTCGCACCTTGGAAGGCTTCGGGGTACAATAGTCGGCGAGGTATCGAGAATGTTTGAGGACGAACTCACACCCACGAGGCGGCAGTTCCCCAGGATTCCGGCGGAGGACGTCGTGTTGATCCACCGCATCGGCCCTGCGGAGCAGGAAGAACAGACCACGGCGCGACAAATCGGCCTCGGTGGTCTCATGATCTCGAGTGTCGAATCCCTCGGTGTGGATTCCTATCTGCGTCTCAAGCTGACGATCGACGCCGAGGAGGTCGAGGCCACCGGCAGGGTGGTGTGGGAGAAGCCGGCCGAAGACGGCACCTTCGACGTCGGAGTTGCCTTCATCTCGATCGATGCCGCCCATTCGGAAACCATCATGGCCCGCCTGGTTGCGGCCGGAGCGAGCTAGATTCCACCGCCCGCCCCACCACGGCTCTGCGGTTTCCACCGCCCGCCCCAACCACGGCTATTCGGCTCAAGCTTTCGTAAACGCCGACGCCATGCTTGAACGTCTCGCCGTAAGGCCGTAAGGCCGTACAGCCGTATTGCCTCAGTAATCGAGCGTCAGAATGCGTCCCTTGGTGAAGTTGAAGAAGGCGTCCTTCTCGGCGACCTGAATGCCGGCGGCGAGGTCGCCGGGTTCCTTGTCCGCGGCCTTCAGGCAACCGGGGCAGGCGTAGAGCGGCACCCCGAGCTCGAGCAGACGGGCGATCTGGGTGTGCGACGACGGGAAATGGCTGAACTCGATGTCCGGGGCGTCGGCCAGCACGACCTCGATACCATGGATGTCGAGATAGACGAGCACATCGCGGTCGGCGGCCATGAGCTCGGCCATCTTGAGGGCCATGAGGACCCGATGCGCGTCCTCAGGGCCGTGCGAGATGTGGATGAAGACACCGTCGCGAGGCAGTTCAGCCGGACTCGTCTCAGCCGGCAGCTCGGCCTGTGCGCAGCCGAGAACAACGCCGATGGAAATCACGAGAAGAAGCGTGCGGGTGGATCGAGACATTATCAGTTTCTCCTTTGTTCAAATCTGCAACTTCAATATTTCAAATAACTTAGAAGCTGCCGGCCGTAACCATACCACCTCGCCAACCAACCCGCCCGGCTGCGGACTGGGTTCACCCGCCGGCCGGACGGCTAAACGGCCGAACGGCTATTCGCCTCAACGAGCCGTTAATGCCACATCCAGGCGTAACCGTTTCTGCCGCAAGGCCGCATAGCCGTACAGCCGTGGAACCTCTAAAATACAGCCGGAGACGAACCATGACTGACGATACCGTGTTGACGGGCGGGTGCCTGTGTGGCGCCGTGCGATTCCAGATTACGCCGCCGACCAAATGGTGCGCCCACTGCCACTGCTCGCTGTGCCGACGCGCACACGGCGCCGCCTTCGTGACCTGGTTCGGGGTCGAGCGGTCCAACTTCGAGCTTGTGGCCGGTTCCGACGACCTGTCCTGGTATCAGTCGACGCCGGCGGCGCGACGCGGATTCTGTGCGCGCTGTGGTTCGACGATCTTTTTCGAGAGTGAACGCTGGGCCGACGAAGTACATATTGCCCTCGCTCACATGGACGGGCCGATCGATCGATCGCCCCAAGCGCATGTCTTCTATGACACTCACGTCGAATGGATCGAGCTCGGCGACAATCTCAGCCGTCGCGGAGGTCCGACGGGGACCGAACCCCTCGACCAACTCTGAATTCGGAATTCCTCCCGCCCACCCAGGATCTCACCGGCTCGGCGGAAGGTGGGCGGTCATTCCGAATTCCGAAATCCTAATTCCTAATTCCGAAATCCTAGTTTCCTTCGTCATACCTCCTCGGCCACTACCTCGGTCCGTCCGTGCTTATCCCGCTTGCCGCGGACCTTCTCGCCGAACCGATCCATATAGGAATACACCACCGGCACCAGGAAGAGGGTCAGCAGGGTCGAGGTGGTCATGCCGCCGGCAGTCGCCACCGCCATCGGCGCGCGCGCCTCGGCCCCCTCGCCGATCGCCAGGGCAACCGGCAGCACGCCGAAGATCATCGACACCGCGGTCATCAGGATCGGTCGCAGCCGGATCGGGCACGCGGCGCGCAGCGCCGCCTCGCGGTCGAGACCGGCCTCCTGCTTCTGGATGGTGAGGTCGACAAGGAGGATCGAGTTCTTGGTCACCAGGCCGAACAGCAGAATAACTCCAATCACCGACATGATGTTGATCGTGTAGCCGGTGACGAAGAGAGCGAGCAGGGCACCGGTCATGGCCGGCGGCAGCGCGAACATGATGGTAAAGGGGTGGAGCAGCGAATCGAACTGACTGGCCAGCAACATGTAGACAATCAGGATCGCGAGACCAAGGGCGAAGAGCAGCGATGACATCGACTCTGCGTACTCCTCCGCCGTCCCTGTGGCCTCGGCATGGTAGCCGTCGGGTAGCTCCTCGGCCAGAATTCGGTCGACGGTCTCGAGGGCGCGGTTGAGGACAACGCCTTCGAGGTTGGCCGTCAGGAGTACGCTGCGTTCGCGGTCGGTGCGGTTGACGTTGATCGGGCCGACTCCGTGGCTGATTTCGACTACCGAGTCGAGGCGCACCATCTGCCCGTTTCTGGTCCGCACCTGGAGCCGGCCAATATCCTCCGGCGTGAGTGCTTGCGACGGCAAGATCTTGATTCGAACGTCGTAGCGCTTGCCCTGGCTGGTGAAGGAGCCGACCTCGCGGCCGGCGATGAGGGCGTAGACGGTTTCGTAGATGGTCGCGGCGTCGAGACCGAGATCTGCCGCACGTTCGCGATCGACGGTCACGAAGAGCTGCGGCTGCTCGAGATCGAGGTTGGTGTCGAGATCGACGAAGCCGGGCTCGGCCGCGAGCCGCTCCATGACTCGCCTGCCGATTCGGTCGAGCTCGTGGAGATCTGGCCCGCGGATCGAGTAAGCGAGGGCCTTCTCGCCGCCCTCGCCGGCGACATTGTAGAAGCTGAACTCGATGACTGACGCCTGTACTCCTTCGATCTTCGCCAAATCGCGCCGCAGCCGCCGAACGACCTCGCTCTGTGACGCCTCGCGCTGGTCCGGCTTGTACATCCGTACGAACATGATGCCGGAGTTGATCTGACCACGCTCCTCCATGTCGAGCGCGGCGAAACCGGAGCGGATCTCGGGTTGTCCGAGCACGACCCGCTCGACCTCCTGCATCTTGCGGTCCATTGCCTCGAGCGAGATGCCGACCGGCGCCTCGACTCGCATCATGAACGCGGACATGTCCTCGGCGGGTGCAAACTCGCCGCCGATTAAAGGGACCAAACCGAGGCTGGCGACGACGACCACCGTCGATACGACAAGCGTCCTGACCTTATGGCGCAAAACCCAGTCGAGAGCGCGCGCATACGAGGTCTCGAGCCGCTTGAAACCGTTCTCGAGGATCTCGTAGAGCCGGCCGTGCTTGGGCCTGACGGTGAGGATCCGTGAGCACAGCATCGGGGTCAGGGTCAACGCGACGAAGAGCGAAATCAAAATCGCTGCCGCGACCGAGATACCGAATTCAAAGAGGAACTGGCCGATCATCCCCTTCATATAGGCGACGGGAATGAAGACTGCGGCGATGGAAAACGTCGCGGCCATGGCCGCGAGCGCGATTTCCTTCGTCCCCCGGTGGGCGGCGGTGAACGGGTTCTCGCCCTCCTCCTGGTGGCGGAATATGTTCTCCAGAACGACGATGGCGTCGTCAATCACGACGCCGACCGATAGCGCCAGCGCCAGGGTCGTGAGATTGTTGAGCGAGAAGCCGAAAATGCGCATGAAGCCGAAGGTAGCGATCAGCGAGGTCGGGATGGCGAGCGACACGATAAAGGTCGAGCGCCACGAGCGTAGAAAGACGAAGACCACGAGAATCGCCAGGATGGCGCCGTAGATGATGTCCACCTGGACGTTCTCGATCGACTTTTCGACGTACTCGGCGCCGTCAAAGGCGACGTCGTAGAAGAGGCCGGGCGGAAAGTCCTTGGCGAGCTCGTCCATCCGCTCGCGTGCTGCGCGGTTGACGTCGACCAGGTTGGCGCCGGATCGGGGTGCGACACCGAGGCCGAGCGTCGGGGTCAGGTTGTAGCGACCCATGCCGCGCTCGTCCCCGACTCCGAGCTGGGTGAAACCGACATCTGAGAGCCGGATCGGACGACCATCGACGGTGGCGACGATCATCTGATCGAAATCTTCTACGGTCTCGAAGAGGCCGAGATTGCGGACCGCGAGCTCGGTCAACGGCCCCTCGATGAAACCGCCCGGCAGCTCGAGGTTTTCCCGCCCCAGCGCCGTGATCACATCGGAAACCGTGAGACGGTGGGCGGCAAGCTTGTCGCGGTCGATCCAGACGCGGATCATCGGTTCGCGGAAGCCGGGCATGATGACGTTGCCGACTCCGGGCACCGACTGCAGCTGCGGCTTTACCACCTGGTCCGCGTAGTCCGAGAGCTCGCGGGCGTCGAGGCCGGCGAGCGCCATCCACAACATAGGCTGTGAGTTGATATCGAACTTCTGGACAATCGGCGGTTCGGCGTCGAGCGGCAGCTGGCCGACGGCACCGGAGACCTTGTCACGAACGTCCTGAGCGGCGATATCGATGTCCCGCTCGGTGGTGAACATCACGGTCACCTGCGACACGCCCTGGCCGGAGTAGGAGGTGAGCTGATCGATACCCTCGATGGTGTTGACCGCCGCCTCTATTACGTCGGTGACGTCGGACTCCATCACCTCGGGTGAGGCGCCGGGGAGGATGGTGATGACGGTGACCATCGGGAAATCGATCGACGGCAGGAGGTTGATGGGCAGGGTCTGGTAGCCGAGGATTCCGAAGACCACCAGCGCCAGCATCAGCATGAAGGTGAAGACCGGACGGCGGATTGCGATGTCGTAAAGATTCATATCTTCCTCAATCGATGATGGTTACCGGGATGCCGCGGCTGAGGCCGGAGACGTCGGCCACGACCGCCTCATCCGGCGACAATCCATCGACGATCTCGATGAGACCGTCGACGCGGCGGCCGATCCGGACCTTTCGGAAGACGATCGCTCCCTCTTCCACCATCAGCACCTGCGGCAGATCCGAGGTCGCGACGGCGGCCACCGGCAGCCACAGGGTCTGTCTGGCTACCGGGGCCTCGAGCACCACGTTGGCAAACATGCCGGGTGTGATCGTGCCGTCGTTGACGGCAGTGCCGACGATCTCGAACGAACGGCTGGCCTCCTCGACCACCGGCTCTACGCTGTACAGCTTGGCCGTGTGGACCGGACCGGACACGCCGACCGTGAAGGTAAAGCTCTCGAGGCCAGCGAGCTCGGACGCCCACGCTTCGGGCACCCGCGCCGAGACCTTGATCGTGTCGCCGACGGCGAGATTCAACAGCCCGGCTCCGACGTCAGCCCATTGCCCGGCCACCACCATCCGTTGAGTGATGGCACCGGCGGACGGCGCGCGAATACCGCTGCGGTCATAGTTGCGCTGCGCGAGATCGAGGGCTGCCGACGCGGCCGCGGCCCGCGCGGAGGCGAGGTCGTAGGCAGCCTGCGCCTGGTCGTAGACTGACTGCGGGATCGTCTCGTCGGACCGCAGGTCTCGCTTGCGCTCGAGATCTTTTTCGGCCAGTGCCAGATCGGCGTCGGCGGCCGCGAGGTTTGCCTCCGCCTGCTGCAGGTAGATTCGGAAGGTCTCGCGATCCACGTCTACCAGTGGGGTGCCCGCGGTTACGCGGTCGCCGACCTCCACCAGGACGCGGTCGACCTTGCCGGCGACCTCGGAAGAGATGGTAACGGTATCGAAGGCGCGGACTTCACCCACCAACTGCACCGATGGGCGCTCCTCGCGCACCTCGCCCGTGACGAGCTGCACCTCACGTGGTGCAAGTGCCCTTTCGAGGGTCTCGGCGGCGGCGGCGGGATCATCATCGTCTGAACCGTGGCACCCGGTGAACAGCGTCACGAGGAGCGTAACGGAGAGAATGATCGGGGTATGGCGGCGAATGGTGTTCATCTCAATTCTCCTGAGGGTCCGCCTGGCTCATCTGGCGGAAATCGAGGTCCGGGAGTGGCGGCAGTCCGACCGCATAGCGGAGGAAGATCGCCTGATATTCGCGTTGGGCGCGGGCGACGATCTGCGAGGTTTCGGCGTCGGTCGCCTCTGTGGTGGCGTTGAGAAGGTCGGTGGTCGAGGCCTCGCCGACACGATAGGCGCGCTCCACCTGCCGATAGGCGAGACGCGATGCCTCCGTTCGTTCACGGGCGGCATCGTAGACGGCGCTCGCGGACTCATAACCGACATAGGCGGAGTCGACCTGATCCTCAATGGTGCGCCGGAGAGTTTGATCGAGGAGCTCGACCTGGCGCACATCTTCCTTGGCCTTCGCGACGTTTGCCCTGGTGACACCGCCGTCGTAGATCGGCACCCTGAGGATCAGGGTCAGCGACATCCAGTCGTTGGCCGGGAAGCCGGATTTCTGCTGGAAGTACTGGCCCGCGGCCTCGAGCTGGGGGTACAAGTTGCCGCGCTCGAGCTTGACCCAGAGACCGGCGGCCTCGAGCTGGTGGATCAGGGTCAGCATTTCGGGCCGTCGACCGAACGCGTCGTTGGTGAGCTCATCCTCGGTGCCGGCCGGGATCGGGATCGGTCCGGGCGACTTCAGCCCGCCGAGATCGGTGGCTCCCACCAGGCGTTTGAGCCGATTATGGGCAAGGGTGGCGTCGCCGACGGCAACCGTCAACGCCTGCTTGGCTGCGGCCACCTGGGCTTTCCATCGGGCGACATCGGCGACCGAGTTTTCACCGACCTCGAAGAGACGCTCGGCGACCTTGAGCTGGTTTTCGTTCTCCTTGAGGACGATCTCGCGCACCTCGACCCACTCGGCCAACGCCACGGCGTCGTAAAACGTCCGCGCCACGTCGAGGGTGAGGTCGTTGATGGTCGTCCAACGGTCGAGATCAGCGATATCGCGGTTGAGCTTGGCGATGTCCCGCGCCCGCCAGGCGCGGAGACCGGTGAAGAGGTTTTGGCGAAGATCGATGCTCGCCGTAAAGTCCTGCGCCGGGCGAATGACGAATTTTTCGCCGGGCGACAGCTCGATCGAGAGATCGTCGTCGTAAAACGTGTAAGAGCCGTTGAGCTCGAACCTGGGCATCAGGGCCGACCTCGCGAGCTTGACGTCGGCCTGCGCTCGTCGAATCTCGCTGTCCGCGATCTGAACCGCCTCGTGGGTCTTGATCGCCTGCAGGACAAGCTCGGTGAGGGTGGCGTCCTCGAGCTCCTGCGCCTCCGTCACAATTGACGGGGCGACAAGACACGCGGCAACCAGCACGCATAGTGTTCTCAGGTTCATCCAACGCATGGGCGCCCTCCTGTGGACAACTGATACGACGATTCTCGGCATGGGGTTTCGCATATCATGGCGACTCCATTGTCAGGTTTTCGTAGAGCAGGCGGAAAAAGGCCTCAGTGATGCGGTGGGGATCAATCGAGCGGTCGAAGGAGAGCTGGATACCGAGGCCGTCGACTGTGGCCACGATTACAGCTGCCATCGCCTCTGCATCGATTGAGCCCTTGAACTCGCCCCGGTTCTGTCCTCCGCGGATGAAATCCGAAACCAGATTCCTGAAGAACGTGTAGCTGGCGACGACGGCGCGGCAGTAGGTCTCCTCGAGGTCCTTGCCTCTCGAGGCCGCCCAGAAATCGAGGATCACCGGCTGCAGGTCGACCTGCTCCGAGATGACCTCGGCACCGAGACGCAAAAGGTTGTGGAGCTGCTCTTCGGTCGAGCCGCCGGCGGCGAGCGCGTCGTTCATGCGCGACGAAATGTCGGCGTTGATTGATTCGAAGACCGCAAAAAGCAGCTCCTCCTTGGATGAGAAGTACTCGTAAACGGTCCCTTTGCCGACCCCGGCGCGCTCGGCGATTTCGGCCACCCGGGTCGAAGCGTAGCCCTGCTCGGCGAAGACGTCACATGCCGCCTTGACGAGCCGGGATCGCTTGTTACCGCGGGGGTTATCAGTCGCCATCACGCTCCTCCCCAAAAATTGACTGACCGGTCGGTCAGTGGATCAAAGAAAATATGTCGTGGTGGGACAGATGTCAAGCCCGACCGCCATCCGTCCAGATCCACCCGCCCACCCGATACTCGATTCACCCACCCGCCCGTTGCCAACACCGGAAAAGGATCGATGCTTCTGCTGCTTCGAGCATCGAGCATCGAGCATCGGGGGGAGGGGTGGGCGATCGGGAACAACTCGGTCACAATCCGCGTACTGTGTGATAGAAGCTGAATTACGGGGGAGAAACAATGGTTGAAACATCGAAAGCAACCGTCGCCGGCGTGTGCGATATCGTTGCCGGCATCTGTGGGCTTGTGGGCGGCATCCCGCTTTTGGTGTTGGCGTTGGTCGGCAGCGGGGTTCTGGCGGCCCTCCCCGATGCCGAGGTGCGGCCGCTTGCCGTAATTCCTCTGGCGATCTTCCTGCCGCTCGCGATCCTCTGTTTCGTATCGGGTGTGGTCGCCATCGCAGGGGGAATCGCGGCCTTCAACCGGCGTCGCTGGGGCCTGGCCCTGGCCGGATCGATCGCCGCCGTCTTCGGTTTTTTCCCGGTCGGAATTGCAGCAGTGGTATTCACCATCCTTGCCGAGCCCGAGTTTCGAGCCGCGAGTTGAGGTGGAACGCATATGGGCGGTACCACTACCAAGGTTCTCGGCGGCTGCGCCGTCGGCTGCGTCTTGGTGGTGCTGGCTCTCGGCGGCCTCGCGTGGATGGGATACCGGTGGGGGAGGACTGCCGCCGACGTGGTCGACTCGGCGGAGCGCGCCGAAGACCGACTCGAGGCGGAGTACGGACAGTCCCGGGAGTTCACACCTCCGATCGACGGCCGGATTTCTGCGGAGCGAATCGAAGCATTCCTGACGGTGCGCGAGTTGATGACCCCCCAGCGCACGGACCTGAGTGACGCCGTTGCAGCACTTGCGCCGTCCGCCGGTGAGGGCCGGACGGCAGGTGGGCTGCGGGCCGCGACGGCGGGCATCAAAATGGCGCCTCGCTTACTCGAGTTCGTCAGAGCGCGCAACGAGGCGCTGCTCGAAATCGGAATGGGGCTCGGCGAGTACACCTGGATATATTGGCTCACCTACCACGCTTGGATCGGCCATCCGGTCGGCGAGTCGCTGCTCAACGACATCATGAAGGCTCGTTCCGAATCGGACAGCTCATTTCAGATGCACATCGACGCGATAGACGCCGGGCAGAGCACGTGGCAGCTGCGGCGTGACATCCAGGCGATGCTGCAGAACCTCGACGGTCAGCTTTCGGCCGATCCCGACCGAGCTGGGCTGAGAGAGATGGTGGCGGCAGAGCTTGCGGCCATCGAGGCCGATCCGAATCGTATGCCGTGGGAGGGTGGCCTGCCGGAGGCCTTCGCGCCGGGTCTCGATCCGTACCGCGACCGGCTCGAGGAGAGTTACTCCCCGGCCACAAATCCATTCGAACTGCTCGAACTCGATTCCGGACCTCACGGCGACACGTTGGAGTAAAGGGTTAAGAGTTTAGAGTAAAGACCTTAACCCTTCACTCTTGACTCTGCTCGGTGAGCGCATTTCAAGGTGCATACCCAGCGAAGTCATCGGCCGGCTATCGTCGAGGCGAACCATATAATCGGAAGCATGAAAAACTCCGGACCAGCCGTCTCCAGGCAAAGCGGAAATACCGAACCCGAGCAGATGGCGTTGAGTGGATACCGGCTTATGTGGTGGCCCGGGTTGGCCCTGGCCCTTCTGGTCCACATTGCGGCTTTCACCGCGTTGCTCCGATATCTCGGTTTCCTAGTGTCCCCATTTTTCGGCTTCACGAAGACCCTGGCCTTCGCGGCCGGCTATCTTGTGTTTGCAGTTGTTGTGCGGCTCGTCGTGCAGCGCTGGTCGCGGAGCGGGGCGTCGCGGATGTGGTCTTTCAGCTCTGGCGCGGTGAGAGTGGTCATCGGCGAATTCTGCGTCATTGTCGGCACGATGGCTCTTCTGACAGTCGCCTACTCGTGGCCAAAGGTGATGGTGCAGGTACTCAATCCAAGGCTCTGGGATCTCCAGCTTGGCGCGCTCGACCGGTTGTTGTGTTTCGGCGTCGATCCCAATGAGTTCCTGCTCACCGTTTTCGAGGGCTCTCCCGCTGTCTTCAGCCATCTGCTGGATGGTTACTACAGCGTATTCGTTTTCACCCAGTCGATCGGAGCGGCTTGGTTTCTGAGCGATCCACGGGCGCGCATGCGGGCGGCTTTTGGGTTCGGCTTTCTCGTTCTCTGGATGATCGGGACATGGTGCTACGTGGCGATACCTGCGCTCGGGCCGGCGTATGTCGCTGAGGATTTGCCCGCGCGGCTGTGGGCGGTTTTCCCCTCCGCCGCGCAGGGACAGGCGGCGCTGTACGCGAATTACCTGGCCGTGAAAAGCCTCGCAGGCGGCGAAGAGGCGCTAATCGTACCGCATCTCGGCATCGCCGCCATGCCGAGCCTTCACGTGGGGGTTCACCTCTTTCTGTATCTGTGGGCGGTCTATTCGAGGTCGCGCCTCCGCCCGGTGTTCCTGGCGATGACCTTGCTGACCTTTGTCGGTTCTGTGGCAACGGCATGGCACTATGTGGTGGATGGTCTGGCGGGAGCGATTCTCGCCGTCGGTGCGTTCGGCCTGGCTGCGATGGCCGCAAAATTCCTTCTCGGAAGTCGAGCCCGCGCCAATTCCGTCCCGCGATCGTATAATTCAGGCTGAAGACCACGGAGTGATCACACGGTCAGGGGGCCCTGATGGTCGATTCTGAAGGACGCATCCGCCTCAACCCTGATGTCGACAAGATCGTCTGCTCGGTGACCGGCAAGGCCTATGACCCGCAGGGTTTCACCCGGCCGATCGGTCTCTGCTCCTGCTGTAAGGCGCCCGGCAAACCGCTGGTTGTCGTTTACAAGCTGGAGGAGATCCGCCAGCGGATCGAAAAAGAGGGCTGGGGCAAGGGTCCCGGCATCTGGCGTTATGGTGCGCTACTGCCGGTACTCGGCATGCCGTGGCGCTACGCCCCAGATGTCGGTCTGACGCGGGCGGTCCGCCACGAGGCCCTCGGTGGGATGAACGGTGTCGACCTCTATCTCAAGAACGAAGGCACCAACCCATCAGGCAGCTTCAAGGACCGTGGTCTCGCGGTCGGCATCGCCCTTGGCGTTGCCTGCGGCGCGAAGCGCTTCTGTCTCCCGACTCAGGGCAATGCCGGTGTGGCGTCGGCGCTCTTCTCGACCCGACTTCATCTCCCCGGGTGCCTGGTCTATATGCCCGAGGGCTATCAGGGCAACATCTATCACCGCGAGGCCGAGTTCTTCGGCGCCGAGGTTCGTTTTGCCGGTAGCAACATCGGCGCCTCGGGCAAGATCATGCGCGAGGCGTTCGCCGACCAGCTCGCGAGCGGTGAGCTGGTGGATATGTCGACCTTCTTCGAACCCGGGCGCCTCGAAGGTAAGAAGACGATGGGTTTCGAGATCGTCGAGAACTTCAGCCCAACCACCCTGCCCGACTGGATCCTCTACCCAACCGGCGGCGGCACCGGACTGGTGGGCATCTGGAAGGCCTTCCAAGAGTTGACTGCGCTCGGCGGCCTGAATCCTGCAAAGCACAAGCTGCCGCGAATGGTGGCGGTGCAGTCGGAGAACTGTGCACCGGTGGTGGAGTCGCTCGCGCGCGGGCTCGATTACGTCGAGCCGGTGCAGTCCAAGGGCACCGTCGCCGACGGCCTCGACGTGCCGGGAGCGATCATGGGCCACGGCATCCTGACCACCATCCGCGATTCGGGTGGCACCGCAGTTGCGGTACGAGAGTCGGCGATCGTCGATGCCTTCAAGACCCTCGGCCAACACGGTCAGGCCGCAAGTTACGAGGGAGCGGCGGTCTTTGCCGCTCTGCGTCGGCTGCGCACCGACGGAGTCATCGGTGTCGGCGCCAAGGTGCTGCTGCTGATGACCGCGAGCCACCTCATTTCACTATCGCAGCGGACGGGTCACGCCTGATCCGCCTGTCCTCCGGATAGCCAGTCGAGGGTCTCGGGAATCGCCTGCTGATACGGCGTGTGATCGATCGGACCGATGAGTTCTGCGAGGGTTGTCTCGTCGTACGAGATCGGCTCAGCGTAGTGCGGCACCATTGGCATGAAGGCCCGGAGATCGGCCGAGAAGAGGCTCATGATTCTCAGTACCCACGGCGGAGCGGCCCGCACCTTCAATGAACGCCCGAGGTGGGCGCCGGCGATTTCCGCCGCGCGGCGCGCACTCAGCGCGCCGCTGCCCGCGACCACCCAGCGCCGCCCGGCGGCCTCGGGATGACGAGCGAGCTCGGCCGCGACCCGCATGGCGTCGGGCACATAGATGTAGTCGCGGTCCGTATCGGCGGATCCGATCACGTTGACAGTTTCACCCTCGACCGCCTCCTTGAGCAGGTTCTGGAGCGTGCTCATATGCACCTTCGGGCCATAGAAGTCCGGAAGCTGGAGCACGGCCCCTCCTGCCTCGACGAAGATGTCTTCGGCACGACGACGCATCTGAATGTAGTGATTTCCGTCCTCGCGCCTGCTGCCCTCGTTGAGGGGCATCGCGGACGCCGGCAGGTAGGACCAGAAGCTCGAGACCTGGACGCATCGGCTCCCCACTTCGGTCGCCGCCTTCGTGATGGCGGCGGCCGTCACGGGGTGCAGGTCCATGTGTTCGGCCGGCAGGCCGACGCAGTCGAAGACCACGTCACAGTCGGCGATGCCACGCCGTACGGCCTCAGCGTCGACTGCATCCGCCTCGACGTGTTCGACCTCGAGCCCGGCGAATGCGCGCTCGAGGTTGGAGGCGCTGCGCGACAGGACTCTGACCGGTGTGCCCCGGCGCACCAGCTCGCGAGCGAGGTGGATTCCGGAGGGGCCGGTGGCACCGATGATGGCGGCGCGATGAATGTCGACCATCGAACTCATCTTCCACCGCCGGCGAATCCGATATGGCAGGCCGCGCCGCTGTTCTTCTCGAGGTAACGCTGGTGGTACTCCTCGGCCCGCCAGAAGGTCGGGGCCTCCTCGATGAGAGTCGCAATGGGTCGCGACAGCCTGCCGCTGGCCTCGAGGCGATCCTTCGAAGCCTGCGCCCGCGCCTGCTGCTCGGGCGTGTGGTAGAAGATCACCGACCGGTACTGGTTGCCGATGTCGGGGCCCTGGCGGTTGACCTGTGTGGGATCGTGCATGTCCCAGAAGGCATCGAGAAGAGCCTCGTAGGACACTCGCGCCGGGTCGAACTCGAGCTCGACGACCTCGGCGTGCCCCGTTTCGTGCGAGCAGACCTCTCGATAGGTCGGATTCTCGGTGTGGCCGCCGGCGTAGCCGACCGCCGCGTCGGTGACCCCGACGATCCGCCGAAACGCAGTTTCCACTCCCCAGAAGCATCCTGCACCGAACGTCGCTTTCGCCATAGCTCGATCCTCCAGATCGGACAACACATTGCATGGATCTCCTGTTCCAAGCCGAGTCCGAGTCTGTTGTCAACGCGCGCGCGGTTTCGAGGCGCTGTTCTCCCAACGCGCTCCCCGAGAGGATGCCAGGCACCTCCGGTGGAGGCGCCCTCGCCGGCAGAGTTCGAAGCTGGCGGGGGAGTGCGGAATCTCGAAATCCGAAATCCGACATTCGAAATCCGAAATTTCTTCGGATGGGTGGGCGGTAATTCCGAATTCCTCATTCCAAATTCCGAATTCAACAAAAACCCCCCCGGCCTCGAAAGACCGGGGGGGTTGGGTGGGAATTCCTAATTCCTAATTCTGAATTCCTAAATCGTTTTTACTTCGTCCAGTTCGGCAACCGTCCCGGGGTCCACGGCGCGCCGGCGGATTCGAGCTGGTTTTCAAAGGCCTCGAGGTCGGAGGCAAGCGCCTTCAACCGGCCGAGCTCTTTCGCAAACGCATCGGCCGCCCACTCGTAGCCGTCTTTCATGGTCTGGGTCGGCGCCGAGGTGGTGTCCCATTGTGATTGGACGATTCGGTTCACACGTTCCGAGATCGAAGGCGGCGTGAAGACGTTGCGGTTCTCCCTCGTTTCGTCGCCACTGAGCTCGACCACGATGTCATCAAGCTCGGTCTGCAGGCGCTGCGACTCGGCGAGCAGGGCGGTGTCGGCCGCGGGAGTGTCGTACAGCGCCTTGCGGGTGTGAGCGAGACGGCTGTCGGCTTCGGTCGCCCACTTGACGGCACCGCGGAACGCGCGCTCGAGATCCCACACCTTTTGCTGGAAGGCCTGGACTTCGGCGAGGTCGCCGGCCTTGAAGGTGTTGATCCCCAGCTCGACGACCTGGAACTGCTGCGGCTGTCCGAGGTCGGTGGTCACGCCGTCGACGGTGCTCGACATCGTCACGGTGTAGGTGCCGGTCATGGCGAGCGGGCCGACCGGGTCGCTCATCCAGAACGGCCGATCATCGTCCTTTTTGAGGGAGATCGGTCGTGCGCTGGGATAACGGAGGTTCCAGGTCGCCCGGTGCATGCCCTTCTTGGTCGAGCCGTCGACGCGGCTCACGACCTCGCCGTCAGCGTTGCGGACGGTGAAGAAGACCTTGGGTTCGAGCTGCTCTTCTTCGGTACGGAGCTCGTCGTAGGTCGGGATCTTCGGCTCCTCGCCGGCCTTGATGGCCTTCTTCTCGGCCTCGATCCGCTGCTCCTCGAGGGTCTTGAATCCATCCTTCAGGTAGTAGGTGAAGGTCGCGCCGAAGGGCGGGTTGTCGGCGGTGAAGAAGGTGGCGCCGCGGTCGACGACGCGCGAGCTCATCTCGACGTAACGCAGTGCATCCTTGGGCGGGAAGAGGATCGCCTCCTGCTCGAGAACCTGCTTGGAGACCTCCCGCAGCGGGGTATAGTCGTCGAGAATGTAGAAGCCGCGTCCGAAGGTGGCGAGGGCGAGGTCGTTCTCAGTGCGGTGGATATCGATATCGCGGACCTGGATGGTGGGCAAGCCGCCCTTGAGGCGGATCCAATGCGTGCCCTCGTCGATCGTGAAGTAGAGCCCGAACTCGGTGCCCACGAACAAGAGCTCGGGTTTGACGTGGTCCTGCATCAGCGAGTAGACGATCTCGCGATCCGGCAGATTGCCGGTGATCGAGCTCCACGTCCGGCCGCGGTCGCGGCTGACGAAGACATACGGTTTGAAGTCGGCCTGCTTCTTGTTGTTGAAGGTTGCGTAGACGGTGTCTTCGTCATACAACGAGGCTTCGAGGCGGCTGACGTAGGTCATCTTGGGTACGCCCGGGACCTGGTCGACCGCTCGCCAGTTGGCGCCGCCGTCCTCGGTCACCTGGATCAGACCGTCGTCGGTGCCGACGTAGATCAGACCTTCGACGATCGGTGACTCGGTGAGCGAGACGATGTTGCCGTAATTCGAGGTCGACATATTTTTGGCGACCGCGTCGATGCTCTGGATCTTGCCGAAGACCGGCAGCGTGTTGGGGTCGATCTGGCGGCTGAGGTCGGGGCTCACCGCGGTCCACGAGTTCCCTTGATCGTCCGACCGGTAGAGCCGCTGACACGCGTAGTAGAGCCGGGAGGGGGAGTGCGGGCTGATCATCAGGGGCGAGTCCCAGTTCCAGCGGTGCGCGGCCTCGCCGGGTTCCTCCTGGGGCTGGATGTCGATCTTCTCGCCGCTCACGCGGTCATAGCGGACCAGGCCGCCATACTGCCACTGGGCATAAACGATGTTGGGGTTGGTCGGATCGACAACGGTCTCGTAGCCGTCGCCACCGACGGTGATGAACCAGTCCTCGTTCGAAATCCCCGAGCTGAAGAGTGTACGCGACGGTCCGCCCATCGAGTTGTTGTCCTGGGTGCCGCCGTAGACGTAGTAGAAGGGCTTCGAGTTGTCCACCGACACCCGGTAGAACTGGGTGATCGGCAGGTTCTCGAAGAACCGGTAATTCTGGCCGAGGTCGAAGGTCTCGTAAATACCGCCGTCGCAGCCGACGATGAAGTGATCCGTGTTGTCGGGATCGATCCATAGGGCGTGGTTGTCGACGTGCTTGCTCCTCTTGAAGAGCTTCTTGAAGGTCTTGCCGCCGTCGAACGTCACCTGCAGCAGGGTGCCCATTGCGTAGACCCGGTTCGGGTCCTTGGGATCGGCAATCAGCTCGTGATAGTACTGCGGGCTTTCGGAGACGAAATCCGACATCTTCGACCAGCTCTCGCCGCGATCGGTCGAACGGAAGGTGCCGCCCTCGTCGCGCTGCGCCTCGACGATCGCGTAGATGAAATCGGGGTTGGCGGGCGAAACGGCGAGGCCGATCTTGCCCATATCGACCTTGGGCAGGCCCTCGGTGAGCTTCCGCCATGTGGCGCCCGCGTCAGTTGATTTATAGATCGCCGTTTCGGGTCCGCCATCGACCAGAGTGTAGACGTGGCGCCGGCGCTGATAGGATGACGCGTAGAGCACGTCGGGGTTGCGCGGATCCATGTGGACCTCGTTGACCCCGGTGTCGTCGGAGACGTAAAGGACGCGCTCCCAGGAGGCGCCGCCGTCGGTGGTCTTATAGACCCCGCGCTCTCCGCCTGACCGCCACAACGGTCCCTGAGAGGCCACGTAGACCACGTTCGAGTCGCGCGGATCGACGGCGATGATGCCGATGTGCTCGGACTCGGGAAGACCCACGTTTTCCCAGTTCTGGCCGCCGTCGAGGCTCTTGTAGACGCCGTCACCGAAGGCCACCGAGCGCTGACTGTTGTTCTCGCCAGTGCCCACCCACACCACGTTTGGGTTGTTCGGGTCGAGCGTTACACAGCCGATGGAGTAGGACCCTTCCTTGTCGAAAATCGGCTTCCAGGTCGTACCGGCGTTGGTGGTCTTCCACAGATTGCCGGAGGCGGTCGCCACGAAAATGATGTTGTGGGCGTCCGGTTGGACCGCGAAGTCAACCACCCGACCCGAGTTGATGGCCGGTCCGATGTTGCGCAGCTCGAGGCCGGCGAAGGTTGCCGCCGACATCGGGGCGTCTTCCTTCTCCTCCGGTTCTTCAGCAGCCTTTTTCTTGGCCAGCGCCGGTGTCGCCACCAGAGCGAAAATTACCAATAGGATCCACAGTCTTTTCATCGAATCTCCTTCCCTTTGCTGTGACGCCCGCCTCGGACCGAGGCGGCTGCGCCGGACTGTACCATGATCATGAAAGAGTCCGCGACGAGCTCAATATGGGAGCTCATTTTCTGCTGATTCGGGCTGTTCGAGCACGAATTGGTCCGGCCGTGCCCGGATGACCTCGCGCAGCCAGCTGTCCGGATACCCGCGCTCGACCTCCTCGCCCTTCCCAGCCACGTAGCCGTCGTTGTAGGTGGTCAGAAGGTACTCGCCGAGCTCTTTCCAGCGTCGGACCATCTCGTCGGCCTGGCCGACCGAGTACAGGGTCAGGTACTCGCGAAGCAGGGACGGATCGGTTTCGGCGAGCGCCAGGGCGGTCTCTTCGATCACCGGTTGCATGGTGAGATATTTCCCCTCCAGCTCCCGCTGAACTGCCAGAATGTCCTCCACCATGCACGAGTACTTGAGATTGGCGATATTGGCGACGAAGTTGAAAACCCACCACGCGGAGTCCCACGAAAACTCGTCGATCCGGCCCACCGTGAATGACTGGGGCAGACGGTCGATGCCTGCATACAGAGGCACGTAGCAGCTGGTAAAGGTGTCATCGAGTCCGTACCAGAAGACGCCGCCGATCGGGTCCGGCAGCCACGATCGCGATTGGGAAACAAACGAAAACCCCGTCTGTTGGGTCGAGATCGGGCGCTCCCAGCTGTACTTCGCGCCGTCGACCTCCCACGATATCGGCCGCCAGCGATTGGGGTTGCCGTAGGGTCCGGCGTCGATCCCCTGCGTCATGTCGTACGGCGTGCCCTCGTAGTGGTCCCGCATCAGCGCCATGACGTCGGCGACGCTGAGCTTTTTCTCCGGCTTGATCCACAGCGGATAGGGCTCGGCATCGGCGACACCTCGGTGGTAGTCGGGGTCGAGCTCCATCGCCGGCGCAACGCGTCTGAAAATGCTCCAGACGCGGGTCGCGGTATACCTTCGCGACTGAACGGTCGGCACATCGTAGGCGTCGGCAAAGCTGAACGGCTTTCCGTCCGAGGGGTCGTAGTAGCCTTTCTCGACAGCAAAGGAAATGACGTTGTCCGAGTACAGACAGTTGTCCGGATCGTCGAGTGGAAAATCGCGGATTCGGATTCCGTTGGCATAGGCGGAGATGTGGCCCTCTGGAATGCGACGCGCGACCCAGACGGCAGATTTATTGCCTGGCCCCGTGCCGACCATTTCCATCAGCCATACCTCGTCGGGATCGGCGATCGAGAAGGACTCGGCCGTTGACTGATAACCGAACTCCTCGACCAGCGAGATCATCACCTCGATCGCTTCCCGTGCGGTTCTCGCCCGCTCGAGTGCGAGCTGCATGAGGGTCCAGTAATGAATGAGACCGTCGGGGTTCTGCAGTTCCTCGCGCCCGGTGGTCGTCGTCTCACTGATCGCCAGTTGATGCTCGTTCATCAGACCGACGACGGCATAGGTGTGGGGAACTTGTGGAATAACGCCTCGGACCTTGCCCGACCAGTCCTTGATCTCGTATGTGCTTCCCTCTTCATGGTCCGCTGCCGCACTTCTTCTGAGACGGGGATGGAAGCGACCGTCGCAGGCATACGTGATGATGACCGAGCCGTCCGCCGACGCGCTCTTGGTGACGAGGATGTTGGTGCAGGCATCTGCGGGTTGATCGATGACCGACAGAGCCACAGCGAAGGCGGCCAGAACCAAAATGATTGAAAAATTGCGAGAACGTAACACTTTAAGCCTCCCATCCCGACGACGCATAGTAACACCGAGGTGAGTGTGTCGGTCGCCTCCGGAGAGAAGTTGGGACACAATGGGATCATGAATCGACGCGACTTCAGCCACGCCAACAATCCGGTCTTTCCGTGCGCGGAGGCTGTGCTGCTGTTGCCGTTCGGTCGACGGTCCTTTTTGCCGGCGATCGTCGATACGTACAGAGGCGCGGCGGTGACGCTCGACGAGACCACCGACCGGGAAGTCTATCAGCTCACTTCAACACCATCCGAAATCACGCTGGTCTATTCGGGAATGGGGTCGCCGGCGGCGGCCAATGCCCTCGAGATGGTGGCCGCAGCAGGAGCGAAAAGAGTGGTGATTTTTGGAGCGTGCGGCGGGGTCACGGCGGAGATCGATGTCGGCGAGCTGGTGGTGGTCACCGGCGCGGTCCGTGGCGAAGGCACGTCAGCCTACTACGCGCCTGCCGGCTTTCCCGCCGCTTTCGACCCTCTGATGACGGCCCGGCTCTGGGAGACTGCCTCGAAGTCAAAAGTCCAGGTTCACTGCGGAGTGGTCTTCACGACCGACGCCGGATATCGCCAGGGTCCGGAAATCTATGAGGACTGCCGTGGGCTCGTCATCGGCGTCGAGTCCGAGTGCGCCGCGTTTGCGGTCGTCAGCGCCGCGCTCGGTCTCCAGGCGGCCGCCCTTCTCTTCTGTACCGACAACGTCAACCTTCCCCGCGACGAGGATCACACGTTCCGCGGGCTCGAAGACCAACGAGTGAGACGCGGCTTTGAAACCGGCCTCGAAGCGGCGATTGCGGTCCTTTCGGCGCCGATTGAGTAATGCAAAGTCAGTAGTCAACCCGTCAGTTTGAAGTAATCAGTCCCGCCCACCCGCCCAGTAACCAGGGATCAGTGACGAGCAGTCGATGTGAGAGTCCGTGGGGTTGGTCGGGTACTGGTTACTGAAAACTGATTACTGGTTACTTGCGCCAAAGGAGGTAACTCATTCACGCATCTGAACGTATCTCTTCTCAGATGGATTACCTGGACACCCTCCGCGAGAACGGCTGGCTCGCCGATCCCGGCGAGCGGGTGCGGGTGGTGGCGATCCACGCTCGAGGCTGTCCCGCGAACTGGGGGCGGTCCTGTTCGTGCGATGCGCGGCTGGTATTGGCGGCCGATCCCCTCCAGTGCCGCGTCAGAGGGGAAGACCGCGATCTCCCGCCGCTCGAGGTTGCATCTGGCGAGTAAGTCCTCCCAGCCACCCAGATACAAGATTCAAGATGCAAGGTCCACCCGCCCACACCCGCGGTCTCACGCCAGACTTGTATTCTGCATCTTGCACCCAGGCGGGCGGGTGGTGGCTGGTGTAGCATGTGCTCACCATCTACCAGGGGAATTGAATATGCGCTGGAAAAGCGGACGTCGGAGTCAGAACGTCGAGGATCGGCGGGGAACACGGATGGGACGCGGCGCTGCAGTCGGCGGTGTCGGCGGGCTGGGCTTCCTGATTATCGTAGTTCTTTACATGCTGTTTGGAGGAGATCCGGCACAGCTCGTGGAGCAGATGCCGCAGGCCGGTGGGCCGTCGGCTTCGACTACCACCGGACCGCCGCCGCCCGGACAGGAAGAGCTGGCGGATTTCGTGTCGGTGGTTCTGGCCGACACCGAGGACACCTGGAACCCGATTTTTGCATCCATCGGACGGCAGTACGAGGAACCGAGGCTGGTCCTCTTCACCGACCAGGTGCGTTCTGCCTGCGGGATGGCGGGGGCGGCGATGGGCCCCTTCTACTGCCCCGGCGACCACAAGCTCTACATCGATCTCAGCTTCTACGATGAGCTCCAGCGTCGGTTCCGTGCACCTGGAGATTTCGCCCAGGCCTACGTCATCGCCCACGAGGTCGGCCACCACGTCCAGAACCTGCTCGGCATCACCGATGAAATACAGGTGATGCAACGGCAGGCGAGCCGGGCCGAGGCCAACGAGCTGTCGGTGCGACTCGAGCTGCAGGCGGACTGCATGGCCGGGGTGTGGGGCTACCACACCCAGCGAGCGCGCAACATGCTCGAGGCGGGGGATCTCGAGGAGGCCCTCAACGCAGCCAGCGCGATCGGTGACGACCGCATCCAGCGCGAGAGCACCGGCCGGGTGATACCCGACAGCTTCACCCACGGCAGCTCGGCGCAGCGGGTCAAGTGGTTCCGCACGGGTTTCGAATCCGGCGATGTTGCGGCCTGCGACACCTTCCGGGTCGCGCAGCCGTAGAGCCTTCGCAAACACGAAGGCACGGGTCGCCAAGGTGCCAGGCTTTAGAATCTTAGGAAGTTGTGAACCGCGAGCACGTCATATCAAGACCACCCTCAACTTCCTAAGATTCTAAAGCCTGGCACCTTCCTGCTCCCTTCCCGAAATCTCCGCGAGGAGATTGCGTTTGAGGATCGCAGAGGCTGACAAGACCGCGCCGAAGAGAGCGCCCGCGACCCCCGCCGTACAGACATCCTGACCGGTGAGATAGAACCCCTTGAGGCCGGTCTTCGGCCGCAATGCCCGCTCGCGGAAGCGGGCGGGTGTGTGCTCCAACCCGTAGATCTCGCCGTTGTCATAACCGGCGAAGTGGCGGGTCGAAAGCGGCGTTGACAGCTCGGAATACGCGATCTTGCCGGCGATCTGCGGCACCTCGCGTTCCAACACCTCGATCAGCCGACGCGAGAGCTCCTCCTTGATGACCTCATAGCCCTCGCCGCGCTTCATCCATTTCGTGTCCTCCCACTGCTGGAAACGGTCGTAGGGAGCAATGCTCACGACCTCGACGGTGGCCTTGCCGGGGTGACGGTTGGCGAAGTCGGGGTCCTTGGCCGAGGGGAAGGAGATATAGGCCAGCGGCAGCGGCGCCGCGGGGTCGGCCAGGTATCGGGCGAGATCGCCGTCCTGATCGGGACTGTGATAGACCCACAGGTTGGAGCGGCCGAGACCGAGCTCTTCGTCTGTGTTGTCGAAACCGACATAGAGGCAGATATGGGACGCCGACCGCGCCGTGTGCTGCAGCGTCGCCCGCAGCGTCTCGCGACCCGGGGTGCCGTCGGGCAGCAGGTGGAAGACGGTGTTGGGGACCCCGGCGTCGCTGATCACCAGGGGCGCCCTGATCTCACTGCCGTCGACCATGCGTA
>Ga0307423_1000061_pt1 | contig 59250 bp, 46 predicted proteins | sample SalMarWE160310MG_FD_202154 | JGI IMG/M metagenome (GOLD analysis project Ga0307423, IMG submission 202154) | Salt marsh sediment microbial communities from the Plum Island Ecosystem LTER, Massachusetts, United States - WE1603-10 | ecosystem: Environmental > Aquatic > Marine > Intertidal zone >...
CGCCGGCTCGCTGGCGACCAAGCAGGTCGACCCCGAGATGCATCTCCGGACTCACTCCCTGAACCTGAGCCGGCCACACTTGGTCCTGACAGATCCAGCTGTGGCCGCAGAGAGCGACCTGGCGCCGCTGGTGTGGATGGGCTCCGAGCCCCTCGGGTTCCGTTTCGGCGACCTGCATCGCTTCGACCTGGTCAAGCTGAAGCTACTTGCCCAGTGCGGCCGCGCACCCCTCGACGTGCTGCTGGACGGCCGCAAAGTCGGGACGATCACGGCCCACGATGACTGGCGCGAGCACGTGGTGTACCTGCCCCGTGCGGGGCGAGTGCTCGCGCTGGAGCGGCGCAACCCAGGGCCCTGCCCGATCCACGTCTCGCGCGTCAAGAGCACCAACGTCATCGGCTACTCGTCCAGCTTTCCGCCGGGCTACATTCTGTACGACCCGCGACCCTACGTCCCCCCGTCGCCGTTGCATGCTCCCGGCCCGGCCACCTTCCTCGAGGTTCTCCTCCTCGGCCTCGCACTGCAGGCCGTAGATCGGTTGCTCTTCGGCCCCAGCAATGCCTGGAGAGCCGCCGGCCCCGCTGTCGGGCTGCTCGCCGGCGCCGGCGTCGTCCTCACCTTCGAGCTCATCGACCTGGCCGGGCCGCTTCGCGTCGTCTACCCGAGTGCAACCCTGTGGACCATCCTGACGGCGCCGGCGGTGTTTGCCTGGAGCATCGCTCGTCGCAGGGAACTCGCCGCCGCCGTGCGGTGCGTCGCCTCTGCTGTATGGCGCTTCGCCGTCGCCGCTGGGAAACTCACGAAGCACCTGCCGGCCGGGCTCAGAGCGGCGATCCACCGCGGCCTCCAACCGGCTCCCGCCACCGGGGTTCACATCACACTGCTGGCTGCTTCCGGCGCCTACGCCGCCTTCCTGGTCGCCTCGCTGCCGAGAACACCGTTCGAGTGGGACGAGGTGCTGTTCCTGCGTGCGCTGACCCGATACGACGTTGCGGCGCACTCGCCTCACCCCCCGGGCTACCCACTCTTCGTCGTTGCGGAACGGCTATTCCGCTGGCTCGGGGCCGTACCGGTGCACGCCCCGCAGCTCGCGGCGGCCGCCGGGGCGCTCCTGGCCGTGGTCTTCCTGGTTCTGCTCCTCCGCCGCCTCGGCACGCCCCTGTTCCGGTCGGTTCTCGCAACCCTCCTCCTGACCGCGATCCCCGCGTTCGCCTTCAATGCCAACGTCGGCCTCTCGGACGCACTGGCGACCGGCCTCACGGTGGCGGCGGCGTGGAGCCTCGTCCGGTTTCTGGACAGGCCGCTCTCTCAGCGCGAGGCCGCCGTCGCCGGCGCAGTCGCCGCTCTCGCCGCGGGCACCCGTCCCCAGGTCCTCCTGGCCCTGGTCGGTCTCGTGGTTTGGGCGCTTGTCCGCTCCATGAGGCTGCGATCACGAGCGCCCGCCACATTCGTTCTCGCCGGGGGAATAGTGGGCGCCGCCTGCTGGCTCCCTGCCACCCTCATCACCGGATGGCACCGCTGCTGGGGCTCGGTCCATCAGATGGAGCACTGGCTGGAACGACACGAGGCTCACTCGCATCTCCCCGGTCTTTCGGTCGCAGACACCGCCCACGCATGGCTGGTGCGGCCGTTCGGCCCTGCGGTCGCCGCTTACCTGTTTTGGCTCCTGGTCGCGATCGGCGCCTGGTGCTGGTGGCGGTCGGGACGGCGGCGACTGGTCACGACGATGCTGCTGTGCGGCGGCGGCTACCTGCTGCTCGCGCCGTGGATCATGGCCGCCAACACCTCGGTGCGCTACGTGCTGCCCGCGCTTCCGTTTCTCGCCGCTCTGGCCACCGGCGTGCTGGTCATGCCGCGACCGGGTTTTCGCCTCGCCGGCGGGGCCCTGCTGGCCGGCATCGTCATCGCTATGGCCGCTTGGGTGATGCCCGTGCTGGCGCAGCGCGCTGCCGAGGGCGCTCCGGTCTGGGCCGGGCTCGAGTGGGTACGCAGTGGCTGCGACGCTCAGCGAACGACCGTGGTCTACAGCGGGGTCTTCCGTCCTCATGCCCAGTACGTGTTACAGACGGCCGGAAACGACATCATCAAGACCGAGGATGTCGCGGAGTCTCCACCCACCGCGGAGGTGGTGGTGGACGTTCTCTCACCGGCGAAAGAGCGCGACACCCAGGCCGCCTTCTCGAGCGCCTGGACCAGCCCGCGGATGCGGCAGTTGTCGCGCCACCGCTACCTGAGCTGCTCGGTGTTTGTCACGCGCCGAGCACCGCGGCGGGCGCACGGGTCAACAGGTCCGTAGCACTGGGGATCGGGCGGGTGCGGGGGACGGTTCTCTGAGGGCCCGGCGGCCGTGCGGGTGCGGGATCGCACTCGCCCGTCTCACGATTCCGGGCAGTCGCAAAGCTTTGAAAGCGGATCACCCGCCTGGCGGCGGCTGCCCGGAATCGCTCGAGCTGCCTCCCTCAATCGTGGGGCCGATTCTCCCCACGCCAAGGGCCGAGGGAGTACGTCCTTTTCCGAAGCTCCGGCGCCCGGACGTCTGCTCTGCAGACGCCCGTCGTCGCCTGCCCGAAGCGGGCAAGGAGCTGCGCCGCCGAGCGGCCTGCGCGGCCCGCTCCGGGCAGACAACGAGGCGCCTCCCCCGTACGCGGAGCCACACGGGCAAACGCCGTCCCCGTGAATTACTCGTCGCCTTCGGCGCCGGTGACCCTTTGGAAAGCGAGATGGCCGTAAGGCCAGCCTCCCCCCACTTCGACCCCCCTAGCCACGGCCATGAGCTCGCTTTCCTGCAGGGGTGCCAGCTCGAGGTTTCCCGCCAACGCGCCGACAACGGGACCGCACTCCAGGAAACCTCGAAGCATGGCACGCCCCGCCCATCGTGCCCTTCTCAGAAGCGCGCCGCGCCCGCGTTCTCCGTGTGGTGGGGACCCCTTTCGCCTAGCGCTTCACTCCTCGTCCTCTTGGGTGGGTGGGGGAGCGTTTCCCGTCTTCCGTTTTCCGTTTCCCCGGGCGGGCGGACGGGGGACTCCGTCACTCCGTCACCGGGTGGGTGGGAGGGCGGCTCCTACTCGTACCGCAGCGCCTCGATCGGCGCCAGGCGCGAGGCCCGCACCGCCGGCCACATACCGAAGACGACACCGACCAGGGAGCAGAAGAGAACGCCGCGCACCGCCCACTCGACCGGGATGTGGACCGGGAAGGCGGTGAACAAGGTCACGACGTTGCCGAGCGCGAAGCCCACCGCGACGCCGAGTATGCCGCCGATGTTGCACAGCACAATGGCCTCGATCAGGAACTGGAGCAGGATGTTGCGGCGCTTGGCGCCGAGCGCCTTGCGGATGCCGATCTCGTGCGTGCGCTCGGTGACCGACACCAGCATGATGTTCATGATCCCGATCCCGGCCACGATCAGGCCTACGATCCCGAGCACGAAGGCCGCCGCCTTGAGCCCGGCGGTGGCGCGGTTGAACGACTTGATCTGGCTGTCGTTGGTGAAGAAGAAGAAGTTGTCCTCCTCACGGGGGTCGACCCGGCGCACGCTGCGGAGGATGGCGCGCGTCTCCTCGATGGCGTCCTGGAGGACCTCGGGTGACTTGGCGCGCACGGTGATGTTCACTGACCTCAGTCTTCCGCGGTCGTCGCGCGGGCCGTACACCCGCTTGAAGACGCTGACCGGCATCAGCACGTAGTTGTCGTAGTTGCCGCCGACCACCGATTTCTTCTCAGCGAACACCCCTTGTACCGTGTACTTCCTGCCGTCCACCTTGACGGTCTTGCCGACCGGATCGGTGAACGGGAACAGGCGGCCGGCGAGGGCGTAGCCAATGACCACCACCCGGCGCCCGACCTTGATGTCCTCGTTGGTGATGTTGCGCCCGAGCTCGACGTAGTGGGTGTTGTTCGGGGCGTACTCCGGCGTGCCGCCGCAGACGATCGCGGACACGCGCTCGCCGCGGTAGGTGATGGCATGGTTGAAACCCCACAGCTCGGCGCCGACCAGGTTGACGTTCTTGGCGCGCTCGCGGATCGCGTTGGCGTCCTCGACGGTCAACGGCGGCCAGCGTGAGATCTTGCGGAAGTCGTACCGGTCGTGGTCGAAGCCTCCGGGCGGGTACTTCTGGGCCTGGAAGGTGGTCGCGCCGAGCACGCTGAGCTCGCTCTCCATCGTGCTCTGGACCACCGACACGCCGGTCATGATGGAGATGATCGCAGCCACCCCGGCGATGATGCCGACCAGGGTCAGAAACGAGCGCAGCTTGTGCGCGCCGATCGCTGTCAGGGCCATCTTGAGGGCCTCGATCCACTTCATGCACCCTCCCCCACGCGCGCCCAGAGAGCGGCGAGTCGGGCCGGTCGGCCACGGCGCGGGCTACTCATAGCGCAACGCCTCCACGGGGTTGAGCCGCGATGCGCGCAGCGCCGGGATGAACCCCGACAGCACCCCGACCAGGATCGAGACCCCGAGCGCGACGGCCACGATCGGCAGCGACACCGAGGCCGGCAGCAGGAAGCGGTTGATCAGGGCCGACACCGCGAACGACAGCCCGACGCCGATCGCGCCACCGATCAGGCAGATCGCGCACGACTCGAACAGAAACTGGGTCAGGATCGCGCGCCGCTTGGCGCCGATCGCCTTGCGGATACCGATCTCCCGCGTCCGTTCCGTGACCGACACGAACATGATGTTCATGACGCCGATGCCGCCCACGAACAGCGAGATCCCGGTGATCACCATGCCGATCAGCAGCAGGACGCCCATGACGTTGTTGAACATGTGCAGCAGCGAGTCCATCTTGTTGATCGCGAAGTCGTCCTTCTCTCCCGGGCGCAGCTGGTGGATCTTGCGCATCTCGCCGATGACCTCGAACTCGAAGTCGCCCAGCTTCTCGCCCGGCGGTGCCTTGACCGCGAAGTTGAAGTTCCGGTTGCTGCCGCCGTAGGCCTTGATGAAGGTCGTCACGGGCACGAACACCTGGCTGTCGAAGTCGGGGCCGCCGAAGAAGCCGGCGCTGCCCTGCTTCTCCATCACCCCGACCACCCGGAAGGTGGTACGCCCGATCTTCAGCTTGGCGTTCAGTGGGTCGCGGCCCTCGAACAGCCGCTCGCGGATGGTCGAGCCGATGACGCACACGGGGCGCTTGCTCTGGACGTCGGAGGCCGAGATGAAGCGCCCGCTCTCGGGCACCGACGTCGACACCAGCATGTGCTGCTCGGTGGTGCCGATGACGACGATGTTCTCGAGCGTTTCGGAGCGGTACTTGAGGTCGCGTCGGGTCGCCGAGGTCGGGTTCACGGCCAGGGCCCTGGGCAGCTGCCGCTTCAGCTTCTCGCTCTCCCTGAGGCTCAGGTTCGGCCGGTTGCGAAACTCGAAGAAGTTGCCGGTGATGATCCAGGGCATGCGCGACACGTAGAGGACGTCCGAGCCGAGGGCCGACACGCTCTCCTTGAAGCTGTTGGCGAGGCCGTTGGCGGCGGTCATCGTGGTCACCACGGCGACGATGCCGATGATGATGCCGAGCGTGGTGAGGGCCCCGCGCGCCGTATTGGCCCGGATCGCTGCGGCCGCGATCTTGGCGGCCTCGAGGGTCCACTGCAGGCGGCTCATGCGGCCTCTCGGTGCGCGGAGTCGGCCTCGATCAGGCCGTCGCGAAGCCTGATGACGCGGTTCGAGTGCCGGGCGACCTCGTCCTCGTGGGTCACCAGGATGATCGTGTGCCCGTCATCGTGGAGCTCGTCGAAGAGGGTCATGATCTCGGTGCCCGTCACCGTGTCGAGGTTGCCGGTTGGCTCGTCGGCCAGGATGATCGACGGCCTGGTCACCAGGGCGCGGGCGATGGCGGCGCGCTGCCGCTGTCCGCCGGAGAGCTCGGCCGGCCGGTGCTTGGCGCGGTCGGCGAGCCCCACGCTCTCGATCGCCGCCCGCACCTGCTCGCGCCGCTTCGCCGGCGACAGGCCGCGGTAGATGAGCGGCAGCTCGACGTTGTGGAAAACGTCTGCGCGCGGGATCAGGTTGAAGGTCTGGAACACGAATCCAATCTTGGTGTTGCGTATCTCGGCCAGCTCGTCCTCACCGAGCTGGCTGACGTCGCGCCCATCCAGAAAGTAGGATCCCGAGGTCGGCACGTCGAGGCAGCCAATGAGGTTCATGAGCGTGGACTTGCCCGAGCCCGAGGGCCCCATGATCGCCACGTACTCCGAGGCCTCAACCGTCAAGCTCACCCCTCGCAGCGCCTGCACCTCGACGCCGTTCATGGCGTAGGTCCGGACCACCTCGCGGATGTCGACCGTCATCGCTGCCTAACCCTTCTTGTCCTTCTTGTCGGTCGCCTTCTCGGTACGAACGGTCGTGCCGTCCTCGAGGTCACGGCTGATGGCGCGGAAGCTCCCGACCACCACCGTCTCGCCCGCCTTCAGGCCGTCGACGATTTCGATATGGGTCTCGCCCTGGATCCCGGTCGTGACCTGCCGGGCCTTCGCCTTCCCGTTCTCGACCAGCCACACGATCGGCACGAACCCTTCCTTGTCAGCTACGAAGCGCGGCTTCTCCTCCACGTCCTTGGCGGCATCAGTCTCGTCACCGGCCTTCGCCTTGGCCGTGCCCCCATCGGCCGCGGCAGGCTTCTTGGCGCCCTTCAGCTGGTCGAGCGTGCGCACGGCGACGCTCTGAATCGGCACGCTGAGGGCGTTCTCGTGCGTGTCGGTGACGATGTCCGCCGAGGCGGTCATGCCCGGGCGTAGCGCCGGTGTCGGATCGGTCACCGCGACCTTGACCTCGAACTCGGTCTTCTGCTCGGTAGTCCCGGCGCCGCTGATGTTGGCGCTATTGGCGATCTCTGTAACCTCGCCGTGGAACACGACGTCCGGGATCGCGTCGACCTCGATCTCCGCCTTGTTGCCGAGGGCCACTCGCACGATGTCGTTCTCGTCGACGTTGACCAACGCCTCCATCCCGGCGAGGTTCGAGATCTCCAGAACCATGTCGGCCTGGAACTGCGAGCCGAGCGCCATCTCGCCGACCTCCTTGTTCAGCTTGCTGATCGTCCCGGCCATCGGTGCGTAGATGGTGGTCTTGGACAGCGCGTCCCGCGCCTGCTTCAGCGCCGCCTTCGACTGCTCCGCCTGGTCCACCTCGGAGTGATACCGGGCCTTCTCGACCTCGGCAGCGGCGTAGGCCGCATCGAGCGTCGCCTGCGGCTCGAGGTTCTGACGGAACAGCTGCTCCGTCCGCTCGTAGTCCTTGCGCGCCTTTTCCATGTTCTCGCGGGCCAGGTTGGCGTTGGACTGAGCCGCACGCAGGTTGGCCTCCGCACTCTCCATCGCCGCCACGTACCGTTCGCGGTCGAGTTCGAAGAGCAGCGCGCCCTTCTCGACCCAGTCGCCTTCCTTGACCTCCAGCCGCGTGATCTTGGCACTGACGTCGGCCGAGATCTTGACCTGGGTAACGGGCTGGATCTTTCCTGTGGCGTTGACTTTGTGCACGATCGTCTGGCGCCCAACAGGGGCGACCTGCACCGCGACCCCCTCTTCGTGGCCCTTCCTGAGACTGAAGGCGACGGTCACTCCGATCGCCGCCACGGCTACGATGGGTATCAGGATCTTCTTCTTCATCATCGACTGCTCCATTCAGCGGTGGGAGCCGGCGGTTCCCGGCGCCGCCCCGGCCGCCCACCTACCTTTTCCCGTGCTCACTGAGGACTTACGCAGCGTCGAGGCCAAGGTTCCGGGAACCGCGCGTTTCCTTCGCAGACACCCGGTGGCGGGGCGGTGGGAGGGCACTCTCTCGAGCTCCGGCGCCCGGACGTCTGCCTTGCAGACGCCCGTCGTCACCTGCCTCGGAGCGGGCGAGACAGAGAGGACACTGCGAGACCCCGGCGGCCGTCTGGTTGCCGGAACACCCAGCCGTCCCGCGATCTCCCGCGGTCGCACGGCCACAAGAAAGGATGAGCACCTTCGTGGCGACCGCCGGAGCCTCTCGAGGCGCCTCGCTCAATTGAGGCCGATACTCCCATCGCCGATGGCCAGGCTCACGCCGCCTTCTCTGGGGCTCCGGCGCCCGTACGTCTGCTCCGCAGACGCCCGTCGTCACCTGCCTCGGAGCGGGCAACGGGGTCAGCCCCTGAACCGATCTCGAAGCCCGCGCCGGGCAGTCAACGAGGCGCCTCCATCGCAGGTGAGGCCACATAGGCCAACGCACTCCTCGCGAATTGCCAAGCTCGAGGTTTCCTGCCAACGCGCCACCATGGAGACTGCGCTTCAGAAAACCTCGAAGCATGGCACGTTCCGCCCAACGCACCATTCTCTGGAGCGCGCTACTGGTGGGTTCTCCGGGCGGGCGGGGATCCCCTTACTCCCTACGCTTCACTCCTCACCATCTTGGGCGGGCGGGGGAGCGTCTTCCGTTTTCCGTCTACCGTTTTCCCCCCTTCCCGGGTGGGTGGGCGGTGGGGCCTCCCCCTGAAGCATCCTCGTCACCTGCTGCTGGAGGTCGTAGCGCAGCACGAGGTCGGCGACATCGACCTCGCGGCCGGCCTCGGCACTCCCTTCGGCACACGCCGCCACCGGCACCGCCTTCAGCGTGTGCGCGTCCAGGCACGCCCCATCCTCCAGGGTCGGGCCGCGGCTGATGTAGAGGTACCGGTCGCTCAGCCAGCCGCCGTAGGGACGAGGAACGGCGCCGTCGCCAGGGTTCCCGAGCAGGTTGCGGCCGACGAACGCGTACGGCGCCGGATCGACGCCGAGGAGGGCGAGCAGGGTCGGCGCGACGTCGGTCTGGCCGGCGGCGAGCCGGAACGTCCCGCTGGGGCCGCCGGGAACGTGGACCAGGAACGGAACCCTGTCCGCCAGGTACCAGTCGGCCGGGTGGTTCGGGATGCCGATCGCATCGGCCACGTCTCGGTTCCATCCGAAGCCCGCGTCGTGGTCGCCCCAGAGCGCGATCACCGTGGTGTCGAGGAGGCCGTCGGCAGCCAGGCGATTCACCATCTCCCCCAGCGCCTGATCGAAGAAGTGCATGGTGTGCAAGTAGTTGCCGAACGGCGTCCCTTCCCAGTGGCCGACGTCCAGGACCTCCAGGTGCTTGGGAAAGCCCTCGAACGGGTGATGCAGAGAGAGCGTGATCAGCCAGGCGCAGAACGGCTGGCGCAGGCGTGCGAGACGCCGCTCGGCCTGGGCCAGGAAGTCGCGGTCGTTGAGCCCCCAGCCGATGCGCTCGCCGGGCCCGAAGTCGTCGGCGAACAGGTTGGTGGTGTAGCCGAACGCAGGATGCATCAGGTGGCGGTTCCAGAAGGTGGGCTGGAACGGCACCGCGGACATCGTCGTGTACCCGTGCTGCCGCAGCACGCCGGCAATCCCCACGTAGTGGTTGCGCGGGTACTTGAACACCACCGCGCCGCGTGCCAGCGGCAGCAGCGACACCTGGGTCGTCACCTCGCCGTCGGAGGTCCGCCCCTGGCTGGTCTGGTCGGTCATGCGCGGGAACCAGGCCGCACCGGGAAGCCAGCGGTCGAGGTTGGGCGTGACCTGTTGGCCGTTGATCTCGAGCCCGACGACCCACCGCTGCATCGACTCGACCTGGATCATGAGCAGGTTCTTGCCGCGCGCCGCGCCGAACCAGGGACCAACGCCGGCGCGCAGCGACCGCCGCTCCCTGAACCACGACTCGACGTCGCGGCGCCGCGCCTCACCGAGCGGCGGCCTGAGGATGCTGGAGCGGAGGCTCGACCACAGGTCGGCCAGGTGGTAGTTGACGTCACCGACCTCCTGGACCACGTACAGGCTCTGGAAGACCTGGACCAGGCGCCCCCACTTGGCGTGACTAGCTCGCCAGACCGTGCCCACGCCGGGCAGCACCAGGATCGCCAGCACCACGGCCAGAACCCACCGCAGGCGTCGCGACAGGCGCCGGGCGAACCTCGTCGCGCCGGCCGCCACGACCAGGCCCGGGATGAGGTCAGCCAGGAGCCACAGGTCGGTCCTGTGCATGAGCGCGTGGACGCTGGCCTCAACCTGCCCGAGCTGGCGTCGGGCTGCGAACGCAGCAATCGAGCTGACGTCGCCGAAGTACCGCAGGTACACCACATCGCCGAGAATCACCAGCGATGCGGCCGCGGTCACCAGCCAGGTCATCGAGGGACGAACGCGCCTCGGCACCAGCAGTAGAACGAGGGCCATCAGCGCCACCCCAGAGGCCACCGCCAGGCCGGAGCCCGGCGCGGGCGCCCGGTCGGCAACCTGGAGCACGTAGCGCTGCTTGACCAGCAACGAAACCAGGAGCCAGCCGAGATCGGCCCATGCCAGCACCCACGCCAGCTGCGCCTCGGCGCCTCGGCGCCACCCCGCGATCACGGCAACCGCCAGCAGTAGCGCGACCGCGGTCGGCAACCAGGGGGCGCGCCAAACCGCCGGCGCAACGAGCACGGATACCGGCGCGGCCGGCGTCGCATCCTGCTGGGAGAACCAACACACGCCCTCGTGCACCATGTCCCACTGCAGGCCCAGCCACCCCCACTCCGGGGGCGCTTCGACCGACGCGGCAATCCGGATCTCCTCGCCGGGCGCCACGACCTTCGGAATCCGGGTGCGTCGGCCCTCGAAGTCCGCCATGGCGCCGCTGGCACGCAGCCAGTGGTAGGAGAGGTTGATCGACTCGCCGGGCCGCCAGGTCAGAGACCCGTCGTTCCTCACCAGCACGTGCACCGTCCGGCTCTCGCCGCTCAGCATCCAGCGCGGGACCTCCTGCTTCACGACCGAGAAGGCGTGGACGGGCCGCGCCTCCTTGATCCGCACCGGCAGCCGGCCTGGCGCCGTTGCCATCCGCTCGGAAAACCAGCACACCCCTTCCCGCACCAGGTCCCACTGGAGCAGGTACTCGCCCGCCGCCGGCGGCGCCGCCAGCCGCGCTGCCAGCTCTACCGTCGCGCCCGGCGGCACTTCGTCCGGAAGCTGCGAGCGGGCACCGTCCCACACCACCACCGTGCCGTCCGGACGCAGCCAGTGATACGCGACGTGGAATGCCTGCCCGGGCTTCCAGGCGACCTTCCCGTCGTTGCGCAGGGTCAGCGGCACGGTCACCGTCGACCCCGCGTCGAGCGCTGACGGGGTCTGCTGCGCCACCAGCGCAAACCCGTACTCGCTCGCCGCCTCGGCGGCCTCCGGCAGCCCGATGGCGAGCACCACGGCGAGAACGCCAGCGACGACACGACGTCGGCCCTTGAACATGACGCCGTGCATTATCCCTAAACCCGACACCCGCATCCACCTCACTTCGAGCCAACTCCGGAGCGGCACCGCATGACGAGACCCGTCGCGGTCGCGCGCATTCGGTGTAGAGTTCCACTCGGAGGATGTACATGAACGATCTCGAGCTGTGGCCGCTGGCGTTTGATCTCTACGATTCACGCCCGATGCTGGTTCTGGTTCATGCCTTCCCGCTCGACCGGCGAATGTGGCAGTGGCAGGCCGAGCCCTTGAGTGAGGCGGCACGCATTCTCACCGTCGATCTTCCCGGCTTCGGCGAGTCGGCGGCCCCCTCCGCCTCCGCAACCCTCGACAGCTGGGCCGACGACCTCGAAGGCCTGCTCGATGATCTCGTCGGAAGCGATTCGATCGTCCTCGGCGGTCTTTCGATGGGTGGCTACGTCGCTCTCCGCCTGGCGGCCAGGCATCCCGAACGCCTGGAGGCACTCATCCTCGCCGACACCCGCCCCGGAGCAGACTCCGCCGACGGACGTGAGGCCCGTGACCAGGCCATCTTCCAGGCGCGCCGCCACGGCACGCCGTCAGTAGTGGAGGGCCTGCTGCCGAAGTTGTTGTCGCCGGAGGCCAGCCCCGAGGCGGTCGCATTCGCGCGCGAGATCATGCTCGAGCAGCGGCCCGAGTCGATCGCCGCAGCCCTGGCCGCGATGCGCGACCGCCCGGATTCCACCGAGCTCCTGCCCTTGATCCGAGTACCCTCTCTGGTGATTGTCGGCGGTGCCGACGCGCTGACGCCGCCGTCCGAGGCCGAGGCGATGGCCGGCGCCATCCCTGACTCGTGGCTGGTCAAAATCCCGCGTGCAGGACACCTGGCAAACCTCGAGGCGCCGGACCAGTTCAACGCCGCCGTCGCAGCGTTTCTGGAGTCCTTGTAGGTCCGCACTCACTCGTGGGGCATCTTCTCCGAACGACAAGGGCCGTGGGCGCATCCCTGTCTCTGCAACTCCGGCGCCCGGACGTCTGCTCCGCAGATGCCCGTCGTTTCCTGCCCGAAGCGGGCGACGAACTCCGCCGCCGAACCACCTTCGCGGCCCGCTCCGGGCAGGCAACGAGGCGCCCCCATCTCAGCAGAGGCCACATGGCCGACCGCTTTCCCCGCGCATTGCCAAGCTTGAGGGCTCCCGCCAACGTGCCGGCATGGAGACTGCCCTCCAGGAAACCTCAATGCACGTGCCGCCGGACGCATCTTGCGTTGAAGCGCGCTGCGCCCACGTTCTCCGGACAGGCAGGGGCCTCTGTCACTCCGTCACCGGGTGGGCAGCCTACCGCGTCGGAAAGGAAACGATGATGCCGGGCTCCCTCGGCCCTTGGCGTTGGGAGTACGGCCTCGAGATTGAATGAGATCCTATGCAGGGCGGGGGAGCGGCTCGAACACTCTCCGGCAGTCGCCACGAAGACACCTATCCCTCCTCGTGGCCGTGCGACCGCCGGAGCTGTGAGACGGCTGGGGCGGCAGCCCCAGACGGCCGCCGGAGCAACGCAGAACTCCGGGGTGCGGCCGCAAGCCGTGGATCTGCCGGAGCCCGGATGACCCCTGTTAGCTGGTCTTGAGCTCTTTCAGGGCCGTCACGACCTCCGCGACGTGGTCCTTGACCCGTACCTTCGGCCAGGCGCGCGCAATCCGGCCCTTGGGATCGATCAGGAACGTCGCCCGGTGGATTCCCATGTACTCCCGCCCCATGAACTTCTTCAGCCCGTACACTCCGTACGCCTCGGTGACCTCGTGCTCGGTGTCGGACAAGAGCGGGAACGTGAGCTCGTGCTTGGCCCGGAACTTCTTCAGCTTCTCAACCGGGTCGTGACTGACACCCAGAACCTCGGCTCCGAGCTCGCCGAGCTCGGCGTAGGCGTCACGAAAGCCGCACGCCTCGGTCGTACACCCCGGGGTCAGTGCCTTGGGGTAGAAGAACAGCACCACCCACCGCCCCTTCAACCCCCGAAGTCGAACCTCGTCTCCCTCATCGGTCGAAAGCGTGAAGTCGGGCGCCTTGGCGCCGTCGCTCAGCGGCCCGCTCACTCGGCCTTCCGCAGCTGCTTCTTGACCGGAAACCGCTCGTCGTAGAGCTTGATGATCTGGTCGGTGATGTTGACCGACGGACTGAGGTAGATCAGCGTTCGCTGCTTGAAGATGAACACCGCATCGAAGCCGTTGGCCTCGGCGTAGTCGCTGACGACCTTGTTCATCTTGTGCGCCACGTCGGCGAGCAGCTTGTTCTGCTCATCGTCGTACTGGCTTTGGAACTCCCGCACCGCGTCCTCGAACTGGCGCTTGGCCGTCACCGCCGCCTTCTGGAGCTGCTCGACCACATCGCCGTTGGCGACTCCGCGCTCCTTGACGAACTTCTGCTGTGCCGCCTCGGCAGCCGCACGCATCTGGTCGAGCTTCTTCTTCCTCGGCGTCGCCCAGTCGTCCAGCTGCTTGATCGCCGCCTTCCCCTCTTGCACGGTCACCGCGGCCTTCTCCACCTCGACCCAGCCGATCTTGCCGGCCATCGCAGGAGCCGCCGCCAACACCGCCACGACCACGAGCATGAACGTGGAAATACGCCTCATCGTCAGCCTCCCCTACCCCGCGAACGGGGCGGCGCATTGTAGCACGAGGCTCAGGTAAGATGGCACCACCTCCGGAGCGGAGCGCATGAGCAACGAGAGCACGCACAACATCCCACGGCTGCTGGTCGTCGAGGATGATCAGCTGGTCGCGGACGGCCTGTGCCGGAACCTGGAGCTCGAGGGCTTCGAGACCCGGGCAGTAGGAACCGGTGAGGCCGCCCTCTCCATTCTCGGTAGCACGGCGCCCGCGTTCGACCTCGTCATCCTGGACATCATGCTCCCCGGCATTGACGGTCTCGAGGTCTGCGGTCACCTGCGCTCACGGGGAGACGATATCCCGGTCCTGTTCCTGACCGCCAGGGGCAGCGACGCCGACCGGCTGCTCGGGCTTCGCACCGGCGCCGACGACTACCTCACGAAGCCGTTCTTGGTCGAGGAGCTGGTGCTGCGCGTGCGCGGTATCCTGCGGCGGTCGGCGTGGTCGCGGAGCACCCCGCGGGCCGGCCCCGTCATCGTGTTTGGTCCCAACCGGGTCAACCTGGAGACGATGCAGGCGCAGACGGCGGCCGAAACGCTGGCGCTGACCGAGCGCGACGTGATGCTGATTCGGTTCTTCGCCGAAAACGAGGGCCGTGTGCTGAGCCGCGGCGAGCTCCTCGAGCAGGTCTGGGGATACACCTTCGATACCGCAACCCGCACCCTGGACACCTTCGTCCATCGCCTGCGCCGGTACTTCGAGGAAGACCCCCATCATCCGTGCCACTTCCACACGGTACGCGGCGTCGGCTACCGCTTCACGACGAATGCAGAGGATTAGTCCGGGTCATCCGATCGCGGTCTACTGCGATCGGCGATACGCCAGCCATCGCGCCGACATTCTCCAGGAGGGTGGGGGAACTTCATCACTTCACCATTCAGTCACGGGGTGAGCGGGCGGGGATCCCTCCCCTTTCAAAATGGAGGGGGGCTCACAGCCTCTCAGAGAACCCGGGAGGCAGATCCGAGCGCAGCGGCCCCTCGGAACCGGCAGGACAGCCCGAGGTCCGCCTCGACGACGGACTGACGGCCCCCGAGGGGTGCGGCCATAGGCCGCGGATCGGCCGTCGCGCGGACCGGAAGACTCCCCTTCTTCTCTTTGCGTCTTTGCGTCTTGGCGTCTTGGCGTTCTTTCCGCCTTGAGTTCATGCCCTTACCGGAGGAGTGTCCGAGACCAGCTGAACCGCGTCCGGGTGGGACCGCAGCACGTCCGCAGCCAGCTCCGCCAGTGTCTGGCCGAGGTAGGGGTGGACCCAGCCGGGGGCTACATCTGCCGCCGGCACCAGCGCGAAGGCACGCTGGTGAAACTCACGATGTGGCAGCGCCAGCCGCGGCCCCCGGTGAACGAGACCGGCCGCGATGAGCAGATCGATGTCGAGAGGGCGCGGCCCCCAGCGGATCTCGCCATCGCGGCGGCGTCCCGCCGCGGCCTCGATCCTGCCACAGAGCTCGAGGAGGCTGAGCGGCGCCAGCGTCGTGCTGATGCGAGCCGCCATATTCCAGAAATTGACCTGCGGCGGGCCCACTGGCCGGCTTCGGTAGAGAGCCGAGACTGCGATCACGGCGTGACCCTCGGCGAGCTTCGCCAGAGCCTGCGCAAACGCCGCCGGAGGTTCTCCAACGTTGCCGCCGAGCCCGAGCACGACCTCCATCCGGGCACTCCTTCCAGGGCACGGCCGGCCCCAGCTCCGAGGTCATGTCCCTCGCCGCCTCTGCTACCCTGAGGGGGTGCGCGAGCGTACCGTCAAGCTGCTGACCGGCGTCGTGTGGGCCCTCGTGGCTGGGTGCCTGGCTGGCGGCCTATTCGGTTGGGCAGCGGCCCAGTTTCTCCACATCCCCCAGGTGGACCAGATTACGGCGTTCACACCCGCCAGCACAACCCGAATCCTCGCCGCCGACGGCACGCCGATCGCGAGTTTTGCCATCGAGCGCCGAACGGTGCTACGACCGGACCAGATCCCAAACGTGCTGAAGCTCGCCATCGTCGCCACCGAGGATGCCGACTTCTACCACCACGGCGGAGTCGACCTGACCGCCATCCTGCGCGCCGTGCTGTACAGCATCAAGGAAGGCAAGCTCGGCGCCCGCGGCGGCGCTTCCACCCTGACCCAGCAGCTGGCCCGGAACTTCTTCCAAATGCGGGAGCACACCATCAAGCGGAAGCTCAAGGAGGCGTTGCTCGCGATCGACATCGAGAAGCGGCTTTCCAAGGACCAGATCCTCACCCTGTACGCCAACCTCATCTACTTCGGCCACGGTGCGTACGGGGTGGAGGCGGCATCCCATCTGTACTTCGGCAAGGCGGCCAGCGATCTGTCCCTGGCCGAGGCAGCCACCCTTGCCGGGATCATCCAGAACCCGGAGCGCCTGTGGTCGCCGTTCCGCAATCCAGAGGGCGCCCGTAAGCGGCGCAACTACGTTCTCGACAGAATGCTGTCGCTCGGGTTCATCAACAAGGCCGCCCACGACGAAGCCACTGCCCAGCCGTTGGGAGCGTCGCAGCACCGGAACCGGATCCCAACCGGCGCCTACTTCGTCGAGGAGATCCGTCAGCGGCTCGAGCAGCGCTTCGGGAGCGACGCCCTGTACTCGGCCGGCTTACAGGTTTCGACAACCATGGATGCCCAGCTTCAGGAGCTCGCAGAGCGGTCGGTCCGGGAAGGGCTGGTCAGCCTCGACATGTCGCTTGGGTTTCGCAAGCCGGAGAACGTGGTCGCCGGAGGGCTGGCGGACTCCGCCCAGGACTACGAGGCGCCCTCGTGGCGGGACCGCGAGCTCCAGGCAGACGGCATGGCCGAGGCAGTGGTCACCGCCGTCAGCCGCAAGACCGCGCAGCTCCGCATCGGCGACCGCACGGCCAGGCTGACAACCGCCGGCATCAAGTGGACCGGCTCGAGGTCGATTTCCCACCTCCTGAAGGTCGGCGATCTGGTGCTGATCCGCCTGCCTGACCAGGTTCCCGAGGACCCAACGGCCGAAATCCAGGTCGAGCTCCTTCAGAACCCGTCACTCGAGGCGGCGCTGGTCGCGATCGACAACCGGAGCGGGGCCGTGCGCGCCATGGTCGGGGGCTTTGACTTCCACCGTAGCGAGTTCAACCGGGCCGTCCAGGCCAAGCGGCAGTGCGGCTCCGCGTTCAAGCCGTTCGTCTACGTTACTGCATTCCAGCAGGGGTACACCCCCGCCGACACGCTGTTCGACGCCCCGTTCCTGCTTCCTGACGCGGAGGGCCAGCTCACCTACTGCCCCAAGAACTACTACGACAAGTACTACGGCATCACGACCCTGCGGCGCGCCCTGGAGCTCAGCTTCAACGCCACCGCGGTGAAGCTGCAGCAGCTGGTGGGCGGCGATGCGGTGGTCGACACTGCGCGACGGTTCGGGATCACGACGCCGCTCCGGCCCTACGCCGCGCTCGCCCTCGGTGCTTTCGAGGTGCGCTTGATCGACCTCGTCCGTGCTTATGCCGGCTTTGCCAACCTGGGCGAGGTGCCGGCCTCACTCCTGATGACCGAGGTGAAGGACCGTGACGGCAAGGTGCTCGAGCGCGACTACCCTTCCCTGCAGCGGGCAATGCCGCCAACCGTCACCTACCTCATGTTGCACGTCTTGCAGGGTGTGATCAGGCGCGGCACCGGCATCGATGCCGCCCGCCTGGATGCCAGTCTGGGAGGCAAGACGGGGACCACCGATGACTACACCGACGCGTGGTTCGTAGGCTTCACGCCGCGGACCACGATCGGCGTTTGGGTCGGGCGCGATCTCAAGCAGCCGATCGGTCGCCGGATGACCGGCGCACGTGCGGCGCTACCGATCTGGATCCGCTTCGTCAAGGGCTACCTCGCGACCCTCGACGACAAGACCCGGCACGAGCAGTTTCCGGTACCGGCGGGCATCGTCTTCTCCCCGGTCGACTGGTACAGCGGGCTGCGCGCGATCCCCACCTGCCCCAAGGTGGTCCTGGAGTCCTTCCTCGACGGCACCGAGCCCACGGAGTCCTGCTCCGACGATCTACACGCCCTGCCGGACATGCCATGGCCGTTCCAACTGCCGTTCTACACCCCACGTCCGGGCGAGCCGATGCCGACGCCCGAGGCCATCGCCATCGCCGACGGCCGAATCAAGGCAGATCAGGAAAAGGCCAGGGACAACGCCGGCGATTGAAACCCCAGCGGCAGCCCCAGACGGCTGCCGGAGTACCGCGGAACCTCAGGGGGCGGCCGCGGGCCGCGGATCTGCCGTGGCGGGGGTCACCGCATCACAACCGACTGTGACCGGCGATCCGAGAGGCTCGTGTTTCTCGTGTCTTGTTGTCTGGGGCTCTCGTCGTAAGGCCGAGCCGGCGCTGGGAGCCTGTAGTTCATAGGCGGATGGTGGATTTCGGAGCGTCGCGAGTGGCCCGTTGAGGCGCGTTTGAGGAACAGTACTCCGAGTACGGTCCGAGAATGTAACCAAGACGGGATCTCGCGCCGCCCGAATAGCGCCGTTCGCTCTATGTGCTACAGGCTCCTAGCTCCCGACGACCTGGCGGACGGCGTCGAGGAACCGGTCCGCGGGGAGGTACCCGGGGATGCGCCCGATCTCCTTGCCGTTGGCGCCCAGGATGACGATCGTCGGCAGGCCATCGACCCCGTACTGGCGGGCCAGCGCCTGGCCGTCGCGCGCATCCACGTTGAGCTTTACGGGCACCAGCTTGCTGTTGACGTAGCTGAGAACGGCCGGATCGCGATAGGTCGTGGTGTCCAGACGGCGACACCAGACGCACCAATCGGCGTAAAAGTCGACCAGCACTGCCTTGTTTTCCTGCTGCGCACGGTTGAGCGCTTGCTTCCAGCCGCTCTCCCAGTGCATCGCTGAGGCGGCGTGCGACGAGACCGCCATCTCCGGTGCAGCCTTCGCTTCCGCGGTGCCTCCACGCCGGCACCCGGGAAGAATGAACACAGCGGCAAGGACCGCTGCAATCGCTACATACTCTCGAGCTTGCCTGATCAACTGGACCTCCGCGGGCCCCGGCCGCCGGCGTTCGATGGCAGCAGCCGTGGGCGCCATGCGCCGCTTCTCGCGGCACACCACTACTATTCCGCTGCGAAAGGAAGTGTTACCGGAACACGCCCCCGCGCGACAGATTCTACACTAGCGGCTCATGGCGACCGTGGGGGCGCTCGCGCCAGCGTGGACGACCGGCTCGCACGCCGCCGTGACCGACCCCCAGCTGCCGCGCTTGTGCGCCTCGTTCCCGCGTGCCATCATCACCCGGTGATGCGCCGTCCGGTATCCCTCTTCCGCCGTATGGAGCGAGCTCTCGAGACAATCGCTCGTGGCTCGACCCCCCTGGAGACGATCCGAGAAACCGCCGGCACACTGGTCGACAGCTTCGCCGAGGACCTCGGTATCCGCGGCGGCCGCGTTTATGCGCGCGATGACAGCGGCGACTATGAGCTGGTGGCCACCTTCGGCGAGGCGGCCAAGTCACCGATCGGGCTCCAGGTCTCCCGACAGTACCACCCCATCGAGCGCCTGCTCGACGAGTGCTGCGTGGTGATGGAGCTGTCGGACACCGGGCTCGACCGTGATCTCGAGGCCGAGCTCGGCACTCGAGATCAGTTCGCCGCAATCGTTGTTGCCGACGGCGGCTACGCGCTCTCCTTCGACGTCGTGGACCCCGAGACCAACAAGGAAGATCTCCTCGCGACGCTCAACATCGTCCGCCTCGCGATCAACCAGAAGCTGCGCGAGGAAGCCATGCTGGAGGTCCTGGAGGAGTCCAGGCGCATCCAAAACTCCATCCTGCCGCGACGCATCCCCAGCTACGGCGACTTCGATCTCGCCGCACGAACCGTCCCCGCGGAGATTGTGGGCGGCGACTTCTACGACTTCATCACCCTGACGGACTCGGTCTTCAACGTCGTCGTGGCCGACGCCACGGGCCATGGCCTGCCGGCCGCCCTGCAGGTGCGCGACATCTACACCGGCCTGCGCATGGGCCTGTCCCGCGAGTTCAAGCTGAGCCGAACGCTGGAACGTCTCAATCAGATCATCCACCGCTCACGGCTGGCGACCAAGTTCGTGTCGCTGTTCCTCGCCGAGATCGAGGTCGGTGGCACCGTCATGTACTGCAACGCGGGCCATCCCCCGGCGATCGTCGTTCGCTCCGGAGGCGACGTCGAGCTCCTGCGCACCGGGGGTCCCATCATCGGCCCGCGGCCGGACGCCCACTACACCGTTGACATCATCCACCTGCTGGCTGGGGACCTGATGGTTCTTTACTCCGACGGGATCACCGAGACACGGCGCCGGGACACCGAGGAGGAGTTTTCGCCGCAGCGGCTGATCGCACTCGCCCGCGACCTGCGCGACCGGAGCGCGAGTGCCATCGTCAAGGCCATCCTCGAGGAGGTGACCACGTTCTCGGGAGGCCGCCCGCCGGACGACGATCGGACGCTCGTGGTCGTGAAGAGGGCGCACCACGCGGAAGAGGAGCAAGACTCATGACCGACTTTGCCCCGTCACTGTTCTTCGACCTCGAGGGTTGGGACCATGCCGGCCTGTTCCCCGCCGGAGCACCGGTGTGGGACGCCCTCGGAGAGGGCCTCGTCGCCTACCTCGAGGCCGTCGACGACTGGGCAGTCCACAGCGAGGTCCAGCCCGGCGTCCACCTCCTCGGCCCCTGTATTCGCATCGCGCCGGGCTGCCGCATCGAACCGGGAGCGGTCATCGTCGGCCCGGCAGTCCTCGAGGAAGGCGTGGAGGTTCGCACCGGCGCCTACGTTCGCCAGCACGTGGTCCTCGGGGCCGGCAGCCTGGTCGGCGCCCACAGCGAGATCAAGGGCTCGATCCTGCTGCCGGGCGCGAAGGCGCCCCACCAGGCATACGTCGGCGACTCCATCCTCGGCCGTGATGTCAACCTCGGCGCCGGCACGATCTGCTCGAACGTCAAGAACGTGGGCCGCGAGGTCACCTTCCGCCACGGCAGCGAGACGGTCCATACCGGTCTGCGCAAGCTTGGCGCGATCCTGGGAGACGGCTGCAAGACCGGGTGCAACACCGTGCTCAACCCCGGCGTCCTGATGGGACGCGGCTGTATCACCTACCCCAACGCGACCCTGCGCGGCGGTTTCTACCCCGACGCCACCCTGGTCAAGGTCCGGCAGCAGCAGCAAACCTTCGAACTGGGCCGCCTGCGCTCGGAGTAGCTTGCCCGGGCCATCCGCTCGCGATCTACCGTGACCGACGATACGCCAGCCAGGGCCGTGCTCTTCGCGCCTCGCTGTCCTCAACATACAGGAAGTATGCCTGCGGCAGCTCGGCGCTCAGATCGGACAGGTCAGGCCGGGCGTCCACCTGGCACAAGGCTTGCGTTACTCTGGGATGGGAGGAACGGAAAGATGAAACGGGCAGCGGTGGTAGCAGTTCTGTTGGCGGCGGTGGCCGGCGTTGCGGCGGCCTCTACCGAGGACGACCTGACCTCCCTGAGCTACATCTCCTATATGGAGAGGTATGCCACAATCCAGCCGGCGACCCAGCAGGACAGCCTCGAGGCCGTCATCAACATGCCGCTCATACCCGGCGACCGCATCGACACTGCGCGTGAGGCCCGGGCGGAGATCCACCTCGCCGATGGGTCCACGCTCTGGCTCGACGAGTACACTTCGGTATCGCTGGATGCGATTGCCTTCAGCCGCGGCTCAGCCGCCGAACGCACCAGCCTCTACCTCGCCGCGGGCAACGCCGTACTCTCCATTCCGGAGAGCTCCGCGGTTACCAACGCCACGCGCGTGGACGCTCAGTCGGCCACCGTCCACCTCAACCGGCCGGGACTGTATCGCCTCAACGCCCTCAGCGACGGCGGCCTGCGGGTCGAGGTGTGGAGTGGGCTGGCGGAGCTGGCGACGCCCGAGGGTGGCGAGCTGCTGCGCGCGGGTGGCGCGGCGGAGCTGGCCGCCGGCCGCGTGATGCGCCACGAGAACACCCTCACCGGCGACGACGCGTTCGCCCGCTGGGTCGCCCAGCGGCAGGAACCCCTCCCCGGTGATGCCGGCGACCACATCGAGGTCCGATATGCGCGCCAGGGCGCCCTCCTCGACAGCTACGGGAGATGGGTCTACGTCGATGACTCTGACGTGTGGGCCTGGCAGCCGACCGTTTCTCCCAGCTGGAGCCCCTATTCCGCCGGCCGCTGGTACTGGACGCCGGTCGGATGGAACTGGCTGTCGTACGAACCCTGGGGCTGGCTCCCCTACCACTACGGCTCCTGGTTCTTTGAGGCATCGTTCGGCTGGGTCTGGACATGGGACTCGTTGTGGAGCCCGGCGTGGGTCGACTGGATGTGGTGGCCGGGCCACGTCGGCTGGTGCCCACGCGGGTATTACTCTCACTGGTACTGGCGCCAGTACGGCGAGCATCGCCACGGTCAGCGAGGCATCTCACCGGACCGACGGCGGCCGCCCAGGTCGGTGCCCGGTCGCGGACCCGCCGGCAGCAACCGCCGGGTGCCGATCCCGGCATCCCGCTTCGCCCTCGATTTCAGGGGACGGGTCCGGCCCGGTCGGGTCGATCCGCGTGGGTGGAACGTCGTCCGCAGTGACGACTTCGCCAGCCCGCACCTGAACCGCCTGGTGCGGCCGGCGCGTGAAGTTCTTCCCCCGGCCGACAGTCCGGTTCGCGGCATCGTGACCTCGGGCGCTCTCGTGACGCCTTCGCCAGTCATGCTGCGTCCGGCGGAGGGCCTCGAGGTGACCTTCGGCGACGTCGGCCGCGGCTCTCACAACGATCTGACTCCGATCCTCGAGCGCAGCGGCAGCCTCACCCCGGATCAGGCACGGCAGCTCGCAAGGCCGACCACCACCGTCGATCTCACACGGCGGGACATCGCTCGTGAGCCTCGGATCTCACCCGCTCGTCCCGCTGCGGCCGGCGGTCCTGCTTCGACGGTGGTACCTCCGGCGCGCCGCGAGGCGCCCAACGTCTACCGGCCGGCCTTGCGCTGGGACACAGGCGAAGCGCCGGCGACAGGTGTCGGAAGAGCTGACGCCGCCCCACGTACACGGGTCGTGCCGGAGGCTGTTTCTCCCAATCGCGTCGCACCCAGTCGTGTCGCACCCGGCCGGCCATCGGTCGCGCCCGGCACCTCGCGCCGCGGAAGGGAAGCTTCTGCGCCACCGGCCAGAAGCACCTCGGCCCGGCCGGCTCCGTCACGGGTGACACCCCGTCTCCCCCAGAGCAGCTTCGGCAGGACGGTGATCGTCCCTCGCCTGCCGAGCTCGGGATCGACCACGATCAGGCCCTCCAGGTCCTACCGCGGCACCGTAGTCAGCCCATCGGTTCGCCGATATACGACCTCTCCGCGACCATCCGTGAGCGCTCGTCCATCCTCTTCGCGCGCCGCGCCGCGGGTGTCACGCTCCGCGCCGCGGGTGTCGCGCTCCGCGCCCTCACGCTCCAGCTCGAGCCGAAGCTCGAGCAGCAGCTCGGCGCGCGCGCGGCCGCGGAAGTAACACCTCGCTCGCGCGAGCCGACCGCTGCCTTGGTCGGCGAGTCGTGGTCGTCTATAGTGGACCCCCATGCGGGTTGACGAGGAGACCGTAGCGCGACTGATCGGGGCCGCGAGCCGGGTGCGGGAGAACGCATGGGCGCCCTACTCCGGGTTTGCCGTCGGCGCAGCCGTTCTCGCCGCCGATGGCCGTGTCTTCGTTGGCTGCAACGTCGAGAACGCCTCGTACGGCCTCTCTGTGTGTGCGGAGCGAAATGCCGTCGCTGCCGCCGTCGCAGCCGGCACCCGTGAGCTGACAACGATCGCCATCGTTACCGAGGCGGATCCTCCGGCCTCGCCGTGCGGCGCCTGCCGCCAGGTTCTCGCCGAACTCGGAGATCTCACGGTTGTCATCGCCGGCACGACCGGTGCACGAACTGTAACGACGGTCGCCGAGCTCCTTCCCGCCGCGTTCAGCGCCGACACGCTGCGGCGGAGAGGAACCGGAGAGGCCTGAGCCTTCTCTGTGTCTCCGGCGACCGTATGGGCGCCCACACGCCCACCGGTCTCGCGACCTCCAACGGGAGCCACGCCACGAGCGTGGATTGACACGCTGGCGGCGACCGCCGGAGATCGCTCGAGCCACCTCCCTTGCAGTTCGCGGCGCGGATGGCCCCTTATCACTCATTGCCTTCATCATTCCGGGTGGGTGGGTGGTCTCCGTCGTTCCGCCACACCGTCACACCGCCACCGGGTAGGTGGGCGGAGGCCCTCCGTACTACCATGGCACCGTGGATCGCGTCGTCGCCGGCCTTGACGTCCTGGTAGAGGACCCCGTTCTCGTGCGGGGCCGACGGTGGGCCATGGTCTCGAACCAGGCGGCGGTAACATCTGTCCTCGAGCCGGGTCGCCGAGCCCTCGCCACCGCCTGCGGAGCACCGGTCCGCCTGCTCGCCCCCGAGCACGGCCTCGACGGGGTGGCGCAGGATATGGAGCCGGTGGCCGATGAGCGCGACCCCCTGACCGGGGCGCCAGTCCGCTCGCTGTACGGCTCGAACGCCGCCACCCTCGAGCCGCTGGCACAAGACCTCCAGGGGCTCGATGTCGTCGTCGTCGACCTCCCCGACATCGGCACCCGCTACTACACCTACGCCGCCACCATGGATGCGGTGATGGCCGGCTGCGAGGCGGCCTCGGTCGAGGTCGTGGTCCTCGACCGCCCCAACCCCCTCGGTGGGCTGCTCCGCGAGGGAGGCCTGGTCAAGCCGGGCTTCGAGTCCTTCGTTGGCCGGCTTCAGGTTCCGGTGCGGCACGCTCTGAGCCTCGGCGAGCTCGCGCTGCTGCTGCAGCGTGACCGCTACCCGGAGCTGGAGCTGACCGTCGTCACCTGCCGCGGCTGGCGTCGCTCGATGGATCTCGATGCGACTGGCCTCGTGTGGGTGGCGCCGAGCCCCAACATGCCGACCCTCGAGACCGCGTTCCTTTACCCCGGCCTATGCCTGGTCGAAGCAACCAACCTGTCCGAGGGCCGCGGCACCACGCAACCGTTCAGACTGGTCGGCGCGCCCTGGCTGAACGCGTCCGAGCTCGCGGCCCGCCTGAGCGCTCTCGAGCCTCCCGGCGTCGGCATGCGCCTCGCGCGCTTCCGCCCAGCCTTCGGCAAGCACGCCGGGGAGATCTGCGCCGGTCTCGAGCTGCACGTGACGGACCGCGAGGCCTTCCGTCCCCTGGGGTTCGGCATGGTGCTGTTGCGAACGGTTCGCGAGCTCGATCCTCAGCGGTTCTCGTGGCGCGCCGAGGCATACGAGTTTGTAGACGAGCTTCCGGCCATCGATCTCCTCACCGGCTCCCCAGCAGCGCGGGCCGTCATCGAAGGCAGTGGTGACCTCGAAGCCCTGCTCGACGATTGGCAAAGGGAGGTCGCCGCTTTCGAGGAGCGGCTCGAGGACATCCTCCTGTACCGCGCAGGGTGAGTAAACCGTCGGTTGCGAGCCGCCGTATATCCCACGGGCGACATGCCCGCTTGGAGGAGCCGTTGAGATTCCACCGTCCGCTCGTGATCCTGGTCTGCCTGTGCCTCTTCACACCCGTCACAAGCTCTCTTGCGGGCCGCCGTGCACCGGACCAGCAGCAGGAGAAACCCGATGGCCCGCCGTCCTACCGGATCACCCGCGCCACCTCCCCGATCAAGATCGACGGCGTGATCGACGAGCCGGCCTGGCAGCACGCTCTCCGGATGACATTGGACTACGAGGTCCAGCCCGGCGAGAACATCCCTCCGCCGGTCAAGACGGTATGCCTCATCACCTACGACAGCACCCACCTCTACGTCGCCTTCCACGCCTTTGACCCACATCCCGAGCAAATCCGGGCCCACATCACCGACCGCGACAAGCCGTACCGGGACGACTTCGTTGGCGTCATGCTCGACACCTTCAACGACCAGCGGCGGGGCTACGAGTTCTTCGTCAACCCGGTAGGCGTGCAGATGGACCTCACCCGCAACGAGGTCGGCAGCGGCGACGTCGAGGACGACTCGTGGGACGCGATCTGGAAGTCAGCGGCCAGGATCACCGCCAAGGGATACGACGTGGAGTTCGCGATTCCCCTGAGTTCGATCCGGTTCGCCGACAGCAGCGGGGAGCAGACCTGGAGAATCGCCCCGTTTCGGGCCTACCCGCGCACCGTCCGCCACCAGATCTTCTCGGTTCCACTCGACCGCAGCGACAACTGCTTCATGTGCCAGATGCCCAAGGTGACCGGGTTCGAAGGCATCAAAGCTGGACGCGACCTCGAGCTCGACCCGACCCTGACTGCCCGGCGCACCGATGCGCTGGAGGACGAGGATGATCTGTCGTCACCGTTCAAGAACGGCAAGCTGGACACCCAGGCCGGGGTCTCGGCACGCTGGGGCGTCACACCCAATATCTCGCTCAACGCCGCCATCAACCCGGACTTCTCACAGGTCGAGGCGGATGCCGCCCAGCTCGACGTCAACACCCGCTTCGCCCTTTTCTACCCCGAGAAGCGCCCATTCTTCATGGAGGGAGCCGACTACTTCCAGACCCCGTTCCGGGCCGTCTACACGCGGGCCGTCGCAGATCCCGCCTGGGGACTTAAGATAACCGGCAAGCCGGGGCGGCAGGCAATCGGCGTCTTCGCGGCCCGCGACCGTGTCACCAACCTCATCTTCCCCTCCAACCAGGGCTCGGACTTCGCCTCCCTCGACCAGGATGTCAACGTCGGCGTGTTCCGCTACCGGCGCGACCTCGGCAAGTCGTCGACCGTCGGAGTGCTCGCCACCGGGAGGGACGGGGGCGACTACTCCAACCGGGTGTTCGGCATCGACGGGCTGCTCAGGTTCACGGCTACGGACAGCGTCAACTTCCAGCTCCTCGGCTCACGGACCCGCTACCCGAGCGACCTGGCCGATGAGTACGACCAGCCGCACGGTGACTTCAGCGGTTCGGCGCTTCACGTCCTCTACATCCACGATGACAGGAACTGGTCGTGGTGGGCCGGCCGGGAGACGCTGTCGCAAGGGTTCCGGGCCGACCTGGGTTTCATCCCCCGGGTCGACACCAAGAAGAACGTCGCCGGCGTTCAGCACAACTTCTGGGGCACCAAGGACACCTGGTACACGCGCATCACGGTCGCTGCCGAGGCGAGCCAGATCAAGGACCACACCGGCACCGTGACCGACGAGGTCAACGACTTCTACCTCCGGTTCGACGGACCTCTGCAGTCGTGGCTCAACCTCGACCTCTACCAGGGCAAGGAGTGGTACGACGGCGTCACCTACGACAAGATCTGGGGGCACATGTTCTTCAACATCCGGCCGACCGGCGACTTCACCTGCTCGCTCGAGGGGGAGTACGGCGACGCCATCGACTACACCAACTCGCGGCCGGCCACTATCACCTCGCTCGAGCCCGGGATGACCTACGACCTCCGCCACTTCGGCCTCGAGGCCTACCACCGCTACGAGGTGCTCGATGTCCCCGGCGGCAGGCTGTATCGGGCCAACCTCACCCAGCTGCGGATGGTGTACCAGTTCAACGTCCGGATGTTCGTGCGCGCCATCATCCACCACCTGGACCTGGTGCGGAACACCGGTCTCTACGTCGACGAGGTCGCGCCGAGGACCCGCAGCTTTTTCACCCAGCTGCTGTTCTCCTACAAGCTCAACCCGCAGACGGTGTTCTTCTTAGGCTACTCAGACAACCGTCTCGGCGAGTACGGGATCGATCTCACCAGGACCAACCGTACGCTGTTCATCAAGCTCGGCTACGCGTGGCTTGGATAGGGCCCGGGTTGATAGTCAAGGGCGCGGTTCTCTGTTGCTCCGGCGGCCGTGCCGTTGCGCCGCGACCGTCCGTCTCGCGAACCTCGCTACGAACAGGCTCTCCACCCTGACCCCCCCAAACTCTGAACTCAGAGAAACCGCTGATCTCTCGCAGAACGCGGGAGGCGAATCCGAACGCGCCCCGGAGCAGGGAGCGTTCAAACGGGCGTGCCGGGCACAGCTTCTCCCTGGAGCGCGATGGGTGGCCTATCGCGATGAGAGGGAAAAGGTGATGCCGGGCAACCTCGGCCCTTGGCGATTGGAGAACAGCCCCACGATTGAGTGAGGCGGCTCGAGCAAGCTCCGGCGGTCGCCGCGAAGCCGATCACCCCTACCCGCTGCCTGGCGACCGCCGGAGCTGCGAGACGGCTGGGGCGGCAGCCCCAGACGGCCGCCGGAGCAACGCGGAACTTCAGAATGCAACCGCAGGCCGCGGATCTGCCGTGGCGGGGTCTATCCACTTCTGGACCCCACCGCGATTTTCTCCGTGGGTCCGTCACTCAGTCACGGGGCGGGCGGGTGAGGGTTCTCCGGCACGATCAGCTCCAGGCCGCCCATGTACGGTCGCAGGACCTCGGGAACTGTCACCGTGCCGTCCGCCTGCTGGTAGGTCTCGAGGACCGCGACAAGGGTCCGGCCGACGGCCAGACCGGAGCCGTTGAGGGTATGGAGATAGCGCGCCCTGCCACCTCCGGCCGGCTTGAAACGCAGGCCCGCCCTTCGGGCCTGGAAGTCGGTAAAGTTCGAGCACGAGGAGATCTCGCGGTACCGCTCCTGGCCCGGCAGCCAGACCTCCAGGTCGTACGTCTTGGCCGCCGAAAAGCCGAGATCGCCGGTGCACAGGGAGACCACGCGGTAGGCGAGCCCGAGACCCTGAAGCACCGCCTCGGCGTGGCCGGTCAGCTCCTCGAGCTGGTCCCAGGAACGGTCCGGGTGGCACAGCTGGACCAGCTCGACCTTGTGGAACTGGTGCAGTCGAATCAAGCCGCGAACATCCTTGCCGTACGACCCGGCCTCGGCCCGGAAACAGGGTGTGAAGGCGCAGTACCGCAGCGGCAGCCGCCCTTCGGCCAGCACCTCGTCCCGGTGCAGGTTGGTCACCGGCACCTCGGCGGTCGGCACCAGGTAGTAGTCCGTTCCCTCGACGTGGAACAGGTCGTCGGCGAACTTCGGCAGCTGGCCGGTGCCGACCAGCGAAGCGGAGTTGACCAGGTACGGCGGCAGCACCTCGGTGTAGCCGTGGCGGGCTATGTGGACATCGAGCATGTACGAGATGAGCGCCCTCTCGAGGGCTGCGCCGGCGCCACGGAGCACCACGAAGCGGGCGCCGGCAATCTTGGCGGCGCGCTCGAAGTCGAGGATCCCGAGCGCCGGCCCGAGATCCCAGTGAGCCTGCGCAGTGAAAGTGAAGCTCGGCGGCTCGCCCCAGGTGCGCTCGCCGCGGTTGTCCGACTCGTCGGCACCGACGGGCACGCTATCGTGAAAAAGGTTCGGGACGGTCAGCTCGAGCGCCTCCAGCTCGGCCTCCAACTCCTTCGCGCGCCCCTCCAGGCCCTTGATCTCGTCGCCGAGCGCCGACATCTCGGCCCGCCTCTGCTCCGCCTGATCCTGCTTCCCGTCGCGAAAGAGGGCGCCGACCTCCTTGGAGCCGGCGTTGCGGCGCGCCTTCATGTCCTCGACTTTGACCAGCAACTCGCGCCAGTCGGCGTCGACCTCGAGCAGGCGGTCGAGATCGGCCGCCGTATGGCGAGCGGCGAGCATCGCGCGCACGCGCTCAGGGTTGGTGCGGTACAGCTCTCTGGGCAGCATGGCGCCTCCTCAGCGCCGAGATGGTAGCAGAAGCTCTCCGGAGAGCGGTTGGCTCACTCGATATCCGGCACGGCAGCAGGCACGCCGGCCACCGCGGCAGCCAGGATCCAGCACGAGAGGGCGGGCTGCGAAAGGCGCGGCAACGTCCACACGATCATCTGGACGACCCCGCTCCCAACGTGAAGGTAGTAAACGAATGCGAAGGCGAGGAGACCACAGCTGAGCATCAGGGCGGGGAGCACACGACGCCAGTCCGCACGGCCACGTACCACGACGATGACGAGGGGCACCAGCCAGGCGACGCCCCAGCTCCCCGCCTGCAGATACCTCGCGAACACTGGAACGATCGTGCCGGCCTTGGCCAGCGACATGTGGAGCAGCGGCTCCCGAATCGGATCGGACACCGGCAGCCCGTGGGTGACTCGGACGATCATCCACAGCAACCACACGCCCAACGCCGGGGCCCCGTACACAGCCGCGCGGATGGCCCGCCGGCAACCATCGCTGATGAAGCACGCCATCACGAACCCCGCCACGATCAGCGTCGCCCCGACTGCGCCCTCGAGCTTGGTCAGGACGGCACCGGCGAGGCACAGCGAGGCCAGGACCTTGAGCTCGCGTGGTCCTTCCAACCCGCCGACCACGAGGGTCAGGACTGCCACCGTCTCGAAGACCACCAGGGGAGCTTCGGCGTTGCCGCCGGAGTAAGAGAACAAGAGGCTTGCGGTCATCGCCAGGTACCAGAAGACCGTCACCGCTCCAGCCTAACGCGGACCGAGGAGCCGACGGAGGAGGACGAAAACCAACGGTACGGAGAGCAGGAGCCACGCAGGCGTGAGCATCGGCGCCAGGCGCCACGGCAAGTGCCCCGCGAGCATGGCGCTGAACGCCATCACCGTCGGCCAGAGGGTCGGATACGTGATGTGTCCATAGTTGGCGAACGGTCCCGCCAGTGCGCCGAAGTCGATCCCCCGTGACGATGCGAACAGCACCGCCTTCGGCCCCCAGAAGAACGTGAAGTCCGCCGAGTTGCCGAGCGAGGTCGCGGTCGCCAGCATCGCGAACACCGCCACGATACCGACGCCGAGCAGAGCGGGAGCCGGAACGCCCATTCTCCCAGGACGTCCCGGTGAAACCGGTCCGCGGAAGGTGGTCGCAATCACCGCCGCGACCACGCCGCCGGCGAGCACCACCGAGACCACCGTCCAGTGAATTCCCACGGCCGACAGCACGATCGCTGTCACCGCCAGCACCGGCGAACCGGCAAGGTAGGCGGCCGCGAACCAGGTCCAGCTCAGCAGAGCGTTCCACCCGCGGGCCACCGCGATGGGAATGCCGAACAGCAGCGGCACACACTGAGCCAACAGGAAAAGCAACCCCCGACTCACCGATCGCCCCCACGCGTGAGGATGCACCCTCCCTCTCCCCTCCACGTCAGGGTCAGCCCGTCCGGCACCGGCTGCGGACACGGATATGCCGCCACCGTTGTGGCGAGCTTGGCAGCATCCGGGGTCGGCACCCCGAAGTAGCTCCTCGGTACGACCCGATGGCCCGTCAGCAGGCCGCGGGCCAGCATGAACAGCTCCATCTCCCGCGCGGGGCTCTCGGCCTGGCACACGACAACCGCTCCGCGTGGCAGATGGCTACGCGCGGCATTCAGGAAGCTCCACCTTCGAGCAAGGTCCGGTCGCACCAGGTCGAGCGGCGTGGACGGGGGCAGCGCCGGAACGGCAACCCGCAGCAGGGAGAGACGGGGCAACTGTGCGGTTGCGAGGAGAAGAACCCCAACCCACCACAATTGGACCAGCAAGCGCCTCTTCACCGGGCAGTTCCTTCCCATTGCCCCGGTTGTCCGACGGACAGCAGCCCGACGATGACCTCAAACGGCTCTACGAACCGCGGGAGGACAGCATCTACACGTCCAGCACGGGCGGTCCGGTAGGGCAATCTCTGCGGTGGTGGAAGGCGGCGCCAGTTCGACGCGAGGGATACCACCGATCAAGCCTCGTCGCCTGCCGGCCCATCCACGCGCACCTCGGCGATCCGATTCGTCCCGTCGACGAGAACGATGCGGGCTCGATGACCGGCGACCTCGCTGCGGTCGAGCTGGGCGTAGGCGACGATAATCACAAGGTCGCCCGGGCTGACGAGGTGGGCAGCGGCACCGTTGATCCGGATCTCGCCGCTGCCCGCGGGACCGCGAAGGACGTAGGTGGTGAGGCGCGAGCCGTTGGTGATATCGAGGATCTCCACCTGCTCTAGGTGGTCGAGGTCGGCGGCGTCCAGGAGATCGGCGTCGATGGACACCGATCCCACGTAGTCGAGATCGGCGGCGGTCACCGTCGCGCGGTGGATCTTGGCCCTGAGGAAGGTTCTGAGCATCATCTGTCATCTCTCCACGAGGAGGTTGTCGATCAGCCGGGTCGAGCCGAAGTGAACGGCAAGGGCGAGCAGCACCGTCCGGTCGATCCGGGGCGGGCGCTCCAGATCGGCTGCCCCCACGCACACGGCATACTCGAGCCTCGCGAGGGGCTCGGCCTCGACCATCTCGCGCATGAGCCCCTCCACCGCGAGCGGGTCGTCCTCACCGGCGGCAATCGCATCGTGTGCTGCCCCCAGCGCCCGCTGCAGCACCGGCGCTGCATCCCGCTCCGACGGTGAAAGATAAACGTTGCGGGAGCTCATGGCAAGGCCGTCGAGCTCGCGCACGGTCGCCGACACTTCGATCTCGACCGGGAAGTCGAGATCGGCGACCAGGCGCCGGATCAGCAGCGCCTGCTGCGCGTCCTTTTGGCCGAAGACGGCGGCCACCGGCTCGACGATGTTGAACAGCTTGGCGACGACCAGGCCGACGCCGGCAAAGTGGCCCGGGCGACGGGCCCCGCACAGCTTCCCGTCGAGGCCGGAGAAGCCAATCTCGACGATCGGCGGCCGCGGGTACATCTCGTCCGCTAACGGTGCGAAAACGACGTCGACCCCCTCGGCCTGGAGCAGCACCGCGTCGCGCTCGAGGTCGCGCGGGTAGTGCTCGAGGTCCTCCCCCGGTCCGAACTGGGTCGGGTTGACAAAGATCGAAACCCACACGCTGTCACCCATCTGGCAGGCCCTGCGAACCAGGGAGAGGTGGCCCTCGTGCAGGTAGCCCATGGTCGGCACCAGGACCACCGAGCGTCCGGCATCGCGGTCGGTTTGCCGCCGCTTCCGTGCGGCCCCGATCGTGCTGACGATCTCCATCACGCCTCCTGAATCAGCCGCCGCCGCCAGCTTGCGGCCGCCTTCGGCTTGAGATGGTACGACTGCGCCGCGGTCGGTACCCGCCGGTGGCGAACATCGTCCGACCAGCGCGAGATCGCGGTCACCGCCGCGTCGCCGAGACGGGCGTACGGCGCCACGAACCGCGGCCGCGGCGGCGGCGAGAACCCCAGCAGGTCGTGTACCACGAGCACCTGTCCGTCGCAGGCAACGCCGGCGCCGATACCGATCGTCGGGATGCCGACCTCCGAGGTGATCGTCTGGCCGACCTCCGCCGGCACCCCTTCCAGCACGATCGAGAAGCAGCCCGCCGCCTCGAGCTCCCGGGCCGCAGCGACCAGCGCCCGGGCGTCCTCGACCTCGCGCCCTTGGACCCGATAGCCGCCGAAGCTGTGCACCGACTGCGGCGTCAGGCCGAGGTGGCCCATCACCGGGATGCCCGCTCGGACCAGCGCCTCGACCCGCTCAGGCCACAGCCCCTCGAGCTTGACCGCATGCACGCCCGCCTCGCGCAGGAAGCGGACCCCGCTCTCGACCGCCTGCTCGACGCTCGTCTGGTACGAGCCGAACGGCAGGTCACCGACCACCAGGCAACGCCGGCTGGCCCGCATCACCGCCCGCGCGTGGTGCAGCATCTCGTCGAGTGTGACCGCCAGCGTACTGTCGTGGCCGAGGACCACCATCGCCAGCGAGTCGCCCACGAGCAGGATGTCGGCGCCGGCAGCCTCTCCCCAGCGCGCCGTCGGCGCGTCGTAGGCGGTGATCATGACGAGGGTGCGCTCCCCCTTAGCGGACCGGACCTCCGGAACCGTGACGGCATGGTCCATCAGGACACCTCCAAGTCGATGCCCAGACCCTCACGGCGACTCTCCTCGATCCGCGTCCACGGGGAGCGTCTCGGTCCGATCGGATCCGAGCGGCACGTAGACCTGTGTACCCCGCCGGCAACGAGCGATCTGAGCTGCGAAGGCGTCGAGATCGGCGGGGTTGTTCACAAAGTCGATGTCGTCTGTGTTGACGACCAGCAATGGCGTCTCCCGGTAGTGGAAGAAGTAGTAGGAGTACGCCTCGCTCAGCCGTTCAAGATACTCGGTGTCGATGTTCTTTTCATAGTCGCGGGACCGGCGCCGGATTCGCTCCAGGAGCACCGGCACCGAGGCCTGCATGTAGATCACGAGGTCCGGCTTCGGGACCTCCTGCTGAAGGACCGGGTACAGCTTCTCGTACACCTTGAGATCCGCATCGTCGAGGTTCAGGTACGCGAATATCCGGTCCTTCGGGAACGTGTAGTCGGCCAGAACCAGGCTGTGGAAAAGGTCCATCTGGGCGATCTCGCGCTGCTGCTGGAAGCGCGACAGCAAGAAGTACATCTGCACCTGGAAGGCAGCTCCCGGCCGCCGTTCGTAGAACGAGGGCAGGAACGGGTTGGTGATGTCCTCGAGCACCATCACGCCCTCGAATCGCCGGGCCAGCAACTCGACCAGCGAGGTCTTGCCGACGCCGATCGGGCCCTCTACAGCGATGTGACGGAAGGGGAGCCTTCGGCTCATGGACCCGCCGTCAGCTTCGCCAGCACGAACAGCGCGCACATCAGAACCGAGAGGATCCCGTTGGTGGTGAAGAACGCCGCGTTGACCCGGCTGAGGTCGTCCGGCGCCACCAGATGGTGCTGCCACGCCAACAGGCCCGCCGCCGCCACCACGGCAAGCGCTCTCAGTGCGCCACCGCCGGCGATGGCAGCGAAAACGGAGAAGCCGGCAAGCGCCAGTAGGTGGCCGCCGCGGGCCAGCAGAAGCGCCCGTCGGGCGCCCAGCTGGGCCGGCGCCGAGAACAACCCGTGCTCACGATCGAAGGCCTTGTCCTGCAAGGAGTAAATGATATCGAACCCGGCTGCCCACAGGCTCACCGCCACTCCCAGCACCAGCGGCGCCGGCGCGAGCCGGCCGCTGACAGCCAGCCAGGCGCCGACCGGTGCCAGCCCCAGCGACAGACCGAGCCAGACGTGGGCCCAGGTCGTGAACCGCTTACTCAACGAGTAGCCGAGGAGCACCGCGACCGCGACCGGCGACAGCACAAGACAGGTCCGGTTGAGCATCCCGGCCGCCAGCACCAGCACCGCCACCGACAGCGCCGTCACCCCCCAGGCGAACGGACGGCCGAGCCTGCCGGCCGGCAGCGCTCGGCCGCTGGTGCGCGGGTTGGCGGCATCGATACCGTGGTCGGCGAGGCGGTTGAACGTCATCGCCGCAGTTCTCGCCGCCACCATGGCTACCAGCACCCACAACCACACCGGTGGTGCCGGCCACCCGCTTCCAGAGGCCGTTACCAGGGCGATCAGTGCGAACGGCAGCGCGAACACCGTGTGCTGGATCTTGATCATCTCCGCCGTTTCACGGAGGTGGCCTGCGAACGTGCGCGGGACAGTGCTCACCCGTTCCATCGCAGCCTTTCGCCGCCGCTCGGGATGCGGAGCAGGTCAAGCACCCGCATCACATAGTGGTCCATGAACACGCGCATCGCGCCGGCCTCGTCCGGACGCAGGTAGAACGCCGGGACCGGCGGTACGACGTGCGCCCCGGCTTCCGCCAGCAGCCGGAGGTTGGTGAGCAGAATCACTGACATCGGCGTCTCGCGCACTCCGAGAACGAGCGGCCAACGCTGCTTGAGGGCGACGTCGGCCACGCGCTGACCGAGCCCGCGCGAGATGCCGTTCGCAAGGGAGCCCACCATCCCGGCCGAGCAGGGCAGGACGATGACCCCGTCGAGGCGATGGGAACCAGACGAGACCGGTGCCATCAGCTCAGCATCGCTCCAGGCCTGGACCTTGGCGCGCGTCTTCTTCTCGAGCGGCAGACTATCGCGAAAGCGCGCCGCAGTGGCCCACTCTTCGCCGAGCTCGTGCGCGGCCACCTTGCCGCCCGGACCGGTCATGACAAGGTGCAACGTGTCGACGGCGCCGTCCACCAGCGCCCTCACTGCAAGATGTCGCGCCAGTGCGGTACCGGACGCGCCGGAGACCACGAGCGCCAGCTCAGCGCCCACCGGTCCCTCCCGCGTCACGGCGCCCGCCGGGCGCCACAGCCGAGGCTCGTAGTCCGACCATCACCGCGGGAGTATACCCAAGTTCTCGTCGGCGGACCCGCGCGACCCTCCGGAGATTCCTGTCGGATTGAGGGTTTGACGCTGTTGCAGCCTCCTCGACGGTAGCGAGCCGACGCCGTGAAGCGCTCGTGACACTGACAGAAAACCTTGACACCCCGGGGATCGGGGATGCTCCCCCAAGACTGACAGGGGCTTCTTACACCCTGTGGCCTGACGAGCCTTCCCAGAGAAGACCGTAACATATTGCAATTCATAGACTTATTACTTGATCAAGAACCTGGCACGAGGCGTGCGATGTCCGTGGCGTCAGCGAAAGGAGGCCCCGACATGCGCGGACCGTAAACCCAGGAACCTCGGCCCAATCGACCCCGAAACAACAACAAGACAGCAAGGAGATACAACATGATCCGCCACGTTCTGACCGTCTTTGTCCTCGTCCTGGCGATTGCCGCTGCTGCCGCTGCCGGCGGTGCCGCGACTCACGCCAAAGGGGTGGTGAACGTGAATACCGCCACCGCCGACCAGCTGCAGCTCCTGCCACGAGTAGGTCCCGCTCTGGCCAAGAGGATCGTCGACTTTCGCAAGGCCAACGGGCCATTCAAGTCCGCCGACGAGCTGGTCGCGGTCCGGGGCATCGGCGAGCGGTCGCTCGCCTCCCTCGCTCCGTATCTCGCCGTAACCGGCGAGACCACGCTCTCCGAGAAGATCCGTCTGCCGCGTCGGTCCGCCGGCGCGGATTCTGCCCACTGACACGAAACGACAAGCAGCGTGGATGGGATGCGGCCCTTCGGGGCCGCGTTTTTCGGAGGACCCCATGAGTATCATGACCTGCCACAGCGAAGGCGGCTCCTCGCTCGCCGAGCTCCTGATCGTCCTGTCCCTGGTCGCCATCGTCACAGCCATCGCGATTCCGGACCTCACCGCACTCGCGCGCCGTGCCGCCCTGATGCGCACGTCGCAGCAGCTCGTCGGCCTGGTAACCCGCGGCCGCGCGCAGGCTGTTCTGCACGGTCGCGCGAGCGCCCTCGTGTTCGAGCGCCCAGACGGCGGCCGCTGGCGCTGTTACCTTGCCGAGGACGGTGACGGCGACGGCGTCAACCATGCGGACATCCGCGCCGGACGGGATCGCATCACCGGTGAGGTGCTTCGACTCGCCGCCGACGGCGCGGGCCCTGGAATCCTGCGCGGCGTCCGGATCCCCGATCCTAGCGGCCACGGCTGGCTGCGTGGCAACCTGGACGACCCGATTCGCGCCGGTCGCGGCGACATCGTCACCTTCAAGCCGGCCGGCACGGCCACCCCGTCCTCGATCTACCTCAGCGACGGTGTCCGCGAGATGCGCGTCCTACGCGTCTTCGGCCCAACCGCCAGGGTGCGGACGCTGGTCTGGCGCAGCGGCTGGCCGCGCTGGCGGAAAACCGGGTTGTAGGGACCCCCGCCCACCCAGGAGGTGAGAAGGTGAGAAAGTGAGGAGGTCCCACCCACCCGGTGAGCAAGTGATTAAGTCATTAAGTAGGTTCCCCCACCCACCCGGACACGAAGAGAAAGGAAAGAGGATAGAAGAAAGTGCCCCGTCCACCCGGAGCAAGCACCTGTAGCGCGCTCCAAAGTATGTGACGTTGAAACGGGCGTACTGTCCTTGATGTTCCTCTAAAGGGCGTTCACGAACTACAAGCGCCGGCGGTCGCCACGAGGCTGCTCATCCCCACTTACTGCCTCGCGACCGCCGGAGACGCGAGACGGGGGTTCGCCTCACGAACGCACGGCCGCCGGAGCTCCAGAAGAACCCCCTACCCCGCCGCAGCCCTGACGGCGCCGGCGAGGTACTCGCGCGGCGCGGCCTCGACCCGTCCCATGAGGACGGAACCGATGACCGACGCCTCGGCACCGACGACGGCGCCCTCGGCGACAATCGAATCGATCACGCGGGCACCTTCCTCGATGTGCGCGCCGCGCCCCGCCACTGAGCGCACGAGCTTTGCGGCGGGCGAGACGGTCGCCTCGGGGTGGCGCCAGCTCCCCTCTCCCAGCTGCCGCACGGCCTCGGCGCGGTACGCCTCCGGCGTCCCAACCTCCCGCCAGTAACCGGAAACGACTGCGCCCCCGAGACGCCCAGCCCCCAAGGCCGGCGCCCACAGAAGATCGGCGATCTCGCCGGGCCCGGCCGGCAGCGCCACCAACGCCTCCCGACTCACCACCATCACTCCGGTATAGAGCAGAGGCACCTCGCCCGCTGCAGGCTTCCCCGGCTCGATGATCCGCTCCACGCGCCCCGTACCGTCGAGTAGCACCCGGCTCCACGCGGTGGGATCGAGGTGTGGCAGGAGGGCCAGCGTGACCAGATCATCGCTGTTGCGGTGGCGCGCAAGGACAGGGTCGAGGTCGAGGCGAAAGACGACGTCTCCATTGAGGACCAACAACGGACCGTCGCCGTCGAGCAAGGCACAATCGCGGGCGAGGGCGAGCCCTCCCACACCCCCCATCAGCTCGGGCTCGCGGGAGACTGAGACCCTTCTTACGCGGTGGGCCTCTTCCGCCACCGCCTCCTCGAGACGCGCCGCCAGATGCCAGGCGTTGATCACGACCGTGTCGGCGCCGGCCACCGCCGCCTGCTCCATCGCCCAGCCGACGAGCCGGCGTCCGAGCAGCGGCAGGGCCGGCTTCGGCAGCACGTTGCTGAGGGGGGCCATCCGCCGGCCGCGCCCCGCGGCCAGCACCATCGCAACCGCCGACCCACCTTCTTCGCTCATGCTCCGAACACCATGTGGATCGGCAACTCGAGCTCCGGATGCTCCTCCCGGTATGAGTTCCACAGAGCGACGTACGAGTCAGGAACCGCGCGCCGCGGGTCGAGATCCAGCCGGCGCGCCGCCACATCGAGGTGCTCGAGTCGTCCCTCGATCTCGACGAAATCGCCCATCGGCGTGTGGTCGAGCGCCACGTCGACCTCACCGAGCCGCCAGCTCTCACGCTCCTTCTCGTAGCGGACGACGGGACGGAAGCCGAGGCGCTCGAGGATTGCCACCACCGTCTTGCCGTCCTCAACCTGAGTCTCCAGCTCCTCGCGCTCCTTGACTGCCCCGCGGTATACAGGCGGTCCCTTGAGTGTCAGCACCCAGCCGCGGTCGACCCGGCGTAGCCGCAACGCGAGCCGGGAGGTCGCCAGCTCGCCGGCGGCGTTGTCGAACAGTAGGTTGGTCTCGAGGTGTGCCGGGGTCGTGAGCTCTCCGCCGGCCGCCTCCAGCCGCGCCCGGACCGGCCCGAGATCGGTGACCGGGATCTTCAGCTCCTGCTCGATCGGGGGACGGCTGGCCGCCTTCCCGGAGCCCATCAACCCTCCATCAGGCTCGCGTTGACCGCGTCGAGCGCCGCACGCGACGGACGTAGCTTGTCAACGGGAAAGTCCACGAGTGGGGTCTCTCCGAGATCGAGGATCTGCAGGAAGTCCGGCTTCTTCTCATCAACGTACAGGATTCCGGTCAGGATCTCGGATCGCACCGCCGCCTCCTTGAGGTGGTGCCAGGCACCGTGCCGGTCGCGCGGGTCATAGTCCTCCTCGACGGGCCGGAAACGCACGACCGAGCCGTCGTACATCTGCACCTCCCGTACCTGGCCCGGCTCCTGCTCCACCATCGGGTGATCGAAGAACGGCACGAACTCGATCTGGTGAACCGGTGCTTCATGGTCCTTGGCGTAGTCGTACGACTTCGTCGATCCGGGGTGGTTATTGAAGGTCACGCACGGCGAGATGACATCGATCAAGGCCGTGCCCCGGTGCGCGATCGCCGCCTCCAGGATCCCGACCAGTTGCTTGACATCGCCGGCGAACGAACGAGCGACAAACGATGCCCCGAGCTCGATGGCGAGCCCGCACAGGTCGACCGGAGGCAGCTCGTTGACGACCCCGGTCTTCAGCTTGGAGCCGAGATCGGCTGTGGCCGAGAACTGGCCCTTGGTGAGCCCGTAGACCCCGTTGTTCTCGACGATGTAGATCATCGGTACGTTGCGCCGCAGCAGATGCACGAACTGACCCATGCCGATGGATGCAGTGTCGCCGTCGCCGGAGACCCCGATGACCTGCAGCCGGCCGTTGGCGATCGCGGCCCCAGTTGCCATCGCCGGCATCCTTCCGTGAACGCCGTTGAAGCCGTGAGCGCGATCCAGGAAGTAGGTCGGTGTCTTCGATGAGCAGCCGATGCCCGACAGCTTGGCCACCTTCTCCGGCTCCACCGCCATCTCGTGGAACGCGCGGATGATCGCGTTGGTGATGACGTCGTGACCGCAACCGCCGCACAGAGTCGACTTGCCGCCCTTGTAGTCGGCGATCGTGAGCCCGATGCGATTCTCCTGTGGCTTCTTCTCCGCCCCGGTCGCCATCTCAGACCTCCCTCTCCTGCTCGCGGATGCTCTCCAGGACCACCTCCACCGGCAGCGGCAGACCTCCGCAGTAGCCGATTGAACGAACCCGCGCCGCGTGCTCCGGCACCGCGACGGTGAGCAGCTGGGCCAGCTGTCCGTCGCGGTTCTGCTCGACCACGTACACACGCTCGTGACGTGCAACGAAGTCAAGCACCCGTTGGTCGAACGGCCACGAACGGATTCGCAGGTACGACGCCGCCAGTCCCTCCCGACCGAGGATGTCGCGCGCCTCCGCTGTCGCCCAGTGGCTCGTCCCGTAGGCGACAATGCCGACCTTTGCGCCACCGCCCTCGTCGACGGTTGGGCTCGGCAGCAGGCCGACGTTGTCGAGGAGCTTGCGGCGAAGGCGCTCGAGGAGCTTGATGTTGTTGCCGGCGTCCTCGGAGTAGCGGGCGTTCTCGTCATGTCCGGAGCCGCGAATGAACACCGCCGCCCGGGGATCGGGAGTGCCGGGAAGGGTCCGGTACGGAATGCCGTCGCCGTCGACGTCCCGGTAGCGGCCCCACTCGGTGAGTCTCTCGATCTCTTCGACGCTCAGCACCTTGCCCTGATCGATGGGCGCCTCGGGATAGGCGAGCGGCTCAGCGATCCACCAGTTCATACCGAGGTCGAGGTCGGCGGCGACGAAGATGATGGTCTGCAGCCTGGCAGCGATATCGAACGCCTCGACCATCATTGAGAAGTACTCGTCGGGCCCGGCGGGAAACAGCACGGGATGCATGGTGTCACCGTGTGAGAGCAGGGCGAGCGACAGCACGTCCCCCTGCGAGGTGCGAGTGGGCAGCCCGGTGGACGGACCCATACGCTGCACGTCGACCACCACCGCCGGCGTTTCCGTGAAGTGGGCAAGCCCGGCAAACTCGGCCATCAGGGAGATCCCCGGTCCGGACGTCGCGGTCATTGCGCGCGCGCCGGCCCAGCCGGCGCCGATCACCATGCCGAGAGCCGCAAGCTCGTCCTCGGCCTGGACCACCGCGTACGAGGCCTTACCGGTGTCCGGGTTGAGGCGGAGCTGCCCGAGCTGCTCGATGAGCGCCTCCGCCAGCGACGAGGAGGGCGTAATGGGGTACCACGCCGCAACCTGCACACCGCCGAAGACTGCGCCATACGCGCCCGCACGGTTGCCCTCGATCAGTATCTTGCCTTTGGTGGCCGTGCCGCGCTCGACCCGGAAGACGTTCTGCGACGGCAGGTTCTCGGCCGCCCATGCGGACGCCGCGCGAACCGTCGCCAGGTTGAGGTCGACCGCCTTGGGCTTGTTCTCGAACTGGGCACCGATCGCCGCTTCGACCTCGTTCATGTCGAGGCCGAGCTGCTGAGCCAGCACCCCCACATATGCCATGTTGGCCACGAGCTTGCGCAGGCGCGCCTCAGGGCACGCGTCGCGGACGATCGCAGTGAATGGCACCCGGTGCACGGTGATGCCTTCGCGCTGCGGGGTCTCGAACTTGTCGTCCACGTAGACGATCCCGCCCTCGGCCACCGCTTCCAGATCCTCGGTCACGGTATCGCGGTTGAAGGCCACCACCACCTCGTGATCGCGTCGCGAACCGATCCAACCGTCACCGCTGACGCGGATCGTGAACCAGGTCGGCAGACCGGCGATGTTCGAGGGAAACAGGTTCTTCCCCGAGGCCATGATCCCCATCCGGAACAGCGTCCGTAGTAACACCAGGTTCGCGCTCTGGCTGCCCGTCCCGTTGACCGTCGCCACCTGAACCGAAAAGTCATTGACCCGCGGTCCGCTCCCGGCCGCCGATCCTTCTTCTTCCATCTCCTCTTCCCCCTTCGTCTCTACGTACCACGGAGAGAGAGACCGTGTATCGCTCTACTGCCGGCCCCGTCATCAAGCTCTGCCCATCTCAGACGCCGCTCCGCCACTGGTTCTTCCGGCACGCAGTATCCCGCAACGCCCCGGCGGAGACAAGGGAACCAGTAGCGCCAGACCTCTCACCAGCACCTCGCGTGCCTCCCTTCATGCGCCGGAAAAACACGCGGGCCAGCGATTCGCGCAGCGGATTGCTCTACCATGCCTCCATGAGGCACGTGGTCTACGGCACGGCGGGACACATCGATCATGGCAAGACCGCGCTCGTACGGGCGCTGACCGGCATCGACTGCGACCGGTTGCCGGAGGAGCGGGAGCGGGGGATCACGATCGATCTCGGCTTCGCTCACCTTGAGGAACGAGATCTCCAGCTCCACTTCGTCGATGTCCCAGGCCACGAACGCCTCGTGCACACAATGATCGCCGGCGCCGCGGGCATCGACCTCGCGCTGCTGGTGGTCGCCGCCGACGAGGGGATCATGCCCCAGACCCGTGAGCACCTGGAGGTCATCCGCCTGATGGGTGTCCGCGGCGGGGCAGTGGCGGTGACCAAGCTCGACCTCGTGGACGAGGAACTGGTCGAGCTGGTGGTGGAGGAGATCAGCGAGCTGCTTGCCGGTACGGCGTTCGCCGATACGCCGGTGGTCGCGGTGTCGGCGCGCACCGGGGCCGGAATTGACGATCTCCGCCGCGTGCTCGTCGAGCGGGCGGCCGCCGCCCGCCCGCGGCTCATCGAGGACCGTCCGTTCCGCGAACCTGTGGACCGTGTCTTCTCTCTCACCGGAGCGGGGACCGTCATCACCGGAACCTCGCTATGGGGGCGGCTCGAGGTGGGACGGAGCGTCACCATCTACCCGGTCGGGCTGACGGCGCGAGTACGGCGGCTCCACGTTCATGGCGCCGAGCGCCAGCAGGTCGAGGCCGGGGAGCGGGTCGCCATCAACCTTGTCGGCATCGGCAGGGCCGATCTACAGCGGGGGCATCAGGTCCTCGCTCCGGGGCCGTGGCAGACCACGCGGCTGGCGACGATCCGTCTTGAGCTCCTCGCCCTCGCCGGTCACTCCCTCGACGAGGACGAGGAGGTCGAGGTCCATGCTCTCGCCGACCGTGCCGCGGCCAAAATCGAGCGCCTGGCAACCCGACCGCTGGCGCCGGGCCACACGACGGTCGCCCAGATTGCCCTCAGCGAGCCGATGCTGCTGTTCCCTGGTGACCGGCTGATCCTGCGCCGCCCGGCGCCCGTCAACACCTTCGCCGGCGGCATCGTTCTCGACGCCCACCTCGGGCGCTTCCGTCGACGTGACGCGGCGCGTCTCAGCGAGCTACCACCGATTCAACGCTCCGCCTGGCCGCAGCTCCTTGGCGCCTGGATCGACAGCGCGGGCCTCGCGGCCCTCACCGGCGGCGACCTCGCGGCCCGCCTGGGCGTGCTACCCGCAGCCGTCGAGGCGCCGCTCGGCCGGCTCCTCGAGGGGGGCCTCCTGCGGGTGCTGACGACCCAGCCTCCCCGTTTCGTGTTCGATCGCCATCTCACCAGGCTCGCGGCCCGCGCGCGCGAGGAGCTCGACCGCCGCCTGGCCGGCAAGGAGGTCTCTTCCGGCGTCCCCTCCCGCGACTTCGCCTCCGCCGTCCTGCCGCGGCCGGCCGCGGCGCTGGCGGACGTCTACCTGGAGGAGCTTCGCCAGCGCGGCATCCTCGAGCTCACCGAGGGGAAAGTCGTCCCCGCCGGCGGCAGCGTCCACATGACCGCGACCGGCGAGGAGCTCGTCCGCAAGGTCGAGCGCCGCTATCGGGACGCCGGCCTCGAGCCGCCGTCACCGGCAGAGGTGGCGGCCGGCCTCGAGGCCCGCCCTGCGACCGTGGAAGGGATCTGCCGCTTCCTGGTCGAACGGGGGCGGCTGGTCCGCCTCGAAGGCAAGTACCTGATCCACCGCGCGATCCTCGACGAGGTCAAGCGGTCGGTGCTCGATTGGGGGGTCGACGGGTTCGGGGTCGGTGAGTTCAAGGACCGCCTCGGCCTTACCCGCAAGCTAGCGATCCCCATGCTCGAGTGGCTCGACTCAGAGCGCGTCACCCTCCGCCAAGGGTCTGAGCGGAAGATCCTGAGGCGGAAAGGGTAAATGGCACGTCGGTGAGAACCGTGACGGTGGAGGATCCGAGGCTGGAGAGCTTGACCACGACCCTTGCGCTGTAGTCGACCCAGCAGTCGACCGGCTCGCCCCCGCGCCGCGCCGGCGATGCTTGCCACGTGGCCAGGTACGTGGACAGCCACGAGAGAAGCCCCGAGTCGACCTCCAGCGGCACGAAGCGATCACACTTCCCGACCGCCGTCAGGTGAACCAGCGCATGCACGCCAGACTGCACCTCGCCGCCCGAGATCCTGACCCTGAGTCGGCGTGGCTTTGCGCGCGTCGTCAATCGCGACACGTCGGCTACCGGCAGCTGGGCGAGACGACCCGTCGGGTAGGACGGCGCCGCCTGCGGCGGATGAGGAGGTGAGGCGGGATCGGGCATCACCAGCGACTGGTTGGAGGTGGCGCTCTCCTTGATCTTCCCCTCGAGCCCGATCTCGAGCACTACCCACGACGGCTGCGGAGTCTTGTTGATCAGTGCAGGCTCGAAACGGCTCTTCATCAGCCCCGACACGAGCGGCTGGGCGATGGCCGGAAACGGAGTGCTCAGCGGCACCGCACCCTGGCAGTCGCCGGCGGCGTCCACGTAGACAGCAACCCGCGCCTGCACGGCAATCTCCAGCTTGCGCGGTGGCGCCGTCCGCAGCAGCTTGGGAGGCTCGTCCAACGCAACGACGAACGGGTTGGCCGCCTCGAGGGCGACTACTGGCACCGGCAGCGGGACGTCGACCTGCAGCCGTTGCTGCCAGGCACGGGGGGCGGTGCCCTGCGCGGCCGCGGCGGCCGCCGCCCCGAGGGCGACCAGCATTATCAGCAGCCGTTTCATACCTGCATCCTAACCCAGCCCGGTGAGAAGCGAAAGGCGGCGCCGAGCTGGCATCAAGGAGATGTTCCGCGAGTGCAGCTACAATGTGCAGTGATGGCCGAGAGACCGATTCACCGTATTGGCGTTGTCCTCAAGGGCTCAAGCCCGGAGGCTGTCGATCTCGGACGTCAGCTCCTGGTCGAACTGGAGCGCCTGGGGGTCGAGGCCGTGCTCGACCCGAAGTCCGCCGCCGTTGTCAACGCGCCCGCAGGGCCCCGGCGGCTCGATCTCCCCTCGCAGGTCGACCTCATCGTGGTTCTCGGCGGTGACGGATCACTGTTGTCGGTCGTCCGTGGGAAGCTGGCGGGAACGCCAATCCTGGGCATCAACCTCGGCACCCTGGGCTTCCTGACCGAACACCCAGCGGACACCCTGTTCCCGATCCTTCACGCCGCGATCGAGGGACGGGCCGCTATCGAGGAGCGGGAGCGGCTTGAGGTCACGGTTCACACGCCCGGCCAGGACCCCGTCGTGCGTAACGTGCTCAACGATGCAGTGATCAACAAGTCGGCTCTGGCCCGCATTGTGGTCCTTTCGGTGCACGTGAACAACCAGTTCGTCAGCCGCTTCCGTGCCGACGGCTTGATCGTCGCCACCCCGACCGGGTCGACCGCCTACAACCTCTCCGCCGGCGGTCCGATCCTCTACCCAACGCTCAACGCCATGGCTATCACGCCGATCTGCCCGCACACGCTCACCAACCGGCCGATCGTGCTGCCGCTGGATGCGGTCGTGGAGGTCCGCCTGGAAAGCCTGTCCGAGGAGGTCTATCTCACTCTCGACGGCCAGGAGGGTTTCCCCCTGTCGCCGCGGGAACTGGTTCGCATCCAGCGCTGTCCGGAACCTGTTCGGCTGGTCACCAACCACCGGCGTTCCTTCTTTCAGATCCTGCACCGCAAGCTGAAGTGGGGAGAGCGCGGAGGGTGAGGTATCGCCATCTCAGGCGGACAACCATTGCGGGTCTTGCGACCATCGCCTTGTGCCTGCTCGTCATCGTTGCGGCCTCCCACTTCCTCAACCGGAAGCAGACCCGGAGTGCGGTCGCGCGCTGGCTGACCTCCCGCGTCGGTTCCCTTACCGGCGCCGACATCACCGTTGGCGAGCTCGACTGGGGCCTCCTGCCCCCACGCATTGTTCTTCACGATCTCACGATCGAGGCGCCGGCCGTCTCCTGCCGAGCCGAGCTCGTCGCAGTTGAGCTGGCCGGCGTCCGCCTGGTGCGGCGGACGATCGAGCTCGGCTCGGTCACCATCGAGGGCGTCCATCTGAAGGCGCGTCCGCCGTCCGGAGCCGCCCGGGGCGGCACCTCCTGGATCAAGCTCGCCGTCCGTCACCTCGACATGCGCCGGGTCAACCTCGAGGGCACGGATCTACCGGGCGATCTTGCGGTCTCCCTCGACGGGCTGTCGGCGGCGTGGACCGACGCCGCCGGGCCTCCCCGCGGTCTGGTCCGAGTCGCCAGGGCCACGGTTGCGGCCCCCGGTCTCGAAGCAGTAACAGCCGCGGTCGAGGCCCGCTTCTCGTTTACCGACCACTTCCGGATCGATCACTGGCGAGCCAGCAGACCGGGACTCCAGCTCGACGGCGACGGCGACGTCGAGGAGGGTCGAGTCCGCCTCAGCGGTGCCGGAAGTCTTTCCCTTTCCGAGCTTGATCGTATCGTTCACATCGGTGGCGTCCTCTCGGGCAACTGCAACGTCACCCTCGACCTTGACACCGCGGCGCCAAGCCTGCTCACCGCTCATGTGAGCTCGCACAGCATCGTCGCCGCCGGCCTTCCGCTGCACGACATCGCCGGAACTCTCTCGGTGGCACGGGACGGCATCCGGGGCACCCTCGAAACAGCCCGCTTCTGCGGCGGTCGGTTTTCCGGCCGCTACCATCTACTCGAACTCGCGGAGCCGTTTCGGCACCGGGTGGAGCTGACCGGCCACGGGATGGATATGCCAGCGTTCCTGCGCCTTCTCAAGGTGCCGGACGCGGGCCTTGCCGCCACCGCCGATCTCGACGCGTCCCTGTCGTGGAACGGGATGGCGATCAGCGCCGGTGAAGGCGCGGGAGTCGCCCGGCTGCACCCGGCGCGCGGTCGTCTTCCCGTCGACGGCGAGCTGCACGTGGCTCTCACCCCGGAAGGCCTCCTGCGCTTCTCCGGCAAGGAGCTCAGGATAGGATCGTCCACGGTGAGCTGGGAGGGTCCGCTCACCCTCGCAACCTGGCAGCCTGCGTGGTCGGTACGGGCCTCGCCGGCGGCACTGGCCGAGCTCGCGCCCGCTGTCAACGCCTGGATCGGCGCCACCGTGCTGCCGGCCGACCTCGGCGGCACCGGCGAGCTCCAGCTCGGGCTGGCCGGGCCGTGGGACCATCTCCGCGTGGAGGCCCGCCTCGAGGCACACCCCCTGACCTTGACGCCGATCCATTTCGATCGCGTCCTTCTGGCGGCCACCATATCCGCCGGCGGTCTCGACATCACCGACGCGGTCTACCGCATCGGTGACGGTGACGGCGGGGTCACTGGCAGCCTGCGATGGGCACCGGAGAACGCCGACAATCAGCTCGACCTGACCTTCCGCGGCCACAGCATCCCGCTCGCAGAGGTAGCCGGCTGGCTCGGCGTCGAGAAGGGGCTTGCCGGCACGGCATCATTCACCGGCACGCTGCGGGGTCCGATCGCCCGGCCACGGGGCTCCTGGGCGCTCGGTCTCACCGGTCTCGAGATCGGCGGCCTGCCTCTCGGCGACGGCTCGGCGACGGTCGACCTCAGCGACGGCACCTTCCAACTGCGCGGCCTCGAGTGTGCAGCGGGACTCACCGGCAACGCCGAATGGCGGGTCCTCGAGCGTGTCGTCTCCGGCCACCTTCACTGGGACGGCATCCCGACCGCCGGCCTCGGACCCATGGTCGAACGCCTCGCAGGGAGCTCGCTGGCCGGCGACGCGAGCTTTCAACTTCCCTTTGACGGCGTGCTGACCGCCTCCGGTGAGCTGCGGTCCGACCTGCTGTCGGCGCGCCTGTCCGTCGACGGCAGCAAGGTCGACGTCGACGCGGAGATGACCCAAACAGCACGGCTCGAAGCACACCTCACGCGGGGACCGGAGGGCGCCTACTCGGGAGCGGGCGAGCTGAGCCTGACCTCGGTCGGGGGCCTGCTCGTACTCCTGGCACCTAGCTCCGGCATCCCCCTCAAGGGCGGCGCCCATGCACACTTCGACGTTGCATGGCCGGCGGCGGGAACGCCGCGCGTGGATGGCGCGATCGACAGACTCGACATGAAGCTCGATACGCAGCCGCTGCGGCTCGTCGAGCCTGCAAGCTTCGAGCTTTCCGAGAGCGGCTTCCGCATGCACGGGCTATGGACCCGCCTGGGCAAGGAGCAGGAGGTCTTCGCACGCTGGAACGTCGGCGCCGACGGTGCTCTCTCCGGCAATCTCTCCGGCTCCCTGGATGCTCTTCTGCTGCGCATTCTCCTTCCCGAGTGGGAGCCCGCCGGCCACGTCAAGGGGGTGATCGAGCTGACGGGCACGGTCGAGCAGCCGCAGCTCAACGGCATCGCCGAGCTCGGCGACGGCTCATTCCGCATTCCCGACAGCCAGATGGTGGTTTCGAACATTCGCGGCACCATGCTCCTCTCCGAGGACCGTGTCGAGCTCGACGGGGTCGCTTTCCGGCTCCTCGGTGGCAGTGGGCTTGTCGCGGGCGTGGTGCAGCGGACTGGGACCGAGCTGGAGCTCGACCTCAGCGGCTCGGTCCAGGGCGCTGCGCTGCCGCTCTTCCCCGGGCTGACCCCGCGCCTCTCGGGAACGTGGTTCCTCCGCGGCCCCCCCGAGGAACTGGTCCTCGGCGGCGACCTCCGCGTCGACCGGGCGCTCCTGCAGAGGAACGATGACCTGGGCTCGATCCTCCTCGCATGGTTCGGCGGCAGTGGTGAGGCACGCACGTCGCAGCTCCCTCAGCTCGACCTGCACGTAGTCGCCGACCATACCATCGAGGCACGGAGTCCGTTCGTGCGGGTGACGGGCTCTGCATCCCTGCACATCACCGGAACGCCGGCATCGCCCGGGCTCGTCGGTCGGATCGAGTTCTTCGAGGGCGGCCAGTTCACCTTCCAGGGCGTGCAGTACGAGATCGACCGTGCCGTCATCACCTTCGCGAACCCGACCTCGATCGAGCCGCGCATCGAGCTCCAGGCACGGGCCTGGGTGGACACCTACCAGGTCACCGTGACGCTGACCGGCAGTGGTGACCGGATCATCCCCACGTTCACCTCCGACCCGCCTCTCCCCGAGGACCAGATTATGTCCCTGGTCGCTCTCGGCAGCCGCTCCCCGGGCGGCGACGAGACGCTCGGGGTCGGCCTGGCCTCCACTCTCCTCACCCGCGAGCTGAATGCGGTCCTCGAGCAGCGCGCACGAGGGCTGCTCGCCCTCGACCAGCTCCGCGTCGACCCGTTCGCGGACTCCACCACGGGCAGCCCGGCAGCCCGGGTCACGGTCGTCAAGCAGCTGAGCCCCGGGTGGACCGTGATCCTACAATCGAACCTGTCCACCAATCGCGAAGAGGTGATCCGCAGCCGCTGGCAGCTCGCCCCGCAAGTATTCCTGGAAGCGACGCGAGACGTTGACGGCAGCTGGGCACTCGACCTCAAGCTGCGGCGGCGATACTGACATGAGCCGGCGTCACCTGCTCGTCGTCATCGCCGCCGTGCTGCTCGCGGCGACGGCCGCGGCCGGCGGCCAGCCGCCGGTGCGGTCGGTCAAGGTCGTCAGCGATAGCTTGATCGACCAGGCAAGAATCCAGAGAGTTCTGGGGCTGCAGGAGGGCCAACCCGTCGACCCCCGCCAGGTCCGAGAAGGCCTTCGCGCCCTGTTCGCCGGCGGCGACATCGAGTCGGCGCAGGTCGAGACGAACGAAGCCGACGGCGGCGTCGACGTCACCGTGCACCTGCGTGTGCGGCCGCTGATCGCCGATGTCACGGTTGAAGGCCCAGGCCTGCTGTGGAGAAGGCGGATCCGCAACTGGCTGCAGCTGCAGACCGGTGACTGGTTTTCCGCAGGCGCTCTCGACGCCTCCGTCCGCCGTGTCGTCCGCGAGCTCCACGAGCGAGCCTACACCGTTGCTTCGGTCGAGCCATGGGTCGAGTACTCCGATCAGGCCAACAGTGTGCGCATCACCCTCGCCGTCGATCTCGGCGAGCCGCTCCGCCTGACGGCAGTGCAGCTGGCCGGGGTCGCCGACCAGGACGGCAAGCTCAGCGGCGCCGCTGCATCACTGCTCGGCGACAAGCTGACATCGACCGTCGAGGACAAGGTCCGGCGCCGGATCGAGGCCGCCCTGCGCGGGGCCGGGTACTGGGAGGCCGACGTGCTGCAGCTGTCGCGAGAACTGGCAGACGGCGGCGCGAGCCTCACTCTCCGGGTCAGTCCGGGACCGCAGTGGGAGATGCAGGTGGACGCCCCGCCGGACGACGACAAGCTGGCGCGGGAGGTTGTACCGGACCCGGCCGAGGGAGAGATTCACCCCGCACAGACGACCGCCCTGCGCGAGCAGATCCGGGAGGCTCTCCAGCAACGAGGCTACCTCCTCGCCCGCGTCAATGTGGAAATGGAGAGCGGCAAGACCCTCCGTACCCTCCGTATCACGATCGACCCGTTCAACCGCAGGAGGATCACCGAGGTCTCCTTCCCCGGCGCCGCCTCGATCCCCATCAAAAAGCTGCGCCGCGCGGTCGCGGTGCGAGCCGGCAAGCTGGGGGGGTGGCGCGGTCGGATCGTGACGCGGTCGTCGCTCGATTCCGACCGCCAGGCTCTCCTGACCCTGTACCAGCAGCAAGGCTACGCGGATGTTGGCGTCGAGCGCGCGGTGCTGCAGCCGATCGACGAGGACGGAGTTCGGGTCCTGTTCCCGATCACCGAAGGGACGCGATGGGTCGTCGAGGATCTGCGGCTTGAGGGCTTCCCCGCCGAGGTCGCGATCGCGGTCGAGGCCAGACCGCTTCCCCTCACCGACGGCGGCCCCTGGGACCCCGCCCGCGTCAAGACGACACGACGGCGGCTGGAAACTGTACTGGCCGACTCCGGCTACCCCGAGGGGCGGGTCACGGCCGACGTCGACACCTCCCAGCATGGCCGCGCCCGCGTCGTCTTGCGGGCGCAGCCGGGCCAGTTTGTGTCTATCTCGCGGGTCGTCATTGCCGGCCTTCACGACACCAAGGAGTCGGTGGTGCGGCGCATCCTGGAGCGTGCGGGCCTCCGCCCGGGCGCTCCGTACAGCCTCGAGTCGACCCTGACCGCACAGCGCAAGCTTTACGAGCTCGGGATCTTCCGCCGCGTCGAGATCCTCCCCGTGCCGGGGCAGGAACGCCGAGCCCGGCGGGGCATCGTGGTGCGCTGCGACGAGGGGCTGCAGCATTCCTACCTGGTAGGCGTCGGCTGGGACACGGTCAACGGCCCTCACGCCACCCTCGGCTGGTCGAATCTCAACGTTCTCGGCGGAGCCCACGCGTTCTCGTTCGAGACCAGGGTCTCGGGGCGCGAGACACGCTTCCAGGCGGGTCTCCGGGAGGCCTACATCCCCGGCATCGGCCTCCCCGGCTACGCCGCGCTGTACAGGACCGAGGAGCAGTTCTCGGCCTACTCCCAGAAGCGGCGCGGCTTCTGGTTCGAGATCGGGAATCGGCGGTTGCGGCCTTTCCGCCCGTGGCTCCGGTACGAGTACCAGATCGTGGAGCCGAACGCGCCGCCGGAGATCCTTTCTGAGCTCGAGCGGCAGGACCAGAAGGTCCAGGAGGCGTCCCTGACGCCGACCGTTGAGTGGGACACCCGTAACGACCCATTCCTCCCCACCCAGGGGGCGCTGGCCTCGGTGAGCCTCAAGTACGCCTTCCCGTTGCTCAAGGCCAATGCCCGCTTCCTCAAGGCGGAGGGACGATTCTCGGTCTACGGCCACCTTCCCGGGGGCACGGGGGCTCTCGGGCTGCGCCTCAGCGCCACCAGGCCGGTTGCCACCGGAGGCCACCAGCCAGGCAACCTCAAGGTCCCGATCAACGAGCGGTTTTTCGCCGGTGGAGGCTTCAGCCACCGCGCGTTCCCCACCGATCGCCTCGGCATCCCCGGCCAGACCCTCGGCGCCAACGGCGATGCCATCGGCGGCAACGCTCTGGTACTTCTCAACGCCGAGTACCGCCGTACCATTCGCGGCCAGCTGTCCGCCGTCGTCTTTGTCGATGGCGGCAACGTCTGGGCCGAGCCGGGCCGCATCCGCTGGTCCGACATGCGCTGGGGAGTCGGCCTCGGCGTGCGCTACGACACTCCTGCCGGCCCGCTCCGCCTCGAGTACGGCCTCAAGGTCGACCGCAGGCCGGGTGAGTCGCACGGTGAGGTCTTCCTCTCCTTCGGCTCACCCTTTTAGAGGCCCGGCCGGAGGCCCCGATTCGGCTGCGATTCACGATACGGGCCCATCTGCGCGTTTTTCGCTTGTCGCATGTCTCCAACGTACCTGCAGGTACGCCTAACAAGAAGGGAGGGGGCTCCCTCGCCTCTCGGAGGACCCGGGAGGCAGATCCGAGGGCAGCGGCCCCACGGGGCCGGCAGGACAGACTGAGGCTTGCCTCGAGACTGCACTCCTGTCCCCGAGGGGTGCGGCCGCAGGCCGCTGGTCTGCCTGAGCCCAGATCGTCCATTCGCGATCCATTGAGGCCGGCGACACGCCAATCAGGCAGCGGTTCACTATCGCGAATACGACTGATGAGGCGCCACGGAGGCTCGACTCCACTACGGTGGTCCGCTACAGTTCGGCCATGGACTGGGGAGGGAGGTCCTCGGGTAGCCCGTCGCGGAGGCGGCGGGGGTTCCTCGTACTGCTGGTTGCGGCTGCCGCCGCATCCACAGGCGTTCGCGCGGCCTCGATCCGGGAGACACCAGTCGCGCCGGTGCACCCATGGGTGCTCGCCCACACCGGGGGCAAGCGCTCCGCCGACGTCCTGGTCGTGCTGCGGGACCGGGCGACACTCGACGGCGTTCGCGCTCTCAGGAGCCGGCGCGCCCGCGGCCGGGCGGTGCATGATGCGTTGTGGGAAACGGCCCAGCGGAGCCAGGCGCCGCTGCGGCGCTGGCTGGCAGAGCGCGGTGTGCAGTTTCGACCGTTTTACATCGTGAACGCGCTCCTGGTTCGCGGTGACCGGCACCTGGTGGAGGAGCTCGCCCGGCGGCCGGAGGTCGCGCGCATCGAGGCGAATCCGGTGGTCCAAAACAACCTCCCAGTCACCGCCGCGAGCGACGACGGGAGCCTGGCCGCCGGCATCGAATGGGGTGTCGAGCGGATCAACGCCCCCTCGCTGTGGGCCATGGGGGTCACCGGTCAGGGGATCGTCGTCGGCGGGCAGGACACGGGAGTCGACTGGACACACCCCGCACTCCGCAACGGCTACCGCGGCTGGGACGGCGCGACCGCCGACCACGATTACAACTGGCACGACGCGATTCACGACTCTGTGGGAAACCCGTGCGGGAACGACTCCCCCGTCCCGTGCGACGATCAAGGACACGGTACCCACACCATGGGCACCGTCGTCGGCGACGACGGCGCAGGCAACCGGATCGGGGTAGCGCCGGGGGCAAGGTGGATTGCCTGCCGCAACATGGATCGGACAAACGGTACCCCGGCCCGCTACCTGGAGTGCATGGAGTTCTTCCTGGCGCCCTACCCGATTGGCGGAACACCGGCCGAAGGAGATCCTTCCTTGGCCCCCGACGTGACGAACAACTCGTGGTCGTGTCCGGCATCCGAGGGGTGCTCATGGGACACGCTCAAGGCCGGGGTAGAAGCGCTCCGCGCTGCTGGCATCATGGTGGTGGTCGCGGCCGGCAACGACGGCCCCGCGTGCGGCACGGTGAGCGAGCCTCCCGCCCTTTACCAGGGGGCCTATACAGTGGGCGCCACCAACGACCAGGACGACCTCGCCTTGTTCTCCAGCCGTGGCCCCGCCTCCGTCAACCAGGATGACCCCGACCTGGTCAAACCCGACGTCGTGGCTCCTGGGGTGGCGGTGAGGTCGTGTATGCCCGGCGGGCTGTACGCGACCTGGAACGGTACCAGCATGGCAGCCCCCCACGTAGCCGGCGCGGTGGCCCTCCTGTGGTCGGCGTTACCCGCCCTGCGTCACAACGTCGATGCCACCGAGACACTACTCGACGTCAGCGCCCGCGCCCTCCCCACCATCGTCGAAGGTTGTGGCGGCAACTACGCGACCGGTCCCAACAACTCCTGGGGCTGGGGTCTCGTCGATGTTGCCGCAGCGTTCGCCCGCGGTTCCTCCCCCAACCTTCCGCGGGTCCCCCGCCGGGCCTCCGGCCGCGCCCTTCCGAGCCGTTAGCCCGTACGGTTCAGCGCCCCGGAGGTCCATGAGTCCGATACTCTCGCTTGGCCCTCGGCAGCGTCATTCATGAAAACCAGTGCAACAACAGATCGTATGCCAAGCAGTTCCAGCACCTGCACCCGGCCGCTCGACGCGGCGGCCAATGGCACGCCCATCTCCTGCGTCTCCGATAGGGAGGGGGCGGTCCAATTGAAGGTATGCGGAGGATAGCGAGACGCGAAGAGCACGACGAGAGGCTCGGCGCCGGATAGCCCAGGGGCCTGAAGTATCCTAGAGAGAGTGCGGAAGGAAAACCCTGCCCCCGAGGAACGCCCGAGTACGGTGCATGAGGGGGGAATCATGTCGAGGCCGGACGCTTTCTCCCCGCAGCAGAGGCAAGGACCGGACCGCCACCCCAAGAACACGTGCGCGATCGACCCCCAATGGGTACTCCTGGTCGGCTCCGCTCCGGCGCTGTTCGCGCACCGTTGCCGTCGGGAGTTCCGGGTGTTGCCCTGCCTGCTGCACCGGCAGGCGCCGTTGGCGCCGGGCGAGGGCCGGCGGTGAACGGCCACCTGGTGCTGATCGGCTGGGCGGCTCTTGTGGTCGCCTTCACCGGGCTGTGGTTTGTGCAGCGGCGGACCCGAGACGCCGGGGTGGTCGACGCCGGTTGGGCCGCCGGCATCGGCCTCCTCGCCATTCTCTACGCCGTCGCCGGTGGTGGCGAGCCCGCCCGCCGCGCACTCCTTGCCGTGATGGCTGGCGGGTGGTCGGTCCGGCTCACGCTCTACATCTTGTGCGACCGCGTGCTGCACGGCCCCGAGGACGGCCGCTACCAGGAGCTGCGACGCTCCTGGCGCGACCGCTTCGAGACCCGGATTCTCCTCTTCTTCCAGGCCCAAGCCGCCCTCAGTGTGGCCTTCTCGCTGCCCGTCGCCGCCGCGATGGTGAGCACCCGTCCGCTCGGGCCGCTCGACGCCGCCGCGTTCGTGGTGTGGCTGATTGCGGTTGTCGGAGAGAGCGCCGCCGACAGCCAGCTCGCAGCCCATCGCCGAGACCCCTCGAACCGCGGCCGCACCTGCCGCCGAGGGCTATGGCGCTACTCCCGTCACCCGAACTATTTCTTCGAGTGGCTGCACTGGTGCGCCTATGCGGTGGCGGCAGTCGGCTCGCCGTGGTGGTGGATCGCGGCCGGGGCGCCGCTGGTCATGCTGGTGTTCATCCTGTTCATCACCGGAATCCCGCCGACCGAGGCGCGCGCCCTGGCGAGCCGCGGCGAGGACTACCGATGCTACCAGGAAGAGACGAGCGCCTTCGTACCGTGGTTCCCGCGCCGCGATCGGAGTGAGGGGCGATGAGCGGAGTCCTGCAGCTGCGAGCCCGAGCGACGAACGAGAGCTCTCTCGAGCCGGTCCGATTCTTGGCGCGCGGCACGGGAAACCTGTCATGACCGGTGTGCGGAGCGTTCTCGTCACGGGCGCCACCGGCTATATCGGCGGCCGGGTGGTACCGCGACTGCTCGAGCAGGGGCACCGGGTGCGGGTGATGGTGCGCGACCCGCGGCGTATTGTCGGCCGCCCGTGGGCCGACCGAGTCGAGGTCGCAACCGGCTCGATCGAGGACCAGCAGGCTGTCCGCACGGCCTGTGGCGGAATGGATGCCGCCTACTACCTGGTCCACTCGATGGACGCCGGCGCGGACTTCGCGGAGCGCGACCGGCGCGGGGCGCTGGCCTTCGTGGCGGCGGCCCGGGGACTCGCGCGCGTCATCTACCTCGGCGGCCTGGTGCCCGAGGTGGCCAAGCTGTCGCGTCATCTCGCGAGCCGTGCGGAGGTCGGAGCGATCCTCCGCGAGGGGCTGCCGACCGTCGAGCTGCGCGCCGGGCCGGTAATCGGTTCAGGCTCGGCGTCGTTCGAGATGGTTCGCTACCTGACCGAGCGGCTGCCCGCGATGATCGCGCCGCGCTGGATCCTGAACCCGGTGTCGCCGATCGCGGTCCGCGACGTGCTCGCCTACCTGGTGGCCGCCCTCGAGCGGGCAGAGCCCGGCATCTACGACGTCGGCGTCGCGCCGCTGACCTTCAAGGCCATGATGGAGCAGTTCGCGAGAGTGCGCGGGCTGAGACGGGTCATCGTGCCGGTGCCGGTGCTCGCGCCCGGCCTGGCCGCGCTCTGGGTCGGGCTGGTGACGCCGATTCCCAACCGCCTCGCGGTGCCTCTCATTGAGGGCGTTGTACACCCGGTGATCGCCGATACTCGGCGCGCGCGCGCCGCTTTCCCGGAGATCGAGCCGCTGCCGTACCGCCGGGCGGTCGAGCTCGCCCTCGAGCGCGTCGGGTCCCATGCCGTGACCACTCGATGGTCCGGCGCCCTCGGTGCGGCGCGGGCCTACGAGCTCCATCAGGTCGAGGGCATGGTGCGAGAGGTGCGCACCCTGGTCACGCGGGCGGCACCCGAGCGGGTCTTCGCCACCTTCACCTCCCTCGGCGGTGAGCGCGGCTGGTTGGTCTGGCGCTGGGCGTGGACGTTGCGCGGGCTGCTCGACCGGCTGCTCGGCGGAATTGGGCTACGTCGTGGCCGTCGCGATCCGTACGAGCTCCTGCCCGGGGACGCCCTCGACTTCTGGAGGGTCGAGGCGATCGAGCCGCCCCGGCTGCTGCGCCTGCGCGCCGAGATGAAGGTCCCGGGACAGGCCTGGCTGCAGTGGGAGGCGGTCCCCGAGGACGGCGGCTCGCGACTGGTCCAGACTGCCTTGTTCGCGCCGCGGGGGCTGCCAGGGGTCCTGTACTGGAAGCTGCTCTACCCTTTCCACAGGCTGATCTTCTCCGACCTGGCGAAGGGGGTCGTCCGCGCTGCAGAGCGGACGGGCAAGAGCACGAGCTGAGACCCGCCTCGGAACCACGCCGATTCAAACCCATCAGGCCCCCCCCGCTCGTGTCCTGGAACCTCGGAGTGAGGTGCCGAGCCTGCGCAGGTGCAGCTCCGAGTCAACCAGCAAAGCTCATCAGAACCTCCGCCGCCACCAGCGCCTGACCGCCGATGCACGCCTGGCCGCCATCACGATCGGGAAGCAGGCCAAGCTGCACTTCTCACCGTCACGCGGCCGCAACTGGCGTGGGACACAGGTTGTTGCCGCGAACGGGTCCGGCTACGATGCAGACATGAGCCCGCTGGCGCCGGGTTACGGCGTACTCCTGCTGGTGACCGGCATCGCAATGCTCGCCGTTGGGTCAAGCTGGCTGGTCGATGGGGCCTCTCGCCTCGCGCTCCGGCTCGGGGTCACGCCGATGGTCGTCGGCCTCACGGTCGTCGGCTTCGGCACCTCGATGCCGGAGTTCACGGTCAGTCTCCTGGCGTCTCTGCACGGAAAGGGCGGTCTCAGCCTCGGCAACGCCGTTGGCTCCAACATCATGAACCTGCTCCTGGTCCTCGGTCTCGCCGCGGTGGTCGCTCCGTTGCGGATCGGCAAGGGCCGCAGCACCCTTCGTCGAGATCTCGCCTTCGGGATCATCCCGGCCTTGATCCTGGTTGCGGCGGCGTGGAACGGCCGCCTGGGACGTGGCCCATCGTTGTTGCTGATCGCCGTTTTCGTGGTCTTCCTGATCCTCTGCATCCGCGGCGCCCAGGGCGATCGCGAAAAGGCCTCGGTTGAAACGCTGAGCGCCGGACGGCACCTCGCACTTACGGCGGTCGGGATCGCCGTCCTGGTCGGCGGTGCCGATCTCATGGTCCGCGGCGGCGTCAGCTTGGCCCACGCCCTGGGGGTCTCCGACGCGGTCATTGGGCTCACGCTGGTTGCCTTCGGCACATCCCTGCCGGAGCTCGCGACGTCCGTGACCGCCACTCTGAAAGGCCACTCCGACCTCTCGATTGGGAACGTGCTCGGCTCCAACGTGTTCAACCTCGGGCTGATCATCGGCACCGCGTTCGCGATCCGACCTTCGCCTGTCCCGACCTTCGTGGTCCGTCAGGACGTGCCGATCCTGGTCGTGCTGAGCCTCGTGGTCGGCTTCGGTGTCCTCAGGAGCGGCCGAATCACCCGTCGTGGGGGCATCGCCATGCTCGCGATGTTAGCGGGCTACCTCGCGTTCCTCGTCATCCGTGGAGGCTGAAATGATCGCACTGCTTTTCGGACTGCTGCTCGCACCCCAGGTTCAACCGGCAGCTCACACACGACCGATGGCGCGGGCGGTCGAGATCCACGAGCTCTTCACCGCCAAGAACGGCGCCGTCCTCTGGATTCTCAACGGCACGCACGGCTTCGACCTCGGGCGTGTCGAGCCGCTTCCCGTACCGATAACGGTGTGGCGGTCGGAAGTTCCGATGGGTGAAGGCACCTGGATCGAGTTCCTGACCCGCACCTACCTGAACATGGGAGCGTTCCGTACCGCGGTCCCGGCTCCGGGCGAACGCTGCGGAATCGAGATCCCGATTCTGCCCGGTACCTGGTGGGTCATTCTGATCAACCAGGTCGACGGGCAGAACCGCGTGCTCGGTCGCTTCGAGGTCGGCCCGCGGCTGGCCCGGCTCGCCCAAGAACTGAACCAGGCGGCACAGCGCCCGAGATCAGCGCCGGCCGCGAGCGCACGCCGCATAGCTCGTCCGCGCACCCCCAGCCCCCGGCAGAGCCCACAACGCTGACGAGCTGAAGACACGCTCATGGCCCCGTCTCGCGGATCCCAGCGGAGCCGGGTTTTCCGGTCAAGTTCTACTTGACGTCGGCAAAAACGTAGAGCCTGGCGGTCGCGCTGAGGACGTCACCCTGGATCTTGTAGGTCTGATGGAAGGTCCTGGGCTCGCCGCTCCGAACCCGCACGGTCTTGCACTCCAATCGCTGCAGGA